>SWCA01007590.1_pt1 | contig 29328 bp, 5 predicted proteins | sample 4692961 | NCBI WGS metagenome assembly SWCA01 (sample SAMN10267275, study PRJNA491770) | bioreactor metagenome | isolation source: DHS bioreactor inoculated with | place: Japan: off Shimokita Peninsula
AAAAAATCCATGTTTTGCAATAGATAAAACAAATCATATTTTAATTCTCAATTCGTATAATCCTACCCTTCATTATACCCATAGCATTATGCAGGGAATTTATTCTACAATGGAGATGGATCATAATACAATACATGTGGAAAACATAGATACCCAAATCAATAATAGTGAGGACTATCTTAAGAAGCTAAGTGAATTATATAGCTATAAATTTAAAGATTATAAGTTTGATGTGATTATTGCAACAGATGATACTACTTATAATTTTTTAAACCAATATCATGACACCATCTTTAAAGACATCCCTGTAGTATTTTGTAATATTCATGCTCATACAAAAGAAGAAATACTAAATAATCCTTCATTTTTTGTAATGGAGCATTTCATAGATTTCACAAAATTAATAGATATGGCTTTAAAACTTCATCCTACCCATAAAACAGTATTCATTCCTATTAACCCAAAATTCACCAATTCTTATTATAAAAACTTACTGGAAAAAGAAAAGAAACGTTTTGAAGGAAAAAATATAAAGATTATTTCTTATTATAGTAATAATGTCAATGACCTTCTCTCTAAAGTACATCATCTTCCTAAAAATAGCATCTTGATTTTCCCTACTCCTTTCCAAAATGAGCATAATGCGTTAATGTCTATGGCAAGTATATGTAAGTTTTTTTCAAAGTTTAAAACCATGCCCATTTATTCTGTATTTGATTGCCAACTAAAACCTGGATTTTCAAAAGAAATAGATCCTAATCAAAAGGATCTTTCTCAAAAAAAACCTTCTTTTCATGTTCTAAACAATAAGACTATCTCTAGGCACTTTTTTTTCGTTTCTAATAAACATCTGCTCAATTATCATAAGTTAAAACAATCTGGTGCTACAGGCGGAATCCTTCTTAATGGATATGAGCAAGGAAAAGCAGCAGGAAAGCTTGCTTTAGCTATAATAGAAGGTAAAAATATAACTAGTCATAGCTTCTTTATTTCAAATAGATATTTATTTGACCATGATAAATTAAGACAATTTCATGTAGACTTTCGTATCCTTCCCAAGGACAGTATCTTATTAAAAGATCCTTCTAGCTTTTATACCGTATCAAAAGAATTTCTATATATCATGGGCTTATTCATTATATTGCTTCTCACTTTAGTTATTCTCTTTCTTCTTACAAACATATCAAAGAGAAAGAAACTAGAAGATCGTTTAGAAAAAACAAAAGATAGGTATTTAAAATTAATTGATATCTTACCCCTTGGTGTCATTGTTCATAATAAAGGAAAAATAGTATTTATGAATCATATTATGCTAAAGCTTCTAGAAGGAAAGCATTATACGGATTTTATTGGAAGAAGTATATTTGATTTTATTCATCCGTATGATGAGTATGATTTATATAAAAGAATTCAATCCCAAGAAAATGAAAATTTTCTCTCCCCCATGGAATACACCATCATTAAAGATAACGGAGGATATGTAAGCATTCAAGCTCGCTCCTGCCCTTTTAGTTTTGAAGGATTAAATTCTTTAGTGTTAGTTGAAGACATCACAGAAAAAAAGGAAGCAGAATTCCTACAAGAAAAAATAAAAAAAGAGGAAGAAAAATTAAAACAAGCCCTAGAATATGACCAACTAAAAACAGAATTTTTTTCTAATTTATCTCACGAATTAAAAACACCTCTTAATTTAATTTTTGCTACTACACAGTTATTAGAAGCGAATGCAAAAAAATATGATTATGATAAAAGCATATACAAACATATTTCCATATTAAAGCAAAATAGCTATAGGATGTTAAGACTTGTCAATAATCTCATTGATATAACAAAGATGGATTGTGGATACTTTGAAATTGATTTACAGCATCATAATATCATCTCCATTGTAGAAGATATTACTTTATCCGTTGCAGAATATGTAAAAAGCAAAAATATCTCTCTTTTATTTGATACGGATATAGAAGAAAAAATCATCCCTGTAGATCCTAATTCTATTGAAAGAATTATGCTCAATTTACTTTCAAACGCAATAAAATTTACAAATTCTGGAGATCATATTCTGGTAAATATCTATGATAAAAAAGATCATCTCCTTATATCTGTTAAAGATACGGGTATTGGTATCCCAAAAGACAAATTAGACATCATATTTGATCGTTTTAGGCAAGTAGACAAATCTCTTACTAGAAATCAAGAAGGAAGTGGCATAGGTCTTTCTCTTGTTAAATCTTTGGTAGATATGCATCATGGAGAGATAATCGTTAGAAGTGAATATGGTAAAGGCACTGAATTTATTATTAAACTTCCAGGAAAGGTTTTAAGCTTTCCTCCCATTTATGATAAAGAACGCTATGTTCATGAAAATAGATATATAGAGAAAATAAGCATTGAATTTTCGGATATCTATTCCTTAAATAAATCTTGATGCTATCTAGAAATATAAGGGCATTAATAATAAATTGTATTCCTATTTTAAAGTTTACTTATCACGAAAACTTCAAATAGGAATACAATCTCAAGTTTATTTATCCACCATTACAATATAGCTGCATCTTATGATAAAGCTCTTTTGTATTTAAGATAAGGATCTCTTCACAAAGTTTTCGTGTAGCAGCACAAAGAGATAATTTATAGTCTTTGTCTATTTGATATTGTTTAAAATAGCAATTCTTAAATTCTTTTTGGGTAATAAGCTTTATGTGATTTTCTTCCTTTCGAAGAGTGAAGGAATTTAGGGGAATACTTAAGCCTCTTCCCCATGCTTTTAAATAACTTTCTTTCAAAGTCCATAAGTCATAAAAATATTCTAATTTGTCCTCTTTATTTTTCTTATCTAAATCTTTATTTTCTTGGCTTGAAAAAAAATCTTTCGCTATACTCAAATCCATTTCTTCTATTTTTTCTATATCAATCCCTACTTCTACATCCCCTACTGCGCATACTACCCAGCAACCTGCGTGAGATATATTAAAAAATATATCTTGATTACAGTAAGGCTTGCCATATTCATTGCACCTAAAAATTATTTGTTCATTTTTTATTTTTGTTTTTGTATAAATTACTACTCTTGCTAGTATGTCTCCTATAACGGTTCTTATTTTATCTTCTTTATTTACAAACTTTCTTATTCTGTTTTTCTTATCTTCCTCCATAAAGGGCATGAAATTATTTAGTATTTCATCATATTTATCCCACTCACATTGAACTGCAACTATCTGTACCATATTTATTCAAATTAACCCTAAAGATGATTTTGACGCTTTATCGTTAATTTTTCCCCCTTATCTTCATATTTAATGCATCCTCTCATTCTTTCCACCATTTGTCTTTATGCAAAAATGCTATCTAGATCACTTTGACTCAGCTCTACTGTATCAAAATCAGATGGTGTAAGATGAATCTCCTCTTCTTTGGTCGTATGATCAATAAAAAGCTTTAAATATTCTATTATGTTTTCACCTACTTGTTCTATGGTTTCTTTTTTATAGGCACTGCGGTTATAGGATATATTTAGTGTTAAAATATGTTGAAGAATCATACAGTTTATCTCTATTTTAGCTGTCATATTGTTTTCTAAACCCACTTCTCTTCCACTATCTTTTCTGTAATAATCATATCTTTCATTTTCTTCTTCAAATATTCCTAAATAATTGAATCTTATTGACGCCTTCTCTTCCTTCTCTTTTAAATCTTTCTGTATGTACTTTAAGAGGGCATATCCTTCTCCTGCATGAGGGACTGCTCTTAATTGCTCTTTTATTTCAATAATTTCACCTTTTAAACCTTCTTCCTCAATACAAAGCTTTATAGGATACATAGTGGTAAACCAGCCTATACTTCGGCTCACATTTATATCTTCTAAAAATCTGCCATGGCTTTCCATTTCCATTTTTATAGTAGATTTTTTTGTCCAAGTTTTTATGGCTTTTCCTACAGCTCCTACCAATAAATCTTCTATTGTTGTATTATACGCTTCATTTGCTTCATATCGTAATTTTTCGGTATATCTCTTATCCAGTTCTACTTGCACCGTATCCATATTTTTCATGGTCCAATCCTTTGTTTGTATATCCTGTGGAAGCTGAAAGTCATAGTCTTCAATAGATTTCCAATATTCCTTTTCCGCTATCACCTTTTGTGCGTATTCCTTTAATCCTTCATACCAATCTTGAATAGAGGCTGTTTTGGACATCATTTTTACTTCCTGATTCTTTTCCATTTCTTCTAGAATATAAAAAAGGTCTTCTATTATAATTCGCCAGGATACTCCATCTACAAGGATATGATGCATGGTAATAAGAAGAAGAGAAGATTTCTTTTCTCTATGAATCATAGCCGTTTTTAGGAGTAATTCGTTAAATAAATTTAGTCTTGATTTTATATCCTCTCCTATTTTTCTTATTTCTTCTTCTTCCTTTTCTTCTTGAAGTGCTCCAATAGTATAGATTGGGGTATAAAAGTTCATATCTATAAAAGTAGGATTAAACCACAGCTGATTTTCTTTAGAATCATAATTAAGGCGAAGTCCATCATGATGATTAATTAATATTTTAAAAGCCCTATTTATATTTTCCACAGAAATATCTTTTTTTAGCTCTAGCACAAGGGATTGATTATAATGATGAATATTTTTAAAATTCTTATTAAAAAACCAATGATGTATCGGTAAAAAAGGTGCGCTTCCCCTTAGGTATCCCTGAGAATATATTTTTTCATTACAACTTAAGTGTACATGATTTCGTATTTTTGAAATAGTTTGATAGGTTAAAATATCCTTTACCTTTAGATCCATTCCTTCTTGATTTAATTTAGATACCATTTGTATTGCCTTTATGGAATCTCCTCCTAAAGAAAAGTAATTATCTTCTCGTCCCACTTTTTCAATTTTTAATACATTTTCCCAAATAGCAGCCATCTTTTTCTCTATCTCATCTACTCCTTCTACATAAGAAGCTTCTTTCATCCTATTTTTTATTGGCTCTGGCAAATTCTTTTTATCCACTTTTCCATTTTGGGTTAGGGGCATACTTTCAAGACTTACAAAATAAGAAGGAATCATATAGGTCGGAAGCTTTTCTATTAAAAAACTTCTTAATTCCTCTTGCTTTAATTCTTTCTTTGCTACAATATATCCACATAAATATTTATTTGTTTCTTCATCTGTTCTTGCTATTACCAAGGCTTCCTTGATATTTTCATGTTGTAAAAGAATTTTTTCAATTTCATTTATCTCAATTCTATATCCTTTTATTTTTACTTGATCATCTAATCTTCCTATAAATTCTATATTTCCATCTAATAAACGTCTTCCTATATCTCCTGTTTTATACATTCTCTTTCCCAGAATATATGGATTATCTAAAAACTTTTCTCTTGTTAAATTTTCTTTTCCAAGGTATTCCCTTGCAACACCGTCTCCAGAGATATATATTTCCCCCATGGCATTTTTAGGTACTGGATTTTGATGGGCATCGAGTAAATAAATCTGTACATTATCTCCTGGTATACCAATAGGTACAGCGCCTTGCTTATCCTTTAGAGGATCATACTGATAAATCATACAACCTACTGCTGTTTCTGTAGGACCATATTCATTATATATTTCTATATCTTCACCAAAACTTTCATACACTTTTTTTGCAAGTTTTGTTTCTAGCTGTTCTCCTCCTACAATCAGTCTTTTTATCTTTACATTTTTGTTATCTTTTTCTTTTATGATTTTTAAATGAGCAGGCGTTAATTTCACAATCCCCACTTTATTTTCTTCAAATACTTTCTCCACTAATAAAGAAGGATCTTCTTCTTTATAGATCACCATAGTATTTCCTGTAATTAAAGGGACATAAATAGAGGTAACCGTAAGATCAAAAGAGATACTCGTGTATAATGGAAAATTTAAAGTTTCTCCTTTTACATAGCTTTTAGCCGCCCACCATACATAGTTTATTACAGATTCATGTTCTAACATTACTCCCTTTGGCTTTCCTGTGCTTCCAGAAGTATAAATCACATACGCTACATCTTTAGAATGATGTATGCTTTTTATATTTTTATCTTCTTCCAAAAATATACTTTCGTCCCTTATATAAAGAATGTTTCCTTCATACCCTATTTCTTCTACTGTATTTTTATCCACTAAGAGGATTTTTGCTTTACTATCCTGTAGCATATATTCTACTCTATCTTTTGGATAAGATGGATCAATGGGAATATACCCACCTCCAGCTTTTAATATCCCCATAATAGAAAGAATAAAATCACAGCTTCTTTCCATCATGACCCCTACCAAATCTCCTTTTTCTATTCCTTTTCTTCTTAAAAATCTTGCAATTTGATTACTTTTTTTGTTTACTTCTTCATAGGTCATTTCTTTCTCATCCTCTATTAAAGCAATGTGATTTGGTGTTTTTTCTACTTGCTCTTCAAAAATTTCATTTACTGTTTTCTCCTTTGGATACACTGCTTTTGTATGATTATATTCATAAAGCATTTCTTCTTTTTCTTTTGTAGATAGAACAGATAAATCTTTTATTTTTCTTTTTGGATTTTGAAGAGTCTCCTTTAGAATATGAATATAATGCTTTCCAAAGCTTTTTATGGTTTCTTCTTTATATATCTTTATGCAGTATTCTAATTCAAAAGAAATTCCATTTTCTTTTTCCTCCGCAAAAATGGTTAAATCAAACTTTGCTGTTTTATCTTTATAATCATAGCTTTGTATCTTTATGGTTTTTCCTTTGATTTGAGAAAAATCCATGTTTTGTAATACAAACATGGTGTCAAATAGTGGATTTCTACTACTATCTCTTTGAAGAGAAAGATGTTGAACTAATTTTTCAAAGGGATAATTTGGATGGGCCATGGCATTAAATATACTTTCTTTTACTTCTTTTAAGAAATCGGTAAAATCTTTTATTCCCTTTGGGTAAGCCCTAATCCCTAAAGTGTTTACAAACATACCTACTGTATTTTCTATATCAGGATGATTTCTTCCTCCTACAGGTGTCCCAATAATAATATCTTCTTGCCCTGTATATTTAGAAAGAAAAATAAAATAAGCAGCCATTAAAAGCATATACAAGCTTACATTTTGCTTTTTAGCTATTTCCTTTAATTTTTTGGTATTTTCTGTATCTAGATGAAAAGATAGCGTATCTCCTTCAAAACTTTGCACAGGAGGTCTTTGAAAATCCTCTAAAAGATTTAAAATAGGTGTTTCTTCTTTTAATTCTCCTAACCAATATTCTTTCTCCTTATCCATCTTTTCTTTCCAAAATAGACTCTTTTGAAATGCAGCATAATCCTTATATTGCACCCTTATCGGATTATTTTCCTTTCCTTCATAACAATCTATGATTTCTTTCAAAATTATTCCTATAGAGGATCCATCTCCAATACTATGATGAATATCTAATAAGAAGATATGCTCTGTTTCCTTTATTTCAAGAAGCATCATTCTAAAAAGAAAAGGCTTATATACATCAAAAGGCTTTACAAAATTTGAAATTTCTTTTTTTACCCTTTCTTTTGAAGTTTTTATATAGTTTATTTCAAAGTCGTTATCTGCTTTTATCTTTTGATATAAATTTTCTTCTTTCCATTCAAAATAGGTTCTTAGGCTCTCATGGCGATTCACTATCTTTTTACAAGCTTCCTGTAAAAAAGCTTTATCTAATTTTCCTCTTATGGTGATGGCTTTTGTAATGTTATAATGGGTGCTTTCATTATTTAACTGACTTAATACATAAAGCATATTTTGCTCATGAGAAGCAAGATATTTCTCTTGCTCTTTTACTTTTTCAATAGGAACATAGTTTTTATGCTCTTTCTTAGCAATATATGCTCCTAAAAGTTTAATGGTAGTGTTTTCAAAAAAATCCTTTAGAGGAATCTCCACCTTTAACTCTTTTTGTATTCTTGCAGCAATATAAGTTGCTTTTAATGAGTTCCCTCCTAAGGAAAAAAAATCTTCTTCTATCGCTATATCTTCTCTTCCTAAAACTTCACACCATATTTCAAGGAGTTTTTTTTCTAATGTATTCTTTTCTTTTTGAATCTTTTTTTCTTTTTGATTGTTTTTGATCCATTCTCTTATTTCATTACAGATCGATTCGTATTCTCCTTTTTCATAGGCCTGCTTTAATTTATATCGCTGAACCTTTCCACTTGTGGTTTTAGGCATTCTTCTGATGGGAATTACATTTCCTACTTCTAGTCCTGTTTCTTGATTAATATGTTTTTTTAAGGACTCCATTATTGGGATAAAGGATTCTATTCCTCCTTTATGGATCACGAAAGGCGTTATTTCTTCTCTTTGTGTATTTTCATTAAAAATACCACATACTGCAATTTTCCCTAGTTCTATTTTTTCTACTTTTTCTGCCACTCTTTCAATATCATGAGGATAAAAATTTTGCCCATTGATAAAAATAATATCCTTTGCTCTTCCCGTAATAAATAATCTTTTTTTCTTTAAAAATCCTAAGTCTCCTGTATTCAGCCAGCCATCTTCTGTTAAAATTTCCTTTGTTGCTTTTTCGTTATTGTAATACCTTTTTGTTACGTTCTTTCCTTTTATTTGAATATGTCCTACTACTTCCTCTTCTACAATTTCATTGTCTTTATTGCATATTCTAAGCTGACAGCCTTCAATAGGATGTCCAAGATCTACTATTTTCACCTTATTTTTTTCTTCTTTTACTGCTTTAATTTTGCAATTGATTCCTATACTTTCTCTATCTAATGTGATGCTTTTAAGTTCTTCCTCTACAGGTGGAAAGGTTACCCCAAGACTTGCTTCTGCCAGCCCATATACAGGAAAAACCGCATTTTTCTTTAATTTATAGGAAGATAGTACATCATAAAATTTATTACTTAAATCTGCACATATTGGCTCTGCTCCATTAAAAATCAATCTCACGCAAGACAAATCCCAATCTTTTATTTTCTCTTTTGAAAAAAAATTCATAAAATGTTTATATCCAAAATTTGGAGAAGACAAAAGACTTACTCTATATTCATTTGCTTTTTCTAACCATAAAAGAGGATGCATAATATATTTGATGGTAGGCATAATATGCTGATTGATTTCTCCTACTAAAGGAGATAAATGAAATCCTATGAGCCCTAAATCATGGGTTAACGGAACCCAACTTAAAGCAGTATCCTTCTTTGAAATTTGTGCTCCTTTTAAAATTCCATTTATATTGGTCAGAAGATTTTCATGACTTAATACAACGCCCTTTGGATTTCCTGTAGATCCTGATGAAAATTGGATGAATGCAATATCTCCTTTATCTGGATAGCAAATAGTTCCTTCTTTCCTACAAGCCATGGCCTCTTCAGAAAATAAGATTTTATTCTCATATTCCTTTTCTTGAAGAAAACTCTTCTTATAAATAGACTTTTCTGTAAGAAGATATGGATTATTTAATATTTTCCATATTTTTTTTAGCTTTAATTCATGCTCTCCTTTCAGTCCAAGACTTACAGGAACAGGAATAATATTGCCTAATATGCAAGCCCAAAAACCAACAATAAAATCTTTTTCATTTTCTATTTGAAAAACCAATTCATCCTTAGGCTTTACCCCCCTTTCTTGTAAATAATATAAATAAGTTAAAGCTTTATCGTATAGTGCATCATATCCTAGAAAAAAGTCTTTTTCTCCTTGAATAAAATTTATTCCGTTTCCTGTTTTTGCACTGTTTTTTAATGCATCTATTAAATTTTCCATTTTATCCCCCATCTCTATTCAGCTTTATAATATATAATTTATAATATTTACAACTTCTTTTTCCTCCTGGTTGATAAAAAAATGTCCTCCATTAAACATATAGGTTTTACATTTCTTTTTTGTATGTACTTTCCACTCTACTATTTCATTCATACTTAAATCATCTTCTTTTCCATTTAACACACTCATATCCACATCTAATTTTATCTTTTTCTCTTTATATTGATAGTTTTCAATGATTTTAAAATCACCTCTGAGAAGAGGTAAAAATAACTCCAAAAGCTCTTTTTCCTCAAAAACTTCCTTTGGTGTTCCCCCCATAGCCAAAACTTCTTTTTTGAACCCTTCTTCGGAAAGCAAATGTATTTTTTTATCTTTTGAAGGAATATGGGGTGCCTTGCATCCTGAAAAAAAACCATGCACGGCAAGTAAATCATCTCTCTCTAATAGCTTATGCATCACTTCAAAAGCAATTATTCCACCCATGCTATGTCCATAAAAAGCAAATTCTCCCTTTATATTTTCTTTTACCTGTTTATATACATCTTCTATTGCCTCTTGTATATCTTCATAAAGATCTTCATTGAATCGCTGCCCTCTTCCAGCTAATTCAATGGGACATAATTCAATATTTTCTTTTATATATCTTTTAAAAGGATAATATATTGCACAGGATCCTCCTGCATGAGGAATGCAAAATAATTGTATTTTTTTCATTTTTCCCTCCTAATTAACGATTTTACCCATTTCCATTTTAATTACCTTATCTGCTGTTTCAAAATAAGCATCATCATGGGTAATGGCTATAACGCATTTTCCTTTATTTTTTAGTTCTGGTAATATCTCTACGTAAAATATCTTTCTAAATTCTGGATCTTGATCTGCTGCCCACTCATCAAACATACAAACAGGAAGATCCTCTAAATAACTCATCATAAGGGCAATTCTTTTTCTTTGTCCGCTAGAAAGTTTTATACTGCTTAGTTTCCCCTCTTTTATCTGTATTTTATGATCGATTTGAAGGGCTTTCATTTTCTCTTTTATGTTTTCCTTCTTTTTTTCATAATCAATTCCATAAAGCTTGTTAAATAGATAGTAATCACTAAATATGGCAGAATAATATCTTCCTAAATTATCACTATTTACTTCCTTCTTATTTACAAGAATTCTTCCTTTTTCTGGACGATATAATCCTGTAATGATTTTTGCCAAGGTGGATTTCCCACTTCCATTTCCTCCTGTAATAAAAGTGATTTCTCCAGGTTTAAAGGTGCAATTTAAAGGTCCTACGCCAAAGTCTGCATCTTCTTTTCCTTTATAGGAAAAAATCACATTTTCAAGGCATATCTCTATCTTTTCATCTATCATTTCTTCCTTTAATATTTCTAGGGAAGATAAGCTTGAAAGTTTTTCTTGCAGTTTATTGATTCTATTCCAGCTAATTCTAACTTGCATGATCTCTGGAACAGCCCCAATTATTCCATGAATTGGACCTGTCATATATAAAAAGATGAATACATATTGCATCAATGTCGCTCCTTCTATTTCCTTAAATACAATAGGAAATACAAAAGCAATTCCTCCTATTACCAAGGTAAAGAGGAGTTCTCCTAATATAAATACATTGGCAAATTTGAAATTTCCTTCAATATTCTTCTCTTTATATGTTTTACAGCTTTTTATCATGTCTTCTTTGAACTGTGCTTTTTTTCTATGATTAACGCTTAATTCCTTAAATCCGTGAATTAAGTCTTGAATGTAGTCGATAAATATGCTTTTATTATCTCTTACCGTTTCCCATAATTTCTCTGCTGATAACCCTACAAAATAGTATAATCCCAGGGCTAAAAAAGCAATTCCCACGGACAAGGCCAACCCAATTATACTGATTAATCCAAGATAAATAAAGCAACAAATCAAGGTTACCGTATTAGCAACTGCTGTTATAATAATATCTGCAAAAGAGCTTATGGTTTCTGTATCGTTATTTAAGCAGGCAATAAGCTCTCCTTTTTCTAAATTTTCTAAGTCTTGATAGGGTGTTTTTAGTATTTTATGAATCAAATCTACTCTCTTTTTATATACAATAGTACTGGTCATAGAAATTAGCTTTAGTCTTACCATTCTTTGTCCTAGTATATAAACCAGTATTCCTACTATAAAATAAAATAATAATCCAACCTCTATCCTTCCTTTATATATTTCAAATCGGTTTAGTGCTTCATTGACAACAAATATAATCAAGGCATTTCCAAATCCACTCATTATGCTCACTGTAATAAGTGGAAAGAAAGAAGGATCTTCTTTTTTAGAAAAAAGCTGGTGGAAGTAATAATAGAAAATAAAGAGGTTTCCACCGATTAACAAAGTTATCATGGCTATTTTTATACTTTCTGGCGCCCATACTGCAAGAAAATGCCATGGCAGATCTTCAAACAAAGTTTTAGGAATAAAATACAAAAAGGAATGAAAAATCCCTATAGAAAATATAAGTTTTCCTATGTACACTGTGTTTTTCTTTATAGATCCATTGTAAGCACGCTCTTTTTTTAGAATGTCATAAATTAATTTCAAAATGCTCCATAAGGTAAACAAGGTAAAAGGAATGAAAATACAAATACAAGCAAAAGCGATATAATCCATCTCCCGATAGGTATCTTTTGTTTTTTCCTTTGGTATTTTATCCATAAGAATATCGCCTATCCCTTGTCCTATAGTTCTTGTATAAGTGGTATTCATATTGGCTAAAACAGCAACCCCTAATTTTTCCTTTGGACGAAATAAAATAAAGGAAGAAAAATTTGGATTTTCTCCTCCATGAGAATATTCTCCTCCTCCATCTTGATATACATTCCATCCTCCTGCATAAGAGGAGCCATCATATTGAGGCATTACGGTTCTATTGGGAATATGGGTATTTTGAATGGCTTTTTCTAACAAGGAATCTATTTTAATCCTCCCAATTTGTATCTTGAGCCATTTTTGAATATCTTGCCCATTGGTAATAATATAGCCTGCTGGAACATTTCCCCTATATTCTGGTGCTTCATATATTTTTGCTTTTCCAAATTTTATTTTATGCCCTTTAGACATTTCTTTTTTTAATGCTTCTTCTTTGTTTGTTGTTGTGTTTAAAAGACCAAGTGGTTTGAATATTTCTATATCCATAAAATTCTCAAAGCTTTTTTTCGTTACTTTTTCAATAACCAGTCCTAATATGTCGTAATTGATGGTTGCATAATTATATCTTTCTCCAGGGTAAGCATCTAGCTCTTTTCCTACAAGTTTTCTTACAGTGATTTCTATTGCATTTTTATCCTTTGATATAGGTATATCTCCTATAGTGTTAAAGGGGATTCCGCTGGTATGATAAAGAAGGTTTTGTATCGTGATGTCTACTGGTTTTTGATTGTAATAAAGCTGAAGCCATGGGATATATTTTTTTATAGAATCCTCTTTACTTATTAATCCCTTTTCTTCTAGCAGTGCTATCCCAAGCGCTGTATATGCCTTACTCGTAGATCCTAATTCAAATAAGGTACTTTCTTTTATTTTTTTCTTATTCTCAAAACTAGTATAACCAAAGCCTTGGCTATAGATGGTCTTATCCTCCTTTACTACAACCACCATCATCCCTGGGATTTTACTTTTTTTCATTTGTTTATTTATGAATTCACTCAATGCTTCTTCTTTGAAACTGCCTGCATAGGCAGCAGAAGATAAGATGTTCATACAAAAAATCACTGCTACCCATAACAAACAATATATTTTTTTATATTTCATTACAAAACCTCACTCTAATATGTATTGGCTTTTTCTTTTATGCTATCATCAAATAATTTTGCTAAATTTTCTACCCTTGGTTCTTTAAAGATGGAATAATGGTTTCCATCTATAGGAATTACTTCTAAATCACCTTCCGTATATATTTTCCATTTTTTCGGTTTTAGCCAATTGCTTTCCTTTGCTTTTATGAGCATTATATCTGTCTTTACTTTTTCTGATGGAAGATAATGATCTACAGCATTTTCTATCCCTCGAAGGTGATTCATATATTTCACCATCTCAGGAAGATTCATTTCTTCATATCCACTTATATTGTCTTCTACAAAATCAGCACCTGCAGCAATCAGTTCTTTTGTATCCCAATTATTTTCTTTCATATATGCTACTGCTTTTTTCCATAGCTTTTCTTCACTTTCTACTTCTTCTTTTTCAAAGATTTTTTTTCTTAATAAAGTCTTTTGAATAAATTCTTTTTCCGTATTCACAGTAAAGCTTTCTTTCTTTTTATTTTTAATATAATTTTCATCGGGTGCTTCTGTATCAAAGAGCCATAATTTTCTTACTAATTCTCCTTTTTCTTCAAGCTGCTTTACCATTTCAAAGGCGATGACTCCTCCAATACTCCATCCTCCTATATAATACGGTCCTTTATCTTGAATGGTTTTTAATTTTTCTATATATTCTCGTGCTATTTCTTCTATCTTTTTATTTCTAGGCGCATAATGATTTTCTATTTTTCCTTTTATTCCCCAGCAGTTAACGTCAGCAGTTATATAACTACAAAAATCTGCATATCCAGTTACATCTCCACTAATGTCATGAATGAAAAATACATGTTGCTTTTTATTTTCTACTTTCTTTAAAGGGATAATTTGTTCATCCCCATAAGTTTTTTCTTTATTGCCTTCTTTCTTTATATAGTTTCCTATTTCTCTAATGGTGGGTATCTTGAAAACTTCCTTTAACGGTAATTCAAATCCCATTTCTTTATAAATTTTTCCTACCATCATGGTTGCTTTCAGAGAATGTCCTCCTAATTCGAAGAAATTATCTTTTACACCAATTTTATCTGTATTTAATAACGCTTCCCAAATTCTTACTAATTCTTTTTCTATTTCATTTCTCGGCTCTACATAATTTTCTTGAAAAGAAATAGGATGTAGCGGCTCTGGAAGGGCTTTTCTATCCACTTTATTATTTGGGGTTAAAGGAATTTCTTTTATATCCATAAATCGATTTGGTATCATATATTCAGGCAAGCTTTGAGCTAAGAAGTTTCTTATCTTTTCTATCTCTATTTCTTTTTCTTTTACAACATAAGCACAAAGATATTTATCTTCCTTTTCTCCCCATGGCATTACCACTGCGTCTTTAATTCCCTCATAACTTAATAAAGTGCTTTCTATTTCTCCTAGCTCGATTCTATATCCTCTTATCTTTACCTGATGGTCCATTCTACCTAAGAATTCTACATTTCCACTTTCTCTCCACCTAGCAAGATCTCCTGTTTTATAGATTTTTTCTCCTTTTTCAAAAGGATTTTCTATGAATTTTTCCTTTGTTAATGCTTCTTTTCCTAAATATCCTCTAGCAACTCCTTCTCCCCCAATATAAAGCTCTCCATATTGCCTCATTCCTTTTAATTGTAAATATTCATCCAAAATATAAAACTGAACATTTTGCATTGGCTTTCCAATGGATACACTTCCTATTCCTTCTACCTCCTCTTCACTTTCATAAAAGCTAGAATCAATAGTTGCTTCTGTAACTCCGTAACTGTTTAATATTCTCATATCCTTTGAAAATCTTTTCTTCAGTTTCTTAAATTCTTCTATAGGACAGCTATCCGAGCCCATTATTAGTAGCTTTAAATTATTCATTTTCAAATTATTTTCGTATACATACTCCATTAACGGAATAATTAAAGAAGGTGTAGATTCAAATATATTAATTTCATATTCTCTTATTGTCTTATATAAGGAAATAGGGTCTACTCGAATATCACTAGGACAAATAATCATTTTTCCTCCATTTAAAAGTACTCTAACAAAATCTCCTGCAAAAACATCAAAAGCCATACTTGCCATTTGAAGCAATCTTACAGGGAAGTTTTCAAGATGATAATCTTTTTTCCATCCATAAGCAATATTGAGTAAATTTTTATGTTCCACCATAACCCCTTTTGGTTTTCCTGTTGTTCCAGAGGTATAAATAACATAAATTAAATCCTCTACCCTATTGATATTATCTAAGTTAGTAGCTTCTTCTTTTTCTATTTCTTTTTCTTTTATACTGATTATTTCTCCTTCAAATTCTATTTTTTCTATTAGCTTCTCTTGGGTTAATAATAATTGTGCTTTACTATCTCTTAACATATAATGGATTCTTTCTAAAGGATATTCCGAATCTATTGGTAAATACCCTCCACCAGCTTTTAATATAGCAAGAATACCTACAATCATATCAAGAGATCTTTCCATCATAATTCCTACAATACTTTCTCTTTTTACTCCTTTTTTTCTTAAATACCTTGCAACTTTATTTGCTTTTTCGTTTAATTCTCTATACGTAAGGCTTTTGTCTTCATATACAAGAGCTATTTCATCTGGATTATTTTCTACTACTACTTCTATTTGTTCATGAATGGTTTTATCTTTTGGATATTCTATCTTTTCACCATTGAATTTTTTTGTTAATTCATAGATTTCTTCTTGAGAAAGAATAGAAATATCTTTTATTTCCTTTGAAGGATTATGCATCACTTCCTTTGCGATTTGGATAAAATGTGTTGTAAATTGCTTTATGGTTTCTTCTTTAAAAAGCTTTGTGCAGTATTCAAAATTTAATTCAATTTGCTCATTTGCTTCTAATATATAAAAGGTCATATCGCATTTTGCTGTTTTTCCTTCATAAGGATACGATCTTGCTTTGATATCACTTATTGCGATTTCATCTACTTCACTTTCAAAATTTTGAAGAATAATCATCACATCAAATAAGGTATTACGGCTCATATCCTTTTTTACATTTATTTTTTCAATTAATTCTTCTATAGGATATTGCTGATTATCGTATGCATTTAATACGTTTTCCTTTAACTCGTCTAAATAGCTTTCAAAGGATTTATCTTTATTTGGCTTACATCTAAAAGCTATATTATTTAAGAAAACACCAATTACCTTTTGAATATCTACATTGGTTCTTCCTGCAGTTACCGTTCCAATAACAATATCTTCTTGATCAGCATATTTCATAAGGACTATGCTATAAATCCCTAAAAGAAAGGTAAATAAAGTGGCTTTTTTTTCTCTAGCAAATTGAATGATTTCTTGAGATAATTCTTTATCTATAATCCTTGTGTAGGTATCTCCTTCACTACTTTGAATTTCTGGTCTTTGAAAGTCCGTAGGCATATTTAAAATTGGTATTTCTCCTTCAAAAATCTTTAGCCAATAATTTTCTTGCTTTTTAAATCTTTCACTTTTCATTAATGCATTTTGCCAAACTGCATAATCTTTATATTGAATTCTTAAGTCTTTTAATTCTTGTTGATGATATAGCTTTACAAACTCATCAATAAGAATTTCAATAGAAGTACCATCTGTTATAATATGATGCATGTCCATCATTAATATATATTTCTTTTCTCCTGTTTTTAAAAGTGCAACCTTAAAAAGAGGGGCTTTTTTTAAATCAAAAGGCTTTATAAAAGCTTTTACTTTCTTATCTGCTTCATTTTCTTTTATTTCTTCATATTCCATTTCAAAATCAACATCTTCATGGACTTTTTGAACAATCTCTTCTCCTATAAAATGAAAGGAGGTTCTCAAGCCTTCATGTCTATCTACTAGCTTTTTAAATGCACTTTCTATTCTTCCTTTCTCCACAATTCCTTCTAAAATAATAACTGCTGGTGTATTATAGCTCGTTCCCCATTCATTAAACTGCTCTATGATGTAAATTCTTTTTTGAGTAGAGGATACTGGATAATACTCCCTTTTATTTGCTACTTGAATGTCTTCATATTCCTTTACATCTAAAGCCTTTATATATGCACTTAATTCTTTTATCGTTTGGGATTTGAATATTTCTTTTAATGGAATCTCTACCTTTAATTCTTTATGTATTCTAGAAGCCATGATGGTTCCCCTTAAGGAATGTCCTCCTAGCTCAAAGAAATTATCATTTATTCCTATTTTTTCGACCTTTAATATTGCTTCCCATATTTTTACTAACTTTTCTTCTATTTCATTTCTCGGTTTCTCATATATGGCTTCACTTCTTATATGCTTTTCTGGTGGAGGAAGAAGTTTTTTATCGATTTTCCCATTTAAATTTAAAGGCATCTTTTCTATTTGAATCATATAACTTGGAACCATAAATTCAGGCAAATCCTTCATTAAATATTTTCTAAGGGCTCCTATCGTTAATTCTTTATCTCCTACAAAATAAGCAACCAGATATTTTTCTTCTTTTTCCCCTTCTTTTGTTAAAACAATTACTTCTTTTATATTTTCATGGGCTAATAACTTTCTTTCTATTTCTCCTATTTCGATTCTATATCCTCTGATTTTAACCTGATTATCTTTTCTTCCTAGAAAATCAATATTTCCATTTGGAAGCCATCTTCCCATATCTCCTGTTTTATACATCCTTGTGTCTTTTTTAAATGGATTTTCAATAAATTTTTCTTTTGTTAATTTTTCATTATTTTTATATCCTCTAGATATCCCTTCTCCAGCTATATATATTTCTCCTGGTATCCCTATTGGTTGAATATTTTTGTCTTCATCTAATATATATATATAATAATTTCCAAGAGGCTTTCCTATAGATATATTCCCTTCTTCCTTTTCACTGCAAGAATAACAGGTAGCGCATACTGTTGTTTCTGTAGGACCATACATATTATATACCTTGGCATATTTTATGATATTGTTATAATATTCTTTTTTGAGTATGTCACTACTACTTAAATAAGTGTGTACTGTTTTCATAGGCTCTAGTTTGTTAAAACTGCTCATAATCAGTGGAGAGCAGCTTAAAATCGTTACTCCATGGTAGTCTATCAGCTTTTTAAGTGCTTTCCCTTCCTTCACTATTTCTTGCTCTGGTATAACGACACATCCTCCTACTGTTAAAGCAGTGTACACTTCTTCATTAAATCCATCAAAGGTAATCGAGGCTTGCTGAAGGGTAATGTCCTTTTCTCCTAGCTGGAACCTTTCATTAAATTCAGTGATATAGGCTATTACATTTTTATGGCTGGTCATGATTCCTTTTGGCTTTCCTGTCGTTCCAGAGGTATAGATAATATATGCTAAATCCCTGCTTTCATTTATATTTTCTAAATTATCCTTTTCTCCTACATATAACTTTTCATCTTCTATATCTATAATCTCTTTATTAAATTCTATCCCTTTTTTTAATTTTTTCTGGGTTAAAAGGATTTTTACCTCACTATCTTCTAGCATATACTTTATTCTTTCCTTTGGATAATCTGGATCTATTGGTAAATAAGTTCCTCCTGCTTTTAATATAGCTAACATCCCAATAACCATTTCTATAGATTTTTCCGTCATAATCCCTACTATATTTTCTTTCTCTATCCCCTTTTCTCTTAGCTTTCTTCCTAACTGATTTGCTTTTTCGTTTAATTCTTTATACGTGATTTTTTTATCCTTATAAATTAGTGCAGTATGGGCTGGGGTTTTTATCACCTGATTTTCTATACCTGCTTGCAAAGTTTTTTCTTTTTCGTAATATTTATTTTTTCCACTAAAACCTACTATTTTTTCTTTTTCTTCTTTTGTGATAATGTTTAGTTCTCTTACTTTTAACTTAGGATTTTCTACTATTTTGTTCATGGTTTTAAGAAGATGCTCTGCAAAGCCTTTTATGGTACTTTCTTTAAATATTTTTGAATAATACTCTATATCTACCATTATTTTATTTTCTTCTTCGTCCATATATAAAGTCATATCATAATCTGATACCTTATGTTCTAAAGGATAAGACTTTATTTTCCAATCGAGGGTGTTTATTTCTTCTTTTTCATAATTTTGATGAATCAGCATTACATCAAATAATGCATTTCTACTTAAATCCCTTTTTATATTTAATTTTTCAATGATTTCTTCTATTGGATAGCTTTGATTCTCATAACCTTCTATGACTCTTTCTTTTACTTCTTTTAGATATTCTTTAATTCTTTTGTTCTTTTTAGGCATACATCTAAAGGCTATATTATTTAAAAATACCCCAACTAGCTTATCTGTTTGAGTACTATTTCTTCCCTGGGTAACCGTTCCTATTATCATATCTTCTTGATTACTGTATTTGGATAAGCATAGGCTAAAAGAGGATAATAAAAGCATATATAAAGTCATTTCATTTTCTCTTGCAAAATGCTTTAATTTTTCATATAAATCTGCCTCTATGGTAAAGCTATATCTTCCTCCTTCACTACTTTTCATTCCCGGTCTTTTATAATCTGTTGGCATGTTAAGAAGTGGGATTTCTCCTTCAAAGGTTTTTAGCCAATAGCTTTCTTGTTTTTTTATTTTTTCTTCCTTTAGCTTATCTTTTTCCCATACTGCATAATCCTTATATTGAATCTTTAGCTTTTCTACTTCCTTTCCTTCATAAAAGGATAAAAAGTCATGGGTTAATATTTCTACAGATCTTCCATCGGATATGATATGATGCATATCCACCATAAGAATATGTTTATTTTCTTTTATCTTTATTAATCCTACTCTAAAAAGAGGTGCTTTTGTTAAATCAAAAGGCTTTATAAAGTCTTTTATGTATTTTTTAGTAGCTTCTTTTCCTTCCTGATAAAGCAATTTAAAATCAAAATTTTTATGTATTTTTTGAAGTATTTCTCCTTCTACCCATTCAAAAGAGGTTCGAAGGGCTTCATGTCTTTCGATAAGCTTTAAAAATCCTTTTTCTAGCTTTTCTTTATCTATAATTCCTTCTATTTCCATAAACCCAGGCATGTTATAGGTTGTATTTTCTGTTTCTAGTTGAGAAAGGGTATATATTCTCTTTTGAATAGAAGAAACTGGATAATATTCTCCTTCATGAATTCTTTTAATTTCTTCATAGGTATTTTCTTCTAAAGCTTTTATATACTTTGAAAGGTTTTGTATCGTTGGTGTTTTAAATATTTCTCTTAATGGAACTTCTACCTTTAATTTTTTGTGTATTTTTGCAGCCATGGCAGTAGCCTTTAAGGAATGTCCTCCTAAATCAAAGAAATTATCTTTTATTCCTATTCCTTTTATTTTTAAAACTTCTTCCCAAATATTTACTAGTTCCTTTTCTATTTCATTTTTAGGCGCTTCGTAGCTTTCACCTTTTTCTATATTTTTATTTATATCTGGTAATGCTTTTCTATCTACTTTTTTATTTGGGGTAAGGGGCAATGCCTCCATTTTTATAAAATACGCTGGAATCATATATTCTGGTAATTTTTGAGCTAATTCTTTTTTAAGGTTTTCTATCGATAATTCTTCCTTCATAACAACATAAGCACAAAGATATTTTTCCATATCTTCTTCTTTTGCGATAACAGCAGCATCCTTTACCTTATCACAGGTTAAAATAGAATTTTCTATTTCTCCTAATTCCATACGATAGCCTCTTATCTTTACTTGATGATCTATTCTACCTAAGAAAACTGCATCTCCATTGTTTGTCCATCTAGCAAGATCTCCTGTTTTATACATTATTGCATCTTTTACAAAAGGATCTTTTATGAATTTTTCCTTTGTTAATTTTTCTTTTCCTAAATAGCCTCTACTAATGCCCTCTCCGCTTATATAAAGTTCTCCCCTTATTCCTATTCCCTTTGGCTTTAAAGCTTCATCTAATATATAAAAACGAACATTTTGCATGGGCTTTCCAATAGGAACATTTCCATTTTCATCCATATTCTCTTTTATTTCATAAAAGCTAGAATCAATGGTTCCTTCCGTCACACCATAACTGTTTAGAATTCTCATTTTATTTGAAAATCTTTTATTCAATTTCTTAAAATCTTCAACCATACAACAATCCGAGCCTAGTATTAATAATTTTAAATTATTTATATCTAAATTATTTTCATCTATATATTCCATCAAAGGAATAATCAGTGCTGGTGTTCCTTCAAATATGTTTATTTCCTTTTCTTTTATTATCTTATATAAAGAAGGTGGATCTACTCGAATATCACTAGGACATATAATCATTTCTCCACCATTTAAAAGCACTCTTCCTAAATCTCCTGCAAAAACATCAAATGCCATACTTGCCATTTGAAGCAATTTCACAGGAAAGGTTTCAAGATGATATTCCTTTTTCCATCCATAAGCAATATTTATTAAGTTTTTATGCTCTACCATAACTCCTTTTGGTTTTCCCGTTGTTCCAGAGGTATAAATAATATAAACAAGATCATGTGGATTATTTATATTCTCTAAATTACTACCTTCTCCTTGATAAAGGCTATCCTCCTTTATATCAAGGATTTCTTTATCAAAATATATTTTTTCTCTTAATCTTTCTTCTGTTAATAGTATTTCTGCTTTACTATCTTCTAGCATATAAGCAATTCTATCCTGTGGATATTCTGGATCAATTGGTAGATATGCCCCTCCTGCTTTTAATACCCCAAGAATACCAATAATCATTTCAACACACCTATCTACCATAATTCCTACTACACGATCATTTTTTATTCCTTTTTTTCTTAAAAATCTTGCTAGCTTGTTTGCTTTTTCATTAAGCTGCTTATAGGTAAGCTTTTCTTTTTTGTATATAACGGCTATTTTATCTGGTGTTTTTTCTACTACTTCTTCTACTAATTCATGGAAGGTTTTATCTTTTGGATAAAAAGCTTTTGTATTATTAAAATTTTCTAGTAGTTCTATTTTTTCTTCTTTAGACAGCATTTCTATTTCTTTTCGTTTTTTGAAAGGATTTTCTGTTACTTCTTTTATTATATTTATAAAGTGATTTTTCAATCTTTCTATGGTTTCTTTTTTAAATAGCTTTGTAGCATATTCAAAGTGAAATAAAATGGTTTCTTCTTTTTCCTGTGCTTCTAAAGTTAAATCAAATTTAGCTATATTCATTTCTCTACTACAAGGCTTAAAGCTTAATCCTTTTATATTTATTTCTTTTCCTTCTATGTTTTCTAAGCTAAATAAGGTATCAAATAAAGGATTTCTGCTCATATCTCTTTTTATATTTAGCTTCTCTACAAGGACTTCAAATTGATAATCTTGGTTTTCATATGCTTTTAAGGCATTTTCTTTTACTTCCTTTAATAGTTTTATAAAGCTTTTATCTTTTTTTGGATAATTTCTCATGGCTAAGGTATTTACAAACATTCCCATTACATTTTCTAAGTCTGGATGATCTCTTCCTGCAATAGGACTTCCTACTATAATATCCTCTTGCCCACTATATTCTGCTAAAAGAAGGTTATATATTGTAAGTAGTACCATATATAAAGTTGCATCATTTTCTTTTCCTAGTTTTTTTAGTTTTTCTGCCCATTCTTTTTTTATTTCAAATTGAATGCTATCTCCTTCAAAGCTTTGAATCTTAGGTCTTTTATAATCCGTTGTTATGTTTAGTACTGGTATTTCTCCTTTGAATATCTCTAACCAATATTTTTCTTGTTTTTGAAAGGAAGGCTTTTTTGTCATGGCATTTTGCCAAAGAGCATAATCTTTATATTGTATTCTTAGGGGCTTTACTTCTTCATTTTCATAAAAGGCTACTACTTCCTCCATGAGAATTTTCATAGAAATTCCATCCGAAATAATATGATGAACATCCAGTAAAAGAATATGCTTTTTCTCTTTTACCTTAAGAAGCATTACCCTAAATAAATTACCATTTTCTAAGTCAAAAGGTCTTACAAAAGACTTTACTATTTTTTCTATGTTTTCCCCATTACTTTCTTCTTTATATTCCATAGAAAAGAAAGCTTTTGTTTCTATCCTTTGCATCACCTCATCTTCTACTAAAAAGAAGGTTGTTCTTAAAGCTTCATGTCTTTGAACTAATTTTTCAAAGGCTTTTTCTAATCTTTCTTTTTCTAAAGTTCCTTCTATCTCCATAAATCCTGGCATATTATAGGCAACATTGTTTTTTTCAAATTGAGAAAGGGTATACATTCTTTTTTGTGCTGATGAGGTTTCATAATATTCCTTTTTATCGATTGCTTTAATTTCCTCATAAGGATTTTTATCTATATTTTGAATATAGTCTCCTATTTTTTCTACTGTAGGGTTTTTAAATAGCTCTTGAATCGAAATTTTTATTCCTAATTCCTTATGTATCTTTCCTATTACTATCATTGCTTTTAAGGAATGTCCTCCTAATTCAAAAAAGTTATCCAAAATGCCTACCTGATTTAGGTTTAATACTTCTTCATATATTTTAAGGAGCTTTTCTTCTATTTCATTTCTTCCGCAGACATATTCCTTTTCTATATTTCTATTTTTTTCTGGATTTGGCAATGCTTTTTTATCTATTTTTTTATTACTTCTTAAAGGTATTTCCTCTAATTGTACAAAATAAGCTGGAATCATATAATTTGGTAAATATTTCATTATTTCAGCTTTTATATTGTTTGTCTCTATCTTTTCTTCTCCAACAAAGTAAGCACAAAGATATTCTTCTTCTTCTTTTCTTTTTATAACTACTGCTTCTTTTATTCCTTCATATTTTAAAATTCTATTTTCTATTTCACCCGTTTCTATTCTAAAACCCCTTATTTTTACTTGGTCATCTACTCTTCCTATAAATTCAATATTTCCAGCTTCATTCCACTTCACCAAATCTCCACTTTTATACATTTTCCTTTTTGGATCATAAGGATTTTCTACGAATTTTTCTTTTGTTAAAGTCGGTTTATTCAAATACCCTCTAGCAAGTCCTGCTCCACTTATACAAAGTTCTCCTACTGCGCCTATAGGCAAAAGTTTATTATATTTGTCCAGTACATATACTTTTGTATTGTCTATTGGCTTTCCAATAGTTACTTTTTCTTTTGTACATTTTATAGATAATGCGTCTACTGTTATTTCTGTTGGTCCATAATGATTGTATAAATTATATCCTTTTTCTAGTACTGCATCCTTTAAAGTATCTTCTAGCTTTTCTCCTCCACAGGTTACCACCTTTAAGCTGTTCATTTTTTTATTTTCTAGTAAAAGATTTCTTAAGGTAATTGGAACAAATTGAATGATATTTATTTTATTTTTTTCTATAAATTCATAAAAAAGCGCTTTATCCATTAGCGTTTCTTTTTTCATTAAAAATACAGTTGCACCATTTATTAATCCTCCAAAGATTTGTTCTATTGAAACATCAAAGGTATAATTCGTCATTTGAGCTATATTTTTATTTTTCTTAAAATCATATTTTGAATTTAGCCATTTGCATAAATTGACTACCCCACTATGCTCAATCATGACTCCCTTTGGATTTCCTGTAGAACCAGAAGTATATATTATGTATGCTAAATCATGGGGCTTATTTATATTTTCTAAATTTTCATCACTTTCTTTCAAACTTTCCTTATCTATATAGCGTTGTTTTATTTCTCCTTTATATTCTAGGTGTTTTTGTGTTAATAAAAGCTTTGCACCACTATCCTTTAGAATATAATCCTTTCTATCCTTTGGAATTTCAGGATCTATTGGAAGATACCCTCCACCCGCTTTTAATACCCCTAATATTCCAATAATCATTTCTATGGATCTTTCTAAGCTTAAAGCAACAATATCTTCTCTTTTTATTCCTTTTTTTCTTATTTCTTTTGCAATATGATTTGCTTTTTCATTTAATTCTTTATAGGTGTATTTTTTATCCTCTTCTACCACTGCGATTTCATTCGGATTATTTTGTGCGACTTCCTCTATTAGCTCCTGAATGGTTTTATTCTTTGGATATTCTTTTTCTGTATCATTATAAGAAACAAGAAGGGTATGTATTTCTTCTTTTGATAATATTTGAATATCTTTTATTTTTATTTCTGGATTTTTAATTCCTTCCTCTATAATATTTTCTATATGAACAAGGATTCTATTCATCCTTTCACTGCTATATACTTTTTCGTTATAGCTTATTCTTATCCCAATTTCTTCTCCTGGAAGAATGCTGATTCCAAAATCATAGTTAGTATGCTCATGATTTTCTACATTGCCTATGGTTAATTCCCTTTTTGTATTTTCAAAGATATTGGATATTTCATCTTCTATTGGGTAATTTTCAAATACCATAATATGGTCTATCAAATTTTCCTTTAAAGATGTATTTTCTTGTATATCTGCTAAAGAAGAATAATCATATTCTCTTCCCTTTATTCCTTCTTCTTGTACCTTTTTTATCAATTCCATAAAGCTTGTATCTTCTTTTCCTTGTATTCTTACAGGAATCGTATTGATAAATAAGCCTACCATATTTTCAATTCCTTTTATTTTTGCATTTCTTCCTGATACGACGCTTCCAAATACTACATCCTCTACATTATTATATTTTTGAAGAAGAATTCCCCAAATACTTTGAAAAAAGGTATTTATGGTAACTTGATTTTCTTTTGTTAGCTTTTCTATTTTACTCGTTAGTTCTTTACTCAGCTTTACGCTTTTTTCTTTTCCTATATACGAATTGTCCTCATTTACGCTTTTCGGAATAGCTACTTTATCTTCATATCCATGAAGATATTCCTTCCAATACCTTTCTCCTTCTTTTTTATCTTGGATTTCTAACCATCGTATAAAACTTCCATACGGATACGTATCTTCTAAGGTTATCTCTTTATGATTTTTTAAGCTTTCATATACCCTAAAAAAATCCTTCATGATGATTCCTAAGCACCATCCATCCATTAATATATGATGAAAGCTCCATATCACCTTGTATTTTCTTTCCTGTATTTTAATTACGCTCATTCTAATTAAAATTTCTTTAGAAAGATGAAACCCTTTTTCTTTATCTTTTTCTTGAAAGTTTTTTATGTACTTTTCTTTTTCTTCTTCTTTAAGATAAGTAATCTCCTCATAATGTATTTTAGCTTTTCTTTCCTTTAAAACGATTTGTAATGGCTTTTGTAATTTTTCATATAGTATTGCTGTTTTTAATGCATCATGTCTTTCTATGACTTTATTAAAACTTTCTTCAAATACCTTTATATCCAAATTTCCATTGATCTCGAAAGTCGTTTGCTGAAAATATGCCCTTGATTTTTCATCTACTAAAAAATGATATAACATCCCCTGTTGCATAGGAGTTAAGGTATATACATCTTTTATGTCCGTTTTCTTATACATGTCCTTCCTCCCCATCATATAAACTAAGAATTTACTATATACTATTTTTAAAATTTATTTCACTTTGAAGAAAAAATAGTATATAGTAATATTTCTCTTATAAGTACTACAAAGCCTATATTTCTTCCAATGCACTAAATAAATCATCCATCTCTTCTGTGCTAATTTGTGTACTACTAATATCTGTAGAAGTAATCACTTTTTCCTCTTTTTTTATGCAGTGATTTATTAATTCAAGTAAAATATCCTCATAATAATTGGCAAATTCCTTTATAGATTTTTCCGTATGTTGATTTTCATTATAGGTTATATATATTTTTAATTGATTCTCCTCTACAGCTCCTGTAATCTCTATTTCACATAATCTTTTTGACTCTATGCTTTCATTACTCCCTGTTGAAATAGTAGAGATCTCCAATCCCTTCATTTCTTTATTATTTTGTATTTGTCCAAAATAGTTAAAGCTAATTTTAGGTGTTAAGGTAAAATTTAAGTCTTTTGTTTTTTCACAAGGAGTCATGTATTTTAATACACCATATCCTATCCCCTTATTTGGAACTTTTCTTAATATCTCTTTTGTATGCTTTATTGCATAATCTAAATCCTGTGATTTTTTCATATCTAACACAACAGGATAAATGCTTGTAAACCAACCTACTGTTCTTGTTATATCTATCCCTTCTAGAATTTCTTCTCTGCCATGGCCTTCTAATTCTATAAGGACTTGCTCCTTCTTTGTCCATTTTTTCACTGCTATTCCCAGCGCCGTAAGCAGTAAATCATTTATTTCTGTACTATAAGCATGATTGGCTTTCTTTAATAGATTTTCCGTTTCTTCTTCTTTGAAAGTTGTCTTTATGGTTTTACTCTCTTTTATTGTTCCATTTTTCTTTTCTTCAAAGGTGTTTTCTACTTTTTCTTCTATAGATTTCCAATATTCTATCTCTCTTAAAAGGTTTTTACTTTGTCCATATTCGATTAAAGCATTTACCCAATCCTTATAAGCGTTTGTTTTGTTAGAAAAAATGATTTCTTTTTCTTCTTCTGCTTGCTTATATCCTATTGCTAAATCTTCTAGTACGATTCTCCAAGATACGCCATCTATTACCAAGTGATGTACGCAAAGAAGAAGGTGATCTCCCTCTTTTGTTTTAAATAATCCACTTTTTATTAAAGGTCCTTTTTCTAAATCCATACTTTTTTGTATTTTTTCACATTCTTTTTCTATTTTAAAAGAAAAATTTTCTTCTTTTGTAAAATCATATGCCTTGAAATCAAGGAGACTTTCTTTCATGTCTTTTATTTTTTGCACCATCTTATTTTCTTCTTTTACATAGGTACTTCTTAACATATCATGATGTAGGAGGAGCTTTTGAATGACTTTTTTAATATTTTCTTCCTTGAAGCCCTCTTTTTTATAAATCATCATCGGTTGATTCCAATGATAATTATTTTTTATATTTTTTTCAAAAAACCATCTTTGAATAGGAGCTAATTCTACTTCTCCTACAATAGGTGATTGATCTATTTCTTTTATTACAGCAGTAATATATTTACTTAATTCTTCTATTGTATTGTGCTGAAATAAATCTGCTACGTTAAGCTTTAATCCATATTTTTGTAGTCTTGCAGCAATTTGTATTCCTTTTATGGAATCTCCTCCTAATGCGAAAAAGCCATCTTTTATGCTGATTTTATCTATCCCTAATACTTCTTCCCATACCTTCACTACTCTTTCTTCTATCTCATTTTTAGGTGCTTCATATATTGCTCCTGTTTCTATTTTTCCTTTTGGAAGAGGCAACTCTTTTATGTTTAATTTTCCATTTACTAAAAGAGGTAGCTTATCCATTAAGACAAAATGCTGTGGTATCATATATTCTGGTAAGGTGGTTTTTAGGTATTCTCTCCAATGAGAAGTCCCTAATTTTTCTTTTGATACCAGATAAGCACATAAGTAATTTTTATCTTTTTCCTCTTCTCTCATCATCACTACGGCTTCTCTTATCTTTTCATGATTTAAAAGTTTATTTTCTATTTCTCCTAACTCTATCCTAAATCCACGTATCTTTACTTGATGGTCGACTCTTCCTATAAATTCCAGATTCCCTTCATCTGTCCATCTTGCTAAATCCCCACTTTTATACATTTTGCTTCCTTTACGCCATGGGTTTTCTACGAATTTCTCTTTTTCCAGTTCTAATTTATTTAAATATCCTCTTGCAAGTCCTTTTCCTCCTATACATATTTCTCCTGGTATTCCAATAGGTTTTAAGTCATGATGTTTTCCTACTATATAGATCTGATTATTATCTATTGGTTTTCCTATATGGATCTCTTCTGGTTTCACATCTCTTGATATACTCGTTACTACACTATTTTCTGTTGGACCGTATTCATTTATGATCTCTATATGAGGATATTTTTTCTTGCTTTCTCTTACCATATCTTCACTTAGTTTTT
>SWCA01000212.1_pt1 | contig 29036 bp, 29 predicted proteins | sample 4692961 | NCBI WGS metagenome assembly SWCA01 (sample SAMN10267275, study PRJNA491770) | bioreactor metagenome | isolation source: DHS bioreactor inoculated with | place: Japan: off Shimokita Peninsula
CCAATGTTAACGTGCGGTTTGTTGCGTGCAAACTTTTCCTTGGCCATGTGCCACAAGCCTCGTCATTTGGGGGGTTCCGCGCGAACCCGGTTCGTATTCGCGCGCTCGTTACTTGGTCGGGCGCGGAAAATCAAGCGTCTGTTACGCCGCGTCGCCCTCTGCGGCGGCGGCCGGTGTGGCGGGCGCGGGCGCGCCTTCCAGCGGCTGGACCGGGCGACCGGGCGAGGTGGTCGCGGGATCCATCAGCGCCGCGTCGCCGAACCAGTCGGGGTTGTCGAGCATCCAGTCGTGGATCTGCTTGGCCAGATTGCGCGCAAGGCTCGCCGCCTGTTCGTCGGCCGAGCGGGTCAGCCCCGATCCGACGACCACGTCGCCGCCCTCTTCAAACACCGTGAACTGCTTGGGTTCCTCGGTGATCGGCTTGCCGCCCTGGGTATCGTCGAAGATGCGCACGTCGGCGATCAGCACCGATTTCGGCGCCGCCACCACCGGGATGCCGGGCTGGGCGAGGACGTAGCCGAGCACCGCGACCGAGATGTGATAATACCTGTCGCCATCATAACGCGAGAACCGTTCGTTCACCGCGTTGCGCACGGTGCCGACCCAGGCCGCGTCGTCGATCTGGCGCGACATCGGACCGACCTGCACGCCATCGGCGACGACAACGATATTGTGACCGAGCAGGAAGCGGCCCATCGGCGGCGGCGTATCGCCGAGATCGGTGACCTCGCAGGCCGAGAGCATCAGCGCGGCAAGGCCGAAGGCGGCGAATTTCGGGGCGAGGCGGACGGTCGGGATCATGGATGCGGGCTCCTTGGGCCGTGCGGATTCGGCTATGGATAGCGCGTGCGGCGGGGCCATGCAAACGCCACAGGCCAAAGCCCGTGCCATCATCCGCCGATCCTGCCGCCTTTCTTGGCCACGTCCTGTTTGCGCGACCCGAGCCCGCCATCCTTCGTGCCGCTGCTCTCGCCACGCAGGGATGCGGGATCGACCGAGCCGGAATTGCCGCCGCAGATCGCGCGCAGATCGCGCCATTCGGCATCGCTCAGCACCGGATCGCCGATCCGGCCCGCCGATTCCGCAGCCGTCTGCGCCGCGAGCGCCGCCTCGATCCGGGCCGTCATCTGCGGATGCGAGGCGAAATGCGCGGCCAGCCCCTCGGCATCGCCGTATTCGTCGCGCAGCCGCTCGAAGAAGGTGCCCAGCGCCGCAGGCGGCAACCCGGACTCGGTGAGCCGGGCATGGGCGTAATCGTCGGCCCCGGCCTCGGCGGACTGGCTGTATTGGGCGTTGATGAGCTGGTCGGCAAGCAGCAACACCACGGTGCCGCCGGCAAAATCGCCAAAGATCAGCCCCAGCACCCCGACCGATCCCGCCAGCCTGAGCGCATCGCGGGTCGGGTCGCGCCCGACGACGTGGCCGATCTCATGCGCGAGCACGGCGGCGACCTCTTCGGGGTTGTTCGCCTCGTCGAGCAGCCCGCGAAAGATCACGATCCGCCCGCCCGGCATGGCGAAGGCGTTCACAAGGTCATGGTCGAGCACGGTTATGGTGACCGGATAGGGCAGATCCGGCCCGGCATTCAGCCGCGCCTCCATCGTCGCCAGCGCCGCCAACCCGGCGGGCGCGTCGCAGGCATCGACCGGCAGCATGTCGCGGCCCATCGCCATGCGGATGCGTTCATAGGTGGCGTCGCCCAGCGCCTTCTCGCCGGAGGGCGGCAGGTAGGCGGCAAGCTGGTTTGCCATCACCGGCACCAGAACGAAGATGATCAGCGCCACCGAAGCGATAGCGCCAAGACCCCATCCAAGGATGCGGCCCTTGTTTTCGACCGGCGCGCGCTTGTGCAGTTGCGGCGCGTTGGCGCGTAGCCTTGCGACGATCTCGGGATCGGCGATCATCAGCCGGGCCAATTGCTCGCCGGCGCGGGTGAGCACCATCGTCGTCCGGTCGGCCTGATCGGGCAATTCGCGCAGCTCGTCCGCCAGCCAGTCGATCCGCGCCCCGTCGGGGCGGTGGATGGTCAGCCGGTCGGGGGCAAGCACGACCTCGACGCGTTCGATGCGCGCCCGATCACCGCCGAGGAAGTCGGCAAAGGCCGTGAAGGGGGCGGCGGACCCGCTCATATCCCGTCGCCCAGCGGCAGCGCATCGGCAAAGCCCTCGGCTTCGGCGAACTCGTCGCGGGCGCGCTGGCGGATATCGAGCAGCGCGTCGGGGTTCACGATCTCGGTGGTTTCGGCGAAGTGGCGGGCGATCGGCATGGTCAGGAACACCTCGCGCAACACTCCCCAGAACACGAACACCGCGAAATAGGCGACGATGCCGACAAGGGTGAAGACCCACGCCGGAATCGCGGCGAGGGTGGCGAGGTCGGCGGCGCGGGTGTCAAACATCGAGGGATCAAACAGCGCCAGCGCAAGGGCAACCACGACGCCCAGCGCGAAGACCAGCGCGAACATGATTCCCGACAGCGCCAGCGAGCCGGTCATGTAGATGCCGACGATCCGCCCGCCGCGCGCATGGCTGCGAAAGCCCGCAGCACCCAGCGTCTTGCCTTCCAGCAGCCGCCGGAAGCTCTCGGCCTTCCAATGCGCCAGACCAAGCAGCGTCCAGCCGCCACCCATCACCGCCGCGACCGACCAGACCGGCTCTTCCGACAAGACAACCGCGAGTGTGCCCGCACCGATCAGCGCCACGCCAAGGTAGACATGCTTCATCGCGCCGACCAGGCTGAACAGCCCGCCGGTCTGCTCGAACTTCGCATCGCCATACCAGGTGCGGTCGGCGCGGTATTTTTCCAGCGCGAAGGTTTTCAGCGGCCAGAGCAGCCCGCCCGATGCCAGCGCGACCAGCCACCACAGGCTGGCGCGCCAGACATATCCCTTCACCCCCGGCTCCAGTCCGAAGCGAATTCCGCGCCAGCGGGTGCGGGCGAGAATGTAGCGCCGGGCGCGATACTGGGCGAAGAAGATCATCGGCACGAGGCCGAGAAAGCTGAGCACGTAGGCCGGGGCCTCGCCGCTGAACAGGCTGAAGGAGAAGAACATCAGCAACAGGTTCACGATGCCGATATAGAAGGCGAGGAAGGCCACCGCCGTGAGAAAGCCGGTGAGCATCTCGGTCGGGCGGCCGACGAATTCGAGCGGCACCCCGCCCGGCCGGATCGCCGACCAGTAGTAGCGCCGCATCCGGGTTTTCATCCAGAACCGGTAGAAGCCAAGGGTGAGCACGGTGAGCACGCCGGTTTTCAGCGCCAGACGGAACATCGGGGCACCGCGCCCTGCATAATCCGTTCTGAGATCGCGAAACGCCACCGGCCCTGCCTTAACTGGTAAACCTGTTGTCGCGCGGGAAGCCATGCGGCGGCAACTTGCCCACCCCGGCCCGCTTGCCGATCCAGGGGCTCATATCCACCTCGGTGCGGGTGCGGTCGCCGCTGGCGGCCCAGGACAGACCCTTGTCGAGATCGAAAGTGGTGAGATCGGAAAGGCCGCCATCGAGTTCCAGCACGCCCTGCTTGCCGCGCGCGGAATTGTATTTTTGCAGCCGCACGCCCTTGCCGCGCCCCATCTCGGGCAGGTCGGAAAGCGGGAAGACAAGGAGCTTGCGGTTTTCGCTCACCACCGCGACGTGATCGCCCGCCACCGGCTTGCAAACCTTGGCGATGCTGTCACCGACATTCAGCACCTGCTTGCCGGCCTTGGTCTGGGCCACAACGTCATCGCTGGCGACGACGAAGCCGTTGCCCTCGGCGCTGGCGACGATGAATTTTTCGCCTGGCTTGTGAACCAGCATGTCGACGATTCCCGCCTCGTTCGGCAGATCGACCATCAGCCGGAGCGGCTCGCCCATGCCGCGCCCGCCGGGCAGGTTTGCGGCGGTGAGGGTGTAGAAGCGGCCGTTCTCGGCGAAGATCACGATCTTGTCGGTGGTCTCGGCGTGGAAGGCAAAGCGTGGCCCGTCGCCGTCCTTGAACTTGAAGTCGCGGGTCAGATCGACATGGCCCGACATCGCCCGGATCCAGCCCATCTGGCTGCACACCACGGTGACCGGCTCGCGCTCGATCATCGCTTCCAGCGGCACATCTTCCACTTCACCGGCCTCGGCAAAGCCGGTGCGCCGGGCGCCGTTCACATAGTCTTTGCCAAAGGTCTTCTTGGCGGCTTTCAGCTCGTCGCCGATCCGCTCCCATTGCAGGCTCTCGCTGTCGAGCAGGTCTTCCAGCCCGGCGCGCTCTTCCATCAGCGCATCGCGCTCGCGCACCAATTCGATCTCTTCGAGGCGGCGCAGCGAGCGCAGGCGCATGTTGAGGATCGCGTCGACTTGCAACTCGCTCAGCTCACCCTCGCCGGGAGCGGGGCTGACATAATCGGCCTCGTTGGTGGCACGCACGAAGGTCTTCGACCAGTCCTCGCGCATCAGCGCCGCTTTTGGCTCGTCGTCATAGCGGATGATGTCGATCACCCGGTCGAGGTTGAGGAAGGCGACGATGAAGCCTTCCAGCACTTCGAGCCGGTGGTCGATCTTCTCCATCCGGTGCTCGGAGCGGCGGATCAGCACGTCGCGGCGGAAATCAAGGAAGGCGCGCAGCACTTCCTTCAGCGTCGAGACCTTCGGCGTCACCCCGTCGATCAGCACGTTCATGTTGAGGCTGAAGCGCACTTCCAGATCGGAATTGCGAAACATCATCCCCATCAGCAGCTCGGGGTCGACATTCTTCGAGCGCGGCTCCAGCACCACCCGGATATCGTCGGCGCTCTCGTCGCGCACGTCGGCGAGGATCGGCACCTTGCGGGTCTGGATCAGCTCAGCGATGCGCTCGATCAGCTTGGATTTCTGCACCTGGTAGGGGATTTCGGTGACAACCACCTGCCATTGCCCGCGCTCCAGCGGCTCAACCTCCCAGCGCGCCCGCAGCCGGAAGCTGCCGCGCCCGGTGCGATAGGCCTGCGCAATGTTCTCGCGCGGCTCAACGATCACCCCGCCGGTGGGAAAATCGGGACCGGGGATGAAGTTCAGCAGGGTATCGTCGCGCGCGTCCGGGGTCTTGATCAGATGCAGGCAGGCATCGACCAGTTCGGCGATGTTATGCGGCGGAATGTTGGTGGCCATGCCCACCGCGATCCCCGCCGCGCCATTGGCCAGCAGGTGCGGGAAGGTGGCGGGCAACACCGCCGGCTCTTCCAGCCGGCCATCGTAATTGGGCCGGAAATCGACCGCGTTTTCGTCCAGCCCTTGCAGCATCGCCTCGGCGACGAAGGTCATCCGGGCCTCGGTGTAGCGGCTGGCGGCGGGGTTGTCGCCGTCGATATTGCCGAAATTGCCCTGCCCGTCGACCAGCGGGTAGCGCACGTTGAAATCCTGCGCCAGCCGCGCCATCGCGTCATAGATCGCGGCATCGCCATGGGGGTGGAAATCGCCCATCGTGTCGCCGGAAATCTTCGCCGATTTGAGGAACCGCCCGCCCGAGGCGAGCTTGAGGCGGTGCATCGCGTAAAGGATGCGGCGGTGCACGGGCTTCAGCCCGTCGCGGGCATCGGGCAGCGCGCGGTGCATGATCGTCGACAGCGCATAGGTCAGATACCGCTCGCCGATGGCGCGGCGCAGCGGCTCTGCCACTTCAAACGGCGGCTTGTCGGGATCGTCGATCAGATCGCTCATATCCGCTGTCTACCCGCCCGATTCGCGCCCCGCAAGCATGGCGGCACCCAATTGCGACGGCGCTGTGACCCGGCGGGGGATTTCCGCGCCCGGCTTCCCCTTCGAAATCGGCCTCTGGCGCGCCAGGCTTTCGCACGCTATGGGGGAAATATGGGAATTATCCGGCTCACATTGATCACTGCCGTGCTGATCTGGCTGGCGATGTATTTTTTCGGCCGCGACGACGGCACGGTGGCCGATCCGCTGGGGCGTGACCCGGCGCCGGCGGCCTCCGTGGCCGACGCGCCCGCGAGCCCCGAGCCGGAGCCGCCTGTCGCCCAGCCTGCGGCCGAACCAGCAGCACCCCCCGCCCCTGCGCCAAACCCGACCCCGGCCGCGGATGCGGTGGAAGCGGCGGTGAACGACGCCATGGCGCTGGACGCCGCCGAACCCGAACCATCCGAACCCGAGCCTACCCCCGCGCCGGACCCAGCCCCTGCGGCGCCGGTTGCTGCCCCCGATCCAGTGCCGGAGGTTGCTCCGCAAACGGTGCTCTACGTGACCGGCGCGCGGGTGAACGTCCGGTCCGGCCCGTCGACCGATTACGCCGCGATCACCGCGCTGCCGCAGGGCGCGGCGGTGGTCGATATCGGCCCGGCAGGCGACGGCTGGCGCGAGATCCGGCTGGAGACCGGCGAGATCGGCTTCATGTCGGGCGATTTCCTCTCGCCCAGCCCGCAATGAGCGCGCCCTCGCTGCTCATCACCGGCAGTTCGTCGGGCATCGGCTACGATGCCGCGCACGGGATGAAAGCGCGCGGCTGGCGGGTGTTCGCCACCTGCCGCCACGCCGAAGACTGCGCCCGGCTGGAGGCCGAGGGGCTGGAGAGTTTTGCGCTCGATCACACCAGCGCCGACAGCATTCGCACCGCGCTGGCGCAAGCAACGGCGCGCAGCGGCGGCACCCTCGACGCGATCTTCGCCAACGGCGCCTTCGGCCTGCCGGGCGCGGCCGAAGATCTGCCCACCGAGGCGCTGCGCGAAATCTTCGAGGCCAACTTTTTCGGTGTGCACGAGCTGGTGCGCCAGACCCTGCCGATCATGCGTGCGCAGGGCCATGGCCGGGTGGTGCTCAATTCGTCGGTGCTGGGCTTCACCCATCTGCGCTGGCGGGCGGCCTACGTGGCCACCAAGTTTGCCCTCGAAGGCTACGCCGACACGCTGCGGGTGGAGATGGCGGACGCGAATATTCACACCATCCTGATCCAGCCCGGCCCCGTCACCTCGATGCTGCGGCAAAAATCGCAGCCCCATTTCGAGCGCTGGATCGACTGGCAGGCAAGCCCGCGCCGTGCCGCCTACGAGGCCAGGGTGCTGCCCCGGCTCTACGATACCAGCGGCAAACGCGATCCGTTCCAGCTTGATCCCGAAGCCGTCACCAAGGTGCTCGCCCGCGCTCTCACCGCCCGCAATCCGCGCCCGCGCTACCGGGTGACGCTGCCCACCACGGTCTCGGCCATCGCCAAGCGGCTGCTCTCGACCCGGATGCTCGACCGCTTCGTTGCCCGCAGCTGACGCGCGCCCTCTCGCCATTGCGGGCCAAACCCGTTATCCAAAGGCAAACGCGTAGACAGGAGCCGCCATGGCACAAGATCCGCTTTTCATCCTCGTCATCATCGCCGTCGCCAGCGTGGCGGTGATCCTGCTCACCGGCATCGGCGGCTTCGCCAAGGGCGGCGATTTCAACCGCAAGCACGCCAACCGGATCATGCGCTGGCGCATCTATGCGCAGGCGGTGGCGATCGCGCTCATCCTGCTGTTTGTCTACATGCGTCGCGGAGGCTGACATGGTCGTTCTCAACAAGATCTACACCCGCACCGGCGATGCCGGCGAAACCGCCCTGTCGGACGGCACCCGCGTGGCCAAACATTCGATCCGCGTGGCGGCCTATGGCACGGTGGACGAGACCAACGCCACTGTCGGCCTTGTCCGGCTTCACGCCGATGGCACCCTCGACGCGCGGCTGGCGCTGATCCAGAACGATCTGTTTGATCTCGGGGCCGACTTGTCGCGCCCCGACATGGACAAGGACGAGGTGGCGGAATACCCGCCGCTTCGTATCATCGACAGCCAGGTCGAGCGGCTGGAGCGCGAGATCGACGAGATGAACGCCAGGATCGCGCCGCTGCGCAGCTTCATCCTGCCCGGCGGCTCGGCGCTTTCGGCCCAGCTCCACCTCGTGCGCACGGTATCGCGCCGGGCCGAGCGGCTGGCGGTGGAACTGTCGGCGCTGGAGCCGGTGAACCCGGCGGCGATCCGCTATCTCAACCGCTTGTCGGACTGGTGCTTCGTTGCCGCCCGCATGGCCAATGACAACGGCAAGGACGATGTGCTCTGGGTGCCCGGCGCGAACCGCTGAGCCGGGCCTGGAGGCGCTGGTAACGCTAACGCCGCACCTGCGCTGAAAAAACGCGGCGTTGCAGCGCAATTTTCTGTCGCTTACCCATTGTTCGACGGCCGCATCAACCGCTAAACAACCGATCACCAGAACCGCCCATCGGGGCAATCCAAGGGAGAGACGCAGCCATGAAGGTGCTAGTGCCTGTGAAGCGCGTGATCGACTACAACGTGAAGGTCCGCGTCAAGGCGGACGGGTCCGGGGTCGATCTTGCCAATGTTAAGATGTCGATGAACCCGTTCGACGAAATCGCCGTCGAAGAGGCGATCCGGCTGAAGGAGGCCGGCGTTGCGTCCGAGGTGGTGCTGGTGTCGATCGGCGTGAAACAGGCGCAGGAGACGATCCGCAACGGCCTCGCCATGGGGGCCGACCGGGGCATTCTCGTGGTCGCCGCCGAGGACGTGCACAATGACATCGAGCCGCTGGCAGTGGCCAAGATCCTCAAGGCGGTGGTCGACGAAGAGCAGCCGGGCCTCGTGATCATGGGCAAGCAGGCGATCGACAACGACATGAACGCCACCGGCCAGATGCTCGCCGCGCTGAAGGGTTGGGGTCAGGCCACCTTCGCCTCCGAACTCGAGGTGAGCGGCGACAGCGCCACGGTAACGCGCGAGGTCGATGGCGGCTTGCAGACGATCAAGGTGGGGCTTCCGGCGGTGATCACCGCCGATTTGCGCCTCAACGAGCCGCGCTATGCGAGCCTGCCCAACATCATGAAGGCGAAGAAAAAGCCGATCGACGAAAAGACCGCCGCCGACTACGGCGTCGACGTGGCGCCGCGCCTCGAAGTGCTGAAGACCGCCGAGCCGCCGGTGCGCGCGGCGGGCGAAATCGTCGGTTCGGTCGACGAACTGGTGGCGAAACTCAAAGACGCGGGGGTGCTGTGATGGCTGTTCTTCTTCTTGCCGAGGTTTCCGGTGGCGCGCTGCATATCGACGCGACCGCCAAGGCGCTGACCGCCGCGAAAGCGATGGGCGAGGTCACCGTGCTGGTCGCGGGCCCCGCCGCCGCCGCTGACGCCGCCGCCACGCTCGATGGCGTGGCCAAGGTGCTGCTGGCCGACGATCCGGCCTATGCCAACGGGCTGGCCGAGCCGGTGGCCGACCTCATCATCTCGCTCGCGGGTGATTACAGCCACATCGTCGCCGCCGCCACCGCGGACGCCAAGAATATCCTGCCGCGCGTCGCGGCCCTGCTCGACGTGATGGTGATCTCGGATATCTCCGCCGTCGTCGATGCCGACACCTTCGAGCGCCCGATCTACGCCGGCAACGCGATCCAGACGGTGAAATCGCATGACGCCACCAAGGTGATCTCGGTGCGCACCTCCACCTTCGACGCGGCGGGCACCGCGGGCGCGGCACCGGTCGAGAGCATCGCTGCGGCGGGCGATCCCGGTCTCAGCCAGTGGGTCGAAGACAAGGTGGCCGCTTCCGACCGCCCGGAACTGACCTCGGCCACGGTGGTGGTCTCCGGTGGCCGTGGCGTCGGGTCGGAAGCCGACTTCGCGCTGATCGAAAAGCTCGCCGACAAGCTTGGCGCCGCAGTCGGCGCGAGCCGCGCGGCGGTCGATTCCGGCTTTGCCCCGAACGACTGGCAGGTCGGCCAGACCGGCAAGGTCGTCGCCCCGGACCTCTACATCGCCGTCGGGATCTCGGGCGCGATCCAGCACCTCGCCGGAATGAAGGATTCGAAGATCATCGTCGCCATCAACAAGGACGAGGAAGCACCGATCTTCCAGGTCGCCGATTACGGCCTGGTCGCCGACCTCTTCGAGGCGGTCCCGGAACTGACCGGGAAGCTCTGATCGGGCAAACCCGAAACAGCGAAAGGCCCGCCAGACCGGCGGGCCTTTTCTTTTGGCCCTGTCTTGTGGCGCTCGCCCTACATCAGCTTGCTCAGAACCGGATGCAAAGCCCGTGCCGCCTTTTCGTGAGCGCTGACACCCAGCAGCCCCAGCGCCGCCGGTTCCTCCAGCTCGTTGTAGACCAGCCCGCCAAAGCCGTCGGCTACCTCGTCGGGGCTCACCACCACCTCGACCACCGATGACACGAAGGGCCGCACCGCCTCGATCATCGCGCGATCCACAAAGAGCGGCTCGGCGCCGTCATCGGGGCACCGGGCGCAGTCGTCGGGGGCGTGATCGGCCAGCCAGAGCAGAACCACGCGGCTCCGGATCTTGGATACCAGCGATTTCATCCGCGCAACCCAGGCCTCTTTCAACTCCGCCTCGACCATTCCGAACTTGTCCGGATCGGTCGCGCGCAACGCCGTCAGCAGGTGCCTGGTGAAGTTGAACTCGGTAAAGTCCGCCTCGCGGTAGATCGTTTTCAGCAGGGTCGAGGCGCGCAGGAAGCGGTCATTGCGGCGCGGATGCACCGCGTAGAACCGGTTCGAGAGGTTCTGCGCCCCGAGCACCTGCACCACCGTGACGGCAGCACCCGAGGCCGCCTGCATCACCGTGTCGTCATAGGCGAACACGTCGATCCCGGCATTCACCTGGCCGAAATTCACCACCGGCGCGCCGATCAGTTCTTCGGCGAGCGCCGGATAGGGGCTGGCGACGAACTTGCCATATGTCTCGGTTCCGCCAAGCACCGCCACGTAGGACGTATCGAGCCGCCGCTTCGGCCCGCGGAACAACAGTTTCGATTTCCCGTAGCGACACGGGACATAGTCAAGGGCACCTTCGCCCAGGTCATGATAGGCCATACCACCCACTCCTTTTTTCACCCGAGGATGAGATTCGCACGAAACCTTTGCCAAATCGCTAAGGTGCGAATGCGTCTCGAATTGTTCCGACCGGCCGCCGCGCCGGGCGCCTTTCGCTTGCACGCGGGCGACGCGGGCGCATAAGGTCCGGCAGAAACCGAAGGAGCGTATGATGGCGGTTGAAACGGTCGGGGTCGTCGGTGCGGGCCAGATGGGCAACGGCATTGCCCACGTGATGGCGCTCGCCGGCTATGACGTTGTGCTCAACGACATCGACCAGGGCGCACTCGGCAAGGCACTCGACACGATCCGCCACAACCTCGACAGGCAGGTCTCGCGCGAGAAGATCACCGCCGCCGACCGCGACGCGGCACTGGCGCGGATCTCGACCACGCTCACCCTCGCCGATCTCGGCCAGACCGATCTGGTGATCGAGGCGGCTACCGAGAACGAGAAGGTCAAGCAGACGATCTTCGACGCGCTGCTGCCGCACCTCAAGCCCAACACCATCCTCACGTCCAATACCTCGTCGATCTCGATCACCCGGCTCGCCAGCCGCACCGACCGGCCCGAGAAGTTCATGGGCTTTCACTTCATGAACCCGGTGCCGGTGATGCAGCTTGTCGAGCTGATCCGGGGCATCGCCACCGATCAGGCCACCTATGCCACCTGCCTCGAAGTGGTCGAGAAGCTGGGCAAGACCGCCGCCCCGGCCGAGGATTTTCCCGCCTTCATCGTCAACCGGATCCTGATGCCGATGATCAACGAAGCGGTCTATACGCTCTACGAAGGCGTCGGCACCGTGCGCTCGATCGACGAGGCGATGAAGCTCGGCGCCAACCACCCGATGGGGCCGCTGGAGCTGGCCGATTTCATCGGGCTGGACACCTGCCTTGCGATCATGAACGTTCTGCATGACGGGCTGGCCGACACCAAGTATCGCCCCTGCCCGCTGCTCACCAAATACGTCGAAGCCGGCTGGCTCGGCCGCAAGACCGGGCGCGGCTTCTATGATTATCGCGGCGACGCGCCGGTGCCGACGCGCTGACGCCGCGCCTTCTTTGGTCCGAAAATACCTCGGGGGTTTGGGGGCAGCGCCCCCAATCGGCCAAATCGGCGCGCCGCCGCCCTAGTCTTCCAAAGCCAGCGTATGGGCACGCAGCCAGGCGATGAAGCCGCGCGGGTCGGCGGCCAGCATTGCCAGTTGTGCCTCGGTCAGCGGCGCGCCGATGACCGGTCCGTGCGGGCGGTTGCAGACATGCACCACCTCATGCAGCAGCATCGCCTGGCGCAGCGTCGGCGACACCCGGTTGGCGATGTGATAGGCGCGCGAGTTTTCGCCGCGGAACCGGATCGGCACCACCGTGGCCCCCGACCGGCGGATCAGTTGCGCGGTGAACACGTTCCATTCCGCCTCTTCCACCGGGCCGAACGCGGTCTTCGATGTTGCCACCACGCCGGAGGGAAAGATGCAGATCAGCCCGCCCGCATTCAGCCTGTCCATCGCCGCCGCGCGCATTTCCTTGCCCTTGCGCTGGGCGTCGCGGTCATGCGGAAACGGCACCGGGATCAGGAACGACGAAGCCACTTCGTCAAGCCCGGTCAACACCTCGCGGGTGAGGATCTGAAAATCCGACCGCACCCGCGCGATCAGCTCGGCCATGACCATGCCATCGACCAGCCCGTGCGGATGGTTGGCAACCACCACCACCGGCCCGTCTTTCGGAATATGGGCAAACTGCGCCTCGGGCGTGGTGATCTCGATCCCCATCACGTCCAGCGCCGCGCCCCAGAAAGCCAGCCCCTCGGCCCCGCCCCGGCGCTCGAATTCGCGCACCATGCGAAGGATCGAAACCTTGCCGGTCAGCCACTCGATTGCGCGGATCGTGCTGGCCTGAAGCCCGTTCTCGAACGAGTTGGCATAGGTCAGGTTGCGCTTGTCATATTTCGGCGGTCCGCCGCTGCCGCTGGTCGAGGCGAACATCGCCACACCTCAGGACTCTTCGCCGAACTTGTCGGCAATGAGGGCTTCCAGCGCGGTCATCAGCGCCCCGGCCTCGGGCCCGGTGGTTTCCACCTCGATCTGCGTTCCGTAGGCGCCGCCCAGCATCAGCAGGCCCATGATGGAATCGCCGTCGGTATCCATCCCGTCTTTCGAGACCCGCGCGCGCGCGTCGTGGGCCTCGACCACCTCGACAAACTTGGCCGAGGCGCGGGCGTGCAGCCCCTTGTCGTTGATGATCTTCAGTCGGCGGGTCACCGTATCGGCCATAACATATCGCTCCTAGATCGGTTTTCCGTCGATGCAATCTATATACTTGCGCCCTGCGGCCAATGCCGCCGCGCTCGCCGCATCAAGGCCCAAATGGCGGGATTTCGCCAGCTTCACCAGCATCGGCAGGTTGGCTCCGTAGAGGATCTTGCGGTTCGACCGGGCACAGGCGGGCAGCGACAGGTTCGAGGGCGACGAGCCGAACATGTCGACCACCACGATCACACCGTCGCCGGTATCGACCGCATCGGCCGCCTGCGCGATCTCTGCCGCCTTGCGGGTCTTGTCAAAATCGGCGGCAATGGCAATCGCGCGCACCTGGGGGATCGGGCCCACGACGTGCTCGACCGCGGCAAGATATTCCGCGGCCAGCCCACCATGCGCGACGATCACGATGCCGATCAACCGCTTTGCCTCCCGTGCCTGTTCTGGCCCGGCAGTGTTGCAGGGGCCTCAAGTTCGCGGTGCCGAATAGACACCCGCCAGCCATCGTCCGCAAGGGTCTTCGCCACGGTCTCGGCCAGCGCTACCGAGCGGTGCCGCCCGCCGGTGCAGCCGAAGCCGATGCTCAGATGCGCCTTGCCCTCCTCGGCATAGGCGGGCAGCAGAAACGCGATCAGGCCCGATATCCGCTCGAGGAATTCAGGGTAGCGCGGATCTTCGGCCACGTAGTCGGCAACCGGCTGTTCGCGCCCGGTCAGCGGGCGCAGCGCCTGGTCCCAGTGCGGGTTGCGCAGGAAGCGGACATCGAAGACCAGATCCAGTCCGCGCGGCACGCCGCGCTTGTATGAAAAGCTCTGCACCGCGATCGACAACGCCTCGCCATCATCGACCCCGATCCAGCTTTGCAGTTCGGCCTTGAGGTCGTGCACGGTAAGATCGGAGGTGTCGATCAGCACATCGGCGCGGGCGCGCAGCGGCGCCAGCAGCTCGATTTCGCGCTCGATGCCGCGTATCGGGCTTTCGTCGGGCGAAAGCGGGTGGCGGCGGCGGGTTTCGGAGTAGCGCTGCGACAGCACATCCGCGCGGCAGTCGAGAAACAGCAATTCAACATCAAGGCGTGGATCGGCCACCAGCGCGTCAACCGCTTCGGTCAGCGCGTCGGCGGAGAAGCCGCGGGTGCGCACGTCGATGCCGAGGGCGAGCGGGTGGTCATGCGGACCGCCGCCCAGCACCCTCGGGATCAGCCGCATCGGCAGGTTGTCGATCACCTCGTAGCCGAAATCCTCGAGCGCACGGATCGCCGTCGTGCGCCCGGCACCGGACGCGCCGGTGACCAGAACCACGTGCTGGGCGCCGCGCGCCGCTTTGGTCTTCACGATCGGTCCGTCGTCAGACATCGTGCCACATCCCACCTTTCACCACGGCGACTATGGCACCGCAGAAATGGGGGGCGTCAACCCTTTGCAGGCGCAGAATGCGCTGGCCCAGAACAGATGTGGTTTCGGGGTCTGGCAACCGCTCTCCCTGGACCGCACCCATGTCGATAACCAGAGCCAGCGGCGCTGCCGGGCGGTAGGCGGCGCGGATCAGGCCGACCCCGCGCGCCTCGATCACACCCGCGAGCCGCTCCGGCGCCAGCGCCCAGGGCCAGCCGTCGCGCAGCACCAGACGGGTGCTATCATCGGCGATCAGTTCGGCGCCGCGCGCCATCAGTTCGAGCGCGAGCCCGGATTTGCCGCAGCCCGAGGGGCCTTCGATCAGCACCGCGCGGCCGTCGATGGCAACGGCGCTGGCATGGCGGATTTCACGAACGGGGCTGTTGTCTTGCTGCCCGGTCACACCGGGAGGCCCACGACGAAGCGCGCGCCGAGGGGGTCGGAGGTGATGTCGGCGTCGGTGGGCCGGATGTTTTCGGCCCAGATCACGCCGCCATGGGCCTCGACGATCTGCTTCGAGATCGCCAGCCCGAGGCCGGAATTGTTGCCGAACTGGTTTTCGGGCCGTTGGCTGTAGAAGCGGTTGAAGATCTTGGTCAACGCCTCTTCCGGGATGCCCGGCCCGGTATCCTCGACCACCACCAGCACCCGGTTGTCGCGCTGGCGGGCCCAGACGCGGATCGCGTCGCCTTCCTCGCAGAAGCTCGTCGCGTTCGAGATCAGGCTCACGAAGACCTGCGCCAGCCGCGCCTCGAGCCCGTTGATCTTGATCGCGCCCGCCGGCAGGTCGGTGATGAAATCCACGCCGCGCTGATGCGCTTCGTTGCCGAGGTATTCGCCGAGGTTGCGCAGCATCTTCAGCAGATCGAAGGGTTCTTCCTCTTCCTTCACCAGCTCACTGTCGAGCCGCGAGGCGTTGGAAATGTCGCTCACCAGCCGGTCAAGCCTGCGCACATCGTGGTCGACCACGTCGAGCAGACGATCGCGCTGTTCTTCCTTCGTGGCCAGCCGCAGCGTGCCCACCGCCGATCGCAGCGAGGCCAGCGGGTTCTTGATTTCATGCGCCACGTCAGCGGCGAATTGTTCGTTGGCGTCGATCCGGTCGTAGAGCGCGGCAACCATGCCGCGCAGCGCCTTCGACAAGCGCCCGATCTCGTCCGGCCGCCCACTCAGGTCGGGGATGCGCACCCGGCCGGGGCTGACTTTGCGCGAATTCTTGTCACGCCCGATCTCGGCAGCGGCGGCCAGATCGGCCAACGGGTTGGCGATGGTGGAGGCCAGCACCAGGCTGAGACCGATGGAGACAAGGATCGCGATCAGGAACATCTGGAGGATCTGTTCGCGCTCGGCGCGCACGAGGTTGTCGACCAGCCCGCCGGTGCTTTCCAGCGAAACCGCGCCGATGACCTCGCCGTTCACCATGATCGGCGCGGTGACGAAATAGGTATTTTGCCCGAAGGAATCGCTGACCGTGGCGATCCTGGTCTCGCCGATCAGCGCCTCACCGATGAACTCCCGCGCCTGCAACTCGCCATTATCCGGCGCCGGGCTGCGGTCCTTGGGCGTGGCGAGAAGGCCAGAGATCGCATCCCAGGCGCGGCTGAGCCCGTCGGTGATAATGGTCGAACTGTGCTCGCGCTCCAGCCCGATGGCCTCGACCTCGGCGCCCTCTTCCGGCGCCATGACCGAACCGAGAAGCACCCCCGTCCGGTCGAAGACGAGGAGACTGTTGGCATCGGTCAGCTCGATCTGCGGCAGGATGTTTGCCACCCGCGCCGCCGTCAGCGCCGGCGCATCGGCCACCGCCTGCGGTTCCGGCGCCAACGTGGCGGCCGCATCGGCCGCCGGCGCCGCACCGGTTGAAACGGCACTCATCGTGCCGGCTTCGATCACATCCGCGACGAGTTGCGCCGAAACAACGAGATTGCGCTCGCGTTGAAACAGCAGGCTCTCGCGGAACGGGTTGAGGTAAAGCACCCCGCCCACAAGCACGACGAGGCCGAGGATATTGAAAGTGATGATCTTGCGCGCCAGCGGCGAGCGGTTGATCGCCCAGTGGCTGCGGCGCTTGCGGCCCTCGCGCAATTCGGCATCGACATGCAACTGGGGCGAGACCCAATCCTCGCCCAGCACCACCTCGGTGCCGCCTGCCGTGGCCTTTGTATCGCGCACCAATTTCATCCCGTGCTTCGTCGCCCGGCCCGAGGGCCGTGCGCATCCGTCTTCATTCTTCGTTGTAACGGTAACCGATACCATACAGCGTTTCGATGGCCGAGAACTCGTCATCCACCATCCGCATCTTCTTGCGCAGACGCTTGATATGGCTGTCGATGGTCCGATCATCGACATAGACTTGGTCGTCATAGGCCACGTCCATCAGCTGATCGCGGCTCTTGACGAAGCCCGGACGCTGGGCGAGCGCCTGGAGCAGCAGAAACTCGGTCACCGTGAGCGACACGTCCTTGCCCTTCCAGGCGACCGCGTGGCGCAGCGGATCCATGGTAAGCTGGCCGCGCTGCATGACCTTGTTTTCTTCGGTCTCGGGCATCACGACGCCCTCGATCGCCTCTTGCCGGCGCAACAGCGCGCGGATGCGCTCGACCAGCAACCGCTGGCTGAAGGGCTTCTTCACATAGTCGTCAGCGCCCATGCGCAGGCCAAGCACCTCGTCGATCTCGTCATCCTTGGAGGTGAGAAAGATCACCGGCATGTTGGACTTCTGGCGAACGCGCTGGAGCAGGTCCATCCCGTCCATGCGCGGCATCTTGATATCGAACACCGCCATATCCGGCAGGCGCTTGTTGAACGCATCCAGCGCCGCCTGCCCGTCATTGTAGGTTTCGACTTCGAAGCCTTCGGCCTCAAGCGTGATGGAGACCGACGTCAGGATGTTCCTGTCATCATCTACCAAAGCAATCCTCGACATGGGAGTGATCCTCTGCTGCTCGTTTTATGCCTGTTTTCCGACTATTGAATCCAGTTTTGTGCCGCAAATCAATAACCAAGGGCGAATCGGTAACGAGGGTGAGTCTATTACGCACCACAAAAGACAAAAAAACGGCTAAAGTCAGGCCATGTCCGCGAAAGATGATTGCGCAAACAGGGACGCTGCTAGCGCAAACGGTTCAAACGCGCCTGTTCCAACGCGAAAATCACATGCTATAGCGAACCATGCCGCGTCCGCAGCATAGCATCTGCGGCATGGCGCGGGATGGCCCCTCGCGCGAGTTTTGAGACTGGGAAACGACCGGCCCAGCGCCGGAAACAGGAGCATCAGATGAGCACAGGACGGGTGAACCCGGCGCAGCGTTTGGAAGACCAAGGCATTACCGGCCTCGGGAACGTCTACTACAACCTGATCGAGCCGCAGCTCATGGAGCACGCCGTGCAGCGCGGTGAGGGCCACATTGGCAAGGGCGGCACGATGCTGGTGGCCACCGGCACCCATACCGGCCGGTCGCCCAACGACAAGTTCGTGGTGCGCACGCCGGAGGTGGAAGACACGATCTGGTGGGACAACAACAAGCCGATGGAGCCGGAGGCGTTCGACCAGCTCCATGCCGACATGCTGGCGCATATGGAAGGCCGCGACTTTTTCGTCGAAGATCTCTATGGCGGCGCCGATCCGGCCTACCAGCTTGACGTGCGGATGGTCACCGAGCTGGCCTGGCACAGTCTGTTCATGCGCCACATGCTGCGCCGCCCCGCGCGCGACGAGCTTGACAGCTTTGTGCCGGACTACACGATCATCAACGTGCCCTCGTTCAAGGCCGACCCGAAGAAACACGGCTGCCGCACCGAAACCGTGATTGCTTTGAACTTCTCGAAAAAGCTGATCCTGATCGGCGGCACCGAATATGCCGGTGAAAACAAGAAGTCGGTGTTCACCCTGCTTAACTACATCCTGCCCGGCAAGGGCGTGATGGCGATGCATTGCTCGGCCAACCACGCGCCGGGCAACCCGGTCGATACCGCTATTTTCTTCGGCCTTTCGGGCACCGGCAAGACCACGCTTTCGGCCGATCCGAGCCGCGTTCTGATCGGCGATGACGAGCACGGCTGGTCCGACCAGGGCACCTTCAATTTCGAGGGCGGCTGCTACGCCAAGACGATCAACCTGTCCCGGCACGCCGAACCGGAGATCTACGGCACCACCGCGATGTTCGCCTCCGTGGTCGAAAACATGGTCTGGGACGAAGACAGCCTCGAGCTCGATTTCGACGATGACAGCCTGACGCCCAACACCCGCGTCGCCTACCCGCTGCACTACATCTCCAACGCCTCCGAGAACTCGCTGGGCGGGCATCCGAAAAACATCATCATGCTCACCGCCGATGCGTTCGGGGTAATGCCGCCGATTGCCCGGCTGACCCCGGCACAGGCGATGTATCACTTCCTGTCCGGTTTTACCGCCAAGGTGGCCGGCACCGAGCGCGGAGTGGTTCATCCCGAACCGTCTTTCTCGACCTGCTTTGGCGCGCCGTTCATGCCGCGCCGCCCCGAGGTCTATGGCAACCTGCTGCGCGACAAGATCGCCAAGCATGGCGCCACCTGCTGGCTGGTCAATACCGGCTGGACCGGCGGGCCATACGGCGAAGGCAGCCGGATGCCGATCAAGGAAACCCGCATCCTGCTTTCCGCGGCGCTGGATGGCTCGCTGCACGACGCCGAGTTCCGCACCGATGAAAACTTCGGCTTCGAAGTGCCGCTGCATGTGCATGACGTGCCCGAAGTGCTGCTCGACCCGCGCCGCACCTGGAACGACCACGCCGCCTACGACGACCAGGCGCAGAAGCTCGTCGGCATGTTTGCCGAGAACTTCAAGCGCTACGAGGCCTATGTCGACGATGACGTGAAGGCGATCATGCTCGGCTGACCCGGCCGGCCCCCAGACCTCACACGCCCCGGCCCACGCGCCGGGGCGTTTTCGTTTGGCCGCTCCGGCGCGCCTGACCGATGCTGCGGGTGCAGCCCCGGCGGTCTGGCCTGGCTCCCGACCTGAAGGCCGTTCATCACCGCAAAGGTGCGGATCGCGTCATGGTAAAGCGCTTTATTCCATGTCGAAACAGGGCTTTAGCTCAGTGAACGCGGCTGGAAACCTTTGCAGGTCTTCATTCCCTACGTCACTTTCAATCGCTACAACATTCGTCCACGAATTATTGTTGCGCTGCGGTTGCAAAATACCTATCACGGACAGGACAGAATTCAGAGGAACATCCATGCCCAACGACGCCGTCAAACAGAGCCCGCTTCTTGACGATCTGCTGAGCCTCACCGGGGCCGCCATTGACCCCGCCGAGGCGGTTCTGGCCGCTGTCACCAACCGGGTTCGCACCGCGGTCTCGCAGGAGGGCAAGGTGTCCGCCGCACTGCTCGAAGAGCACCAGACCGCCGCCCATGCACTGTCGTGGCTGGCGACCTATGTCGAGGCACTGCGCCAGATGCAGAAATGGGCCGAGGGGCTGGCGGGCGAGGGCCGGTTTGGCGAGGTCGAACAGCTTATCCACCAGATCGCCTTTGGCGAATACCTGTGGCAGATGTCGGGCGGTATCGCGATGAGCCAGGGCGAGATCGCCCGGCCGGCCGAGATGTTTCTGGAGCCGGAAGACATGGCACCGTTCGCCGCCCCACAGGTGATGACGCTGGCGACCAAAGCCAACACGCCAGCCGCCCGCGCCCGCCTCGTCGCGCTGATGCGCGACAACGCGGGCCACGCCTCCTTCGGTGCCACCGGGCTGGATGAAGAACTCGAGATGATCCGCGATCAATTCCGCCGCTATGCCGATAGCCGGGTCGCGCCCCATGCCCATGAATGGCACCTGAAAGACGAGTTGATCCCGATGGAGATCCTCGAAGAACTGGCCGAGATGGGCGTTTTCGGCCTGACCATTCCGGAGGAATTCGGCGGGCTTGGCATGTCGAAAGCCTCGATGGTGGTGGTCTCGGAGGAACTCAGCCGCGGTTATATCGGCGTCGGCTCTCTCGGCACCCGCTCCGAAATTGCCGCCGAACTGATCCTTGCTGGCGGCACCGATGCCCAGAAGGAACACTGGCTGCCGAAGATCGCCTCGGCTGAGGTGCTGCCCACGGCGGTGTTCACCGAGCCCAATACCGGCTCTGACCTCGGGAGCCTGCGCACCCGTGCCGTGCGCGACGGCGATACCTACACCGTCACCGGCAACAAGACCTGGATCACCCACGCCGCCCGCGCCAATGTAATGACGCTGCTTGCCCGCACCGATCCGAACACCACCGATCACAAGGGCCTGAGCATGTTCATCGCCGAGAAGGCCCCCGGCACCGATGAAGACGACTTCCCGACCGAGGGCATGACCGGCGGCGAGATCGAAGTGCTCGGCTATCGCGGGATGAAGGAATACGAGCTTGGCTTCGACGGCTTCAAGGTTCCGGCCGAAAACCTGCTCGGCGGGGTCGAGAACCAGGGCTTCAAGCAGCTGATGAAAACCTTCGAGGCCGCCCGGATCCAGACCGCCGCCCGCGCCATCGGGGTGGCGCAGAACGCGCTGGAAGTGGGGATGCAATATGCCGAAGACCGCAAGCAGTTCGGCAAATCGCTGATCGCCTTCCCGCGCGTGGCGAGCAAGCTGGCGATGATGGCGGTCGAGATCATGGTGGCGCGCCAGCTCACCTATTTCGCCGCCTGGGAGAAGGATCACGACCGGCGCTGCGATCTGGAAGCGGGCATGGCCAAGCTGCTCGGCGCCCGCGTGGCCTGGGCCGCCGCCGACAACGCGCTGCAAATCCACGGCGGCAACGGCTTCGCGCTCGAATATCAGATTTCCCGCATCCTCTGCGATGCGCGGATTCTCAACATCTTCGAGGGTGCGGCCGAGATCCAGGCACAGGTGATCGCGCGGCGGCTGCTCGGCTGACTCAGCCCGGCCCCGATCCGGCCCTTTCCTCGGGCGCTGCCCGTGCTACACTGGCTCCGGACACAATGGAGCTTTGATGCTTGTCGCCTGAACCATCGGGGCGCGGCCCCACCGGCCCCTGCCCCATCGAAGCGCGCCCACGGGGCGCATTCAACGTGGTTCACACGAGGCTGAAGTCTTGACCCAATCCCTTGATCTCAAATCTCTCGGCTGGTCGGCCGATTTTCTGCGCCAACTCGACATCGACGAGATTGGCGTGCTTACCCCGGCCCGCATCATCGCCGTTCACCGTGACCGGCTCGACGCCTTGTCCGAAGCCGGAGCGCTCAACCTGCGCCTGCCGCAGGGCCTGACCACCGGCGAGGTCGCGGTTGGCGACTGGGTGCTGGTGGGCCCCGACGGCACGCTCGTGGTGCGGGTGCTCGATCGCAAGAGCCTTCTGCACCGCCGCGCCGCTGGCGAGGATTCCCGCGACCAGTTGATCGCCGCCAATGTCGATACGTTGTTCATCACCACCTCGCTCAACGCCGATTTCAACCCGGCCCGGCTGGAGCGTTACCTCGCCCTCGCCTATGACGGCGGCGCGATCCCGGTCTTCGTGCTGACCAAGGCCGATCTGTGCGACGACCCCAGCCCCTATCACGCCGCCCTTGCGGCGATCGCGCCCGGTGTGCCCGTCGTCACCCTCGACGCCCGCGACCCCGACGCCGCCACCGCCCTGGCCGATTGGTGCGGGCCGGGCCAGACGGTTGCCCTTCTGGGCTCGTCCGGGGTGGGAAAATCGACGCTGGCAACCTCGCTCACCGGCGATGCCATCGCCACCCAGGGCAACCGCAAGGGCGATACCAAGGGCCGCCACACCACGACCTCGCGCGAGGTGCACCGCCTTGCGTCCGGCGGATGGCTGATCGACACGCCGGGAATGCGGGCGCTGCGCCTCGCCGGTGTCGAGACCGGGATCGACACGGTGTTTGACGATATCGCCGACCTGGCGACGGGCTGCCGGTTCTCCGACTGCGCTCATGAGACCGAACCGGGCTGCGCGGTGCGGGCGGAAATCGACGCCGGGCGGCTCGACCCGGACCGGCTGGCGCGCTGGCAGAAGCTTCGCGAGGAAGACGCCCGCAACGCCCGGTCAATCGCCGAAGCCCACGCCCGAAACCGTGCATTCGGCAAGATGGTGAAGAAGATCAAGAAGGAGCGCGGCCACTGACCTTGTCAGCGACCAATCCATACGTTACCGTATAGCTACGCATACGTATGGAGAGCTGCGATGACCGCCACCAAACCGCGTCTGACCGCCGATGACTGGCTGCGCGCCGGATTCCGCGCCCTTGTCGAAGCCGGGCCGGTCGCGCTGAAGGCCGAACCTCTGTCCCGCGCCCTCGGCACCACCAAGGGAAGTTTCTACTGGCACTTCAGGGATATACCGGACTTTCACAACCGTCTCCTCAACCACTGGAAGGACGCGGCCGAGGCGGCTCTGGCCAGGGCCGGGCACGCGCAGGCAAGCCCCACCGAGCGGCTGCACCGGCTTGCCGAGATCACCGCGCCCGAGGACGATGCCCATGGCGGCGCAGCGACAGAGGCCGCAATCCGCGCCTGGGCACAGGCTGACCATACGGTAGCGGATGCGGTCGCGGAGGTCGACGCGGCGCGGCTGGCCTATACCGCATCGGTGCTTGCCGCGCTCGGGCTGACCAACCCCGATTTTGCCCGGCTGCTCTACGGCGCGCATCTAGGGATGCAGGTGCTACCCGGCAGCGCGGCAGAGAACGACGGTGCGCTGTCGACGCTCACGGCAGCATTGCTGGCGCTCCAGGACGCGTGACTCGGTTTCTTTGCAAGAAACCGATCCGAAATCCTTCAAGGATTTCGCGCCCGGCGGCTGAGCCGGTCCACCAGCCGGGCGCGGGCTTCCGGCAGCGACCTGTTGCCTAGCGAGTGCCCCAGCCCGGTTTCAAGGAAATAGCCGGTGGTGCGCAGCGCGTCGGCCAGCCCGGCAAGATCGTCCGTCACCACGCCGAGCAATTCCGGCGGCAGCGGCAAAAGCCGGTCGGCCCATTCCCCCGCCCCTTCGGCGCTTACCGCGCGGCCGGATCTTGGCGAGACATAGGCAAGATCCTCTGCCGTGCCGGTCGCCGCGCATTGGCTGAGGTCAAGGCCGAAGCCAAGCTCTTCGAGCAGCGCCAGCTCCCATTGCAGGTAGGCCACCGGCCAGGCTGCGGTCTGGCCGAGCAGATCGAACATCTGCACCGAGCGGGCATAGAGGCGCGGATGGGCCTCGCGTTCGGGCAGGGCGAAGGCGAGCAACGCGGTCATTGCGTTGAGTCCGGCCAGCGCCGCCCGGTCATCCATCACCGCCGCTGCGCGGCTTTTTAGCGGTTCCACGGTGAAGGCGCCAAGATGCTCTTCCAGCCGCGCGCGCCAGCTCACGTCAAGCTGGGCGCCGGGTTGCAGCACCGGCGCGATCTTGCGGCTGGTGCCGCCACGCACCACGCCCGCATGCCGCCCATGGGTGGCGGTAAACACCTCGATGATCGCCGAGGTTTCGCCATGCCGTCGCACGCTCAGCAGCGTGCCCTCGTCGCGCCAGTCCATCGCCGCACTATCCGCCGGGGCGCATCAGTCGTCCAGCCCCGGCTCGTCGAGCAGGTGGCGGCCGCGCGCATCTTCCACTTCGATCACCCACAGGTCGGGATCATAGCCGCGCTGGCGGGCGATATGCGCATCCACATCGGCCTCGTCTCCTTCGCTGAGCACATCCCATCTGCGGGTTCCGGACAGGATGTCGGCCACGCGCTGAAAGGCGACGGCCTTGCCATCCATCGTGGCCAGCTTGACCAGCACCGCGCCTGCGGTGTCATCACCACGCGCAACCACGTAAACGGGAATGCCCCTGGCCTGGAGCCGGGCGAGGTAGGCCCCGACCCAGATGCCCGAGGCCAGTCGGCTCACGAATTGCCGTCCTTGAAATCAAGCCCCATTTCCGAATAGCGCTCGGCCTCTTCGAGCCAGCCGGGCCGCACCTTCACCTGCAAGAACAGATGCACCCTGCGGCCGAGAAAGTCTTCCAGCTCGGCCCGCGCCGCCTGGCTCACCGCCTTGATCGTTTCGCCCTTCTTGCCCAGCAGGATCCCCTTGTGGCCATCCCGCGCGACGTAGACCAACTGGTCGATCCGCACCGACCCGTCCTTGCGCTCTTCCCAGTTCTCGGTTTCGACGGTGAGCTGATAGGGCAATTCCTGGTGCAGCCGCAGGGTCAGCTTTTCGCGGGTGATCTCGGCGGCGATCATGTAGAGCGGCACATCGGCGATCTGGTCTTCGGGGTAGAGCCACGGCCCCTCCGGCATCTGCGCGGCGAGCCAGCTTTTCAGATCGCCCACGCCGTGGCCCTTCTCGGCCGAGATCAGGAAGGTCTTGGTAAACGGATAGCGGTCGTTCATCGCCTTGGTGAGCGCCAGCAGCACTTCCGATTGCACCTTGTCGATCTTGTTGATCGCCAGCGCCACGCAACGCCCCTTGGGCAATTGCGCGAGCCCTTCGAGGATACGCTCCACCCCTTCGGTCACGCCGCGATGCGCCTCGATCATCAGCACCACCACATCGGCATCCGATACCCCGGCCCAGGCCGCCGCCACCATTGCCCGGTCAAGCCGGCGGCGCGGGCGGAACAGGCCCGGCGTGTCGACCAGCACGAGCTGGGCCTCGCCCTCGATCGCCACGCCGCGAATGCGCGCCCGCGTGGTCTGCACCTTGTGCGTCACGATCGACACCTTGGCCCCCACCAGCGTGTTGGTGAGGGTGGATTTGCCGGCATTGGGCTCGCCGATCAGGGCAACGAAACCTGCGCGTGTGGTCATGTTCTCTCCGATACTGTCGGCGCCCAGATAGCCGGTTTCGGCCCCTTGCGCCAGTGCGCCGACACCAGCGACGCCCAACCTCAGCCAAGTGCTGCCAGCACCTTGGCCACAAGGGCCTCGACCGGTTCGGTCGCGTCGAGGCGCAGCACCGGCGCGGGTTGTTCGGCGAGCCAGGTTTCGTGGCGCAGGCGAGACCGGCCGGTGAAGCCCCTGTCGTCATATTGCGCCGCCCAGTTCAGAAAGCTCGCGTGCAGCCATTCCATGTCGCCGCCGGGCGCGATCCGGTCGCCGAAGCGCCGCCGTTCTCGGGCCTTCAGCCGGGCCAGCCGCAGTGCCGTCGGCGCGGTCAGAAACACGATCAGGTCAACCTCGCGCAGCAACGGATCGCCCCAGCCGTCCAGCGAGCCCGAAATGATCCAGCCATCCGCCGGCATCGCCGCGCGCATCAGCGCCAGCCGCTCGGACGCGGGCCTCCGGTCGGTATAGGGCGGATCGGTCGGCCGCCAGAAAAAATCGTCGGTATCGACATGCGGCACACCAAGGGCTTCGGCGAGTTGGCGCCCAAGCGTCGTGGTGCCGGTGCAGGCGGCGCCTGTGATATGGATCCGGGGTTGTGTCATGGTGTGTCTGAACGTGCGCCACACTATGCTGCCCGCGCGAAACAGCGCAAGAGCGCCGCGTCAGCGCAGGTTTGGCGGCGCGCCGCGCGCCTGGTCACGCTCGGTGACGCCGTAGCGCAGCGCTCGGCCGATCCGCTCGGCCAGGGCCGACATGTTGGCGGCCTGCTGCGGGCTCAGTTCGTCCTTCGCCGTCGCGTGAAACAGCTCCAGCCACGGCGTAAACATGCCGGGATGCACATCCCGGTTGCGTTTATGGACCTGCATCGGGTTGCCGTCATAGCTGCGGTCGATACCAACGGCATTGCGCCAGAACGCGGCAATCCGGGCTTCGTGGGCACGCCATTCAGGCCCATCCTCGGGCGCAATGGCGCGGGCAAAGACCGGCCCCAGCGTTGGATGCGCCCGGATGCGGGCATAGAAAGCCGCCACGAGCCGGTCGATATCGTCGGGCGCAATGTCGAACTTCGCAAGCGGGGTCGGGCCGGTCATTCGCCCTCCAGCCGTGCCAGCAGCGCCTTGGCGGCGGCTTGTTCCGCGGCGCGCTTCGAGGCGGCCCTGGCCACCTGCGACTTTCCGTTTTCGAGCCGCACCTCGATGGTGAAGACCGGGGCGTGGTCCGGGCCGGAGCGGCCGGTTTCGGCGTAGCTCGGCGGCGGCATACCGCGCGCCTGCGCCCATTCCTGAAGCGCCGTCTTGGCATCGCGGGCATCGGCGTCGACGGTCTCGATCCGGGCGCCCCAGAGCCGCAGGATCATCCTGCGCGCGGCCTCGAAACCGCCATCGAGATAGACCGCGGCGATCACCGCTTCCATCGCATCGCCCAGCAGCGCCTGCTTGCGCCGCCCACCTGACAGCATCTCGCTTCGCCCGAGCTTGAGCACCGCGCCAAGATCAATCTCGCGGGCCACGTCGGCGCAGGCTTCCTTGCGCACCAGCGCGTTGAAGCGGGGTGCAAGCTGGCCTTCGCTGGCGATCTTGTCAGATGCCAGCAGCGCCTCGGCCATCACCAGCCCCAGCACCCGGTCGCCCAGAAATTCGAGCCGCTGGTTGTCGGGCCGGGTTTCGGAGGCGAAGGAACCGTGGGTGAGGGCACGGATCAACAGGTCGGGTCGCGTGAAGTCGTGCCCGATCCGGCCCGAAAGGGCTTTGAGATCAGCCGAGAGCTTCATTCGACCTTTTTGAAGAAGCGGTCCGAGCGCCAGGTCCAGAAATAGACCATGCGCTTGCCGGCGGCCGAGAACATCACCCGGTCGACGCGGCCCAGAAGCCGATCGAAGGGCACCATGCCGACGCCGCCGACGCGCTGGTCAAACCGGCTGTCGGTGGAGTTGTCGCGGTTGTCGCCCATGAAGAAGAAGTGGCCTTCCGGCACGGTGAACACATCGGTGGTGTCGGGCACGCCGGGATAGGTTTCGACGTTCAGCACATCGTGCGACACGCCGTTTGGCAGGGTTTCGGTCGCACGATCCTTGATGCAGATCGCACCCTCGCCGACCGAGCCGTTGGCGCATTTCGGTGTCGTGCCGAAGCTGCCCTGGCGCTCGAAAACCTCTTCGAAGGTGCCCGCCGGTTCCTGCGGTGCGGCTTCGCCGTTGATGTAGAGGATACCCTGTTTCATCTGGATCCGGTCTCCCGGCAAACCGATCACGCGCTTGACGTAGTCGCTGTCCAGCACCGGGTGGCGGAATACGACGATATCGCCGCGCTCGGGCTCGCTGCCAAGGATGCGGCCGGGGATCGGACAGGCCGCGAAGGGGCAGGAATACTTGGAATAGCCATAGGCCATCTTGTTGACGAACACGAAGTCGCCGATCAGCAGCGTGTCTTTCATCGACCCGGTGGGGATGAAGAAGGGCTGGAAAAAGACCGAGCGGAACACGCCCGCGATCAGAAGCGCCCAGAAGATCGTCTTGATCGTTTCGAGGATACCGTCGTTCTTCTCGGCCATGGTGCTTTTGCGCCCCGCGTGCTTGTGTCAGGTCCACGCGATATGGTCGGACGGCGGGGGGGAGTCAAGCACACCGCCCAGGCCCCGGCGGCGGATGGTGGCCGTGCCGCTCCCGGTCCGTGCCAAAATGACGCGGCGGCGAGCCGACGCTGGCGCGACGGAAACACCATGACAGCGCGTAAAATGCTGGTGAATACAGATACCACGCGCATGAGAGGGTCACGATGACCGATCGCCGTTCAGAGATCGAGAGCACGCTGGCCAAGGCCGGTAGGAAACGCCATTGGCGCCTCTGGCTGGCGTTGGTCGTGGCGCTCGCGGCCGCCGGGGGCTGGTGGTATCTACAAGGCGGGCAAGGCGAAGACGGTGCCGTCAGCTACCGCACCGATACCGTCACCCGCGAAGACCTTTCGGTGACGATCACCGCCACCGGCACGATCGAGCCTTTGACGCTTGTCGAGATTTCGACGGAGTTGTCGGGCACGCTCACCGAGGTTCTGGTCGATTTCAACGATACCGTGACTGAAGGTCAGGTGCTTGCCCGGCTCGACACCACCCAGATCGACGCCCAGCTCGCCATCCTCAGTGCCAGCCACGCCGCGGCGGAGGCGCAGCTTGCCTCGGCCGCGGCCACGCTCAAGGAAGCGCGGGTGAGCTATTCAACCAGCCAGAGCCTGCATGATCGCGGCGTTGTCACCCAATCGACGCTCGACGCCAACAGCGCCTCGCTGGCGCGCGCCGAAGCGGCCTATGCGGTGGCGGCGGCCAACGTCGCGCTGGCCGATGCGAATCACGAGGCCGAAATGGCCGAGCGCGCCAAGACCGAGATCACCAGCCCGATCGCCGGGGTGGTGCTCGACGTAGCCGCCGAGCCGGGCCAGATCGTCGCCGCCTCGCTTTCGGCGCCGACGCTGTTCACCATCGCCGAAGACCTCGCCCAAATGGCGCTTCAGGCCGACATCGCCGAGGCCGATATCGGGCAGGTGACGGCGGGCGACGATGCCACCTTCACCGTCGAGGCCTATGACAACCAGATCTTCGCCGCCAAGGTTACGCAGGTGCGCTTTGCCTCCGAAACGGTTGACGGGCTTGTCACCTACAAGGCGATCCTGTCGGTCGAAAACCCCGAACTTCACCTGCGGCCGGGGATGACGGCGGTGGCGGATATCGTCGTTGCCGAGGCGACCGATGCGCTGACCGTGCCGAACGCGGCCTTGCGCTACGTGCACAAACAGGCGGTTGTGGA
>SWCA01008361.1_pt2 | contig 29035 bp, 29 predicted proteins | sample 4692961 | NCBI WGS metagenome assembly SWCA01 (sample SAMN10267275, study PRJNA491770) | bioreactor metagenome | isolation source: DHS bioreactor inoculated with | place: Japan: off Shimokita Peninsula
TGTTTTTTAAGCATAATATATATCTAAATAATGGTGAAATAATGGAAATGACAAGACACAATACAAAAACACTTATATCCTTATTTAGATAAAGTAAAAATGGTAAGATCACCGTTGAAAGACTTACTATGAATCCCTTAGTAAAAAGAGAGATATTAAAGGTCGCTGCAACAGCAACAGTTAGAGCGCTAAGAAAAATGCGTATTGATTTATTTTTCATAAATATCTTTATAACTACTCCTTTCAAAAATTTAGTACAGTTTTTATTCTCTTCGCTTATAAATTAGAGATAAACAAACTTCATTGAATAAAATCATCAGTTTATTATAATCTATTTTTTTATCCCTTCTATAACGGATCATGATGGTTTTCTCCTTCTTCAAATTAATTTGTTTTAACAAATTTTTCACTTATATTTTTTCAATCTATTGTATTTTATTAGATAGTTCAATTATACACTATTTTCCATTTTAATAGATATATCTCAATAAAAAATCTTCCTTTGAAAGATTCTAAAAGATAGCTTTTTTTATATAAGTAGAGATTATATAGATGTATAATTAAATGTATACTATAATAAATACATACAGTATCTGGACTAGTATAAATTCATGAATAAACGATTGAGATAAAGCAAGGGATAGTCAAGATAAAAATAAAAAAGGAGAGATCTAAATGGAAAAAGGATATGTTCAAGTATACACTGGAAATGGAAAAGGAAAAACAACTGCAGCTTTAGGACTTAGTTTAAGAGCATTATGCGCAGGTAAAAAAGTATTTTTTGGTCAATTTGTGAAAGGCATGAAATATAGCGAAGTAGATGCTGTAAATTATTTCCCTAACTTTGAAATACATCAATTTGGCAGAGGATGTTTTATTGATAAAGCACCAGAACAAGAGGATATAGATTTAGCAAATAAAGGTCTTGAAGAAATGAAAAAAATACTTTATAAAGGCGAATATGATATCGTTGTTTTAGATGAACTTAATATAGCTCTTTATTTTGGACTTTTTCTCGTTGATGACATCGTTAAAATGTTAAAAAATAGATCATTCAATACAGAAGTAATTATTACAGGTAGATATGCTCCTAAGGAAATAATAGAACTCGCTGATCTTGTTACTGAAATGAAAGAAATAAAACACTATTATAATGAAGGTGTACTAGCAAGAGAAGGTATTGAAAGATAATATAAATTAGCAAAATAGTTAATTTATGAAATAATCCTATCATTTTACAGATCCCTTTCTAAAAGAAAGGGATCTGTAAAATATAACTATATAATCTAAATTTCCTTTACTTCATGCAGGATCTTGTTTTTTATAAAATCTTCATTTTATTTTAATTTATTTCTTATATAGCATCTCTATATGAGGAATATTATCTTCTAAATAAATCTCTGAGGCTTTCTTAAATCCTAAACTTTTATAAAAATCTAATAAATGTGCTTGAGCTGAAATTCTAATTTTTCTTTCCCCTATACTATTTTCTATAAAATCAATTGCCTTCAACATCAGTTTTCTAGCTAATCCTTTCCCTCTATTCTCTTTATGAACTAAAACTCTTCCTATGGATATTTCATCATAAGAAATACCTTTTTCTAAAATTCTTAAATATGCTATAATCTGATCTTTTTCATATGCACATAAGTGATATGCACTTTGATCTTTGCCGTCAGGGTCTTGATATGGACATTCTTGTTCTACAACAAATACTTCTGATCTAAATTTTAAGATTTCATATATTTCTTCTCCATTTAATTCTTTAAACTTTTTTAGTTTACATTGCATCACAACTTCCCCTCTCCTTATAAATTCCCAATCTGTTTCAACATTTCATCTAAAAGGATTTTTCATTAAATAAATTTCTCCTTCAAAAGGGCATATCCTTATTTTTCCGCCTAAAGGTAATACTATTTTAGGATCTGTATGCCCAAAATCCATATTCATAACAATTGGAATATTTTTAATTCCAAACTCACAATTTACAATTTTTAAGACTGTTTCATTCAATTCATTCTTTTCTTTTTCTGTATAATCCTTCGGTCTTCCAAACAATATTCCTTTTATTTTTTCAAGTATCCCCTGTATTCCATAGTTTCTTAGCATATATCCCACTTGATGAGGTAGTGGTTTTTCTTCTGATGTTTCAAAAAATAATATTTTATTGTGCCAAAAATCTTTATCTGGCCAATAGTTTCTATATTATTCCAATCTTTATATCCATTTGTATATTGAGAATATGCTCTATATTTATAGGGATATTCATCTTCAAATAAAATACAGTTCATGTGCTTCCATCCTAGATGTTGGCATTTCTATGATTTCAAAACCAAACTCTTTCTTTAGATTTTCAATTCCAAGTTGATAATTTGCTGGAAATAAAGAAGGAAGTCCATTGGATGGAGAAATAATTGCTATTTTTGAGCCTCTTTGAAGAGATTTTATATTTTTCAAGTCACTTCACCTCTAATCTATTATCTATAGTAAATAATTCATTATAATTACTATATTTTCTCTATTACTATATTTAATCGGTTGTGTTCTTTTTATTTCTGTATATCCAATCTTTTTCCAAAATTCTACTGCACTTTTATTTTGCTCCACAACTCCTATTCGTAATTTTTCTCCTTGTCCTTTATTTGATATATCCTCTAAAATTTTATGAACTTTCTTCCCTAATCCGTACCCTCTTTCACCTGGATCAATTAACAATAATCCAATTATCCATTCGTTCTTATTTGGATAATTTTCTACTAAATCAATTACGCCTATTAGCTTTTCATTGTTAAAGATTCCTAGAGTATGCTTATCTTTTAACGTTTTACCTTGTGGTAAATCTTCTAAAAATTCATTTATTGATCCTTCATTCGCTTGTTTACTTTCAACTAAATAAAAATAATCTTTGCATCTATCAAATAAATGTTTTATTTGAGCTCTAAATTCCTTATTTATTTCTTTTAATACATAATCTCTATTATCTATTTGAAATGTTATATTCGTTTCCATATATATTTTTTCTCCTTTATTTTTCACTTCACAAATGAGAATATTACTTATATATTTAAAAGTATGTGGGATTGATAAACGCGTTCTTCTCTATAAAATAATTATAGTACAGCTAATTCAAAATATGGCTCTTCTTGTTTCGTGTCCTTAAACCATCTCATATGTTTATATTCAAATCCTATTTTTTCAAGTATTTTTCTTGAGTTTTTGTTTTTGGGATCTATTGAAGCAATAATCTTATTAATCTTCAGATTGCTGCAAGCATAATTGACACATGCACGGGATGCTTCCGTAGCATAACCTTTTCCCCAATATTTTTTTGCAAAATGATATATCAGTTCAATTTCATTATCATTTTTTGTAGGATTAAAGCCACAAGCACCTATTACTTCATTATTTTCTTTTAAGGTAACTATATAAGGTGAAAATCCTTTTTGATTCTGAAGAGTTATATAAAACTCTATTGCTTTTAACTCTCGTTCCCTAGTTCCTGCTCCACCACAATATTTCATCACTTCTGCATCTCCCCAAAATTTCATTACAGCATCTACATCTGTACTTTTTAATGTTCTTAATATCAACCTGTCTGTTTCAAATTTCACCACTACTGCCACCTCCTATATATAGTTTTTATTTGTATATTTTCAAAATATTGTATTTTATCAGGTAGTTAAATTATACACTATTTTTATTCGTATCTATTTTAATTTTTAAATTTATTGCCTGAGAAATAAAAAATTCTTTAGATTAACACAAATCCTAGAGCTTTTATATTTGTAAATTTGTCTAGGATGACGGATTAAATTGAGGTTAATTACTAGTGAAAAGACGTTATACCTAAAATTTAATAAAATGGTTCAAACACCGGATAAAATGTCCTATTGTAGCTATTAACTATGATAAGAGGCTTATTTTATAGTATAATAGCAGAAACTGTATATATACCAAGGAGGAATAAATTATGTTTTTTATAAAAAAAATTTGCTGTATAGTTTTATTTATATTGATTATGCTATCTGAAGCTTGCTTTGGACAAAGTGTAAAAGTAGGAACGGTTATAAACAAAGTCATATCAACAGATATTAAGGCTTACATAAACGGATATCAAATAAAATCTATGAATATAGATGGAAATACAGCAATAATAGTAGAAGATTTAAGAAACTATGGTTTTGATGTAATTTGGAATCCAACAGATAGAAGTTTAACTATAAAAGAAAATTTATCAAATCAAATAAATCCAAATCCTATTCGTGATAATAACAAAAAAATAGGAAGCAAAGTCGCAGATGTACTTTATACAGACATAAAAACTTACATTAATAATAAAGAAATTAAATCCTTTAATATAAATGGATATACAGCTATATTTATAAACGATCTTAAAGATAATGGTAATATTACATGGGATGAAGTAAAAAGAGAAGTAAAATTCACTTCTAATAACCTTAATAATAGACAAGAAAATCAAGATAACAATTATTGTTTTATAGCTAGATGTATTGAAGAAAAAACTATAACTTTAGAAGAAAGAGAAGGAAAATATTATTATGAAGGAAAATTATTAAGTTCTCCAGATAATAAAAATATGGTCTCTGGAAAAATGATGTCAGAAATACTTGGATATGAAATGAAAATAGAGAATGGGCACTATCTTTTTAAAAAAGGAAATTACAGCTTTAAAATAAAATCTAATAATAAAAGAATAGAAAAGTTTTTTGATGGATATCTATGTGAAAGTTATGAAATTTTTGATAATCCAATATATTTAACAAATGACGTATACATGCATTATGAATATATGAGTGAATTGATGGGTCTGAATAGTAAAGGATATTATATAGACAAAATTGTTTTAATATATAAAGAATATGATGTCCAAGATTATGGATATTATGAAACATATGGAGATAGGCTATTCGTGAAAGCCTTATCTCCTGATGAAGGTATAGGAATTAACATAGATAATAAAACATACACTTTTAATGAAAATTATTGTAAATCAGCTTTAGATAAAACCATTATACCTGGATATAATAAAGACATTATATATGATGAAGAATATCTTAAATACTCAGATAATGATATAGAAATAAAATTGGTGTACAATGGAAGAATCTTAATGTTGAAAAAAATAAAGGTAAAGCCAGATCCAAAAACTAATAGGATAATATATAATACAAGTATAGGACTAAGTATGAAAAGTCCTCAAAATGGATATACACAAACTAGCGAATCTAAATTCTTAATAGAAGGTGAAATTACAAGATCCGTAGGAAATAGTTTTTCAGTGGATATAGAAAAATTTAATGCAAATACACTTGAAAAAGTCCGAAATCAAAGTATAGCCTTAACAAATAAACAATTTAGTGAATATCTAAATTTAGATAAAGGATATGGACTATATAAAATTAAAGCCATTGCTAATATAGGTGAAGAAAAAAGTAACAATAAATTTGAAGTATTTGAAATATTTGTTGCGTATACAAAGTAAATTACAATAAGTATTCAAATCTTCTTTAAGCATATTTACATTAATTTTCCATATTTTATCTATTATAATTGTTTTACAAGTAGACATTTGACTGGCTATTTTGTTTGTTGAGGATGTAAACACTAGAATTACTTTCACTTTTGTTTTTTAATTAATAGATCTTGTAGTATACATATTGTTCCTACAATAATCATAAATAAAAATTTTTTCTTATGCCATTGACGGCTATAGCTATTAACATTATCTAAAATTTGTTGTATCATTGCTTCCTTCTATGAGCACTTTACAATCAGTATTTAAGGCTGTTATTGCAAGGACGTCTTTTATATTCTCTTGTGGATATTTTTCTTCGAAAATTCTTTGAACATTGTATATATCAATATCCTTATCTTTGAATTTATAAAACAAATCCATACATTGCTTTTTTAGGATACGTTGTGCATCCTTTCTCATCGTATCCCTTACTTTTGCATTTGTAAAGTCTAGGGAACCTTGAGTTTCTCCGAGTATAAGTTTCATTTTTATATATTGTTTAAGAAATACATTTTTCCCATCATATGAAATTTCCGTTTTACTCTTACTTTTGGTAATCCTATATGCTACATATTTATTATCATTCTGAGGATGGGGAAATGTAATATAACCAGCATTAGCGTCATTAACAAATATATTATAAGGAATGATTTCCTCTGGAGTTAAACTATCAACTAGCCTATCATTTTTGATTATTGCTGCTCCACTTACTGAAAGTCGTTCCTCAGAGCCTTGCTGAATCTTATTCAATATAGGAATTACATTAATACGACTACCAATTAATCTTCTATTAAGAAATTCATCAAAACGAAGTTTTACAATATTTACAAATTTCCCTTGATTAACCATCATATTATCTAAGAATAGCCCTATGAATTGCTCGTCTTTGAGTTTCAAATCTAAAAGTGATTCTGGTGATTGTTTATATATAAATAGAAATTCTCTTAATGTTAGTTTTTGCTCTCTATCTAATTCATCAACAAAATTTTCAAGACCATATTTTGCTGCTTTCTCTGTAAATATGAAAGCTTTCACCTGAGTATAGTCTATCTCAGAACTTGCTATTTGAAGTATTTGTGAAAAAGCATCATATATCGTTTTTCCTACGCCTTTAAAAACCAGCCTTATCTCTGATTTTGACGCTTCCCCTTCTCCTCTATAGGCTTTGAAATTTTCGCTATAGAGTACAATTTTATCCTTATTCTCAACATCAAAAATTGCTCCAAGTGTGAAAAAAAGTTTATTCGCATCTCTGTAATTAAAACAACCTACTACTGCTAAAGACAAGAAAAATATAAGTACTATGCAGATAAATTTTTTCATTTTGCTTCATCTCCATTAAGTATATTGGAGGATATACTGTTTAAATCCCCTCTAGATACTATATCTTTATATTTAAATATATTTAGAGTTCCAAGAGGATAAAGGTAAGGATATCCACAAGTAGTAAGACTGGACAGATGTGAAACAAAAACTATAAAACCCATATAGAATCCCGGAAGACCCAAAAAACTTGAAAATAAAATGATCACAAGACTCCATAAAAAAACACCTATATAAATTTTAGGTATCAGATAAGAAGCTATGGATGTAACAGCAACTACAACCACAGTAATTTGAGATGTAAGCCCTGACTGGACTGCTGCATCTCCTAAAATCAATGCTCCTACTATACTTAAGGTAGGACCTATAGGCTGAGGAAGTCTTACTCCAGCCTCTCTAATAAGTTGAAAAAAGAAAATCATATATATAAGCTCCACAACAGTGGGCAACGGGACTTCCGCTCTATATCTAGCTATTCTTATTAAAAACACGGTTGGCATCAATCTAAAATGATAGGTGGTAAGTGCAAGATATAGTCCTGGAACAAGTATTGATAAAATAAAAGCTAAAATTCTTATAATCCTTCCTGAAGTTGCCATAAATCTATTTAAAGTATAATCATCTGTTGCCTGAAAATTCTCAATGAAAAAATATGGAGCAGTAATAACAAAGGGACTTCCATCTATAAGAATCAATACTCGTCCCTCCGAAAGTTTGGATGCTGCAGTATCTGGTTTTTCAGTATATCCGATGGTATCAAACGGTGTACCCTTGCACTTTAATTCTTCTTCTATATAACTTGTATATAGCACGAAACCTTTTTTATTTTTTCTTTCAATATTATTAATCTTTGTTCTAACATATTTTATAAGTTTTTCAGGAGTATATCCTTGTATGTACATCATGGCAACTGTGGTTTTTGAATATTTACCAAGAGAAAATCCTTCAACTTTTAGATTTGATGTCTTTATTCTCCTTCTTATGGAAGCTATATTGTCATCAATTGTCTCTACAAATCCTGCTCTAGGTCCTTTAATTACTGTTTCGGTAATAGGTACATCAATAGCTCTTTTGTTAAAACCTACAGCTGAACAAAACAAAGCTCCCTTTAAAAACCTAGGCATAATTATTACATAACCTGTAAATATAAGATCTATAGCATGATCTAAAGATTCAATATCATCCACTAAATTTGCTATTATCACTTCTTTCTTCAATATTTCAATATTATTGCAAAGGTCTGCCTTATCCATAATTGGAGCTACTATGTATTGACTTATGAAATTCGAATCGCATAAATTATCAATGTATACGATATCTATAATACCTTTACTGCATTTTATCTCCCTATATTTTATATCAAAATTATTATTGAGCTGTTGTTTTATATCCTCTATTCTAAAAATTTCCATTAATTATCACCCTAGTTATTTTCTGCATTTTAATGGATAATATTCATAAAAATGCAGAAAATAACTTATATATATTTAGTAAATTTTGTAATGAAAGGGAGTAAACTATGGATAAATTTTCTTCTAGGCATTTTATATTCTTAATTCTGAGCACATCTATTGTATCTTTAAAAACATATCCTACTATATATATGCAAAATGGGCATAGAGACAGTTGGATTGCTATAATAATTGCTTCTATAATCATATGTGTGTTTTTTGTATATATAATTGGAATATGGAAAAAAGGCAAAAAAGACAGTATTGTTGAAATATATCATATTGCTCTAGGTAAATATCTTGGAAATATATTTTTATATATTTTTATAGCAACTCTGTTTATTACTTTAATAGAATGTTCTTCTGTTGAGGCAGATTCTATGCACCGAAATATGATGCTTGAAACGCCAAACTGGTACTTCTTATTATTCTTTATAGTTCCATCTATATATACAATAAGAAAAGATATTGTTGCTATTATTACTGTAACAATTATTGGTATAACGCTAATTATGATAGCAGGAATTAACCTTTCTATCCTTACAGCACGATATAAAAAATTTTCATTATTATTTCCTATCTTTGAACATGGAATTACAACCGGTTTCATAGTGTGTATTTTGAAAATGGTGGGTCTTTATGGATGTATTTCAATTACGCTACCCTATCTTTCTAAAATAGCAGATAAAGAAAAGAAGATGATAAAAAATACAATAATAGGACTCCTTATTTCAATTCAGATGCAAATAATTTCTGTTACTGGTATGATTATGACTTTTGGTCCTGATAGAGTAAATCAGATGAGCTATCCCAAATTATTACAGACACAGCTTGTAAGTTACTTGCAATTTTTGGAGTTTGGAGAACTATATGTTATGCTCCAGATAATAGGAGGATGGCTTTTAAAATATTTAGCCACATTTTATGCATTACTTACTATACTGAGACAACTTAATGTAAGTAGAAAAACTATTTTATATCTGACCTATATACTAAGCGGATTTGTTTATATTATATCTTATTATATTACTAAAAACTTTTTTGTACTTTTCACATTTTTAAATTATTATGGGTATATATGTCTTATAAATTTTGTTATTATGCCCTTAATTGTATTTACAATATACAATCATAAAAAGCGATGCCTAGAATAAAGAATTTTATTAGCATATAAGATATAATTACAAATTTTCACAGGTTTGATTGTAGATTGTTACTAAGCATCTGACTAACTACTTCCTTTGTTAAGGATGTAAACGGTATGATTGCTTTCGCTTTCATTTTTATGATTAAAAATGTCCTATGTCTTATTTTCTACATCTAAAGCTATTTTACTCATTAATATAGTATTTGCTTACTTTACTAAATTACTCAATCATTTAAGTATTTATACTACTATATCAAGGATTTTTAAGCATAAAAAACTGGAGATCATTTCTCTAGCTTACTTTCTTTTTAAGACTTTTAAAAATTCAAACTCTCTTGCCTTCACGATTATGTTTGCTATATTTATAGCTATCGTAGTGTCTAAATCAGATAGATCATACAATGCCTTTTGTTCTTCTTGTGTCAAATCTTCATAAAAGTCTGCACAGGCTGACTTTAGCAATTCATAAATTTCATTATTCATTTGCTATTCTCTCCTCTTTTTATTGAAATATATTATATTTTACCCACTTTGTAAACAATAAAAAACTATGGAGTATTTTTTATGCTAGAGGAAAAAGCTCCATACTATCCTACAAACCTTATAGACATACGATAATCATTCGTATAAAATTAGATTGCTTTACGTTTTATGCAATATATTGATTTACAGCTATTACTCCACCTCATATAATAGTAATGTATGAGACATAGTGGTATACTTTATATAAAGTTAATTGATGATTGTAGGATATTGTTCATTCGCTTAAATTTATATTTATATTTTGATTATCTTAGTAAAATGCCAAAAAACAAGAATAAAGTTTATACTTTGAACATTAATGTGTACTGAAAGGTGGAGATAAATATGACGCAAAAAGATAGAATGTTGAAAGGGTTGCCATATAAGGCATGGTTAGATGAGTTACCAGAAGAACGAATGGAAAATAAAAAAAAGATATATGCGTACAATCATTGTCTGCCAGATGAAGATGAAAAAATTGATAAATTAATAAGAGATATTATTGGAAAAGCAGGTGTAAACATACATATTGAAGCACCTTTTCATTGTGATTATGGAAAGAATATTGAAATTGGAGATAATTTTTTTGCAAATTATAACTGTACTATTCTAGATGTAGGAAAAGTAATTATTGGTGATAATGTACAATTTGCTCCAAATGTTTCATTATATACAGCAGGTCATCCAATACATCCGGATTCACGAAATTCTGGGTATGAATACGGTATTGGCATAACAATAGGAAATAATGTTTGGCTTGGTGGAAATGTTGTTGTAAATCCAGGAATTCACATTGGAAATAATGTTGTTATCGGTTCGGGAAGTGTTATTAGCAAAGATATTCCAGATAATGTGATAGCAGTAGGAAATCCATGTAAGGTTATTCGTCAAATTACAGAAGAAGATCGTAAGTATTATTATAAAAATTACGAGTTTGATATTGAGGATTATAAGAAAATGCCAACCCCTTAAAATAGAAACTTAGCATTTTCAGAATATAGGAACTGATGTTCTTTGTCAAGTAATTTGTTTTATCTTCATTACCATATCGCCTAAATATAATCCCATCTGTTTTGTATCAAAGTTGAAGATTATACTCATTTTATTATAATTTATATAAACTTTCTGTGCCTTATTCCAAGGAATAAATTGTGCTAAACGATATATAGATGCAAATCTATTTGTAGTTATGCCCATTTTAAAATGACTGATTACATATAAAATTGTACCTACTATTCCTAATAAATAATGTATCCGCATGTTAGCATATGCACGAATAATATAAAGGATAGCAATAATACGTATTACAAAAAAGATTATTAAAAAAAATCATTTCCTTTACATTTAGTCCCCTACTTTAAGAAAGTTATCACCAAGGAGGTTTTTTTATAAATAAGGGATACTTTGTACGATATGTTACTATATCCCTTTCTTATAAACAACTTCTATGCCTAGCTTCGTAAATACGCCTAATACTATCCACCAAATTATTTTCTTCATCATAGCTGTTCCTCCTATTCTTGTCGTAGAAACATTTCAAGTTCTATTAAACCGTCCCTACTTTCTTCATCAATGCACTGCTACTGCATGAAAATTCCATCTTATGTATTTTCAAACTAAAGCTTTTCTTCGTCTTAACCCTCCCCGCTTCCCTTTTTTAACTTAACATTAGTCATATTAAATACTACTTAGTTTCTCCTTGTATTTGAAACATATATTTTTTCCTTTTTTCTGAGCGTATGCTTTTGAATCTACTTTTCTTTTTATTATCTTGCTTATGTTCTTGATAGGAATTTGTCCTTCCTCTTTTATATTCTCTGCAATAAGGCTTATCAGATCATGTTTAATTCCTTAGTAATACGGCGTAACAATTAAATCTGCATCTACGTTGTTTATACATTCTAGTCTTAATATTCTTTTTTATGCGTCATGGAATTTCTCTTTTACCTGCTTTCCATTCAGATATATGTGATTGAAATACATTTAGTAGAATCGCTATTTGTTCTTGGTGTTTATGATATTTTAAAGCAAGTAGCGCTGATAAATAGAAATAATTCTAGCGAATAAAGGAAAGTACAGTATCAGCGTAATATGCACAATCTTAAGCATTCCAAGAAGTTTAGTTTATTACAAGAAGAAAAAGGTGAGAATATAATAAATAGAGAATTTGAGAATAGAAATAATTTAGATATATAGGGAGGCAGAATTAGTTTATGAAGCATTTATGAATACTAATATAAATTTAGCTCAAGTGAAGATATTCCATACGGATATAGGCAATGCCTTTAAAAATAATAGATACGGTTTGAAGCTTTTAAGATACAACGTTCTTTAAGCAAAAAGACTGCCCTTGTGACAATACAGTTGCTGAAGATGGATATGAAATTATAAAAATAGAATTTACAAGGAATAAAATTTTGAGAAACTTAGAGGAATTAAGAAGAGAATTTTGTAGCTATGTGTTATAGTATAACAATAAACCTGTCCATAATGCTCTTTAGCTGTATGAAACCAGTAGAATGTCTCTTAGCTAATCTTACCAAATAAACATTGTGTTAAAAAGTGTTTACAGTCCAATTTTATGAGGTGGTATAATGAAATCAATAGCAAATTATATCTCAATTATGAGAATAGTTCTTTCTCTTACATTAGCTTTAACACAACCACTAAGCACAATATTTTCTATACTCTATATCATTTGTGGAATTAGCGATGCTCTTGATGGATATATAGCAAGAAAAACAAACACCACAAGTAAACTTGGAGCGAAACTTGATTCTATAGCAGATTTGGTAATGGTTGTAGTGCTAGTAATTGTATTATATCCACTTATTAACTTAAAAGTACACATTATTTTTTGGATATTTATAATTGCAATAATCAGAATAATTTCAATAATACTGGTATTTATAAAGTATAGAACTTTTCAGATACTTCATACTTATGGAAATAGAATTACAGGGCTTGTACTATTTATATTCCCACTATCACTTACTTTTGTCCAATTAGATATGATGCTATATATAATTTGTATAATTGCAAATATTTCTGCGATTGAAGAACTATTGATTCATATATCATCAGCAGAATTACAAGCAAATAGAAAAAATCTATTCCTAAAATAAAAATTCCTATTTGCTTTTTAATACAGAAGTTTAATTGTATAGCTAAACAGGAGCAATATTGATATATCTTGGGAGGCATTTATGATTACATAGCTTACCTACAGTGAGTATCTTCGAGAGAATACAAATATAATTAGTTTGTAAAAAACAGTAGCTTGGTGACTACTGTTTTGGTGATAAGAGATATTCATATATTAACTATTCTATATTCTACTCTTCTAATTTTTAAAATTTTTCTGGATCTGTAGACACGCCATTATATCTTAATTCAAAAAATAGACATATTCCTGTGGCTTTTCCGGTAGATCCTATCTTTGCTATTTCATCCCCTTTTTTTACTTGTCTATCCTCTTCTACAAGTAATTTACTACAATATGCATATACTGTATTCCATCTCCATGATCAATCACACTGCATCCCCATACCCGTCAAGTTCACCAGATACTATTATTTTACCCTCTGCCGCTGCAACAATTTAACTCCCTTCTTTTCCTGGAATAGATATACCTGTAGATAACTTGTTTGCTTTTAGTATCGGATGGAAATATTTTTCAACATCTCTACATTACAACCTATATTAAATATTTTGTATACATATAAATATATTTGCAGGAATTTACAGGTTAATGAATGAATATATAATTTGCTTAGCTTATTGCATAAATAAGAACGGTAACAGTTTTTTACCTATGCCAAGTACTAGGAATGATACTAACGTTTAATTTGTTTGATGGCTTTATGTTCTCGTTCGGTTCCTTTATGATTAGTATTATATTTATTATCGTTTTTAGTATGCTTGCTATAACTGTATGCTATTAGCAAGGTATCTTAAACCAACTATGTAGGCTGTTTTTTATATGTATTGCATATTGATTTTTATGTACTTTTATTTCTTAACTTAATTTATTATATTTTCCCTAGCTTATTATGCTCATCCTTCATTGCAACATCTCTCCCGATGAATCATAATTATATATATTATCGAATAATTTCTTTTATGTAATAAACCTTACGATTCTTTGTTTTCTTTTTTATTTTTTGACCTTGTTTATAATCCAACTCAGAAAATTTTTAGGGGTTGGTTTCTCTGTGTTCAGTTTATCTTTTATTGAATCTTTGTTTTTGTAGATCGTTCTTTCTAACTTTTTACGAACCGTACTCTGCTCTTGTTTCATACCTTCTGAAAGTATATTATAGACACTTAAATTATCTAAATCCGCATCTTCTTCTATTATTTCTGCTATTGTCTCTATATACTGCTCAATATGAATTTTATCTATGCATTTTATTTCTAAATCTTTTAAAATCCCATCTAAAAGAGCATGGTCTATTTTCATCTTATCCTCACACCTTTATAAAGTCTCTTTCCCTTTAGTTTTTTTAATCTCTTTCATCCATTGTATAAAGAACTCTTTAGATATTGCCTCACTTTTACCGTCTAGTAAAAAAGGTTAGTTTGTATTTTATTATATCTTTCCTATTATCTATTATTCTGCATATTTTTTTATCTTCTACTTTCTATCCTATTTACATTCAGTGGAGGGAGGAGGAAAACCCCCTCCTATTTTAGACAATCTGGTATTTCAGTTTCATACATACCTGTTGCACAAGCCGAAGCCCCAACTACATGTGTGAAGAATAAGATAGCAGTGCTCAGTATGGTCAAAACTCTAAATTTAAATGACATTTATATTCACCTCCTTCTTTTTTTCTTCAATTCTTTGTGCATATATTTCTAGTTCTTCTGCTGTAGCAGCACCTACAATTTTTTCAAAAATATCAATTGGTTCTTGACTTAATATTTTCTTATATTTTGAATATTTTCTAGTTCTTCTAATGAGAAACAGTGCTACTGATATGTAGAAAAAATTTTGAACAAAATATACTGCTAAATTAATATTAATTCCTGGGCTCTTGATTTGATACGCATTTAATTTCATGAAAAGATCTTGAAAATTAAATATAAAAAACATGCATATTCCAATTGTAATAATAAGAGTTTTTGCTGTTATTCTGTCAAATTTACTCATTCTTGTCCAATCATCAGCTAGTACAGTTACATCACTTAGAGTATACTCTTTTCTCAAAATCATAAATAATATGAAAATTTGAACTAATCTCGATGGCAAAGTTAATATAAATCTATTTTGCCAAAAACTATTACTTTGCAAAAAATCTAAAATTATCGGATAAAAAGGATATGTTATAAATTCTGCTGCCATAATACAAAAGATGGAAGTAAATCCCGCTATAATGCTAAATCTATAATTTAACTTCCAGATCCACTTGAATCCTAGAATAAATGCTATAATTGACAATGTAGCTATAGCTGCTATATTAGTCAAATATTTTCTTTCAAAATATATAGATATTGAAATAAATAGTACCATTATAATTGCCTTTGTGATGAATTGGATAAAATTTTCTTTAATATATTTTTTTACATTGGCATATAAACTTAATGCAATTAACATATTTATAAAGATCTCTAAAAATGCTACAAATACTACATCATTTATACTCATATTGTCCATAGTTTATCTCCTTTACTTAAATATAAAAAGATAAGATATCCTTATTAACAGAATATCATAAAATCAACTATTAAAAACTGGGAAAAAAGTTCAAAATTCTACATCATTTCGACAATTAGTCAATAGGAAGTAACTTTTATCATTCGACAATTAAATATTTTTTTAAATTTTTTTATTCATCACTTTCACAAGTGATTCTTGAAGCTTTTTTTATGATAATTACCCGCGCTATATTTATCCAAATAACAACTATTACTGACGCTAATTTCTTTTAAATTAAATATCTAGAAATTATATTGCGTTCTCAATTGTAGAATCTTTTTCTTAATGAATATTCAATTTTACACCTATGCTCTTATTTTTTTAAAATTAAAGTTACTTAATTAGATTTTTATATCTTTTCATGTTTATTTAGTAAATATAAAAGAATAAATCCCGATATTATAAAAATAATCGTAAAGATACTTTCAAATAGTAATCCTTCCATATAAAATCACCTCACATAAAAGCATTATAGAGTATATTATTTACTCTATTGAACAAAATAAGTATGAAATATATTCTAGGAGTTGATTAAAATTGAAATTGTTCTTAGAAATTATAGTACAAACATTTTTATCATTTTTCACAATATTATTCATAACGAGACTTTTAGGAAGACAACAAGTGTCTCAATTGACTTTTTTTGAATATATAAACGGAATAACTTTTGGATCCATTGCTGCCACCTTGGCTACCGACCTAGATGGAAAAACATGGCAACATTTTTGCGGACTTATATTGTTTGGCGTTCTTACTGGATTAATCTCTATCTTTACAGTTAAGAGTAGAACCTTTAGTAAAGTGATAGATGGAGAACCTTTATTAGTTATCCAAAATGGAAAGATTTTAGAAAACAACTTAAAAAGGTCTAAATATACTCTAGATGAACTTAATATTCTTTTGAGGCAACAACAATGTTTTTCAGCAGGAGACATAAGCTATGGGTTATTAGAGTCTACAGGTCAATTGAGCATAATAAAAAAAGGGGATAAACGTGAAGTAACGTTAGGGGACTTGAAAATTACTCCACAAGTTGAAAATATTCCTACAGAAATAATAATAGGAGGGCAAATTATATATGATAATCTTAGAAAAAGAAATCTTACAGGAAAAGATTTATTAAAAAAATTAAACAAATCAAATATAAAAAAAATAGAAGAAGTAATGTATGCTACAATTGATCCTACTGGAAAAATGTATATAGATAAATATGAAGATAATATAAATAAAAGATCTGATTTGAGTGAAAATAACAAAAATATATAGATTATTGCAAGAAAAATAAATATAAATAAGAAAAACAGTTGGAAAGTTACCTGCTTCTATTTTATGCTAGAAATATTATAGGACCTATTTTTAAGTAAGCTTTTCCCGATAAACTGACACTCCATAGTTAGGTTTTCTCTTAATAGCTTAAAATTGCTTTGATTTTTCTTTTTTTGTTCATCCTATTAACCCGGTCTATCTCTACTAAAGCCTTAGAAAACAAGCATCTACATGTATCTTTACTTAAATTTATACGTTTTTAAATATCCAAGTGCTTGGTGTCTTATTTTACGATTATAAAGTACTTCAATATACCAGATATATTTCTTGGTGCGTCTTCATATGTAGCTATTGTAAAGAATACACGATTTAAAGTAACTTAATCAGCTCTTCTAACTCTTCAGATAAAATTTTTGCAAGCTCAAAATCAATATTTTTTAAAGCCAATGCTATTTTCGTTTCAACTGATTTTTTCTTTTGCTCAATTTCTAAATAGTCTTTATTAAAATGACTAGCATAAATCATCTTTCTAAATTTTCGCATACTCATTTTTCTAATTGTCTTATTTTCAATGATTAAAACATAATCCATGCAGTTTATTATAGAATAGTAATCATGAGAAATCATTAGAATCGCACCATTATAGTTTTTTATAGCTTTCTCAAGTGCTATTTGTGAATAGGTATCCAAATGACTTGTCGGTTCATCAAGAAGCAACATGTTTGCTTTACTAGCAGAAACTTTAGCCAATTGAAGTATATTCTTTTCTCCACCAGATAAAGATCCTATCTTTTGCTCAATGATTTCTTCGTCAAAACCATAGTTTGAAATATATGATCTAATCTCTCCATAAGTTTTAAATCCTGCATCAAAGAACTCTTCAAGTATTGTATTAGACTCATTTAGTATTTCTCCTTGAAGTTGAGATAAATACGCCACTTCAAAATCATGATTTATTTCAATAGAATCACTATTATTTTTAAAGATTTCTCTCAATAAAGTTGTTTTGCCTGTACCGTTTGAACCGATAAGCGCTACTTTATCAGTCGATTTAATCTCAAAGTTAACATTTTCTAAAAGAATCTCATCAAAAGCAGCATTGTAATTATTAACTTTTAAAGCAATGGTTTCTTCGATTTTATTATCAGTAGCTAAACTGATATCCGGTTGCTTAATATCTACAAATGGCTCTTTAATTCTACGGGCTTCTAATCTTTCTTGAATTTTGACTCTAGCTTTTAAAGCTTTCCCATTAGAAGCGTCAGCATTATTCGTTGCGATAGTTCTTAACTTATTGATTAAGATCTCATTTCTATCAATTTCTTCACTATCAGCAATAGCGAGTTCTTGTAACTCAATTTTAGTTTGAAGTAATGAGAAGTTATAATCAATATATCTTCCATCAAACTCTTGGAGCTCCATATTTTCAAGGTGAATAATTTTGTTAAAACAATGATTCAATAGATATCTATTGTGCGTAATAATTAACATTGTTTTTTTGTGAGAATTAATTAGATTTTTAAGAGAATTAAGGTTTTCAAAGTCTAAAAACACATCTGGTTCATCCATAATCATTAAGTCTGGACTATTAAGCATTTCCTTAATCACTTGAATAAGTTTGAATTCCCCACCACTAAGTTCAGATATCATTAGATCTTTATGCTTGATTAGGTTTGCAAGATTTAGTTTCTTATTAATGTTGCTTTCGAAATCATCTCCACCAATTGCATCAAATGCGTCTAAAGCTTGTTGGTACTTTTCTAATAAAATATCAATATCCGAAGATGTTTCCATTTCAGTACAAATAGATGTTATTTCATTTTGTAGTTTAATAAATTCTTCCCCTATATATTCGAAAACTGTAATTTCTTTTGTTTTGTCTAGTTGTGAAAACTGACTTACATACCCAATTCTACAATTTGGATCCATCTCTAACTTACCATCGAACATATATCTTTCTGGATCCATAATTATATCTATCAGTGTACTTTTTCCACTGCCACTTGTTCCTATAAAGGCACAATGCTGACCATCTTCTAATGTAAATGAAATCTTATTATATAAATCTTTTTGCGGAAATGAGTAGGACAAGTTATCAACTTTTATCATATTATTACCCCTCTTTATCAATTGAAAAGAGCTTATAAAAATAAGCTCTTTAATATATAATATTCCCAATCGCAATTTTGCAATTGATTATTATGTCGTAACGACATTCTTTTTTGAGTTTACCGTTGATATCATAACACTTTTTACGACTAATTACAATCATTTAATATTAAAATGTTTCGTGACATCAGTTAATTCTAATAGATTAAGAAACAGAAGTTAAAGGTCTTTGTAAGGCTGAAGAGAATAAATTTATAACATATCCGTCAAAAAATCCCTGCCTAAATACCAATAATTTCATTTTGTAAAATAACAGGTATTGCGTTATGAAAAAGAAGAATATGTTAACAGTAACTTCACCCTTTAAAAATTTATAGTCTTATATGATTCATTTCATCTTGAATAGAGAATACTCCTATTTATGAATTATAGCAATAAATACGGCTTTATTATTGTCATTATATGAATAAAATTTACTGCTTTCTAAAAAATATAGCCCTAATCAAAATTCAAACTAGGCCCAACTTTTCTTTTAATCTCCATCTGGTATCATATTCGTCATATCTTCTTTAGGCACATTTACATAATTTTGCGGTACCTTACCTACTATAATCGTTTCACAAACAGGCATTTGACTTACTACTTCCTTTGTTGAGGATGTAAATGGTATGATTACTTTCACTTTCGTTTTTATGATTAGAAATATTCTATGTCTTGTTTGATTTATTCCAGAAGACTCAAATTCTGTTCCAAAATCTATGTTTACAATTCCAACAGGTTCTATTCCTATTTTTAATTTCGGTCCATATTGCGCTAATATTGGACTTTTCAACGCATTCCCTATAGGAATATACGCAGAAGCAGTTCTTATTTGCTTCATCTTCTGTTGAATATCTAATGCTACGTCTGAAGCTATTTTATTCATGAGTATAGTATTGGCTTGAACCATGGTAATATTTCCATCTACATCCATCTTTAAGTTTATGAGTTCATCATATTTTATCTTATCTTTTAAAACATCTCCTACTGCATTATTGATTGCTCTATTGGCTAATTCTTGTGCCTTTGCTTCTGCTATGGTTTGAACAGTTGGCTTAATTTTCTTATCTACAAATATAAACATACCTATACACGTAAAACATATAATGATTGTTATAAGGACATATATTATTTTTTTTATCTTCTTTCTTTTATTAACCTTCAATAGTTTTTTCAAAAAGCACCACCCCATACTATAATATGAAGCGTATTTTTTAAGTGTTACTAATAAATATCATTTCTGGTATAATTAATATAAACTTTAGATAAAAGTTTATATTAATTATAAAAGGAAAGATATTATTGTATAAGAAAAAAATAGCCATTATAACAACCCTATTCCTTATCATCTTTTCAAGTTGCATATTTGCTGCTACAGAGGAATACGCAGATTTACAAAATTCAAAAATTAATGTGTCTAATATGGTGAACTCTCAAAAAGTAAATATTAATCTAGATGGGAATCTTATTGATTTTACTCAAGATACAGTATATCCATTTATTTACAATAACAATACCTTCGTTCCTTTAAGAATTATATCCGAGACTTTAGGTGCGGATGTATCTTGGGATAGCACTAAATTTGTTGCTACTATAAAACAAGGAGATATAGTAATTGAAATACCCTTAGCAAAAGATACAATTCTTATGAACAAAAATGCTAAAAAAATGGATGTTTCCATGAAAATGGGTGATGATAATAAATGTTATGTCCCGCTTAGATTTACATCTGAAGTTCTAGGATGTAGTGTTAATTGGGATAATACATCTCAAACAGTTTATATTCTTACAGAAAAAGAAAAAAATGTATCTCATGGACTAGTTGGAAAAGTTAATAACACCTGTATAACACAAGAGGAATATCAAAAAATATTAGCAATGTATATTAAAAACTACGAGTTGGAATCTGGTTTAGACTTAAGCTCTAAAAATACAGAAAAAGAAAAAAACGATATAAATCTATTGAAAGAAAAACTTTTAGAGCAATTAATTATGGATAATCTACTCTATCAAGATGCGATTAAAAACAATATACAAATTGATGAACAGAAAATAAATACTCTCTTTGACAATTTTATAACTTCTGCAAAAGCAAACAAAGAATTTAACACATTTCTTAAGGATAACCGCATAGATGATACCTTTATAAAAAATCAAATAAGAAAAGAAACTATCGTGAATCAATATAAAGACAATTATATAAAAAAACTTGACTTAAGTGACAAAAATCTAGAGCTATACTACAAGGAAAATATAAATAATTATAAAAGAGAATTAGTAAATGCCTCTCATATACTTATAAAAACAGTAGATGACAATTTCAATCCACTTTCTGAAGAGACAATAAAAGAAGCAAGATCTAAAACTGAAAATATATTAACAAAGGTTAAAAGTGGAGAGGATTTTGCTAAAGCTGCCAAAGAATATTCTGAAGATCCGGGTTCTGCCTTATCTGGTGGGAATTTAGGGTATTTCTCTAAAGGTCTTATGGTTCCAGAATTTGAAAAAGCTGCTTTTAGCCTAAAAAATGGAGAAATATCTGATATTGTTCAAACAAAATTTGGATATCATATCATAAAAGTACATAATAAAAAAGAAGAACTTCTTGATTTTGAAAAAGTAAAAGAAAATATAAAAACTAAAATTCAGGAACAAGAATTAAAAAGTAAAATAGAAAAATTAAAAAAAGAAGCTAAAGTTTATAAATTTTTAGAAAATATTAAAGGAGATTAGGCTTGCCTAATCTCCTTTAATTATGTCATTATTTTTCTGTTTAAATTAAACAAGCTTTACTTGATGATATACTTTTTTTCCTTTTTTGATCATGATAGTGCCATCTTTAAAGTTTTCTTCTTTTATAATAAGATTTATATCTTCTACCTTTTCATCATCGATAGAGATACCACCTTGCTGAATTAAGCGTCTTGCTTCACTACGAGATGGAACTAACTTTGTTTCATTTAACAAAGTCATGATATCCATTCCCTCTTTAAATTTATCTTTAGGAATTTCTGTAGATGGAACGGAGTCTGCCATGGCTCCTTTTCCAAATAGTGCTTTTGCAGCTTCCTCTGCTTTTTTTGCTTCTTCTTCACTATGCACTATTTTTGTTACTTCATATGCAAGAACTTCTTTTGCCTTATTAATTTCAGCACCTTCTAAAGACCCTAATCTTCTTACTTCTTCCATTGGAAGGAACGTGAGTAGAGCTAAACACTTTTCTACATCTGCATCATCAACATTTCTCCAGTATTGATAAAAATCATATGGAGATGTTTTTTCTGGATCAAGCCAAACTGCGCCAGATTGTGTTTTACCCATTTTCTTTCCTTCACTTGTTGTAAGCAGTGTAAAGGTCATACCATAAGCTAATTCCCCTTCTGATCTTCTAATTAAATCTGCACCAGAAATGATATTCGACCACTGATCGTCTCCTCCTAACTGCATTTTGCATCCATATCTTCTGTTAAGCTCTAAAAAGTCATAAGACTGCATTAGCATATAGTTAAATTCAAGAAAAGATAATCCTTTTTCCATACGAGATTTAAAGCATTCTGCTGTAAGCATTCTATTTACAGAAAAATGTCTTCCTACTTCCCTTAAGAAAGGAATATATTCTAATTTCATCAACCAATCTGCATTGTTTACCATAAGAGCTTTTCCTTCAGAGAAATCTAAAAATTTAGAAAGCTGCTTTTTAAAACGATCTGCATTTGCTTGAATGTCTTCAAAAGTTAACATCTGTCTCATATCGGTTCTACCTGATGGATCTCCCACCATAGTAGTCCCTCCACCAATAAGTACAATTGGTCTATGACCTGCTCTTTGCATATGCGCCATGGCCATTACCTGAAGAAAGTGACCCACATGTAAACTATCTGCTGTAGGATCATAACCTGTATAAAATGTCACCGATTCCTTTCCAAGAAGTTCACGGATTTCGTCCTCATGTGTTGTTTGCTTAATAAATCCACGCTCTTTCAAAATATCAAAAATGTTATTCATGATAAAACCTCCTACTTTTCCTAAATAATCAAAAAATAAAAGGGCTTCTCATCGCTTAAGGACGAGAAAGCCCGTGGTACCACCTTAATTTACATCATAAATGTCTTAGGCCACGATAACGAGTGGTAACCGTCAAGGTTTTTCTCCTTGAAACTCCAGAGTGTATTTCATCTAGTCATGTACTGTAGATCTTTCACCAGCCGCTCTACTCTCTATTATTGTAACCATGGCAATTACTAAACTCTTTCATTGTTTTTTACCTATTATGGATATTTTATCCCATTCTATCATAAATATAAGGTTTATGACAATAAAGAGAATAAAATTTTTGAATAATATCCAAAATTAACTTCTTTTATTACATTACTGTTACAAAAGTGACTTCTTTATAAATTCTTGTAGATGGGAAAAAAATTTGTATGGTATAATATACAAGATAAGGAGGGAATAAAATGAGCAATGAATCTAGTAGAAAGAAAAGTAAACCTAAGAAAAAAAAGGTCAGTCTCTTTAGAGTATTTCTTATTACTTTTCTTATTCTATCTATAGTAATAACAGCATCTGGAATGGGTATTGTATTTGGCATCATAAAAAATGCTAAACCAATAGACCCAAATAATCTGGAAGGTATGCTTGATGAAAGTTCCTTCATATATGATAAAAATGGCGAATTAGTAGAAAAAGTCCATGGCAATAATTTTAGGAGCATCGTAGAATTAGATAAAATTCCTGTAAATTTACAAAATGCCTTTATATCTATTGAAGATGAAAGATTTTATAAACACCATGGAATAGATGTTAAAAGACTATTTGGTGCACTTTGGTATGATCTTAAAACACTGAGTAAAGCACAAGGTGCAAGTACCATTACCCAGCAATTAGCAAAGAATATATATACTTCTAATGAAAAAACCATTTCTAGAAAGATAAAAGATGCTTATTATGCTTTACAGCTTGAAAAAGATTTAGAAAAGACGGATATTTTAAGAGCTTATTTAAATACTATTTACTTAGGAAGAGGGGCAGTTGGGGTACAGGCCGCTGCACAAACTTATTTTTCTAAGGATGTAAGTGAACTAAACTTAGCAGAATCTGCCATGATTGCAGGTATTACAAAATACCCATCTAAATATTCTCCATTTACTACAGAAAGATTAGATGGAAGCGAAAATTTAGAAGAACTAAAAGATAAATTAATCTTTTATCCAAAAACACCAAGTACAGATCCTGCAAGTGATGTAGAGAAGGGTATGTTCAAAAAACTCCTTTCAAAAGGTCTTATTGACAACTATCAATATGAAGAACTAACAAAAGAACAAATCGTAGTCAGAAAAGCAGTATTAAATTCTGACTCAAAAGAAAGACAAGAAATTGTATTGAGAAAAATGTTAGAGCTAGGACACATAAATCAAAGTGAATATGAAGAAGCTAAAAACCAACCCATTAGCATAAAAATACCAAGAAAAAAAGCCAGCGGTATATCTTCTTATTTTGCAGATTTAATAAAAGATGAAGTAATAGATGCTCTAGTGAAAAAAGAATATAGTGAGGATGAAGCAAGAGATCTCTTATATAATGGAGGACTTAGAATATATTCCACTATGGATATGGAAATGCAAAAAATATTAGAAAAAGAATATGAAAATAGCGCTAACTTTCCTGGAACCTTTAGAGACAATAACGGAAATATACAGCCTCAATCTGCTATGGTTATTATGGACCATCATACTGGTGAAGTACGCGCTTTAGTAGGAGGCAGAATGATTGGAGGAAGTAGACTTTTTAATAGAGCTACCAATCCAAGGCAACCTGGTTCTTCTATAAAGCCTTTAGCTGTGTACCTACCAGCTCTTGATAATGGAATGAATGCTGCTACTGGGGTAGATGATAGTCCTCGTACAGATAAAAAAGGAAAATCATGGCCTAAAAACTATGGAAATAAATATAGAGGCGATATAACCTTAAGAGAGTCTGTTCAATGGTCTTCTAACGTAGGAGCTGTAAGAGTAGCTGAAATGCTATCTATGAATGAATCTTCCTCCATAGATGTAATGATGGATTATTTAGAAAACATGGGTATCTCTACGTTAGTTAAAACACCTGGAACAAATGACAAAAACTTGTCTTTATCCTTAGGAGGAATGACAAAAGGTGTGACACCTCTTGAACTTACTGCTGCTTATGGAACAATGGCCAATAAAGGTACTTATATAAAACCAAGACTGTTTACAAAGGTAGAAGGTCCTGATGGGGAAATTTTACTCGAAAACAAGCCTATAAAACATAAAGTGGTTAGCCCTCAAACAGCATATATTATGACGGATATATTAAAAACTGTTGTTTCTTCTGGTACTGGAGGAAGTGCTAAGCTTCCGAATATGCCTGTAGCGGGTAAAACAGGTACCACTTCTAACAACTATGATGCATGGTTTGCAGGATATACCCCTTATTATGTAGCTGCTACTTGGATCGGTAACGACATTAATAAAGATTTAGGGCAAGGAAGTAAAATATCTGCAAAGCTTTGGAATAAGGTTATGTCCAAAGTGCATAGCAAGTTGGAATATAAAAACTTCGAAAAACCAGAAGGTATTATAGAAAAAACCGTCTGTACACATTCTGGAGACCTAGCTACTCATTTCTGCCCAACAACTAGGACAGAAATATTTGCAAAAGGCTCTGCACCACAAGAATATTGCAAGCTTCACACGCAAGAAGAAGTAGCAGACCCATCGGAAACAGATACACCTTCGGAAACACCTTCCGAAATAATAGATAAATGGCTATTTGAAAATGAAGAGGATAATCAAGGACAGACAAATCCAAATCAAACGAACCAAGGACAAAACAAAAACAATCAAAATAAAAATAACCAAGGACAAAATAGTCAAGGACAAACGAACCAAAATCAAAATAATCAAAATAAAAATACTCAAAATACCAATAATCCACCTCAAAATAATCAAAATAACTCAGGCATGCAAATTTTAGAAGATAATTAGTTTATAAAAGTCCCATATTATTAAATAATATGGGACTTTTTATGGCTTTGCTTTAGGGTTAAACATTAATGAAAAAAGATATCCAAACAAAACTGCAGCTGCTATTCCTCCTGCTGTAGCAGTTGTTCCTCCTGTAAATGCACCTAAAAAACCCTTCTTAGCTACTTCTTCTATTACTCCTTTTGCCAAAGAATATCCAAATCCAGGAAGAGGAACAGTTGCCCCAGCTCCACCTAATCTTACAATAGGTTCATATATTCCTAATGCAGTGAGTATCACACCAGAAGTGACAAAACTTACTAAAACATAGGGAGATGGCATTTTAAAAAAGTCCATTAGTATCTGACCTATAAGACATATGGTTCCTCCAACTAGAAAAGCCCATATATAATCCATCATCATCCCTCCTCATTTTCTATTACTACAGCATGAGCGATAGATGGAATGCTCTGTTTTTGAAGTGTGCTAGTAGGAGATAAAAGGGCTCCTGTTGAAATAAGCATGACTTTATTGAATTCTCTATTTAAAAGTTTCTTATAAATGTATCCTCCAAACACCGTAGCAGAACAACCACATCCACTTCCTCCACAGTGGGTATCTTGTTTTTCATGATCAAACATTTCAATCCCACAATCTATATATACTTTAGAAATATCATAACCTACTTTTTGCATAAATTCTAAAGTAATTTCTTTTCCAACCTTCCCTAAATCCCCTGTTGCAATGAGATCAAAGCTTTCTATATCATCTTTTGTATCATCAAAATAAGACTTTAAAGTATCAAAAGCAGCAGGAGCCATGGCGGGTCCCATATTATTTGCATCTGTAATTCCTTCATCTATCACTTTTCCGGTTGTTATTCTCTTTATTTTAGGCCCTTTCCCTTTTGATGATATAATTGCAGCTCCCGCTCCTGTGACTGTCCATTGGGCTGTCATAGGTCTTTGAGAACCAAGCTCTAGAGGAAAACGGAATTGTCTTTCTGCTGTACAAAAATGACTAGAAGTTGCTGCCACCACTAAATCAGAAAAACCTCCATCTACAATCATGGAAGCAAGACTCATAGATTCTGACATAGTAGAACAAGCACCATATAATCCAAAAAATGGTCTTTTTAAGTCTCGAGCAGCAAAAGAAGTAGACATTAATTGATTTAATAAATCTCCAGCAAATATATAATCTACTTGATTTAATACATAAGGTGTTTTATCTAAAGCCAATTTTATCACTTCTCTTAACATTTTGCTTTCTGCAAGCTCCCAACTTTTTTCTTCAAACAAATCATCTTTTAGTATTAAGTCAAAATATTTTTTTAATGGGCCTTGTCCTTCTTTTGGTCCTACAACAGAGCCTGCGGCAATAATCGTGGGGCTATTTTTAAGTTCTACGGTTTGATTTCCTATTCTTTTTTGCGCCATCCTTGCCTCTCCTTTCTATATTATTTCCCTAAAAAATAATATATCAGCCCTACTATAACAGAACTTCCAATCCCATAAACAAGAACTGGCCCTGCTATAGCAAACATTTTTGCCCCTACTCCAAGTATATATCCTTCTCTTTTGAATTCCATGGCAGGAGATACGATAGAATTTGAAAATCCTGTTATGGGAACAATAGATCCTGCTCCAGCACGCCTTCCTAGAAGATCATAAACCCCTAATCCTGTAAAAAATGCCCCTAAAAAAATCAAAGATATAGACGTAGCAGCTCCTGCTGCTTGCTTATCTAAACCAAAAAAAAGAAAAGTATTTAATATAAACTGTCCTACATCGCATATAAGTCCTCCTACTACAAACGCCCAAACACAATTCTTTAAATACGTAGGCTTAGGACTTTTTTCATCTACATACTTTTTATAGTCCATATGTAATCACCTCTATTTTAGTATTGTCCAATTTATGATAGATCCAAATACTTTTCCACATAAAAGGGCAATTACGATATATTTTATATTTCCTTGAATATTTAATCTTCTTTCAATTACAGGAATTACATCAACAGCTTCTGCTAAAGCGGAAGCTAACATTCCAATAAAAATTCCATATATACATCCAATAACAAGGAGCATGTAGCTTCCTAAATAAAAGCTTATATCTAAAAGAGAAGCAATACTTCCAAAAAACGTACCTCCTATTAATATAATTTGATAGTAGTTTAAATATTCATAACTACTTGTAATTTGGCAAAGTCTTGGAATAATATCTAAAAGTGTCAAAAGAGCTACTACACCTGATCCTACTACAATTCCTTCAGAAAACCCAAGCAGTATTAAAAACATTATTTTCAATATATCCTCCTATATTTTGTCTGAATGATTAATCATATAATTTTCCACTTCATTTTTGAAAGCAGATACTTCTAATTCCAAAGGACTGGGCTCTGATTTTGAATAATTAGGAATTACCTTATTATAAAATACAGCTACCCCTACTCCTATTCCTAAGGAATAAGGAATTTGAAGAAATAATATATTATCATTTTTATCTCCAGTTACTATATTTAATAAAGTCTCATGAGATTTTTTCATATCTACATCAGAATGGAAATTTATGATTGCCATGGCAGCACCTATGAATAAAATAATAGAAACGATTCCTACTCTTAATAATAAAGTTTTATCTTTTTTATTTTGTTCAAAGCTTATCATTAAATCCTTATTTTCTAAAAAATTTATTTTTATATTAGTGTCTTCCTTCTTTATTGTATTAATAATGGTTCCTAGCTTTATCACCTCATAATCTTTATTTGTATCGTCTATTTCTTTTACTTTCAAAAATTTTAATTCATCTTTTTCTTTTTCAGGGTATATATCAAATAAATCTTTTAATAATATGATTTGTTTATTTTTATTGAATTTCAAGTTTTTTTTAGGAATTAAATAGATTTCTTTCATATCTACTCCCCCTTTTCTACTCTTATTATCTGCAAAAAAAA
>SWCA01001163.1_pt1 | contig 28895 bp, 25 predicted proteins | sample 4692961 | NCBI WGS metagenome assembly SWCA01 (sample SAMN10267275, study PRJNA491770) | bioreactor metagenome | isolation source: DHS bioreactor inoculated with | place: Japan: off Shimokita Peninsula
ATGGGCCCCGAGGCGGAATTCTTCGTATTCAGCGACGTCCGCTACGATCAGGAGATGAACCAGGGCTTCTACTTCATCGACGCTGTGGACGCTCAGTGGCGTATGGGCGCTGAAGAAAGCCCGAACCTCGGCTTCAAGATGCGCAAGAAAGAAGGCTACTTTCCGCTTCCTCCGAACGATCAGTTCCAGGACCTTCGCGCCGAGATGACCGAGATGCTGAACAAGATGGGTATTCCGCCCGAGCGTCATCACCATGAGGTTTCGGCAGCCGGTCAGGCAGAGATCAACTTCAAGCTTGACGAGTCGCTGAAGCAGGCCGATAAGGTGCAGCTTTTTAAATACGTCGTTAAGAACGTCGCTCGCAAGAACGGCTACTCGGCCACGTTTATGCCGAAGCCTCTGTTCGGCGATAACGGTTCGGGTATGCATACGCATATCTCGCTGTGGAAGGACGGACGTAACCTGTTCGCCGGCGACTGGTATGCCGGTCTTTCAGAGATGGCGAAGTACTTTATCGGCGGTATTCTGCACCACGGACCGGCGCTGCTGGCCTTCACCAACCCGACGACGAACTCCTTCAAGCGTCTCGTTCCGGGATATGAAGCTCCTGTATCGCTTGTTTATTCGGCACGTAACCGCTCCGCTTCGATCCGTATCCCTGTAGCCGTTCACGGCGAGAAGGCCCGTCGTATCGAGTTCCGTACTCCGGACCCGGCAGCGAACCCCTACATGGCTTTTGCTGCGATGATCCTCGCCGGTCTTGACGGTATTCAGAATAAGATCGACCCGGGCGCTCCGGCCGACTTCAACCTGTATGAGGCGACGGAAGAACAGAAGAAGAAGATTCGCTCGGTTCCGGCTAACCTTACCAAGGTTCTGGACGCTCTCGAGCAGGATAACGCCTGGCTGAAAGTGGGTGGCGTTTTCGACGACGATTTCATCGAAAACTACATCTCTTACAAACGAGCCGAGGTTGAGAATATCGTGAACATGAGACCGCACCCTTACGAGTTCGTTCTCTACTACGACTGCTGATCAAGAAAGCCGGCCGAAAGGCCGGTTTTTTTTCGCCCATAAGAACGGCTTCTTTTCAAGCTATCTTAAGAATCCACATCCGTGTCGTTCTTGAGATAACTTATATACCGCAAATAGCTCCTGCATCGCGCAGAGGAGGTAGGATGGACCGATCCGCTGCAGATATACTCTGGATTCTCATCAGTGCCGGGCTTGTTCTTCTCATGCAGGCCGGATTTCTCGCCATTGAATCGGGTCTTACGCGAAGCAAAAACTCGATCAACGTAGCGATCAAGAACATCACCGACTTTGGCGTCGCCGCCATATTCTTCTGGGTGGCAGGCTTTGCCCTGATGTTCGGAACATCTGTAGCGGGCCTTTTCGGTTCCGATCACTTTTTTCTGTCCTGGTCGCCTTCTGATATGTGGACGCCGGCCTTCTTCGTCTTTCAACTCGCCTTTGCCGGAACGTCGGCAACGATCGTTTCGGGCGCCGTCGCCGAACGCTTTCGGTTTCAGGCGTATATCATTACGACCGCCCTTATATCGTGTGTTATCTATCCTCTTGCCGGTCACTGGGCCTGGGGCAGCGCCTACGGTCCTGCGACGCCGGGCTGGCTTGAATCGCTCGGATTCGTCGATTTCGCCGGCTCGACGATCGTGCACAGCGTCGGCGGATGGGTTTCGTTAGCCGCCCTGCTTGTGACAGGCCCTCGCTCGGGCCGCTTTGTCGAGGGGCAGCCGCCGCGCATCATTAACGGTAGCAACCTGCCGATGGCCATGCTCGGCGGGATCATCCTCTGGGTGGGCTGGGTCGGTTTTAACGGCGGCAGCACGCTCGCTCTCGATATGCGCATCGCGGGTATCATCGCCAACACCGTGCTTGCCCTCGGCGCCGGCCTGGTTACGTCGTTGCTGCTCACCTGGCTGCGCCTTGGGTTCGCAGAGGCCACGGCTCCTTTAAATGGATCACTGGCAGGTTTAGTCGCCGTGACCGCCGGAGCGCATGCTCTGTCGCCGGTCTCCGCTCTGTTTGTAGGGGCCGTCGCCGGCCTTCTCGTTATGCCGACGATCAGTCTGCTTGAACGGCTTCGCATCGATGATGCCGTAGGCGCCGTTCCCGTTCACCTGATATCGGGCATATGGGGAACGCTTGCCGTCGGTCTATTCGGCGACGCTGCGGCTCTGGGAACGGGACTCGGTCGTCTTGAACAGATCGCAGTACAGCTCACCGGTATCGTCGCCATCGGAATCTGGGCCTTCGGGTTTTCTTATCTGCTATTGAAGGGCATCGATCGTTTCTTTCCGCTTCGCGTAACGCTTGAAGATGAAAAAGCCGGCCTCAATATATCGGAGCATCGAGCCTCCACCGATCTGGTCGATCTTCTGGTCGTCATGGAGCAACAGAAGCATTCCGGAGATCTGAGCAGCGACGTTCCGGTCGAGCCCTTTACTGAAGTGGGCCAGATCGCCGAGATGTATAACTCGGTTCTGCATCGCGTACGTTCGACGCTTCAGGAAAATGAAGAGGCTCGCCTCGAAATCGGGAAAGCATATGAAAAGGCTCAGGAAGAGCATAAGCGAGCCGAAAGCCTGCTTTTGAATATCCTGCCTCCGACGATTGCAGAGCAGTTAAAGTCGAGAAGCGGTATTATCGCGAACAGCTTCAGCAGCGCTACGGTGCTATTTGCCGACATCGTCGGCTTCACACAGCTTGCGTCGAAGTACAGCCCCGAGGTGCTTGTGCGCATGCTGAACCGCATCTTCTCGGCCTTTGATGCTACTCTCGATCGACTTGGCCTTGAAAAGATCAAGACCATCGGCGATTCCTATATGGCGGTGGCCGGTCTGCCGAATGAGAGGCCCGATCATGCGGCCGTCGTCGTCGAATTCGCCCTGCGTATACAGGAGATCATGAAGAAATTCCGTTTTCGCGACGACTCAACGATTGAGATGCGCGTCGGTATATCGTCGGGGCCGGTCGTGGCCGGTATTATCGGAACAAAGCGTTTCATCTACGATCTGTGGGGCGAAACGGTTAATCTTGCGAGTCGTATGGAATCGGCCGGATTGCCCGGCGAGGTGCAGATCTCAGAAGAGACGGCCAGGTTGCTTGAGAACCGATTCGCCATCGAAGAAAGAGGCCTGCTTGATCTGAAAGGCATCGGAGAACGCCGCGCCTTTCTTGTGCGCGGCCGGCGGGACGGCTGATTCCTGGAAGCCGCGATGCAGGCGGCCTTTTCAAGAAGAGGGCCGGGCTTCTTCAGCCTTCCACTCTTTAAGCAGCTCCGCGGGTTTGAGACCGCGCAGACGTTCGACGGCACATTCCCATGCCCCTTCGTGGCAGAGCCCCGAGAGCTTGGCGTCTTCGTAGCCTTCGAGAGCGGCCTTTTCACAGGCCTTTTGCATGCGCTTCATTAAAAGGATTTCGGATTCTTGCATCATAGATAAGGAGGAGGAAAGCGCCTTCAACGTCCACACTTTCCCGAACGAAATCTTGCCCGCGCTCTTATCCGCGCTCTCCCTTAAATATGAACATCGTATGCCCCATGCGGATCTCATCGCCGGAACGCAGCGGCATGGGTTTGAGAAGCTTTTTTCCGTTGAGAAATGTGCCGGCTCGACCGCCCAGATCGAAAATGACATATTTTTTGTCGAATCGCTTCACCTTGGCGTGTAGATTGGAAAGGGCATGATCCTTCACGGGTAACGTTGCCGAAGGACTGTTGCCGATATAGGTTTCGTCGAGAAAGAGATCGTAGCGATGATCGAGCCGGTTTAGATCGCGCTGCTTCTTGACCAGCACTCCGAGATCATAGGCGGGCGCTTCTTTCAAGGCCATCTGCAATACGACGTAGGCCTTCTCTTTCATGTTAAGAGTCATGGCCTCTTTCTCAAACCGGCGTCGTCCTTTAACAGAAGAAGGATCATCGCTCTCATCAAGCGGAAGGTCTTCACTTTCGATCATGCGTCCCGGTTCGGCAGGCGGGTTGTTGCGCGGATCGCGCATATCAATGAAGACGTCGCCATAGGCGTCGGGGATGTTCAGCCGGTCTTCCTGCTGCGGCTCTTCTGCGACCTCGGCCTGTTGTTTGCGCCTCACTGATAGAAAGAGCCAGACGAGTGAGGCGAGCACTCCGGCCAGGACGATGAAGAAGAGCAAAAAGAGCACTGGATGGGCGGCAATAAACGCTTGCAAACCCGGCACCTCATAGCTGGCGCCGCCAAGCAGCTGATCGTCATAATAGGCCTGAACGTGAATCGTCGAGCCAGGCCAGGCCTTCCAGAAGGGCATGAGTGAGGCGTAACGAATCTGTAGCTTATCGGTGGAGGGCTCGGGCGTCGCGGTTTCTTCAGTAGCCTCTTCTGTCTGCGTCAGATCCTCGAATCGCACCGTTTTATGAAAGAGCTCTCCTCCGGAGCGCAGAGCCATGCGCTTGAACAGCCTTTCATTCTTTGCCGCTCCGTTTAATACGACGAAGATGGGAATCTGTAGATCCTGTCCCTTTGCTGCGATTTCAATGCAGTCTTCTTCCGTAAGATAAGAACCTTCGTCGCGCCCGTCGGTGAACAGAACAAGTCCGCCGACGGGGAGGTCACGTTTCTTCGCATAGGCGGACGTTTCTTTCAGCGCAAAAAACAGCGAATCGTAGATACGCGTCACCTTGCCTGTGCGCTTAACCTTTTTTAATGTGGAGAGCAGATCCTTTTCATTGGAGGTGAAATTGCGCAGCCGGGACGGTTTGCCGTTGATACGAAACACCGCCATGCTTGCATCATCGGGCATGTCTTCGACGAGCGAGCGAGCGGCCGCAATGCTCTCTTTGAACTGCTTCTCGGGAACGGATTTTGTGGCATCAATGACGACGGCATAGAGTCGTGTATTGTCGGGCTTCTTCAGTTGAATGGTGGGTACCTGCACGGATTTGATCCGCGCCGGATAAAACGTCTCGCCGCCGTCGCTTTCTCGAACCGTGAAGCGGATGCTATCGGCGGCCGGTTGAAAGGTCAGCGCCGAGGCCGGCAGCTCAAATACGGGCTCGGGAAATCCGTCACCACGCACGAGAGCCGGCGAGCTCACCGGCTGTGGCCCGGCAGACTCCGCTGGCTGTGCTGCTACCGGTAAGGTAAACAGAGCCCATACAATAAGAAAAGAAACCGAAATGCGCGCCTTCATCCATTCCGACTATCGGCAGAGCACGCAGATTTTGAAGGCTTTTCCTGGCGCGCTATCTCTGATCCTGCATGTACTGGCGTCTCATACGCTCCTGCATCTCGATGATCTGCTTTCCTTCTTCGGTGGTCAGAAACCAGGCCTGCCAGCCATAATAGAACGAGAGCACGATCAGACCGCCGGCGGCGATCTGCAGAGCCAGTATGCGCGGCTCATCCCATCCGGCCATATAGCGCCGATGCAGAATGCCGAAAGACATAAGCATTAGATAAAGGCCGGCAATACCGTAGAACAGGGCGTAGGTCATGGCAGTCTCAGGTTTTTCGACTCGGCCGGCCTGTCAAACCACACCGGATGCAGCCATCTGCCCGGCGGCATAATACGCCGCTCCTTTTGTTCCGGCATAGTCGCCCAGTGTGGCCAGGCGAAGGGTTGGCACCGAGGCAAGGCAGTGTTTTTCGAGGCGATCATAGACGGCCGGCAGCAGGGCGTCGCCAAGGGCCTCCATTACGCCGCCTCCGAGGATAACGACGTCGGGCGAGAGAAGGTTCACCGTCTGACTGATGCCGGCGGCGAGATAAGCGGCATAGTGGCGTTCGAGCAGTTTGCGTGTGAACGAGTCTCGTTTGGCGTAGGCCTTTTTTAAAGTGGCCGACTTGATCGGCATTTTTGTCAGATCGTAATCGATCATCTGTTTGAGTGACGTCGCCTTGTTCTTGATCAGAGCCCGCTGGATGCGAGCATTCAGAGCCCATTTGCCGATGTAGGCCTCAAGGCATCCCCGGCGCCCGCACTGACAGCGCTTGCCGCCTTTGCGAATCACCATGTGCCCGACCTCGCCCGCCGATCCGCCGACGCCGGTAAGCAGCTGCCCGTGAAAGGCGATGGCGCCGCCGATGCCGGTGCCGCAGAAATAGGCGACCGCACATGCCGGAACGGGGTTTATCTCGCGCAGCTCGCCGAATAACCCGGCGTTCACGTCGTTGATCAACCGTATCTTTTTGCGTATCTCGTCTGTGACGGGCAGGTCGGCGACAAGGTGAACGCCATGCCAGTTTAGGTTCGGTGCGATATGGATGAGTCCATGATCGGCATCAACGGCTCCAGGAACGCCGAGTCCGATGGCGGTGACTGTATAACCAGTGTCTTGCAGACGTCGTTCGATTTCAGTGATCTGCGATGCGATACGGGCGATGACATGAGTATACCCGCTTCGGGCCTCGGTGTCGATCTTCGATTCGAGGACGGGCTCGCCTGAAGTCGTGTCGTAGGCGACCGAGAAGAGATTCGAGCCGCCAAGATCCATTCCCAAACAGGCCTGTTTCATCGCCGTCCTCCGCGTTAACTGATTAACTGAAAGAGTTCTTTTTCAATAACGGCGCAGAGAATCTGGCCGATCATGATATGGCATTCCTGGATGCGCGCCGTATCTTCAGAGGGGATGCAGATCGCTGCATCCACACGATCTGAGGCATGCTTCATGATACGCCCGCCTGTCGATCCCGTAAATAGAATCGTCTTCATCCCGCGCTGCTTCGCTTCGATAAAAGCCTGCAAGATGTTCTCGGAGTTACCCGACGTCGTGATGCCCCAGAGCACGTCGCCCGCGGCGCCATGTCCTTCTACCTGACGGGCAAAGACGCGATCAAAGCCGTAGTCGTTGGCACAGGCCGTCAGGGCGCTCGAATCGGCGGCCAGAGACATCGCCGGCAGAGAGCGGCGTTCGTGGCCGGATCGGTAGCGGATGACAAGCTCCGTCGCCAGATGCTGGGCGTCGGCGGCCGAGCCGCCGTTTCCACAGATCAGCACCTTGCCGCCCTGTTTCAGCGCCTCAGAGAGGATCTGACCGGCCTTTTCCGTAGCCGGCAGGCAGCTTTCGATCACTCGCTGTTTCACCGCAATGGAATCCTGGATGTGTCGGACGATCAGATCGTGGTTGTTCATAGCTGCGAATGCAGATTCGGCAGGCTGTCAGTCGAGGCAATCGAAAATCGCCGGTCAAAGAGCGGAAACAATTCGGGCGAATATGATTTGCCCGTCGGGCCAGCAGTCCGATATTGAAGCGTGGATCGACGATCGGAATACATGAAGGTGCTCGATTATATTCTCAATCGAGCGAACGTAGAAGAGATAAAAGGCATTGAGATGGCCCTGGACCGTCGCCGCTCCGAGCAGCCGGCCGGAGTCGCCGATCTCGATTTTCAGAAGATGGCCTCGCAGATGGCGGGCAAGCTCGGCCATAGCCTTGACTTCGACGTGAAAGGCATGTCGAAGCGGCTTGTCGTCGAGATGATTCTACAGCAGTATCCGAACATCAGCGACGAAGAGCTACAGGCCATGCTCGATCAGTTTGTGCCCGACGAAGGGCAGAGGCGCAACGAAGGCCTTGAGCTGCCGCGCGAACTGCGCATCTCCATGCTCGATCAGTTTATACGCTACTCCGTCGGACGCATGCCCGCCGACGAACAGAACGAGCTGAAGCGCGCCTCGCCGGACTGGGTGCAGCGCTACTGGAGCGCCTTCTCTCCGCGCCATCGGGCACTTCTCGGACAGCTCTTAAAAGGCGAGATAGACTCCGATGATTTCTGGCGAGAGGCAGAGGGGATTTGATCCGCCGCCTTATTTCTATCTATTTTCTTGCCTGTTGTTTCGCTCTTGCCGCGACACTCAACCTCTCATGCCTGCGCAACCCCTCAAGCGAGCCCGAGCTGCTTCTATTGCGCTACGGCATAAGCGACTATCCCGAGAATCGCATTCGCGAAGACGGCCGCGGCCGGATGACCCCGTTCGCCTGGGATTTCTATCTCATCAGACAGGGGGGACAGGTCATGCTGATAGACACCGGCTTTTCGGAGCGGCATCTTCCCGGCTACAGGGAGATGTTCCGGTTAACCGAATATGGCGAGCCCGTCGATCTGCTTGCCCGTGCCGGACATAAGCCATCAGATATTACCGGCATCATCCTCACTCATTCGCATTTTGACCATGCCGGATCGCTTCCCGATTTTCTTCAGAGTGAGGCCATCGTCTATATAAACGAGAAGGAATGGCGCGGATTCCAGTCCGTCACGCGCGACGCAGTTATACGCGAGGCCATGACCGCGCTATTCGCTCAGGGGCGTCTGCGTCTCATCGGCGCCGATCCGTTTTCTGTGCCCGGCACATCCCTCTTACTGGAAGAATCAGGCGGACACACGATCGGATCGCTAACGGCGCTCTATCGAGACACGGAGCGACAGTGGCGTTTCTCGGGAGACGAATGCTATACGACGGACCTCTGTCTGGCAGGAATCGGCCTGCCCGAAGTGGCCTGTTACTCAAAAGAGAAGAATAAGGCAGCCATCGATCACATGGGAAGAGAATACCAAAACCGCAAGGGCACGAGGATCTTCACGATGCATGATCGGTCTGATCCTGTCGGTGGTGTTGGCGTCTATCGCTTTGATGGGAATCAGTTTTTGCGCACGCAGTAGATTAATCCGACGTTAACAGGGCGGGTTTCTGAGGATGTGCGGGGTGTGCCGGCGCCCGATTCTAAAGCAGTGGTTGTCTCGCCGACGTGAACAAGGCTGTTGTTGGCGATTGCCTGCTGAGAAAGACCGAAATATGGATTGCTACCATAATTTTCAACATGACTTGCAATTACCGTTACGTTATGTTTATGCCCCTGAAAGGCGTCCGTTTGCAGGCTGCCTAACGCCCGGGTGCCGGCAGGATCAACGGATACAGTGCCGGCGCCTGTTCCGAAGTCGTTAAGCCCGCGAATAAAACGCCCCCGCAGATCGGGCGTCCCTGGTGACCCGTCTGCCGGCGTCCACCCCTCGGGGCATGCGCTGAGATAAAAGGCCATGACGGCCCCTTCTGGCGCTGCCATCGTAAAGTTGCGATTGAGCTCCGTAGCGCTGATGACCTCGCCGGCCGAGAACACCTTCATCGCAGCGGCGGCGGCAAAAAGCGTCGTCGTGATCAGACCGATGCCAATGCCCGCTCCGATGCTGATCCCTTTGAGAAGTCCGTTCTTAATGATCGTTCTTGGCGAATGATTGTTCTTTTGCATGGTCTTTTCTCTCAGTTCTTACGCATACAGTAGATCAGCGCTACGTTGCGCGGGCGAGTTTCGCGTGCCACGCGAGGATCACCATGTACACCGTCGTTGACGGCATTCCCTGTGTAGCTCAAGGCCATCGAATGGTTGCCACCGAAACCCATGGCAAAGGATCCAGTGCTGTAGGCGCTCATATCATGCTCTGCGTCCTGCCCGGTATTCCGCCAATGCCAGTGACCCTGGAACCTGTCGTCCTGTTCGCTGCCCAGCCCACGGCTGCTGTCCGGATCCACTCCCGCTGCTGTACCACCCATGTTATCGAGTCCACGAATAAAACGCCCCCGCAGATCGGGCGTGCCGTTTGAGCCGTTGGCGATTGTCCAGCCCTCGGGGCAGTCAGAGAGATAGAAGGCCGAAACCTCTCCCTCTGGACCGGCTATCGTAAAGTTGCGATTGAGCTCTGAGGCGCTGATGACCTCGCCGGCTGAGAAGACCTTCATCGCAGCGGCGGCTGCCAGAAGCGTCGTTGTGGCAAGGGCGATGCTGATGCCGGCGCCGATTCCGAGGCCTTTGACAAGTCCCTGCTTGAATGTTTTAAGCGTAGAACGTTCTATCATGGTTTTCTCATCGCCTCTCAGTTCTTGCGCATGCAGTAGATAAGGGCTACGTTGCGCGGGCGAGTTTCACTTGATGTCCGGGGATTGCCGTCGTTTGCAGCGACGGGGGTGGATGTGTACCCCTGGCGAGTAGGAGTGTTGCCTCCAGAGGAAGGATCGTTTGAGGCAATTCCCGGCATCTGTAACGCCGTTCCCCCGTACACGAACAGGCTTGAAACCTGATCCCCCACGCCGTTGAGAAAGCGGTGTCCCTGGAACGCATCGAGTTGCTCGCTACCTCGCGTTCGTATAGCTGAGTCCGGATCCACTCCCGCCGCTCCGACACCCATGTTATCGAGCCCGCGAATAAAACGGCCCCGCAGATCGGGTGCTCCATTTGTACCATCGGCAATGGTCCAGCCGTCGGGGCAATCGGCCAGATCAAAAGCCATAACGGCCCGTTCAGGTGCTGCCATCGTAAAATTGCGATTGAGTTCGGCGGCGCTGATCACCTCACCCGCTGAGAAGACCTTCATGGCAGCGGCTGCGGCAAAGAGCGTCGTTGTGGCAAGGGCGATGCTGATACCGATGCCGATTCCAAGGCCTTTCGCCACGCCTTGCTTGAATGATTTTAGAGTGGAACGTTCTATCATGGCCTTCTCTTTGCCCTGCATCGAGACAGTGGCTACAAGAAGGCTACAGTGAAGGCGGGTGTCCGGTCGATCGCTTTTTATGCGGCATAGGGCACTGGATGTGCAGAGTCCCGTAAGCCTCCCTGTAGCCGGGATCTTGTTCCTCTGCGGTCAGCGACATAAGAAATTCATGGGCGCGTTAGCTAATGTGCAAATAATGAGATTATGTCGCGCCCGAGCAGAGGGCATTGTAGCTTCGCTATCGTCGATAGCACCGTAGAGTCCCTTCTATGCTCGCTCATTGTGCAGTCGGAAGGTTCTTTACCGCGAAAAGCGCGAACTACGCGAAAGTATCGATCCGAATTCAGCAAAGAAAAGTCGGGCGGCGATTGCTGCTATCCGGCGAACAGGAAAGGTAAACGCCCGGGACGCGCACCTCCTCCCTATGGTTTTCTCTGTGCCCCCCCGGTGTCCTCTGCGGTTCAATGCTTTCTGGCCCTTGCCCCATAAAGAAAAAGGGAGGCATGGCGCCTCCCTTAGAGTTCGACGATTTTTTTTCTCTCAGTTCTGGCGCATACAGTAGATCAGCGCTACGTTACGCGGGCGGGTTTCTGTGGATGTGCGAGGATCGCCGTTCGTGCCATGAGTAGACGGCTCGCCTGTGTGAGTGGCTAAAACAGTGCTCCAGGGGCCGACCACGTAAGTTAATGTACCGCCGCTCATATGGAGATATGCCTCAGGGTGGTGAGACGAGTTCCGCCAGTGCAGATGGCTCTGAAACGCATCCAGCTGCTCGTGGCCGAGAGTGCGTATCGCTGATTGCGGGTCAACGTTAGCCGCTCCAACGCCCATATTATCCATGCCGCGAATAAAACGCCCCCGCAGATCGGGCGTGCCGTTTGTGCCGTCGGCGACCGTCCATCCTTCGGGGCAGTCGGCCAGATAGAAGGCCATGATGGCTCCTTCGGGGGCGGCGATGGCGAAGTTCTGGTTGATCTCGGCAGAGCTGATGACCTCGCCGGGCGAGAAGACGTTCATGGCCGCCGCGGCGGCGAACAGGCTTGTGGACAGGAAGCCGACGCTCAGGCCGACGCCTTTTAAAAAGCCGCTTTTCAGATACTCTTTTACTTTTGATTGCTGGTTCATGGTATTACTCCTTTTGAATGATTTTATGATCAGTTGAAAACACAATCCGTATCGAACTGCCCCGTGTCGTACTGGCAGAGCACGCGGATGGTGTGCACGAGTATGTTGTTGGTGACGCTATACGTTCCCAGCGTCGCCGTAATCGTGCCTTCGGTGTCGGGAAAGACGTCGGCGGCGAAGAACTTGCCGTAGTCGGCCACGCCTCCGAACGTTCCAATCCCCGGACTGGCCGAGAAAACAGGCTGTACGAACATGAAGTTACCATAGGCGTCGTAGCCTGCTGCATCTATCTGCGTTACGCTGAGTCCGTCCACTTCAAAAACGGGCGGCAACACGGCGTCGTTATAGCGCAGGTCGATGCGGTTCAGAATGCCCGGGTAGACATGGATCGGCTGCGATACGGTCAGAGGTCCATAGCTGGCCTGCAAGAACGAGGCGCCTATGGTCTTCGCCGTATAGCGGGCGCTCAGCCAGGTCGGACGGCTTGTTTCGCCTTTATCGCCGGCAAAAACTAAAGTCTCGGCCGGAACCGGGTAAAACGTCGCCGCCGAAGAGCCCTTTACCTGCACGGTCAGATCCCTTGAAAAACCGGCGCTCATCTGCGTGACCACAGTCTGAAAGCGGATCGGAGTCGTCGCATCCTGCGTATCGCCGACGATGGTGTTGAAGGCCGTCGGCGCCGTTGTCGGGCTCGTGCGTCCGCTGTTCAGCGAATCGAAGGCCTCGATGTAGTATTCGAGCCCCGCTGCGGACACGTCTGCGGCCGGTACCTTCGCCGTGTAGAACTGACCCGATGCGTCGTTCGATTCAGGCAACATCGCCAGGCTTTTGAAGGCGCCGCCGCTGCCGGCCGTTCTGTAATAGAAGCGCACCATGGCGATGGCCGATCCGCCGTCCCAGTCGGTGATGCTGCTGCGCACCGTAAGCGGAAGCCCGCCAATCGGTCGCGCGGGAAAGAACGAGGCGCCGCCGATGGTCGGCGGATTGTTCCCGACGGCCAGAAGCTGTGCGGTTAACACATAAGCCGAGAAATGGTAGATCGATGCGGTGACGCAATGGTGCACCAGATCGACGTCGCCGCCCATGCTGACGAACTCTCCCGTTTCAGGGTCATGGTACTGGATCTGCAATGTCTTCTCGTTCAGGCCGCGGGCTTTGACATCGGCGGCGTTGTAGCAGATCTTAAGGGATGCGGGTTTGTTGAAATGCAGTCCTTCTGGACCGAATTCAAAAGCCGCCTGCAGTGGTAGGTTCGATTCTCTTGCGTCGGGGATAGCCGTCTCACGGAAGGTGATGACCGTATCCTCTTCAAGGGCGCCCTGCGGCACGGTCAGACTCATCGTCGGCGACTGCACTGTGCCGCCGCTCGTCTGGCTGATCGATGCCGAAGCCGCTCCCAGTGCCAGCAGATCATTCAGCTTATTGCCGTTATCTGAAAGCAACTGACAGCTCGAAAGCCCCGAAGCAAGCAAAATCAGAAGCAATGTCTTGCCTGATTTCATTCATTCTTCTCCTGTTCAGGTTTGAGCGTTTCGCTCAATAGTGATAGGATTGGGATGAATTATTTTCTCAAAAAAATGTTCGAAAGAAGAGTTTGGGGCAAATTTTTGCACGATGTCTCAATAAGGGCGTTCGTGTTGAGATAGCATGCAGGCTTCTGTATCAGTTCATGCGCTGGCAGAAGATCAGGGCGAAGTTACGGTTCAGCTCAGCGGAGCTGATCACCTCGCCGGCCGAGAAGACCTTCATGGCAGCGGCGGCGGCAAAAAGTCCCGTAGTCATCATGCCGAGCGAGAAGCCGACTCCTTTAAAGAATCCGCTGCGTATAAGCGAGAGAATGGCCGGTTTTGGTTGCATAGATCTGGACACCCCTATTCAAAGAGGATTTCTTCGATCTCTTCGGGCGAGATGATGCGCACGCCTGAGGCCGTGTAGACACTGTATTTGCCATTCTCGCCGAAGATCGTGCCGAAGATGTGCTCTCCGTTTACGAGGATGATTTCCTGTGGTGCCTTTCCAAGAAGCTCGGTCGCCTGTTTGCGGAACGTCTCTTTATCGAGGCCGCCCTTTGACATCATCTCTTTGAAGCGGCGGTTACGCTCTTCGACACTGAGCGCTTCCATTGTCTGGCGCCGACCGGCGAGACTATCGCCATCGAGAGAAGTGACCTCGGGCGGCTGACCGAATGCCTCCTGCACGCCTGCGACGATCGTATCGGTGCTTTCATCCTTCAAAGATTCCTCTATCGCTTTCAAAGCGGCATCCATCTGTTCTTTAGAAACGGATTCCTTGTTTCTCAAAGCCGTTACTGCCGGCAGGTTCAGTGCCTGATTCAGTGCCGGAATAAGTGCAAGACGCGTCTGGAAGTCGCTGGCCGAGATAACGGATTCTTTACCTTTATCGACGCTGGCCTTTGCTTCGAGAAAAACCCTTCGAGCTCTCGTCAGCAGTTCGCTTTCGGTAATCAGCGATTCCGGAAGATCCTCGAGATCAGACCAGCGGCGACGATAGCTGACGGTACCTTCATAGGTGGTCAATCTTGTCTGCTGCGTGTCTTTTTCTACGGAGAAGACGGTTCCGATGACCGATGCCTCGCCGGTTTCGGTGACGATGGCCAGGCCGGGTTTTGCCGTCTGGCTATCGTCGCGTTGCAGTCTTGCAAGAGCAGAGCCTTGATCGAGACGGAATTGCAGTCGTTCAGGTCGAAGTCGTGCCATCAGGAGAGATGTGTTGCCATGCAGACGCAGCGTTACGCCCACCGTCGGAGCTTCCACACTGGCAAGCGCCTCTGCGGGCACGGAAAGCACGTCGCCTTCGATGAGGTCCTGGCCCTTTTCTGCCGTCTGTGCATTGAGCTGTATGGGCCCTTCTGCATAACTCAGCGTGGTCGGAATCCTGTCGGGGCCGGAGTAGATAAAGCCGAAGTAGATCAGCACGGCCGCCGCAGCTGCAGCCGGTAAAGAGCTAAAGGCTGCTATACGACGGAATCGTTTCATCTGGAGAACGCGACCGTCTGCCGGTTTGCCGTCGGCCGATGATGTACCGTCCGATTCGAGGGCCGCTTCTTTTGCATCGTCCTGTCGTTTTTCTTGCAGGGCGGCTTCATTCATCGCCTGCAGGCGCAGACGCAGACCCTCGGGCATGGCTTTCTTCTGAGTACGCAGTCCCTTCAATTCTTCGGGCCAGCTTGAGGATGGCTCGTCGAGGATGCGGCGTGCAAGATCTTCGAAACGCTGTTCGCTCACAGTCCCACCTCCTCAAGATTCAGTCCTGCCTTGCGACAGGCATCGGCCAGGATGCTCAGTGCCTTTTCCATTAAACGATACACTGTTGCCTGAGATCGGCCCGTCTCTTTGCAGATCACATCGACGCCGACCTCTTCTATAAAACGCAATCGAATCACAAGTCGTATGTCTTCGGGCAGAGACGGATCTTCGATCGTATCAAGCAGCACAAGCTGTAGCTCACGCGCCAGTTCTTCTCGCGAGGCTCGCTCCTGATAGGCCGTATCGATCGTATCGTCGGGCAGAACGACGGAGCGACCATCTCGCCGGCGCTGCGAAAAGTGGTCGTTGCGCGCAATCGTCATGAGATACTGAGCGGCGCTTTCACGGCGCACCTTCTGACGGCGCACCTGTTCGATGAACTTCACGTAGGCGTTCTGTAACGCTTCAGAGGCGGCATCGTCATCCCGGCAGAGGATGCAGAGATAGGTATAAATACGGTCTCCGTGCTCGAAGAGGAACTGATGCAGATCCTCCTCGGTCATCATCTCGGTCGCCGTCATCCAGCCACCGCCCGGTATGTACATCGCGACGAGCACATATAGAATACGCACATAGAGAGGATTTCTCTCAAAAAAACATGGACCAAACAAGGAAAAATGAACTTTCCGTTTAATCTCATGCGTTACGGACCAAGCGTGCAGGAATCGAACTTTGATTTATCAAAGACGCAGGTCTTCGGGCCCGATGGTCCGGAATCGGTGCCAGATGCGGAGATTGAGCCTGTTGTAAGATTGAGCAGTAATCCGGCCGGACTCTTAGGATCAAAGCTATTACTGAGGTCAGAAACGATACAGCCACTCAGTGAGAGCAGGATCAGGGCCAGAAGCGGTCGTGTTTTCTTTGCGAGATCTCTCATGATGCTCCCTCACGCAGCTACAGAAAAAAAGTGACCGACGCCGAAACCGTGTCTCTGTACCAGTAAAAGCCCGGAACAAAGTCGGGAAGACGGCTCTGCTCGGCTGTTCGTGAGAATGGCCTGCGACACCGCTCCATCAGAGGTCCGCGACAGCTAATGTCAAGCATGTTCCAGCCCCATAAAAACGTGAAAAGCCCGAGCATGGTGTTCCCTTCGTTCTGAAGCCGGTAAACCCGGCGCTCTTTTTCTGAAAGATAGAAGAGGTTCATGGCCGTAACATCGAGCACGGTGAAGGCTCCGGTCTGGCTTTGCGCGGCGATGGCGGCAACAGGCACGGGATCGTTATAGTCGGCCTCGGCGGCGGCATGTTGCTGACGCAGCGTCCAGTAGCGATAGAAGACGATAAGGCTGCTTGCAGCAAAGAGAGTACCGTTTCGCTTCTCACCGATCGAATACTGCCCCCAGCCAGGCAGGATGGCTGACTTTAAAACGGGCCCCCAGCCTTTGCCGGGATGCCACGTTTCTTCCTGCGTGGTTTCAGGGGGCTTGCGCAACTCGTCGGGCCGCTTTCGGATTTGCGTTTCGGGAGTCTCCACCGGCGTATTCTCGGGCTTTTTATCGGGTAAGGGAAGCGGCTTTTGCACGGGCGGTCTGTAGGGGAATTGCCAGGTGAGCGGACCGGGGCGGACCGATCGAATCTGCGAGTTAGGAATGAATTTGATCATTCCATTCGAAAAGCTGATGCGATGAGCATTGCCCGTCGGCTCGGCCTTAACGTCGTGGTAGACCATACCCGATTTCAAGGCGACCCGGTCTGCCAGTATGATATTTTGCGGTATGACTAACCATATCATTGATACGGTAAAGACGACAGCCTGTATTGATTTCAGATTTAAGCCATACATCGTCAGGGATCGATGAGTAAGAATGTCGCATCGTCCTCGGGCTCGCTCTGAGCGTAAAGGATAAAAGAAGTGAGCAATCGGTCAGCGGCGCTCTGTAAATCCATGGATGCCGTTCTTGCCAGCTCTGCACGCAAACGATCTGTGCCGAACTGCTCGTCGGAGTCGCGCGCCACCGTCTCGATCAAGCCGTCCGTAAAAAGCAATATGCGATCCATCGGTTTGAGATCGATGATCGTTTCTGACCAGCGTTCGCCGACGCCAAGAGGTCGTCCACGAACGGGCGGCCGTAACACCAGATTCTGATCACGGCTGAGGATCAGGCAATGCGGATGACCGGCGCTGGCACAAATCATCCGCTTTTCCTGTATCTCGACGATCAGAGCCGTGATAAATAGATCGGGAAGAACCGGAGAGAGGATCTCATGAATGCCGCGGAGAATCTGTGCCGGTGTTCCGCCTCGTGCCTCGCGAAAAGCGACGAAGAGCATCGACGCCTCAAGGGCGGCCGGCAGACCGTGACCGGCGACGTCGGCCAGGAGCAGGGTGAGATGGCCGCGTTCGTTGCGATGTCCGTGATAGAGATCGCCTCCGATGACGGCGGAGGGCAGGTGACGCACGGCGACGTTCTCGGGCAGCTTTGTCTGTAGCAGCCGACCCTGAATGCGGCCGGCAAGGCTGAGTTCCTGTCTGAGGGCACGGATGCGCTCTTCCTGCACCCTGGCCCGACTCCAGGCGCGCTCCGATTCCGTTTTAAGAAGATTGTAGCGATCGGCGACGGCGAATCCGACCAGGATGACCTCGATCGATTGAGTGAACTGAAAGGCGTAACGGGTTATGGCGTTCACGGGAAGATACCCCATCGCCTGCAGAAGCGAGAGCAGCGCTCCGACCATGACGGCGCCGAAGCCGACGAAGAAATAAACGGCCGGACGATAGCCGGCGCGGGCGCACATGAAGCCGCTTGAGAAGAAGAGCAGAAGCATGACGGCGGCAAGATGATCGAGGGCCTGGTTGATCATGCGGAACGGCAGAAAGAGCGAGAAGAGCAGGATAATACCGGCAAGGGCGATGCCGATCTGAAGAGAACGGTGCAGCCGCGGAGTATGCCGCTTTGTGGCAAGTAGATGGATGGCAAGGGCGCTCGACGATATCAGGCTGAAGATATAGATATAGTTATGCAGCTCGCGCGAAACCGCCGGCAGCGACGGAAAAAGATAAAGGGCCAGGAAGCCGTTTAGAGAAAGCTGAAAGAGCAGGTTCGAGAAAAAGAGCGTAACGGCATAAAGCAGATGTCCTTTCTCGCCTGTCGTCGCAAAGAGAAAGAGATTGTAGAGGATCATGACGGCGATCCATCCGAAATAAAAGCCCTGAACGATCGTATCGCGGCGCGCATCCCGGTAATACGCCTCTTCGTCACGAACGACGACGGGCAGGGCGATGCCGATCTCGCTTGCCACTTTCAGATAATAGACGTTTTCTCGATCGGTTGCATAGGGCAGGGAGAAGGTATGATGACGATCCTCCTGTTCGCGCAGCGTTGCCGGAACGGTGCGTCCGGTCTTTGTATGATGCAGGACGCCGTCTTTTACGGTATACAGGTCGATCTGGTCGATTGAGGGCAATTCGACGCTCAGGAACAGTCGCGGGGGAAGTCCTTTTTCAAGAGTGAATCGTACCCAGACCGGGTGACGCAGAACTCCAAGATTAGGAGCGACCTCGTCAGAACGGTGAAAGCTACCGCTTCCTTTCAGAATCTCTTCGATCTGAAGCTCGGTCGGTTCGGTGTATAAGTCCAGTGCAGGGCGAATTTCAATCCCCGACTCGGCGAAGAGGTGTTGAATCGGACACAGCAGAACAAGAAGAAGCCACCGGCGCACAGCTGGCAGCTTATCTGAATCGAAGGGAAGAGCAAGGCAAAAAGCGCGAAAACTAAGCGGTAAATCGTCCGCGGATCGCTCCACGGACGGATCTTTCTCAGTAGCTGATCGCGCGCGGAAGCGATTTTGCCTGATCGATCCAGGCCTTTACCTGAGAAGCAGCCGGAACCTGACGCACGAGCTTCTTTTTATCGTTTGTCGCCTTGAGCGTTTCGGTCAGAGCATCGGCCTTGCGTTTGGAGAGTTCAACAACGGTATCGACACCCGCCTCTTCAAGCAGATCGGCATATTCTTCGCCGACGCCTTTGATGCGAAACAGATCGACATGATTGACCCATTCGAGAACGAGCTTCTCGCTGATGCCCGATTTCTTAGCGATCTCTTTGCGTCCTGCCGGCGTGCCGCCTTTTTTCAGAAGATCGCCCGTTGAGCGAACCCCTGCTTCGCGCAGTTTCGTCGCGTATTTATCACCGATACCTTCAACCATTTCAAGTCTGGCCATGCGTTTGTACTCCTTTAGAGGCAATTGTCGTATCAGACGCAAAACACCGACAGGATGTAAAACAATTTTTTCAAAGGTGAAGGATTGGTGGCTGTAAGTCCGACTCGGAAAAGCATAAGGTGTGAGAGAAATGGTAGCATTGCTACTATTTCTCGACGTATTCTAACAGGCAGCTATTTCAGCAGCCTGCTAAGGCAGGCTTCTGAAATAGAAAAGGCGGGCCTTTCAGCCCGCCCGTCTCTCTTACGAGAGTTACAACTTCTCAGCTTGCACGGAACAGCTGACGGAAATCGAGTTTGCCTTTCAGCGAGTAAACCGACTTACCGGAAAGCGACTTCATGTGATCGGGAACGGCCAGACCGGTCTTTTCGATAAAGCGCTTCGTCTCGTCGACGCCGCCCAGCAGATCGATCCATGCCGATGCAGGAACCCAGTTAAATCCGAAGCCCATCGCTCCGTCGGCGCCGGCTACGTCGGTTACGTCGGGAACAAGCGACAGCGAATACGAGATATAGCGACCGATGAAGTAACGCACGAGATCGGCGTCGGCGCCGGGAGCGTTTTTCAGATGGTCGGCGTATCCGCGGTAGTTCGCCTCCTGAATGAAAGCGGCGGCCTGCTTCTTGAAGCTGAGATCCAGCTGCGGAGCGGCTTCATACTCGTCTTTTGCGATGTTGTAGACCTTAACGACCGTGCGGCCTTCGGCGTTCTTCTCACGCATATACAGGCCCTTGCCTGACTTATTACCGAGCTGGCCTTTATCGATCAGCTTCTGCATGTAAGCCGGCAGCTTGAAGGTTTCATGCGCCGCGTCTTTCGTGAACTCATAGATGTTGTCAACGATGGCCTTGTGAACGTCGAGACCGACAAGGTCTGCCGTCGCAAGCGGGCTCATAGCGCGGCCGGTGTATCCCGACAGCATCTGATCGATCCAGTAGATGCCGCCGCGGTCCTGGTTCTTCTCGGCGAAGATGGCCGCTTCGTTCATGAACTGGAAGCCGATGCGGTTGCCTGCGAAGCCGGGGCGATCGTTACAGTAGATAACATGACGCACAAGCGTCTCTTCAAGGTAACGGCCGAGCTCTTTTGTATAGGCCGGGTCGTTTGCCGGATGCGTGATCAGTTCGCACAGTACCAGTTTGTAAGGAGGGTTAAAGAAGTGCGTTCCGTAGTAGTGTTTCTTTCCGTCTTCGTCGAACACTGAAGCCAGTTTTTCGATGGAAAGGCCCGAGCTAACCGTCGAAACAAGCGTGCCGGGACGGCGGGATTTAGCGATGCGTTCGTTGATCGGAAGCTTCGTCTCGTAGTTCTCGGCGACGAGCTCGAAAACCCAGTCGCTCTCGGCGACGCACTTTTCCAGATCGTCGTAGGTGCCGGGAATCATGCGGTCTTTGATGATACCTGAGCGAACAGAGGCGACGGCCTTGTCGATCCCTTCCTGTGCTTTTTCAACAGTGCGTGCAAGCATATGCACTTTCATTCCACCAAACGATGCCAGGATGGCGGCGCTGCCGGCTCCCATCGTTCCATTTGCCCCGAGAAGGGTAACCGTTTTCATTTCTCTCACGTCTCTACTCCTGCGTTTCCGCACATCAGTCCGGAAACCGTCTCTTCCTGATTCTTGCTGCGAACCCTCGATTTCAGCGTAGCATCGGCGGCTCGCGATCCATGCCTGAGGCAGTTTTTTCTCGAAAAGACCTTGATTTTTTCGTCAGGGTCCGTTCGAGAAAAATTTTGTGTCAGAGTTCTGGCAAAAATCACACCGTCAAATGGGAATCAAAAAAACACCAGGATGGTCGGAGCGGAGCGATCGGTCATGAATTTGACGATCGTTGAAGCGAGTGCATGGCTCATGCGATGAGGTGTGGTAAAAAGGCGACGCTTTTTAATCCACTTTTGACAGTCGTTCTACACGGCTGCGTTCTCGCCGGAGCGCCTCGATGCTGTGATCGAGGAAGAACGGTTCGGCGGTGCTTGTAAGCAGCTCATCATAACTGGCGGTGGCCCGTCTATAATCGCCGATGCGGTCGTAAAGCCGGGCCATGAGTAGCAGGCGGCGCAGGGCAAACGAGCTGCGCTCTGTTTTCGGAACGTCGATGGACTCGACAAGGATGAGCGCCTGGTTCAGGCGATACTGACGGTAGCGCAGTTCGGCAAGGCCGAGACGCAGCTGACGGTCTGTTTCAAAGCGATCCATGCCGCGTCGCAATAGATCCTCGGCCAGTGACTCGCGTTCGGTGCGGGCGTAATAACCGGCCAGGGCGACCAGTGCCGTCGCGCTGAACGGATTCTTTCGCACGGCTTCTTTGTAATGCAGATGCGCGGCCACATCGTGTTGCAGCCGTTCGTAGAGAGAGGCGAGTAATAGATCGAGGCGATAATCCTTCTTCATCATCGCAGCGGAGCGCTCGGCAAAGAAAAGAGCCTGCTTGAAATCTCGCCTCAGAACAGAGACCCTTGCAAGGTTATAGTTGAAGGCGAAGAAATGCGGATCATCGGCGTATCCGGCCTTCCACATGGCCTCGGCCTCGATCAGCGCCCCCGGATTCGTGGCCCCTTGCAGGGCAAGTTCGACGGCTTCGTTGTTAAAGACGGCGATACTTGTGTAGGCGCGGCCTCTGTAGTCGAGGCGAAAGTTCGGGCCGGGCGGACCGACTCCCTGACCGAGCGGGCCGCGGCAGAGAATCCAGTCGCCGTCAATGCGCACAAAGGTGCCTGCCGGCATCTTTTCGAAAAGCGGAGGCGGATCGTCTTCATCAAGAAGCAGCTCCGGGAGTTCCTGCGCCATCATCGGAAGCGGCAGTAACAGTAAAGCGATGGCGATCATCCTCACCCTCACAGTATCGCCCGAATCGCTTGCGCGGTTGACCCCCCTTCTTCAGATGGAGCGGTGAGTCCGGCCGCCTCTTTGCAGCTTTCGTTTGAGAACGCATTGCCGCTTTTCGCCTTCCTTCGGTGGTTGTTCTACGCCGGTGTCGTCTTCTATTACGCGAAACGAGGGAAGGTCTGGCCCGTCGTCGTTGCAAGCATGGCCTTCTACGCGCTACAGGACCTGCCCGCCCTTGGCGACGCCGCCTTCTTGCAGGGCATGTATGAGAAGGCGGAACGACGCATCTGGGCCTCCGAGCCGCTCACGCATCTTCTGTTAACGCAGACGATCGCGCCGCAGACGCTGCGTCTCTTTCTGCCCCCGCTTATGGGAGGCCTTTCTGTCTGGCTGTGGTTGCAACTGCCCTATCTCAAAACGCTTATGGCCCGCCCCGAAGCGCCTCTGAAACACGATGGCCGAGACTTATCGGTGAGGGGGATGCTGATCACGGCGATACCGCTGCAGATGGTCTTTTATCGCGGCTATATCGAGACGATGATGATCGCCGTGCCCGTCGGATTGCTATTTCTGCACGGCCTCTTTCGCGCAGTAGATCGTCCGACTTCGCGTAACGTCATCATCGCATCAATGGCGCTCGGTCTGGCCGTTCTTGTGCATGGCGTGTATTTCTTCTGGCTTCCCGTGCTTCCTCTTCTGCTCTCGCTCTGTTTTATTTTCAAGATTCGTTTCCCCGATTCGCTGACGATCGGGCGCATTTTATCGCTTTCGTTGATCTCTATCGTTATCGTCGCTCTTCTGTATGCCGTAGGTCTTGGTCTGATTCGACTGGCCGGCCTCGAGCTCGACTGGATGAACGCCTCGGGTGGAGGCGATGGTAAAGCCTTTGTGTCTTTTACGGAAGATGCAGCCAATCCGTTTATCGCCTACACCTTCGGTTCATGGAATCATATCGTTGCCGTCTTTTCGATTCTCGTTTATGCAGCGCCGCTGCTTCTGCCGATGCTTGTGATGCGCATAGTTCGGATGCTGCGCATGCCACCGCCGTCACTGAGAGATGTTATGAGCCCCGCCGATGTGGCACTGCTTCTGTTAACGGGCGCCTTCGTCGGCTTTATAACGCTCTGGAACTTCGATCTCGGATTCTTCTGGGACTTCGATCTGATCTTCTCTCTTTCGATACCGCTGGCGCTGTTAACCGAGAGATTGTGGAGTGCTCGAGCGGCCTGGGCCGCTCTTCTTGCCGTCGTGCAGACCCTGTTGTGGATGCTGGCGTTCTCGCGATTCTTCTGAGATGCCTAACGCATTTCTTTATCATAGAGAGGAATAAAGATCAGGGCCTTTGCATATCGCCGGTTCCCTGCCGGATGCTCGACCGATCTGTAGATCAGACCTTTAAGAATCGAGAACTTCTCGTAGCCCGTTTCGTCTTCGGTCTCGTATTCCCAGAGCCATCCCCAGAACGAGCCGCGGCTTTTATATCCCTGTTCGTCTTTGCGGTACTGACGGTAGATCGTTCCGGCAAGTATGTAGTTGTCGTCGATACGACGATGTTCGTCTTTTTCACGAAACCAGAGAAGATAGGCCAGATCAGAGTCAAAGGCGTAGCCTTTCTTTCGTTCATGGTAACTGAGCGTCGGCAGAAACCAGAACGACGTCTCGTTCTCGTCTCTGTAGTAGCTGTAAACCGGCCAGAGCGCTGTCTTGAACTCTCTGCCATATTCATGGCTGTTATTGCGCTGAAAGTAATTCAGGAATCTGAAATCATATCCGCCTGGGCGGGCGTATTGTCCTGTCGTTGCGTTATACGTCTGCCAGTCGGCGGCCAGCCCCCAGAGCAGCTCAAAGCTTCGGCCTCTTTTGCTGCTTCGGTATTCTACGGCGTGAAAAGCGAGGCCGAATTCTCGGGAATCGGCATCGTATTCAAAGTCGGCGAGATAGAGCAGGTTATGGAATCCGTAGCCCTTGCCCGAATCGCGATAGTAGCCGAGCAGAAAGTCCGTGCTCGTCGTTTCTGTGCGATTCATATAGATGGCGGGCAGCATGAAGAAGGTGTGCTCCGTTTCGGGCTTGCAGCTGCCGACCTTGCTTTCGTATGTATAATAGACGACTGGATACAGGCGGTAATCGGTTTCTACATCGTCGCAACCCGCCGAATAGCGACCGGTCTCTCTGTAGCGGCGGAAGAGAGGCCAGATCAGCCAGCGATCGTCTTCCTGACGAGTGCGACTGTCATAGGTCTCGCTATGATACAGGTTCAACAGCCAGAAGGAGGCCGTCTCGCTTGCATGCTCTCCCGTGACCGATCGCTGTGCGGAATAGTGCAGAGGCGAGTAATGGGTTACGGTTTGCGTATCGGGCTGCGTCGTTCTGTGATGGGCAAAGAGAGGGAATAGCCTCCATCCTTCTCGGTCGGTTGCGCTATAAGAATGAAAGATCGGCCAGATCACATCCTGCTCTCTGTACTGCTCTTCCGGATCGTTATACGAATGAAACAGGTTGGCGATCCAGGTGTTGGTGCGATCTCCTTTATCCGTAGCCTCCCGTGAATTGTAGAACAGGGGAAGAGCATAGAAGGAGTTGTATGAGCCATCTTCGCTGTTGCCCAGACCGAAAAGCAACAGAACGTTGTAATCGTCGCGTGCATCGTCTTCAAGATATGTGAACAAGGGGATCGGAAGGAAATGAAAGGCGCTGCGGTGGGCCTCTTCTCCTTTGCGCTGATAGCGTGTTGCGCCGCTCAGATAGAGCGGACTGAAGAAAGAAGACGTCGTTCGGGTTTCGTCCGCCGTTGCCACGGTCTTGCTGCTTCCATAGTGCAGCCAGGAAAAGGTTCTGAAACGCTCGCCATCCTCGGTCTTTTCAGTCCTTGCGCTGTAAACGGGAAAAAGACGATGCCCCGATTCTTCGGGCGACGAATAACGCTTGAAAAAAGGCCAGAGGATCGACGTCTCCGATTCCTTTAATTCTTCATCGTAACTGGTGATATACAGAGGACCGCCGTAGACGCGAACAAAGCTTTCTCCTTTGTTGTAGGCGCCATAAACGGGCAGCAGGGCGGGAAAAAAGGCCATGTACTGCTCTTCTTCGCTTTTATAATTCAGATAGAGCGGAAAAAGAAAGGTCATCTTCTCGTTCTCGTCGGCCTCGTTCCATGACAGCCAGGCAAGCGGCAGAATGCGAAAATGGCGACGGGAGTCTGCGCGCACGTAGCTCGTCCATCCGAACAGGGCGCGCCAGCCCATGTAGGCGCTTGTGTTCGTGCGATCAAACGGATCGATATCCTTGCCTCTTGTGACGGTCGGTCCTTCGGCCGTTTCAACGGGCTGGGGCGTCTTTGACGTATTGTCGTTAGCCACGTCCGGGTCGAAGAGTTCAGGGCTGTCTGTTCTTTTGAACTGATCGGGAATGCGACGATCGATGATCGGCAGTCGCGTCGATACCGAGAATACGTCGTAGCCGATCGAATAGTCGGAGTCAAGATACAATCCGCCGTTCTCTATCTTCGCAAGGCTTTGATTGGTCGAAAAGGTGAGCGGAATGTACAGATCATATTCTTTGAGTCGATCGCTCGCGCGATAGCGCAGCGGGAAGAAAAGAAATCCTTCGCTTTTGCGATGGTTCCAGGAGTAGTAGTTGAAAAGCCAGGTGGTGCTGTATTCACGTCGCTCTTTGAGCCCTTTATGAGGCTCGTCAGTCAGAACGACATCCTCTTTCCAGCGTGATGTGTAGAATAACGGGCCGGCCTGTTTATGCGTATCGCCGTTGCGCCAGTTCCAGTAGAGCGGCGTCACCATCGTCAGGTCAGATTCGCCTCCACGTTCATACCAGTAAAGAGGCACGAAGTGCGATCCGTGGCTGACGCTATCCTTCCATTTATAGAAGGGAATGGCCCACAGAGCCGTCTCTTCTTCGGAATCGGCAGAGGGCGGCGTATAGGACTTAAAGAAGAACGGAAAAAGCATGTATGACGTTGTGCCGCTTTCGCCTCCGTTTTTATAGAAGAAGACGGGAAAGGCCCACAGTCTTGACCTGTCGTTGCGCGAGCTGTAAGAGTAGAGAGGAATGAAGGCATGGGCGCTTTCTTCTTCGAAGGATGTGCCGTCCTTTCTCCAGTAGCTGGAACGATAGAACGGCAGAATGAATAACGTCGAAGAGGCCGTATCTTTCGATTCCATGCTCTTGCTATACAAGAGAAAGGGAATACTCGGAAAGAGGATGGATCGAGAGCGATGATCGGCGTCCACTTCGGAGTCGTAGTAGAAAAATGGAAAGAGATGTGCGAAAAACCCACGATCCTCACGCCCGAACGAACGACCCGAGGAGTAGATAAACGGCAGGATATTGAAGCTCCACGACGATCCATCCTCCGTGGCGTAAGACGACGAATAGAAGGGGATCAAGAACGTCTTTCGGTTCGCGGTGAAGCGACCGTTTCCGTAGTGGCTGTCGTTGGATTTATGATAGTAGATGAATGGAATTGCCGGGAAGAGGTGAAGCGATCGGTTTTCGCTCCATTCGAAATAGCTGAAGAGCGGGAAGAGATAGAGCGATCGTTCTTCTACGGTCGTCTTTCCGTTCTGCCAGCCATAATCCGTACCGAGATGAAAGAGAGGGAAAAGACCGAATCCCCTGTAGCTCGGTCGATCCTGCGTCTCGTAGTTTTTCCACCAGGCGAGATAGGGACCGATGACGGTCGTCGTGTCGCCGTCCTCTTTATCGTAGTAGGTGAGTGGCGTTAACAGGAAGTCGTTTTCAGCGTTTTCATACTGCCGCCAGAAAAGCGGGAAAAAGATCGTTTCGCGGCGATCGTCGATCTTACTCGCCAGCCGATGATAGAGCGGAAAAAAAGTGACCGAATCGTATTTCGGATACCACGTCGCATTGAAGATGAAGAAGAGGCTGAGAGCCGTTCTCTTCTGGCGCTTTTCGTTTGTCCAGTTTTCGTATGACCCAAGAACGAAGCCCGTCATCCGGCCTTCTTTTGCGCTGCCGAGAAGCTCGGGCTCTTTAAGGTCGGCCCAGGTGCGAGCCGACAGATCAGAGACGGCCGAAAGCGCAGTGACCAGAACAAGCAGGGCAAGCAGAACAGGTAGTACTGGACGGAACGGGCTCATTTTAGTTAAGACGATCGAATAGCGGCACTGTTTCATTCTTTTAAATCGCGAAAGAAAAATCCTGTCGGCGAATCCGGCCCCCGGGCTCCGATCCATGCGCTTTCTATCGCCCCGGTCCTTTCAGGATCTGAAGGCCGAGGATGCGCCGGTAGTTGATGTTCGTACGACCATTATCGACATTTGAATAGATGATTCCCTGAAGAATACTCCAGCTTTTATATGCCTTATCGGGGTCTTCGAGATCCTCGAAGAGCAGCCCCCAGAGCACACTCTGGCGTCGGTATCCGTTTGCCCGGCTTTCGCTGCCGTAGAGGGCCCCCCAGAGGAAGCTATGTTTATCGAAGCCTTCCGTTCTGTCGGACTCCCGGCCATAAAGCACTCCCCACAGATAGAGGTCGCTTGCATATCCCTTAGATTCGATCCTGGATCGTCCGTACAGGCCGCCAAGCAGGCTGAAGCTGTAGTAGCCCGTCTCGCTCTCGCGCTGATATCGGCCGAGCAGATTCCATCCCGCTCCGTAGCTCTGCCAGCCTCGCTCCGCTCGACCCTGTTCGAGATACAGCAGTCCTGCAAGCAGCCAGTTATCATACGAGTTGCTGTCTTTAGAACGAATCCAGCCGAGACAGAGCACGTCGCAGTCGAAGGCACTATCGCCTGTGCGCGTATGATAGCTGAGCGTCGGAACAAAGAGAAAGGACGATTCCTCTCGATTGCTGTGATAGCGCCAGAGCGGAAAGAGGGCGCTGGTAAAGGCATCTCTCTCGCCAGGAGCATTGTTCCTCTGATAATAGAGCAGCCAGCGCGTGTCGTATCCGCCCGCATAGCCCGACGTGCTGCCGTAATAATCCGCATCAACAAGAAGGCCGTAGAGCATCTGTATGCGGAATATGTCCTGGTTTTTTCGCTGCGATGACTCCTGATGGTACATGCCGAGAAGCAGGTTCAGCTTTGAATACGCCGGTTCGCTTTCGTATTCATAAAGATAGAAGAAGTTATGATATGCCGTCTGCGCCGTACTGTGTCTGTAGAATCCGAGAACAAAATCCGTCGACTCTATGCCGGCTGCCTTCTTTTCACGTCCTCTGAAGTAGAGCGGGAACAGCGTCGTATAGCTGTTGTCGCAGTTTTCGCACGAACCCTCTTCTTTCGTATAATAGAATAGTGGATAAAAACGCAATCGGGTCGTGTTCAATCCTGAGGCCGACTCTTTTTTGTAGCGAAAGAAAGGCCAGAGCACGAAGCGGTCGGTCTCGCTTCTCTGCTTCGTTTCAGATGTATAACTTTTCCAGAGCGGGAAGAACAAGTAGCTCGATGTCTCGCTGTTCTCTCCTTTCTGTGTTCGCCTGTTTGAATAAAGCGGGAAGAAGGAAATGTCGGATTCCCGACCGTCTGCCGATGAATTTCCGCTGAATAGAAGGGCGAACCTCCAGGACGACGAACCGCTTTCGTCGCTCTCATAGGCATAAAGCGGACTGAGGAAATAGCTGGATCGCTTCCCTTCATCGTGCGAGCTGCGGCGCCAGTAATGCAGCAGCGAGAAGGAGCGATTATGCCGGCCTTCTCGGTCCGAATACTCTCTCTGTGCGAAAACCGGAAAGAGATAGAAACCGCTGTCTTCTTCCTCAGCGCCTCCGTAGCTATAGGCACGGCCGAAGAACCAGAGCACCGTGTGGTCGGTTTCTTTTTTTCTCTCATCTCTCGTATAACTGTAAACAGGGAAGAGGAAGAGAGAAGAACTGCCGTCCCTGTCTGATGATCCTCCTGAAAACAGGGCGAAATTCCATACCGATGACGTCGCATTAGATTCCCTGTAATAAAGAAACGGTAGCACGAAGGTACTTCTTTCTCGATCCGACACGTGATGGTAGTGCAAAAGCGAGAACGAGCGATTGTGCTGTCCGTCGTTTGCGTTCCAGCT
>SWCA01004614.1_pt1 | contig 28624 bp, 22 predicted proteins | sample 4692961 | NCBI WGS metagenome assembly SWCA01 (sample SAMN10267275, study PRJNA491770) | bioreactor metagenome | isolation source: DHS bioreactor inoculated with | place: Japan: off Shimokita Peninsula
AGGCAGGATAGAGAGCACGGCATGTTTGGAATTGAGCTGATAGATGCGAGCCTGCTGCCCGCGATGATGATCGCCCTCGTGGCGGGGCTGTTGTCGTTTCTGAGCCCCTGCGTGCTGCCGATCGTGCCGCCCTATCTCGCCTATATGTCCGGGGTCTCGGTCACCGATCTGCAATCGGGCGCGCGCGCCTCGCGCAAGGCGCTGCTCACGGCGGTGTTTTTCGTGCTCGGGCTGTCGACGGTGTTTCTGTTCCTCGGTTTCGCAGCCTCGGCCTTCGGCGCGTTCTTCCTGCAAAATCAAAGCGTTTTCAACGTGGTGGCGGGCGTCGTCGTGATGATTTTCGGGGCGCATTTCCTCGGTATCTTCACCATTCCCTTCCTCAACCGCGAAGCCCGGCTCGATGCCGGCGACCAGGGCGGCTCGGCCTTTGGCGCCTACCTGCTCGGCCTTGCCTTCGCCTTCGGCTGGACGCCGTGCATCGGCCCGCAACTGGGCGCGATCCTGTCGATCGCCGCCTCGGAGGCCAGCGTGACGCGCGGCACCTTCCTGCTGGCGGTCTACGCCGCCGGGCTTGGAATTCCGTTCCTGCTGGTCGCCGCCTTCTTCCCGCGGATGCAGGGATTGATGGGCTGGATGAAGCGCCACATGGACCGGATCGAGCGGATCATGGGGCTGCTGCTCTGGACCATCGGCCTGATGATGCTCACCGGCGGCTTTTCGCGGTTCTCCTACTGGCTGCTCGAAACCGTGCCCGGCCTTGCCGCGCTGGGGTGAGGCTGCATGGGGGCGCTGCCCCCAAACCCCCGGAGTATTTGCGCCAAGAAAAAGGGGGCCGGGCCTTACCCATGCCGGAATTCGGCGCTATCGTCCGGTCCAAACAGTGAGTGACCGGGCCATGAGCAGTCCCGCAGTTCAGGACGTCAAGCGCCGCCGGGTGTTCTATATCCCCGGCTACGATCCGATTCATCCCCGTCGCTACCGCGAACTCTACCGGACCGAGAGCCGGGCGCAGGGCGAGGTGTCGGGCTACGAGGTGGCGCTGATCGGGCGGCAGGGCGGCGCCAGCTATGGCTGGCAGGTGACCGCCCGGATCGACGGCACCGAGACCGAGGCCGAGTTCGACGTGCTGGTCTGGTCCGATATCGTGCGTGGCTCGATGGATCTGGGAATCGTACAAACCTACGCGTTGATGGCGCGCACGGCGGCGACCTATATCGGCTCCGGCGCGCTGCGGCGGCTGATGCGGCTGCGCAAGGGCCCGGTGATCGCCGCGCTCTACCCGGTCGGGATGCTGATCCTGCAAGGGCTGCTGGCGCTCGGGCTGGGCGCGCTGGCCGTGGCGCTTGTGGTCTGGTTCATCGGGCGGGTCGCTCCCGGTTTGGCCGGGTCGGCGGCGCCGTGGCTGGTGGGGCTGGTGCCCGGCGCGCTGGTGCTGGTGGCGCTGCTGCGCTGGTTTCGCAAGGTCGACAACAAGCTCTACGTCTACTACCTGATGCACGACTACGCCTATTCGGCGGCGAGCCGGGGGGCGAACCCGCCCGAGCTCGAGGCGCGGATGGCGCTGTTTGCCGACCAGATCGCCGAGGCGCTGGAGGCGGATGTCGACGAGGTGCTGGTGGTCGGGCACAGTTCCGGCGCGCATCTGGGGGTGTCGATCCTCGCCGATTTGTTGCGCCAGGGGCGGGTGCCCGAAGCCGGGCCGAAGCTGGGGTTTCTGACGCTGGGGCAGGTGGTGCCGATGGTGTCGTTCCTGCCCGAAGCCCACCGGCTGCGCCGCGACCTGCACGATCTGTCGCTGGCGGAAAGGCTGACATGGGTCGACGTGACCGCGCCCGGCGATGGCTGCGCCTTCGCGCTGTGCGATCCGGTGAGCGTGTCCGGGGTCGCGCCCGAGGGCAAACGCTGGCCGCTGGTGATCTCGGCGGCCTTCACCCAGACTCTCAGCCCGGCGCGCTGGAAGGAACTGCGCTGGCGCTTTTTCCGGCTGCATTTCCAGTATCTCTGCGCCTTCGACCTGCCGGGCGACTACGATTATTTCCGCATCACCGCCGGGCCGGTGTCGCTCGCCGCGCGCTATGCCGGCCGGGCGCCGTCGAGAAGCCGGATCGAGGCGGCGGTGTCGAAATTCAGCGCCATGGCGTCATGACGCTGCCGCCCAAACCCCCCGCGCGCCCCGGCAAGGTGAGCCTGTGGCGCTATGCCCGGCTGTTTCGCCAAGATATTCTCTCGGCCCAGCCGGCGCGGCTCTACCATGCCTGGATGGCCGAGTTCCGCACCCCGTTTTTCCGCTCCTACCTGTGCAACGATCCCAGGCTCGTCGACCTCGTGCTGAAGGAGCGGCCCGACGATTTTCCGAAATCCGACCGCATCCGCGAAGGGTTGGCGCCGCTTCTGGGCAATTCGGTTTTCGTCACCAATGGCGAGACCTGGAAGCGCCAGCGCCGGATCATCGACCCCGCCTTCGAGGGCGGGCGGCTGCGTGACACCTTCCCGGCGATGTGGGATGCCGGCGTGGCGGCGGTGGCGCGGCTCGGCGCCCGCGCCGACGGCCAGCCGGTCGAGATCGAGGCCGAAACCAGCGAGGCGGCGGCGGATGTGATCTTCCGCACCCTGTTTTCGATCCCGATCGAGCATGATGTGGCGGGGCAGGTCTTTGCCAGGTTCAAGGCCCATCAGCGTGCCCAGCCGGTGCTCAATCTCGGCGCGCTGCTGCCGCTGCCGAAATGGTTTCCGCGCTTCCACAGCCGTGAGACCCGGCGCACGGCGCGCGAGATCCGGGCGCTGATCACCGGGCTGACCGCCGCGCGGATGGCCGAAATCGAGGCGGGCACCGCGCCCGACGACCTCGCCACCAAGATCATGACCACCCGCGATCCCGAAACCGGCCACCGTTTCGACACCGAGGAGATGGTGGACCAGGTGGCGATCTTCTTTCTCGCCGGGCACGAAACCTCGGCCTCGGCGCTGGCCTGGACGCTTTACATGCTGGCGCTCCATCCCGACTGGCAGGACAAGGTCGCCGACGAGGCGGCGCGCGAGATTGATCCGGAGAAGATATATTTTTCAACGCTCAAGCGACTGAAGTTCAGCCGCGACGTGTTTCGTGAAACGCTCAGGCTCTACCCGCCGGTGCCGATGATGGTGCGCGAGGCGACGAAATGCGAACACTTCCGTGATCGCGCGGTGAAGCCGGGCAGCCAGATTGTGTTGAGCCCCTGGCACCAGCAGCGCCACGAGCGGATCTGGGACCGGCCGGACCTGTTCGATCCCGGCCGCTTCGAGACGGAGAACGGCAGGCAGGGGCTGCGCAGCGCCTACATGCCGTTTTCGGCGGGGGCGCGGGTCTGCACCGGGTCGGGCTTTGCCATGGCCGAGGGGCCGCTGATCCTGTCGCTCCTGGTGCGCGCCTTCCGCTTCGAGACGGTGCCGGGGCGCGCGGCGATGCCGGTGGCGCACCTGACCGTGCGCGGCAAGGACGGGATCTGGCTGCGCCTCACCCCGCGTGGCTGACCTTTGGCCTTTTCCTGGCGGAAATACTCAGATCGCGGGCGATCTCAGCCTGCGGACCAGCCCGGTTTGCGCTTTTCGATGAAGGCCTGCACGCCTTCAGCGGTGTCCGGTTCCATCATGTTGGCGGTCATCACCGCGCTGGCGCTGTCGTAGGCAGCGGCAAGGGGGCGCTCGATCTGGTCGTAGAAGCCCTTCTTGCCAAGCCGCATCGCCGCCGGCAGCTTGCCCGCCACCACATTCGCCAGCGCCATGGTCTCGTCGGTGAGGGCGGTCGGCGGCACCACCCGGTTGACCAGCCCGACCTCGCGGGCGCGGGCGGCGTCGATGAATTCGCCGGTGGCGGCCATCTCGAAGGCCACCTTGCGCGGCACTGCGCGCGCCAGCGCCACGGCGGGGGTGGAGCAATAGAGGCCGAGATTGACGCCGTTGACGCCAAACACCGCGCCCTCGGCGGCCACCGCCATGTCGCAGCTCGCCACAAGCTGGCAGCCGGCGGCGGTGGCGATGGCGTGGACCTCGGCAATCACCGGCTGGGGCAGGGCGGGGATCATCTGCATCACCGCGCCGCAGCGCGCGAAGAGGCGCTCGAAATACGCGGCCCCCTTGTCGTCGGTGCCGCCGCGCGCGGCCTGCATCTGCTTGAGGTCATGGCCGGCCGAGAACGCCTTGCCGTTGGCGGCGATCACCACTACCCGGATCGCGCTGTCCTGCGCCAGCGCGTCGAAAGCGGCGGCGAGCGCGTCGAGCATCTCGTCCGAGAGCGCGTTGAGCGCGCGCGGGTTGTTCAATGTGAGCCGGGCAATGGCTCCGTGGTCTTCCCGCAGCAGAATCGGCGCGTCCATCTTGTTCTCCCTCGTTGTTGGCGCAAAGATACGCGGGCCGCCGAACAGGGAAAACCCATGACGCTGAAAATGAGCCTCGACGATCTGCGCCTCTTCCTGCGCGATCATTTCCAACAGGTCGCCACCGACTTCGAGATCCTCGACGTGAGCCCGATGCACCTGGTGCTGCGCGCGCTGGTCGACGACAAGCATCTGCGCCCCGGCGGCACGGTGTCGGGCCCGACGATGTTCGCGCTGGCCGACGTGGCGATGTATCTCGCCATCCTCGCGATGATCGGGCCGAAGGCGCTGGCCGTCACCACCAGTTGCGCCATCGACTTCATGCGCAAGCCGAAGGCCAATGCCAACCTGCGCGCCGAGGCGCGGCTGCTGAAGCTTGGCCGGGTGCTGGCGGTGGGCGATGTGCTGATCTATTCCGAGGGCGAAGAGGCGCCGGTGGCGCGCGCCTCGCTGACCTATTCGATCCCGCCCGACAGCTAGTGCGGCGTTTTCGCCACGTTGACCGGGCCCGCGCCTTCGCGATACCTGAGCGAAGAAATCAGGATAGCGAGGCCCCGATGACCGATGCGCCCGAGCCGCGGCTCAAACATTACCCGATCACCTTTTTCGCCATCGTGATGGGCCTGATGGGGCTGACGCTGGCGCTGCATTCCGCCTCGCCGATCTACAGCGCGGCCGAGCCCGCGGCGCAGGCGATGCTCTGGGTCGGGATCGTGGTCGCGGCGGTGATCGCGCTGGTCTACATCGCCAAGGCGTTGCGTTACCCGGCCATGGTGGCCTGGGAATGGAACCACCCGGTGCGGCTGGCCTTCTTTCCCACGATCACGATTTCGCTGCTGCTGATGGCCTCGGCGCTCACCGCCGATTATCCGGCGGCGGCGCGGCTGGTCTGGATGGCGGGCGTGGCCGGGCAGGGGGTGCTGACCGTGGCGGTGATCAACGGCTGGATCAGCCACCGCAGCTTCGAGGTCGGCCACCTGACCCCGGCCTGGTTCATCCCCGCCGTGGGCAACGCCATCGTGCCCATCGCCGGCGCCGAGATGGGCTATATCGAGATTTCCTGGGCGTTCTTTTCGGTCGGCATGGTGTTCTGGGGCATCCTGCTGACGCTGGTGATGAACCGGCTGGTATTTCACGACCCGATCCCCGGCCGTCTGTTCCCGACCATGGTGATCCTGATCGCGCCGCCCTCGGTGGCCTTCGTGGCCTATGTGAAGATGACCGGCGGGGTGGTCGACGGCTTTGCGCGGGTGCTGATCTATACCGGCTGGTTCTTCGCGGCGCTGGTGGTGGCGGAGCTGCCCAAGCTGGCGCGGCTGCCCTTTGCGCTGAGCTGGTGGGCGCTGTCGTTTCCGCTGGCGGCGCTGGCGATCGCCTCGTTCCTGTTCGGCCGGATCGAGCACAGCGCCTTCCATCAGAATGTCGGGCTGGTGGTGCTGGTTGCGCTGGTGGCGGTGGTCATCGGGCTGGCGCTGCGCACGCTGCGCGCGATCCTGCGCCACGAGATCTGCCATCCCGAATAGGGTGACCGGGGCGAGGGGCGCCGCCCCTCGCGCTCCCTGAGGTATTTTGGCCAAGAAAAAGTGGGGTAAAATAATACCTATTTCTTAACTGATTGTTTTGAAAAGGTTTTGCCGGAGTTGTTGGTCTTGACTGTGGGTGGGAAATGCTTAGAACCGGCCCATCCGAAACCCATCAAGGGCCGAACCCATGAAAACTTTTTCTGCGACCCCCGCAGACATCGAGAAGAAGTGGATCATCATCGACGCTGAAGGCGTGGTGCTGGGCCGTCTCGCCTCGATCGTGGCCATGCGTCTGCGTGGCAAGCACAAGCCGAGCTACACCCCGCATATGGATTGCGGTGACAATGTCATCGTGATCAATGCCGACAAGGTGCAGCTCACCGGCAAGAAGCGCACCGACAAGGTGCATTACTGGCACACCGGCTATCCGGGCGGCATCAAGAGCCGGACCACGGGCCAGATTCTCGAGGGCAAGCACCCCGAGCGCGTGGTCGAGATGGCGATCAAGCGGATGCTTCCGGGCAACCGTCTGGCGCGCGTCCAGATGTCGAACCTGCGGGTCTATGCCGGGGCCGAACATGGCCACGAGGCGCAGAAGCCGGAAGTGCTCGACGTCAAATCCATGAACAAGAAAAACACGCGGGAGGGCTGAGCATGGCTGAAGAGATCAAATCGCTCGACGAGCTGAATACCGTGGTCGAAGGCACCTCCGCCGCGGTCGTGGCCGAAGAGACCCTGGCCCCGCGTGAGCCGGTGCGTGACGCGCTCGGCCGTGCCTATGCCACCGGCAAGCGCAAGGACGCGGTCGCCCGTGTCTGGATCAAGCCGGGCTCCGGCAAGGTCACCGTCAACGGCAAGGAGATGAATGTCTACTTCGCCCGCCCGGTGCTGCAGATGATCCTGCGCCAGCCGTTCACCGTTGCCGGTGTCGAGAACGAGTTCGACGTGCAGGCGACCGTCAAGGGCGGCGGCCTTTCGGGGCAAGCCGGCGCGGTCAAGCACGGCATCTCGAAGGCGCTGCAGCTTTATGAACCGTCGCTGCGCGCGGCGCTGAAAGCGGCCGGCTTCCTCACCCGCGACAGCCGCGTGGTGGAACGCAAGAAGTTCGGCAAGGCCAAGGCCCGCAAGAGCTTCCAGTTCTCCAAGCGCTGATCGGCACGGCATATTTTTGCAAAGGGGCTGCCCTCGGGCGGCCCTTTTCGTATTGCGGGGGCGGGGGCCATGGCCTATATCCGCCCGCAGGCACCCGTAGCTCAGCTGGATAGAGCGCTGCCCTCCGAAGGCAGAGGCCACAGGTTCGAATCCTGTCGGGTGCGCCACCGCCAAGCCCCTTGTTTGCAACGGTGAGAGCCGTTGTTGGGGGTGCCGGAAAAAACCCCTGATTTGCAGCTTGTCACACTCTGGTCACACCGAGAGGAGTTTTGACATGGCCACAATCAGGAACCGCAACGGCAAGTGGCAGGCGCAAGTCCGCATCAAGGGGCACGCCGCACGCACCAAATCCTTCACGTCCAAGCGCGACGCGGAACGCTGGGCACGGCAGACTGAGGCGGAACTGGAAGCGTCTGCGCTGCGGGTGGATCACCGGGTGCTGGACCGCACGACCGTGCGCGACGTGCTGGACCGCTACCGGCGCGAGGTGACCGTGCGGAAGCGCGGTGCTGCGTCGGAGAACAAGCGTCTAGACCTCCTGTTGCGTCAGCCGTGGGCGGCCCGGCCGCTGTCGAAGATCACGCCCCAGACGTTCAGCCGCTACAGGGACGAGCGCCTTCGCGCTGTCAGTGCGGGCACGGTGATCCGGGACTTGGGCCTGTTGCGCGCCATCTTCGAGGTTGCGCGGCTGGAGTGGGACATCCCCTTGGCGGACAACCCCGTTGCCCGCGTGCGCAAGCCAACACCACCGAGTGCACGGGACCGGCGTCTGAAACCCGGGGAACTGGAGGCGCTCCTGAACGAAAGCAACAAGAGCCGCAACGAGTGGCTGCGGACCGGCATTCAGTTGGCAGTCGAGACCGGCATGAGGCGCGGCGAGATGCTGAGCCTCCGCTGGGCCGATATCTGCTTCGATACCGCCACGTTGATGATCCCGGTGACGAAGACTGGTCACGCCCGTCGGATACCCCTCAGTTACGCTGCGGTGGGCCTTCTGACACAGCGCCGCACCCACAGGGACACCGGAGCGGACCTCGTGTTCCCGGTATCGGCAAATGCCTTCCGACAGGCGTGGGAGCGGTGCAAGGGCAGGGTGGCCGTGACCCGGCCCACGATCCGCGACCTCCGGTTTCACGACCTGAGGCATGAGGCGGTGAGCCGGTTCTTCGAGATGGGGTTGAGCGTGCCTGAGGTCGCCTTGATAAGCGGTCACAGGGACCCCCGAATGTTGTTCCGCTACACCCACCTTCGGGCGGAGGACCTCGCCAAGAAGATGCGCGCAGCGTGATCGGCCCGGGAGGGAGACTGCGGGGCGTTCGGGCTTGTCTTCGAGCGCCCTTATCCCTGCATTCTATAGGAGAAGAAACCGAGCTTGGTCGCGCGCGGGGCGCGGTGCTGGGGACCAAGCGGAACCGCACAAAAACGGTGCGGGGCGTTGTCCCTTCATTCTATAGACAGAACCGTATGGGGCTCGGCTCGCAAAGAGCCTTGTCCCTCCGCCCGATAGGCTGGAGACCGTCGTGCGCGAGAGTGCTCAACGATGGCAAGTGAACGCGGTCCCCGGTCAATATGACGAGTCTCTATCCCTTCGTCTCACAGACAGACCAAGCTTCAACGCAGCTCGTCAGGAGACGCTTGGTCGTCGAGCGAATCGCATCTTGCCGGGCGCCTTTTCAGGCGTCGTGGCTCGGCCGGTCTGGCGGATCGCGCTTAGCGCCTCGTCTTGTAGAGAAGACCGTGTGAGGCGGCCGTTCGCGTATGTCAGTGGATCAGGACAGCTGTTCTTGGACCTGCACCCGGCCCGATCTGGCCTAACCCTCCGTCTTGTAGACACAGACCAAGCAAAGCCACCATCGTTTTCGGGGCTGGAAGCCTGGTGTCCCGCTTGTCCCTTCGTCTTCAGAGGAAGGAAGCGCGACCTTACCTGGGCCGTCTACACCCTTGCTCCATTTGCCGTGGAGTAGATGGTCCTCAAGGTGCTGAAAAAAATACACAAAATCTGAAAACCTGTAAGGGAAGGTTATTGGGAAAATTCCCAGTTCACTCCCAGCACAGATCATGCCGCGTCGGGCAACTACCCAATGCGATGTGAAAACCGGATCGAACCCCTGCAGACGCACTAGCGCATGCGTTGACCCGCATTGCTGTACAGCCCGCGTCATCCGCCGGGCTGCTAGCTTCGCTCCCCCGATCCCTCACCCCCTATGAAACTTGGTCCAATGGACCGCAACCAAGGAGGTCATCATGACCCATATCCGTATCGTTGATCTGCCCTGTGGCTGGGGCAAATCCTCGCAAATCCTCAGCTGCTTCAAGAAGGGCGAGAAGTACCTGACTGTCGTCCCGTCCTTGTCAGAAGTGCAACGATACATCGACGGTGCCTACGAGGAGTCAGGCTTCCGGCTCACTCAACCGGTCGATGCAGATGGCCGCAAGAGCGACCATGCCGAAAAGCTCATCCGGGAGGGCAAGTCACTGGTATGCACCCACGCCCTCTACTTCCGCCTAGGTACGATTGCCACTCAGCAGCACCAGATCCCCGTTTCCGTGGAACGTGACGACAGCCCGATGGGCTTCAAGGTTCGCACCAAGCACATGCTGGACGACTACAACCTGCTAATCGACGAAGTCATCAACCCATTCGAGCACGAGCAATCGGTCAAGCCCATCGAGTTTGATGAGGACTACGTCGCTCTCGGGATGGCGGAGGTGCACGAAGATGGACGCGTTGAGCCCACGCCGAAGTGGGACACAAGATACGACCAGGGCAGTCGGACCTTCGACCGGGGGCTCTACGAGAAGGCCAAATCAGGTGCGCTTTACAAGCTGAGCGAGGGTCTGTTCATCCTCACGGTTCCGATGGAACTCCTGACCCGCCCGAAGACGGTCACGATCTACACCTATCTTTCCGAAGGCTCGGTGCTGTTGCACTTCCTCCGCAAGATGCAGGATGAGCACCCCGGGCTGTTCACGTTGGAGGTTGAACCACTCGATGCCAACGCTGAGCGGGAATGGCGGCAAGACGTTGCATCGGCCCTCACCATCAAGTCGATTCCGGGACTTGAGAAGACCGCATGGAACCACTCCGCCCAGCTGAAGGAGTTGAAGACGCGCGACGTATGCGCCTCCATCGGGCACGAACTGCGCAAGTTCAAGGAGCAAGAGTTCGGTAGCCTAGACCTCAACAGTGTGATGCTTACGTCCGCACGCCCGGTCTGGTGTGCACACAGAACCGGCGAGAGGCCCAAGGCCGGGCCTATTGCCAAGGACAGCCGTCTGTTCGGGCACGCCAAAAGCAGGGAGGTCTTCTCGCCCGAAACCCGGACTGTTGCTACGGAGTGGAGCACCACCGGGGTGCAGTTCGTGCCCAACCAGACACGCGGCACCAACGACCACATCTCGTGCACGCATGCCGTCTATCTCTACGACCAGAACCCGAACCCGCAACTCCTCAGCTTCCTTGGGATGAAGCGAGACAGCCTTGAAGCCTCTAGGTTCTCGGATGCCTACGCCCTCACCGAGTTGGTGCAGTGGTTGTTCCGGTCGGCGATCCGGGTTGGTGGCATCAACGGGACACTCAACTCCGGGCGGCCCCGCGAGCGGGCGACCGTCTACGTCCCGTCCGGGAGGATGCGCAACCTCCTGACGAACTGGTTGGAGACCGGCAAGGTCTCGGCTCTGTCGAAGGACGGCTCTCCGCCAAACCGTGTAGTTCGTCCGCGCAAGCGCCCGGCGCGAGCTCGCAAGCGCGCTGAGCGCCGCAAGGACGCTGCATGATGAGTGCGGTGACAACGACACCGAGAACCCGTGAGGAGGCCGCCCAGCGCGGCCTCTCGCGTTTCTGGACCGGGCGGGCCTGCAAGTCGGGGCATGTTGCGGAGCGATATGCGAGCAACGGACAGTGCGTCCAGTGTAACTATGACCGAGCACGGCAGAGGGAGCGTGAGCGGGCCGCTGGGGACCCCTCATTCCGGATGTATCGCTCGGTTCACCGACGGTCGGGGCAGGTGCTCTCCGGGCGCTACAGCCCGTCGGAGGCGCTTGGCTGCGACCAGGCCGCGTTGCGGCGTCACATCGGGGCGAAGTTCCCCGAGGGCATGTCCTGGGACCGGTACGGGCAGTGGGAGGTCGATCACGTCGTGCCGCTCTCTGCCGGGCGGACCTTGGATGAACTGGTAGCGCTGTGCCACTACACGAACCTCCAGCCGCTCTGGAAGCGAGACAACATCATGAAGGGCGGGGCCTAGGCCCCGTCCACCTCTGTGGCGGAATCTATCTTCTTTGGCGATACGCCAATCCGACCCGAGGTCTGACCGCTGTGAAGGTAACTTGCTCCGAACCTGTCGAGCTTCGGTCTACTCCGTCCACTCGTCAATGAGATTGGTGGTGTCGGGCACCTTGTCTGAGTTCGTCGTCAGGATGCATTCGAGCGCCTGCTTCGCGGGAAGAAAGGCACCGTCATACCCGAAGTCGTGCCAGTCGATGTCCTCCCGGGCACCTAGCCTGTCTTGATGCATTTTGTCTCGGATGACTTTCACCTGGGTCACGTTCTGCTCAAGCCCGTGTTCGTGTGTCGGGTCGAAGTGGGCAACCAACGCAGCTTTCCACTGGTCCACTCCGACCCGGCGCTCTGCATCACCTCCGGTAGCGGCGAGATGGAAGGCGGAGCCGAGTCCCTCGCAGACTGAGAAAGTGCCGACGCAGAACTCGAAGGTCATCACTTGGAAATATGGCTCGAAGAGCACCGACCGTCCGGTGTTCCAAGTGGCTTTCTGCGGGAGTATGAGGCCTGCCTTCATCTCCAGCCCAACCAGCGTGTGCTTCAAGTTGGATACCAGGCGTCGTTTTACTTCGCGGTCCCAGTCGCGTGGGATGGTCGCCTTTAGCCATCCTTCCCAGTCGCTGGCGTAGGACGCACAATGCCAGCGGTCTGCCTCGTCATGCATCTCGTCCAAGTAGAACTTCTTTGCCATGCGTGCCAAACCCCGTGTCAACGAAGGTCAGGCACGTAGATCTGCCTGAGCGGGATCATTGTGCGGTATCTCGGTGATAGCTGCGAGTAGTGCCGAACTACGAGTTCGAACAACTGGTCGCCGTCGATGAGCCGCAGCTTGGACAGGTTGCGCTCTGATAGGCGTGCTTTGCGGTCATAGGCCCCAAGGGTCACGAAGAGACCGTATTCACCCTCCACGAGTGTGCCCAGCAGCTCGCGTACCTGCGTCTCGTTGATCTGGTTGGTGGTCCTCTTGCACTGGACCTTGATGATGGGGGGCTCGAAGCCGAGCTTGTCGTTGTGGGCGATCACGTCTACGCCCCCGTCACCGGATTTCTGCGTGACTCGGACTGTGTAGCCCATGCACTCCAAGAGGTGTGCGATGAAGCTCTCGAAGTCATGTCCGGAGAGATGCGAGTAAATGCGCTTGATGACGAAGTCCTGAGCTGTTTCTTCAGCCTGCCGTGTGACCGTGCTTGACACGCTGTCGTCATCCGGTGTGGCGTCCTCGTCTTCGACCTTCGGCGCGATGTACGCAGGGTCCACTTTGGCGAGGAACTCCGCCGCGTAGTTCTTGACTTTGAACAGCGTGATGAAAGAGCCGATCTCGTAGAGAGCGGACTGGCTGAAATCGCTACGGGGGAAGTGGCCGAGCCAAGTCACGGCGCGAGAGTTGGGCATGTTGTGGATGTCCGCTTCGCTGCCGACCTCATACAGGAATTCGCCCGTGAACTTGCCGATGTTGACCATGCGGTCGTGCTTGGAAGGATAGATCACATAGTCGCCTGCCTTCGCCTCATGGACAAAGCGGTAGATCACTCCAGCCTCCACGGGAATGGCACCTTGCTTCTTGTCAGGGTAGGCCCGCGCTATGGCCTCCTTGATGACCTCTCGGTCGGGCGGCAGCCTGCTCAAGTCCCCGACCTCGGGCCAGCCGATGGAGACTTGGCTTTTCTCGACGGCCTCCGCACCGAGTTCCGCTGGCATGTGGATGCCCCAAACTGTCGTCATGGGAAAACTACTCCTTTGCTCGGGTCAAACGGTGTAAGTGCCACTCTCTGTCTGGACAGCCTGCCCAAGCGCCGCGAGGCTTTCCAGGAGCGGTCGGACGCTCGTGGTGCGGGCGCGTTTGAACGTGCGTGCGATCTGTTCGGGGGTAGCCTCGCCTGCTAGTTCCAGCGCCTCCCGGACGGCTGCGATCTGGTCGGGGAGGGTCTTGGGCCACGCGGCCTTCTCTGCCGCCACGGCCGGGCCTAGGTCCATCTCGGACGTATCGCTCTTGGCGGCGGTCTTGCCTTCCGGGTTCTGGTACTCGGGGCGGAGCCAACGGACGAGCCCGCGCGCTTCTTCTTCGGCCCGTTCTTTGTTGAGGGCCACGAGGCGGAACAGGATGTCGTCGTCGGATAGGTCGGTGGGCCAGCCGTAGGCTTCCGCCACGGCGGCGTCGATCTGGTCGTGGATGTCGCGCAGGATGCCGATGAGGCCGTGGTCGTAAATCTCTCGGTCCTTGCCCTCGATCCGCTGCCCGGCGCGACGCTTCTCCAGCACATTGTACATCTGGGTCAGGGTGAGTTTTGGGTGGGCAGTCTGCTGGGTCTTGCGGTGGGCATCGAGCTGCTCCCCCAGTGACCGCAGACGAGTGCGCAAGCCGTCGGAGAGGTCAGGGAAGGGGAAGGGGTCGAAAGTTCGGGAGTTGTTATATCGAGGGCGGTCTTCGAGCGTTCCCCCTTGCCGCAATGTCCAGACCGCGTGAACCCGGCTGGACAGCACCGCGAAGATTGCCGCGTCCTCCACGCATATGCCGATCAGTGATCCGTCAATCAGAGTTTCGTGGTTGTCCAGGAATTGAAAAACTCGGTGTTTGGAAACTTCGGAGGTGACTATGAACCGGCCCAACCCGTCCTTTCCTCGCCGAAGGTTCGACCTTGGCTCACCGAACACCCACCACCGCTCACGGTGGCCCTTCCTTTTCACTTCGTCGCGAGTGGGCTTCACAGTGTCCAGAACGACTTGGAACGAATTGGGGTACTTGCCCGCCTCATCCTTGGAGAGGCCATAGAAGTCGATCACGTATCGTTCTTCGGCGGTCTGCACGATGTCGCGCCCCGCGTAATACCGAGGTAGACGCTCGGGAGAAATGCCATCTGCGGCCAAGAGAGATGCGCGCTTGCCGCGTGATATTTGGAACCCCGCGCCGACAAGCTTCACACCTTGAAACCCGATTTCAGAGTTTGCAAGCAGGGAGAGTGCGCTGGCGAGGTCCGGCCCGACCCTCAAGTCAGAGAAGACCTTGCCGATGTCTTGGTGCAAGGTGACGGCACGGCCATCCGCCTCGCTCGCTTCCCGGCTCTCGCTTACAACGGTCAATAGCCGCCCCGCTCGGTTGCCCGCCCCGCCGACGGTCATGGCGATCCGCACAGCGGCCCCGTAGAGCGTATCCACCCACGGATGGTCCGGGATGGCGAAGAGGAGCGAGAGGGGCTTCTTTGGATCACTCAGGTGCGGTTCCAGTACGCGGCGGTTGAAGGTCTGCCGAAGCGAGTTGGTGGTGATGAGGCCGAAGCGGCGCAAGCCCTTGCCGGTCGAGGGGTTGTAGCCTCGGGCCAGGAGCGCGGCTTTCTCCCACCAGAACATCACCAGATCGGCGCTCTGCGGCACCTTGGGGTAGGCTTGCCACAACGCCTCGACATAGCCATCGCCAAGGCTATCGCGCATGCGCTTGTTCCCGATGAACGGAGGGTTACCCGCGATGAACTCTGCCTCGGGCCAAGACGTCGCGCGCGGCTTGATGTAGTCATAGACCTGCACCCGCGCCGATGGGTCGGGCACCTCTTCGCCCGTCACCGGGTGGCGCATGGTGGTCACGCCGTCCCATCGGGTCACGGGCTGGCCTTGGTCGTCAACGCGCGGCACCCGGTCGTCCCACACCAGCACCGCGTCCCGGTGTTCAATGTTGTGGAAGTCCTGCAAGACGGGCTCTGCTGGCGAGGCCCTGCCGTGGGTGCGGAAGTGCCATTGCAGGTAGCCGATCCACAGCACCAGCTCGGCCACGTTGGCGGCCCACGGGTTCAGCTCGATCCCGAGGAACTGGTGCGGGTCCACGGTCATGCCCGCGAGCCCCAGCGCGCCCTGATCTTCGCCCAGCTCGGCCAGGAGCGCAGTCACCTCGCCCTCCAGCCGCTTCATCATCTCCAGCGCGACGTAGAGGAAGTTGCCGGAGCCGCACGCCGGGTCGAGCACGCGGGTCTCGCAGAGCTTGCGGTGGAAGCCGTGAACCAGCTTGCGGGCCTCTTCGTCCTTGCCGTCCTCGGTGAGGCGCTGGACGGCGGTCTGCACATCCTTCCAGTCCTCGCGCAAGGGTTCGATGATCGTCGGCATCACCAGCCGTTCGACGTAGGATCGGGGCGTGTAGTGCGCGCCGAGCTTGTGGCGCTGTTTCTTGTCCAATGCACGCTCCAGCAGCGTGCCGAAGATGGCGGGTTCGACCTGCTGCCAGTCGGCCTGCGCAGCTTCGATGAGCAACCCGAGCTGGAGTTCGTTGAGGGGCAGGGCCTCGGCATCCTTGAACAGCCCGCCGTTGAACCGTTTGAGGTCTTGCGTGAGCACCTGCGAGAAGCCCCCGGTGTTCATCACCTCCCACAGCCCCTTGAGCGCGGGTTCGGCGTGCTTCGGGTGCCCACGCAACTTGACGAGAAGCTCGGTGAAGCTGCCGTGCGGGATGAGGTCCACATCCTCCGCGAACATGGAGAACAGGCAGCGCATCAGGAAGCGCGCGACGGTCTCGGTGGAGTGGCCCTGACCCTCGAAGCTCTTGCCGAGTTCGGCCAGGTGCGCCGCGATGTCTCGCGTGACCGCCGCTGAGACCAAGGACGGGTCGAGTGACAGGGGGTCGTCCCATATCGACCTCAGGCGTTCCCGAACGCTGCCGTCTCGCAGGTCGTCCAGCGTGATCCGGTAGCGGTTGCCGTCCGGGTATTGAGTGTAGCCCTGACCGTGGCCTGAGAAGTCGGCGTAGACCTCGATGACGTGGCCCACGTCGACAACCAGCAGGAAGGGCGGCCACCCGTCCTCGCGGGCGATGGCTCGGGCGTAGCGGTCCGCTTGGTTGCGGGCCTTGAGCATGGTGTCGTCCCACTTGCGGGTGCCACGCACGCCATGCCCAGTACGAACCGGCGCAGGTGATGCGTCGAGTGCAAGGGGGAGTTGGTTGGGGTCGGTTTTCTTGCCGTCGCTGCCTTGCTTGCCCTCCATGACGAACGAGCCGCGCCGGTACAGGTCGATGAACCCGGTTTGCTGTGTGGCAGTGGGGCCGAACTTGACGGGTCGCTCGAAGCGATAGTCGTCGTTCTGGTCGTCGCTGGAGGCAACCTTGGGCTGCTGCACGCCGAGGAGCTGGGTCATGTCGTCGGCAAAACGCTGGAAGTTCGCGCGTTCGCTGCCACCACTCTCGCGCCACTTCGCTATGAACTCTTCGATATCCACTCGGTCTCCGTCCTGCTCCGACGTTCCTTTTGTGTTTGCAGGCATAAGAACGGGCAGGGCTCCCAGCGTCAATCTGAACGTGTGCTGCTGTCATGAAGGCCAGCGTGATTTTCTGGCAGATTTTTTCGCGCCCCCATCTATCCATCCGTGCGCGCGAGGTTCCCCCCATACCCCCCCTTCGGTCACACTCCTGTCACACTGCGCTGTGACAGAGCGAGAGGGACCAGCCGTTGACATCGCGATGGTCTGCGCCTAGATGTTGGCTGTAACAAGTTGTAATCAGGTTGTTTTTCGCGGCACTTCGGCGCACATCTGCCAGTCGGGGCAACGGGTCAAAACAGGCTCGCGCTGCCCTCCGAAGGCAGAGGCCAGAGGTTCGAATCCTCTCGGGTGCGCCACTCCGCTCGCATCGCATTCCATCTTCGATCATTGCGCGACCGCGCGTTGAGCGATGTTTGGCGGTGGCTGGTCCAGCGCCCGACGACGGCGCCGGGCGGACCATTCCATAGTCACATGCGAATATTTTTTGGTATCGGTAATCCACTGAAATGAAAGCATGAAATACGGGCGCAGTGGGTCCATGCGTCGCCATGACGCCGATATGTCAGCACAAATCTGTGGCGCGGTTCGGGCTTTTCGGCTACGCCGGTAGCGCTTTCGCGTCGGGAGGTTGCATGTATCGCAGGGCCACGAGTGGCGGGTTTATCGTCATCACCACCTTCCTGATCGTCGTTGTCATGGCGCTGTTCACCTGGGTGATGTGGGGCATGTCGCGGCAGGTCAACACCATGACCGATGTCATGCTCGAGGTGAATGACAGCTTCAAGGCAATGGTCGGCAACATGGATGCGATGGCCGCGGACGTGCATGCGATGAACGGCAATATCGTCACCATGACCGGCGCCATGGGCGTGATGACCGACCAGTTGTCGTCGATGGATACGACGATGGCGGACATGGCGGGCGACATTGGCTCGCTCGACGAGGCGGTGGGGGCAATGGCGGGTTCGGTTCACGCGATGAACGCCAATGTCGGCCGGATGACCATGGATGTGGGCCGCGCGTCCTATGCCTTCTCGAATCCGATGTCCTACATGTTCGGCGGCTTTCCGTTCTAGATCTGCGACCGATCCGCGCAGCAAAACAACGCTTTTCGACCGGTTTTTCGGCTTCTGCGGCGTAATTGTTTCATTTCACGAAACATTTCACCCGAATGCCGACTGATAACCCAACAAATTCATTACGATGAATACGAAATTGCGCAAAGACCCCAAAAGAACGTAATGATATTTCAAAATCACAGGGTATAATCATCAAATATTGCGATATTTTGATATGTTTGTGAAACGACCGGCATAGCAAAGAAAATAAAGGAGGAGACATGCGGACCGAACCCCGAATCGCGGCTGTCGTGGTGGCCCTCGTCTCTCTTTGCGCGACCATGGCCCAGGCCCAGTCGCATGCCCTGCAAACGGCCGGCAGCTACCAGACCGCCCCGGTCATGGTGTCGCAGCTTGGCGGGTCGGCCATTGTCGGGGGCACGGTGATCCCGTTCAAGGAGGTCACGCTCGCGGCGCAGGTGCCGGGGCGGGTGAATTTTCTTGCCGGGGCCGAGGGCCATCGTGCCGCCACCGGCGACGTGCTGGTGCAGATCGACGATGCCGATCTGCAAGCCAAGCGCCGCGCGGCGGTGAGCCAGGTCTACCAGGCCGATGCCGGCCTGCGCAATTCCTACATGCAGTATTCGCGCGAGCTCTACTCGCCGCGGGTCAACTCGATCACCGGCTTTCCGGGGATGGGCGTGCCCGCCACCTTCGACCAGTTCTTCACCCGCGGCTTTTCGTCGTCGATGGGGCAATCCAGCCCCGGTCTCGAGCGCCAGGCCGATCTTTACGCGCAGGGCGTCGGCGTTGACCAGGCGACCAGCGCACTGACCCAGGCGCAGGCCAACCTCGAGAGCATCGACGCGATGCTGGAGGATTTTCGCGCCACCGCCGCCTTTGACGGCGTGGTGATGCGCAAACATGTCGAGGTCGGCGATACCGTCCAGCCCGGCACGCCGCTGATCGACTTTGCCTTTCTCGACTACCTGCGGATCGAGGCCGATGTTCCGGTGCGCCTCGCGGCGGGGCTGAGCGAGGGGATGCTGGTGCCGGCGCGGCTGGATTCAGGCGGCGGCCCGGTCGAGGCGCGGGTGGCGCAGATCTACCCGGTCGCCGATCCCAAGCGCCACACCGTGACGGTCAAGTTCGACCTGCCGCTCGGCACCCGCGGCGGCCCCGGCATGTATGCCGAGGTGACCGTGCCCGATGCCAGCGTTCCGGCACAGGCGCAGGCCAGCGTGCCGCCCGAGGCGCTGGTCTGGCGCGGCAGCCTGCCGTCGATCTTCGTGCTCGAAAACGGTGTGCCCAGCCTGCGGATCGTGCGGGTGGGATATCCGCTGGCCGACGGGTCGATCTCGGTGGTGTCCGGCCTTGTCGGTGGCGAAACGGTGATCCTGTCGCCGCCGTCGTCGCTGGTTTCCGGTCAATAGCACGCGGTCGGAGGGTCAGGGAGGCATAATGGCGACGGAGCGGGACAACGACAGGGCGAAGGTGGCGCCGGGGGAGAGCCTCGGCCTCGCCGGTCGGCTGGCCAAGGCGTTCATCAATTCGCCATTGTCGCCGCTGTTGCTGCTCGCCTGCCTCGGTCTCGGGATCATGGGGCTGATCCTGACCCCGCGCCAGGAAGACCCGCAGATCTCGGTGCCGATGGTCGACGTGTTCTTCTCCTATCCCGGCATCTCGGCCGAGCAGGTGGCGGCGCTGGCGACCGATCCGCTTGAGCGGCTGATGAGCGAGATTCCGGGCGTCCAGCACGTCTACTCGGTGTCCGAACGCGACGGCGCGATGGTGACGGTGCAGTTCGAAGTCGGCGAACAGATGGGCGAAAGCCTGGTCAAGCTCAACGACAAGATCCAGTCCAACCTCGACCGGATCCCGCCCGGCGTCAGCCAGCCTTTGATCAAGCCCAAGGGGGTGGACGACGTGCCCGTCGTCACCCTGACGCTGTGGAGCCATGGCGTTGACGAGGGCGCGCTCAGGGCGCTTGGCCTCGACGTGATGCAGCGGCTCAAGGAAGTGCCCAACACCGCCCAGAGCTTCGTGGTCGGCGGGCGGTCGGATGCGATCAAGGTCGAGGTCTTCCCCGAGCGGCTCGCGGGCTTCGGGATCGGGCTCGACGAGATCGCCCAGACCATCCGCGCCGCCAATTCCGAGCGCGGGGTGGGCATGGTCGAGGCCGGGCAAAGCTCGTTCACGCTCTATACCGGGTCGTTCCTGCAAAGCGCGCGCGATATCGAAAACCTGATGATCGGCGTCGGCCAGGGCCAGCCGACCTATATCCGCGACGTGGCGCTGGTGACGCAGGGCACCGACGATGCCTCGTCGATGGTGACCTACTACACCGGCCCGGCTTACGGCGACCATGGCGAGGAGGGCGCGCAAACCCATGGCGCCGGCCCGGTCGCCCCGATCGGCGCCTCTGCCGTCACCATTGCGGTGGCGAAGAAATCCGGCTCCAACGGCGTCAGCGTCGCCAACGCGGTGCTGGCCTATGTCGACCGGCTGCAAGGCAACCTGATCCCCGACAACGTGCATGTCGAGATCACCCGGAACTATGGCGAGACCGCGAACGAGAAGGTCAACGAGCTGATCTTCAAGCTTTTCGTGGTGACCGGCGCGGTGACGTTGCTGATCTGGCTGGCGCTTGGCGTCAGGGCCGCGACGGTGGTGCTGATCGTGATCCCGATCGTGATCCTGGTCACCGTCTTTTCGGCCTGGCTGCTGGGCTACACCATCGACCGGGTGTCGCTGTTCGCGCTGATCTTTTCCATCGGGATTCTCGTCGACGACGCCATCGTGGTGGTTGAAAACATCTATCGGCGCTGGCTCGAAGAGGGCGAATGCTCCGAGAGCTGTTCGGTCGACGCGGTGCGCGAGGTTGGCAACCCGACGATCCTCGCCACCCTTACCGTGATCGCAGCGCTGTTGCCGATGGGCTTCGTGCGCGGGATGATGGGCCCCTACATGGAGCCGATCCCGGCGCTCGGCTCGGTGGCGATGCTGTTTTCGCTCTTTGCCGCCTTCATCTTCACGCCGTGGCTGGCGCAGCGCATCCGCCCGCCGATGCATCAGCTTGAAAAGTCGCAGGCCAAGGAGCACCGCCAGAGCCTCGCGCTCAACCGCTTCTACGTGCGCCTGCTGGTGCCGCTGATCACCCGTCGCCCGGTGGGCTGGGGCTTTGCCATCGGGTTGGTCGCGGTGTTCTTCCTCAGCCTGTTCCTGTTCTCCGCCCAGGCGGTTACCGTCAAGATGCTGCCCAAGGACAACAAGCCGGAGTTCAACGTCACCCTCAACATGCCCGAGGGCACGCCGCTGCCGGTCACCGCCAACGTCGCCGGGGCCCTGACCGAACAGCTTCTCACCATCCCCGAAGTGGTGGCGCTGCAAAGCTATGTCGGCACTGCCAGCCCGTTCAACTTCAACGGCCTGGTGCGCCACTCCTACCGGCGCGACCGGCCGTGGCAGGCCGATATCCAGGTCCAGCTCACCGCCAAGCACCACCGCGACCGCTCGTCGGAAGACCTTGCCGCCTATACCCGCGACTTGCTGACCCCGATCGCCCGCGACATGGGCGCGCGGATCGAGGTGATCGAGATGCCGCCGGGGCCGCCGGTGCTGCAAACCATGGTCGCCGAGATCTACGGCCCCGACGATGCCACCCGGCGCCAGGCCGCGACCGAGATCCGGGGGCTGTTCGAGCAGGCCGAGATCACCGTCGATGTCGACAGTTTTCTGCAAGATCCCTACACCTCGTGGCGCTTCGTGGTCGACCGCGAGAAGGCGAGCCGCCGGGGCGTATCGGTCGAGACCATCAACCGCCAGCTTGAAATGGTGATGGGCGGCTACCGGCTGGGCGACGTGAAGACCGACCGCGCGGTCGAGCCGATGTTCATCTACCTGCAAATGCCGCTGGCCCTGCGCGGCCAGTTCGGGCGGCTTGGCCAGCTTCCGGTGCCATCGACCACCGGGGCGATGATCCCGCTCACCGAGCTGGGCCATTTCGAGCGCTTCCAGCTCGATGAGCCGGTCTACCACAAGGATCTGCGGGCGGTGGAATACGTGACCGGCGAGGTCACCGGCAAGCTCGGCGCGCCGATCTACGCGATTTTCGAGCTTGAAGACATGCTCGACAGCTACGTCGCACCCGATGGCGTGCGGGTCGATACCAACTATGTCGGACCCCCGGAAGACAGCCTGTCGACCGCGCTGGAATGGACCGGCGAATGGACGGTCACGTATGAGACCTTCCGCGACATGGGGCTGGCCTTCGCCGTGGCGCTGATCCTGATCTATATTCTCGTGGTCTGGGAGTTCGGCAATTTCACCCTGCCGGCGATCGTGATGGCGCCGATCCCGCTGACGCTGATCGGCATCGTGCCGGGCCACTGGTTCTTCGGCGCGTCCTTCACCGCGACCTCGATGATCGGCTTTATCGCGCTGGCCGGGATCATCGTGCGCAACTCGATCCTGCTGGTCGATTTCTCGCTGCACGCGGTGGAATCGGGGATGCGGGTGCAGGATGCGGTGATCTATTCCTGCCAGACCCGCACCCGGCCGATCATCATCACCGCGATGGCGCTGATCGTCGGCTCGTCGGTGATCCTGTCGGACCCGATCTTTCAGGGCATGGCGATCTCGCTGATGTTCGGCGGGCTGGTCTCGACCCTGCTGACGCTGGTGGTGATCCCGCTGGGCTGCGTGAGTTTCCGCAAGTCGCTGATTGCCGCCTGCAACGGGCCGGTGCCCGCCAGCGTGACCGAGATGGGGCCGGGCTATGGCGTCATGCCGGGCACAGGTGACAGCGAGGCGGCACTGGCGGCAGCACGGGCCGAGCGGCGCGCCGGCGGTGGCATTGCCCGGTCGGTATCGACGGTGACGAAGGCGGCCTCCGGGCTTGCCGGGGCAGCGGCGCGCGGGCTGTCGACCGCCGCGCGCGGGCTGTCGCGGGCCGCGCAGGGGCCTGCGCCTGCGGCGGCTGTGGCAACGGTTGCGACGCCGGACCCGACCCCGGCGGCAAGCGCGTCGTCCGCAGCGGTCGCCGATACCGCGAGCCGCACCGGCGAGAGCGCCGAGCCGGCCGGTCCCGACGAGGCGCCAAAGGTTGCGGCCAAACCGGCCCGGATGGCCAAAGGCGCGGCGACCGCCCGCACCGCGCCGAAGCCTGCGACAAAGCCCAAAGCGACAACGAAGCCGAAGACGGCTGCGAAGCCGAAGGCGGCAACGAAGCCGAAATCCGCGACCAAGCCGAAGGCTGCCACCGCGCCGAAACCCGCAGCCACATCAAAGCGCGCCACGCAAAAACCTGCCAAGCCGAAGCCAGCCAAGCCCGGGGCGCGCCGCGGGATTCGGCTCAAGGGAATGGAGGACGACCGCAATGAGTAAGGCTTTTGTGAAGATCGCCGCCCTGGCTTGCGCGCTCGGTCTGGCCGCTCCGGCGGCGGGGCAGGGGCAGGCGGTGTTTCCGCCGGTGCCCGGTCCTTTCGTGGCACTGCCGGTGATGCCGGGGCCGGTGCCGGTGCCGCCGGTGGCGATGGCGCCCGCGCCGATCCGGCCCTTGTTTCAACCGCCGGTCAACGCGATTCGGGTGCCCTACTGGATGCAGCAGGCCCCCGCCGGGCAAATGCCGCCGCCCACCGCCGCCGCGCCCGCGCCCTCCGCCGCTGACGACAGCACCGGGGCGACAACGGCGACAACCGGCTACGGGCAGGCGACCGCACCGGGAACCTTCCCCGAAATCGGCAGTCAGGCGCCTGCGCCGGGCTATGCAGCACCCGGCGTGGCGCAAGGCTTTGGCGGTGGTGGCGCGGTGGCCCCGCAAGGGTGGGGTTACGGCGCGCCGCCGGGCTGGGCGCCGACGCCCTACGCACCGCAACCGGGCTGGGGCGGCTGGGCGCAGCCCGCCCCCGGCAACTGAGGAGTAGCGCGATGCGCAAGGTCATCGCCTGGTCACGACCGATACGCCCGCTGCCCGGCGCGGCGGCGCTGGCGGCCGCGGTCTGGGCGCTGTCGGGCATGGCGCTGGCGCAGGGCGGCAATCCCTGGACGCCGCAGGGCGCGATGCCAGCCACGCAATATCCGGGCACGTCCACCGGTGGCGCGGCGCCGGGGTGGGCGCTGCAAGACCCGGCGGCGAGCCGCTATGCGCCGCCCGATCTCGATGCGCAGCTCTCGGGCGCTGCGATCGCGGCGCCGGCGGCGCCCGCTGCCCTGGCCCCGGCGGCGCCCGGCTTCGCCGCCACCGCGCCGGGCTATGCGCCGACCGGGCTTCAGGCTCCGTCGCCACCGCAGCCAGCCGCCGCGCCGCAATCTGGCGGGGTCGCCTACGGCACCCAGCCGGGCCAGCCGGGCGCCTATGGCTATGCGCCGGTGACCCCGGTCGTGCCGGGCGTGGCCACCTATCCGGCTGCGCCGCCCTACGGCGCCGGGCTGCCCTATGGCCCCGGAGGCCTGCCGGCGATGGGCTACGGCGCGGGCTATCCGGTTACCGGTTACGGTGCGCCGGGCTACGGCACCGGCTACCCGGCCACCGGCTACGGCGTGCCCGGTTACGGCGCGGGCTACCCGGCCACGGGCTATGGCACTGGCTTTCCCGGTGTCGGATATGGCTCCGGCTTTCCCGGCTCCGGCTGGGGCAGCGGTTGGCCGGCAACAGGATTTTCGCCCTTTGGTTTTTGGTGAGTTCAGGGTGAATACCCCCTTCCGACGGAAGGGGAGATACGGTGAAGGGCGCGCGTCCCGGCGCCCGTGAGCCGCGAGGATTTCGGGACTGAACTTGGGAGACTATCATTATGCGTAAGACACTTGTGACGATCGCGCTCGCCGCCGGTCTGGCCGGTGGGCTCGCGGCTTCGGCCGGGGCTCAGGGTTGGGGCTATCCCGGCTACGGCGCGCCCGGCTATGGCGTTCCCGGCTACGGTGGGCCCGGCTATGGCGGCTGGGGTCCGGGCTGGGGCGGCAACAACTGGGGCCCCGGTGGTTGGGGCGGCCCGGGCTGGGGCGGCAATAACTGGATGCCCTGGGGCAACAACAACGGCTGGAACAATGGCTGGGGCAACAACTGGGGCCCGTTCAACAGCGACGGCTCCGGCAACGGCGCGTTCAACTTCGGCTTCTCCGGCAATGCCGAGGGCGCGGGCCGCGGCCAGGGTCAGGGCCAGGGCTATGGTCAGGGCTACGGCTATAACGCCCCCTACGGCTACGCCCCCTATGGCTACGGCGTTCCGGGCGGGATGCCGCCGGGCGCAATGCCGCCGGGCATGATGCCGCCGGGCGCCGATGGGGCCGCCCCCGCCGCGCCGGGCGATGCCGGTGGCGAGCCGCAAGCGCCGGCCGCCGAGGGCGACGCCAACTGATCTGACGATCAGCCAAGCCAACTGCCTGCCCCCGCCGCGCGCGCGGGGGCAGGCCATCGCAAAACAGATGACAGGCCCGGAGGCCCCCATGCGCCTGCTCCGACAGCAAACAACCCGCTCCATTGCTTCGCGCCCCGCAGCGCGCCGGGTGTGGCTGGCCGTTCTGGCCGGTGTTACCGCGCTGGCGGTTCCGCTCGCGGCAGCGGCGCAGACCGCGCCGCCGTCCTATTCCGCCGATGCAGTCTACCGCGCGCCGGATGGCAGCGAGAGCAGCGGCCGGGTGATCAAGTCCGGCCCCGACATGCGGCTCGAATTCAGCCAGGGCGACCGGCCCGTGGTGCAGATCATTCGCCGCGCCGAAGGGCTGATGTATGTGCTCGATCCGGGCAGCAAGAGCTATTACGAAGTGCGCGGCGCGCCCGACCCGCAGGCCGCGAATCTCGGCTACGAGCCACCCTGCGACCAGTCGGCCCAGGGCGCGATCTGCAACTTTCTGGGCACCGACACGATCTCCGGCATCACCGCCGAGATCTGGGAACTGGGCCAGGCCGGGCAGGGGCCGGCGATCCGCATTCTCTGGGACGGTGCGCGCAAACGCGCGCTGCGGCAGGATTTTCCCGATGGCAGCGCGATGGCGATGCGCTTCGAGGCGATGGAAGAGATCGACGGGCGCAGCGTCGAGCACTGGTCGATCACGGTAACCGCCGCCGACCAGCCGACCCTGAGCGGCAGCTGGTATTACGACCCCGAATTGCGCGTCGAGCTGCGCGAAGAGCTGCCGTCCGGCGAGCAACGCAGCCTTGAGAACATCGCCGTTGGCGCGGTCGACCCGGCGCTGTTCACGGTGCCGGAAGGCTGGACGCTGGTCGCCCCGCCGCAAGCCGCGCCGTCTGGCAATTGAACCACGGGGGCGGGGGATGCTGACACTCATTGCGAACTTCAAGGGTGGCACCGGCAAGAGCACGGTGGTGTTCAACCTTGCGGTCTGGTGCCTCGCCCATGGCCGCGAGGTGCAGATCTACGATCTCGATCCGCAGCGCACGGTGAGCGACACCGTCGATATCCGCGCCGAGATGGGCTACGCGCCCGCGCTCGATGTGGTCCATGAACTGCCCGCCCGCGCGCCGCGCGGCGAGGGGCTGATCGACGTTGGCCTGTCCGACACCGAGGCGATGCGCGCTGCGGTGCGCGCGGCAGGCCGGATCGTGATCCCGGTCTCGCCCTCGCAGGCCGATATCTGGGCGACCCAGCATTTTCTCGAGATCGTCGCCGAGGAGCGCAAGGGCAAACGCAAGGCCGAGGTGATGGCCTTCGTCAACCGCGCCGACCCGCATCCGCGCTCGCGCGAAAACGCCGAGACCTATGCCGCGTTCAAGCTCTTGCCGACTGTCACCGCACTCAAGCCGCGCCTCGTCCAGCGCCTCGCGTTCCGACGGTCGTTTTCCGAGGGCCTCGCCGCCTTCGAGCTGGAGCCGGGCGGCAAGGCGGCGGCCGAGCTCAACGCGCTGGCGCGCGCGATCTTTTCGTAACCCCCTGTCCGGGGAAGGAGTATTGACGTGATTGGCCCGATCCTGCGCCTCGTTCTGATCTACCTCGTTCTGATCGCCGCCGTGGTCGCGGTGTTCAACCGCGACAAGCTGGCGGCCTTGTTTGGCGGCGGCGCACCCGAGGCCGTGGCCGCGGCACCCGCGCCGGTCACACCGCCGGTCGTGGCGGTTACCCCGCCGGTCGTCGCGGACCCCACGCCCACACCTGCACCCCAACCCGCCCCCGCGCCAAGCGCGCCGAGCTATGGCAGCGATCTGCAAACCCCGACCGCGCCGGCCGCACCCGAGGCTGCGGCCCCGGAAGTGCCGCAGATCGCCCCTGCGCCGGACCAACCGGACCAGCCCGACGCCGCCCGCGACGCCGCGCTCGCCACCGCCATCGCCAATGTGCGCCAGGCGTTCTGGCAGGGCGATATCGAGGGCGCACGGGCGCAGATGCGCGCGCTGGCCGCCGCTCATCCCGACAATATCGAGATCGCGGGCGAGCTTGGAAATCTGCATTTCGCGCTGCGCGATTATCCGGCTGCTGCCGGGGAATGGCACCGCGCCGGGTTGCTGATGATCGCGGCCGGACAGGGCCAGCGGTTGATGAGCCTGTTGCCGGCGCTGCGCTCGATCGACCCCGACAGGGCGGCCGACCTTGCCGCCCGTCTGCAAGGGCGGTAGGGACGGCCATGAACCAATCGCTCGCCACCCGACTCTCGCGGCTCGAAGCGCATCTGAAGGCCGAAAACCCGGTGCTGCTGGAGGTGCTGCCGACCTATTACAAGGCCGACAAGCTGCTGCGCCGGATGGGCCTGATCGGGCCGCAGACCTCGCTCGCCAACCGGATCTCGTGGTGGCCGCTGATCGCGGTGATGGGCACGTTTTCCTCCGGCAAGTCCACCTTCATCAACGCCTTTGTCGGCGAGAAGGTGCAGGATACCGGCAACCAGGCGGTGGACGACAAGTTCACCGTGATCTGCCACCGTTCCGGCGACCAGCCCGGCAACCGCACGCTGCCCGGCACCGCGCTCGATGCCGATCCGCGCTTTCCGTTCTTTCGGATCTCGGGCGAGATCGAGAAGGTGGCGAAGGGCGAAGGCAAGCATATCGAGAGCTACCTGCAACTGCGCACCACCCAGACCCCGGCGATCGAGAACAAGATCATCATCGACAGCCCCGGTTTCGATGCCGACGACCAGCGCCGCTCGACCTTGCGCATCACCGATCACATCATTGACCTGTCGGACCTCGTGCTGGTGTTTTTCGATGCCCGCCATCCCGAGCCGGGAGCGATGCAGGACACGCTGGAGCACCTGGTGTCGCGCACTGCGCGGCGCACCGATGCCTCGAAGTTTCTCTACGTGCTCAACCAGATCGACACCGCTGCCGCCGAGGACAACCCCGAAGACATCACCGGGGCTTGGCAGCGCGCGCTTGCCCATGCCGGGCTGTCGGCGGGGCAGTTCTTCACCATCTACGACGAGGGCGCGGCCGTGACCATCAAGGACCCGGCCCGCGAAAAGCGCTTCCGCGAAAAGCGCGATGCCGACCTTGCCCGTATCCATGCCCGGATCGACGAGGTCGAGCTGCACCGCAATTACCGGATCGTCAGCTTTCTCGAAACCATGGCCAAGGAGCTGGAGCACGACGTGCTGCCCCGGCTCGAAGCCGCGCGCGACCGCTGGCGGCGGGGCGTGGCGCTGATCGACTTGGCCGCGCTGGCTGCGGTGGTCGCCGCCACCGGCGGGCTGGCCTACGGCTTTGGCTGGCCGATCGGGCAGATCTTTTCGCTGAACTGGATCGCCGGTCATCGCATCGAGGCGGCGGCAATCGCGGTGGCCGCGCTGGTGATGGCGGGAGCGGTGCATTTCTGGGCGCGGGCGCTGGTGGCGCGCCGGGTGGCGCGCGGCCTGCCGGAAGCGGAGGGCGAGCTTGAGCTCGATCTGCGCGCCGCCTTCCTCAAGGGCACCCGGGCCTGGCGGCCGATCCTGCGCGCCCGCCCGGCGGGCTGGAACCGCCGTGCCGCCTCCCGGCTGCGCAATATCCGCGATACCGTCGCGGGCCATATCCAGAACCTGAACGACCGTTACGCCGACCCGTCGGTGAAGTCGCGCCCGGTCGAGCCGGGGCCAGTT
>SWCA01001273.1_pt1 | contig 28261 bp, 30 predicted proteins | sample 4692961 | NCBI WGS metagenome assembly SWCA01 (sample SAMN10267275, study PRJNA491770) | bioreactor metagenome | isolation source: DHS bioreactor inoculated with | place: Japan: off Shimokita Peninsula
AAAAAAAGAAAGTAATATACGACCTAATAAAATATTTACTGCTGATGAAAATATAATAATATATAGAGTAGCTCACCTTAAAGAAGGAAAGATAGAAGAAGTTACAGACCAGTTGATTAATATTTTTACTAAAAGCTAATATAAAACTATAATAGGGGTATATATAGACATTATAAGGATGTTTTCTACTAACTTATGAAAGCAGGAGAATTATTGAAGAAAAGAAATATGTATTTTATTATTTTAACGATAGTTAGTGTAATAACAATGATTATTAACATTTATAATATTAATAATATTAACAAAAATAGAGGCTACTATATAGGAAAAATAGAAAGTATAAATTAAGAAGAAAGTGTTACTACGGTAAAAAAATCTCCTGTTTTCAGTGGCTTCAACATAAACTCATCTCTTTTTGGGAAGGAAAACGTGTCTGATAGTTTGTATAATTGTTCAAGGAGGGTTATTGTGATAAGCTATATAATAAAAAAAGTCAGATCCGTAGATAAATACGAAGTAAAGAGAATTTATACTTTAGGAGATGAAGCATTGTGAAAAGATTTAAAAACCTATTTATGATGATTAGTTTATTATTAATAGCATTAATTTTAATATCTTGTCAAAGTAGCGTAGAAGAGCCTTCAATTAAAGTTTTGTATGGTTCTAATGAGTTAAATCCGATTTATTATGGGGATAGATATAATAAAGAGAAAGAGAACATTGAAAAAAGAATAAAAAGCGTTATGGTTGGGGAAAGATTTATTGATTTGCCAACAATTAATTTTGGAGAGAAAATGGAAATTAAAGCCCTAAATTTTCAAACAAATGAATTTCAAATTTATGATTATATAGTGGATGAAGATGGTAATATTGTTTCTGATTATAATGTAGAGCCATTTATAATAACTTCAATAGATGATGAGAGAGCAGAATTTATATTTGAGGAAAGGGAAGATTTAGAAAAACACCAAGATTATTTTGTCGAAGGAAAATCTATACATTGCTTATTGTTTAGAAGTAAGATAAATAAATCTTCTTTCGCATTCGCAACACTTGTATTAGGGAATAGTAAATAAAATGGATACAAAGGGATGGTTATTTTGTATCCTTTCAAAAAGTTAAATATTAAAGAATAGCGGGTTTTAGAGGATATTGCGTATGCTTAAAGCGTGTATTTTGAATTGTAGGGACATTGATAGTTATAATTTAGAAACAAATTTACTAATAAAGACTAAGTCTGATAGTAAATTAAATAATGACATAAAAGACTATTTCAATAGAATTTGGGATAATAAGGATGGTTACTATACAGTAGAATACGATGAATATAAATCTGAATCACTTATTAAAACTATAATTAGTATTTTTGTCAAAAGTTAGTAGGAAGCATCTGTGAATATTAGATAGGTGCTTCTTTTTATACTATATTGAACCACAAAATACAAAACCGTGCAGAGCAAGGTGTTTTCACCTTCACTTATGCACGGTTTTTTACATTTTTCTTCGCCCAATAGCAAAGCTAGAGATTGAGCTATGAAATCTTGTAGATATCTTTTTACGAGATGCTCATTATAAAATTAATTTTCAAAATAACTGTTTTAAGAACGAATGGTCCTACATAATATTTAATTAGAACTTTTACCATAGGGTTAACTAATCACTAAGAGACAAGTATAATCTTAGAAATCGTTCAGACATAAAGGGGGTAGGACCATGGAGAAAGAATTAGAAAGATCAATACAGAAGTCTAGAGAAGAATCGACTAATGAGCTAAAGGGAGAAGGAAAAGCAGAAAAAAATAAAAACTTTACGACTTGTATAGTAGGTGTTATATGTTTTTTACTTATTTTTTATTTAGGCATGACGAAATTTTACTCAAATCATTATTATTTTGGATCTGAAATCAATTCCGTAAATGTTTCCGAGAAAACTATGGATGAGGCAAAAACCATAGTGGCATCTCAGCTACAGGAGCACACTATAACCCTAAAAGAGCGAGATGGTAAAATCGAATATATAAAAGGTAGTGACATAAATTTGCGATATAGTTCTGATGCAGGTTTTTATAGATTTAAAGAGAGTCAGAATCCTCTCTATTGGTTTTTAGAAATTTTCTCCCATAAGAATTCAAAAACCACAGTAGACTTATTATATGATGAGGAATTATTGAAGAAGCAAATCGATGGACTCTCGTGCTTTGATTATAAAAATATAGTTGAACCTAAAAATCCAAGTTTTCAATATTTAGATAATAGTTATATTGTTGTAGATGAAGTTCAAGGAAATAAAGTAGATAAAGAAAAATTATATATGCATTTAGTAGATAAAATTTTAAATGAAGATACGAAGATAGACTTAGAAGCAATGGATTGCTATGTGAAACCAGAATATACTTCAAGGGCTCCCATGATCTTAGAAGTCAAGGACGTACTGAACAAATACGTATCATCTAAAGTTACTTATACTTTTGGAAACAAGAAAGAAATAATTGACGGTGATATAATAAACCAATGGACCACAGTGAATGAGAATTTTCAAGTCATTATCGATGAAAAAAAGATAAAAAATTATTTAGAAGAACTTTTTAAATCCTATAACACTGTTGGGAAGACCAGAAGTTTTGCTGGGTCATCGGGAAAGGTTATCAATGTAGGTGGTGGCGATTATGGATGGTGTATTGATACAGTAGAAGAAGCAAAAAAACTGATGATGAATATTAGAGAAGGAAAGACTATAACAAAAGAGCCTGCATACAGTCAGGTGGCCTTCTCTCACGGCAGCACTGATATTGGAAATACCTATGTTGAAATAGATATAGGCAAACAGCATATATGGTTTTATAAGAATGGTTCCCTAATAGTCGATGGACCTATTGTAACTGGTGATGTAAAAAGACACATGACAACGCCTAAAGGTATTTATAGATTAAAATATAAAGCAAAACATGTTGTCCTAAGGGGTCCGGGTTATGCTGCGCCAGTTACTTTTTGGATGCCCTTTAATAGGGGAATAGGGCTTCACGATGCAAACTGGAGAAGTAGTTTTGGAGGTAAAATCTATAGGACAAATGGATCCCATGGTTGTATAAACTTACCTTATAACGTAGCAAAGAAGATATTTAACAATATTGAGGTGAATACACCTGTGGTTTGTTATTAATAAGTTTATGGTTTTTAATAGTGTAAAAAAACAAACAGAAGAACTGCCTAAAAGCAAAGATATGGAGGCTTTGGAGGCAGTTTGTTTTTTATAAAATCTAGCAAAAAACTATATAAATAATACCTTGGAACATAAGCAATTCTAAATTTCACACACATATAACCAAATATTAATATATTATTAACAGAAATCAAATAAAATAGAATTACAAAAGGAGGGGTACTATGAGTACATTAACTAACTACCTAAAGAAAAGTGATGTTACGATATATTATCTTTTTAATAGAAGGATTCACTGTAGTATCCTTGATATGCTTATGAGAAAAATTACCCATTTAGGGTCATGGGTGTTTACAACTATGCTTCCTTTGGTATTCCTGTTATCGGCTAATAAAAAGGCTAAGGAAATAGGGATAGATTTATCGGTCACTATAATCATAAGTCAAGCAATAGTACATTCGATAAAAAAGCTAGTTAGAAGACCGAGACCATATAAAATACTAGATAAAGCTATAGCAATTAATCCACCTGCATGTCAGAATTCATTCCCTTCCGGTCATACCTGTGCAGCCTTTGCTTGGGCCTTAGTTTTAGCATTTCATTTATCTTTTTTTTCAGTTTTGTTTCTAACTTTAGGAGTACTAGTCGGAATCTCTAGAATTTATTTAGGATTTCATTACCCTACCGATGTCTTTATTGGTGCCTTTATTTCATATTTAGCACATATTATTGCTATTATAGTTATTTAAAATTATCTATATAAGGAGAAGATTATATGAAAATTGCAGTGTTTACTGACACCTTTTTACCGGAAATAAATGGAGTTACTAAAACACTAGGCAAGATGAAGGACCACATGGATAAGGGGAATATAGAATACAAATTTTTTGTTCCAGGAAAAGAAGATACTAAAACAATGTATGATAATATTATATCCTTTACTAGCTTTAATTTTTTCCTGTATCCAGAATGTAAAATTGCTATTCCAAAATATAAAGATGTCAAGAAAACATTAGATGATTTTAAACCTGATATTATTCATATAGTAACACCCTTTTCTATTGGATTAACTGGAATGAAATATGCTAAGGATTATAATATACCATTGGTAGCCTCATATCACACGGATTTCCCAAAATATTTAAGGTTTTACAATTTAGATATACTAGAAAGTACAATATGGAAATTTTTCAGATGGTTCCATTCCCATTGTTATATGAACTTTTGTCCATCAAGAGATACAAGAAATGATATGATTAAGCATGGTATAGAAAATGTAGAGCTGTGGGGTAGAGGTATAGAGCGGGATAAATTTTCTCCCAATAAAAGAAGTGAAGAACTAAGAGGGAAATATTGTGACGATGAAGAAAAGATGCTACTTTATGTGGGGAGAGTGGCCCCTGAAAAAGAACTAGATATACTTATAAAGTCAGCAGAAATTTTAAACCAAAAAGGATTAAAGTATAAACTAGTAGTAGTAGGTGATGGACCGGCTAAGGAAGAATTAGAAAAAAGAAATATTGAAAATATTATTTTTGCTGGTTATAAAACTGGAGAAGAATTACTCTCTTATTATGCATCGGCGGATATATTTACTTTTCCATCTAGTAGTGAAACCTATGGCAATGTAATATTAGAAGCCATGGCTTCGGGACTTGCGGTAGTAACCCCCTATGCAGGAGGAATAAAAGAAAATCTTAAGGACATGTATAATGGGCTAGCTATGAAACCTGGAGATCCTCAAGATATGGCAGATAAAATTGAAATCTTAATAAATAACGAAGAATTAAGAAAAACCATAATTAAAAATGGACTTGAATATATTAAAACTAAAAGTTGGGATAGTATATATAAAGGATTATTTAATAAATACGAACTTGTAATAGCACAGTCTAAAAATAAATATAGAAAAATATCTGCTTAAACTACTAACCCTCATTGGAGGGTTTTTTCTTTTCAAATTATTATTAAAGAATAATATTCTTGATTTATACAATAGATATATATAGAATTGTTTTGTGATTAAAATAAGATTGTAAGGATTGGTTAAATGAATGATATAAACAAGTTTTCAGAATATGTAGGAGAAATGGCATTAAAATCAATGCTCTATGAGGTAAGTGCTACTCCTAAGCCTGGTCTAGTTGATAGGTCAAATTCAGGGGCACATAAAGATATGGACTTTTTTACATTTATTGATAGTAGCAGTGCATTGGGACAAGCCTTTTATAAATGTGCATTAAAGGGCTCGCAATTTAATGGCAATAATTATCAAGAATTATTATCTGATATAAGACCTATAGGTATTGAAGGGGAAAAGAAGATGTTTACTGCTACCAATGGAATTAATACCCACAAGGGGCTAGTTTTTTCATTGGGTATTATATCTGCGGCGGCAGGATCTATATATAAGAAATCTAAAAATAAAGATATTCCAAGCACCCTATTATGTAATAGGGTAAGAGAGATGACAAAGGATATATCAAAGAAAGAGTTTAAAATAGTATATGAAAAAGATAAATTGACCTATGGAGAAAAGCTTTATCTTAAATATGGTGTTAGAGGCATAAGGGGAGAAGTGGAATCAGGATTCTCTACGGTAAATAATTTTAGCCTCCCTATATTTAAAAAATTAATGAATGAAGGAAATTACCATATCAATAATATATTGGTTCAGACATTATTATATTTAATGAAGGAAACAGAAGATAGTAATATTTTGGGAAGACATGATATAGATATTCTAAATTATGTGAAGAATGAAGCTAATAAGGCCATGCTATTGGGAGGAATCTTTACTAAAGAAGGAAAAAAATATATTGAAAAAATGGATAAGGACTTTATACAGAAAAACATTAGTCCCGGAGGCTCAGCGGATCTTTTGGCAGTTACCATAATGCTATATTTGTTAGAAAACCCTAAAATGTGCTAAAGTTTTTATTGTGTGTGTTTTTTTGGTGTTTTTTTGTGAATATGTATTTGAAATCAAAGGTTAAATAGATTATAATGAAATAAATTGGATACGGGATACAGTATCTCGATTACAGGATCCCCTAACTAAAAAATTAAAGGGGGGTAATATGGAAAAAATATTATATACATTAGTGATAGCAATGGTTGGAGGAATTCTAGGAATAAAGCTTAAAATACCTGCAGGAGCATTAATAGGTGCCATGATAGCCGTTGCAATATATAACATAAATACAGGTAAAGGTGATATACCTCCTAATTTCAAACTACTGGCACAAATAGTTGTAGGAGGAATGATAGGTTTAAATTTCACCATGGAGACAGTTCAAGGGTTAAAGGAGCTACTAATACCTGGACTAATATTAGTCCTTGGACTTACAATATTTAGTCTGACCTTGGGATTTACTATTTCTAAATTAACCGGAGTAGATATGATAACAGCTTTATTTAGTACATCGCCAGGGGGATTGACGGATATGACTCTTATTTCAGAGGCCTATGGAGCAGAAACTCCCAAGGTGGCATTGTTTCACTTGATGAGACTAGTTACAGTTATTACTGTAATGCCAATGGCGATTAAATTGTTCGCTAAATTTGTGAATTAAAAGAAGGTTTTAAAGAATGCTTTATGATATAAGTGAAAGAATTATTCAACTTAATTATTCTAAAGACATTAATGAAGTAAAAGAATTTTTAGCTAAACAAAATTTAAGCTTTGATAAAGATATTGAATATACAGTAGCATTATATAAAGACACTGAGATCGTTGCAACAGGGTCCTTTGCAGATAGAACTCTTAAATGTATAGCTGTAGACCCACAATACAAAGGGCAAGGATTATCTAACAAAGTGGTAAGTCACTTAATAAATGAAGAATACCGAAGAGGTAACACTCATCTATTCATATACACAAAACCAGAAAATTATACTATGTTTAATGACATGGGTTTTTATAGGGTTTGTGAAATCGATTCTGTATTATTAATGGAAAATACAAGAAATGGTATTAAGAACTATATAAATGAATTAAGAGAGTCACAAATAAAAACAAATAATATATCTAGTATTGTAATGAATGGAAACCCCTTTACATTAGGACATCAATATTTAATAGAATATGCGTCTAACAACAGTGATGTTGTACATGTATTCGTTGTATGGGAGGATAAATCAACATTTCCATCGGAAATTAGATATAGATTGATAAAGGAAGGCACAAAACACCTTAATAATGTTTACGTACATAAGGGAAAGGATTATATCATTTCCAGTGCTACCTTTCCAACATACTTTATTAAGGATAATGTTACAAAGAGGCATGCAGTTTTAGATTTAACCATATTTGGAAAATATATTGCACCATCACTAGATATTACAAAACGATTTGTAGGACAAGAGCCCTACTGTCCTGTGACAAAGGTATATAATGAAACAATGAAAGAAATATTACCCAAATATGATATAGAAGTCATAGAGATTCCAAGAAAAGAAAAAGACGAAGATGTCATCAGTGCCTCCAAGGTTAGAAGGATGCTAAAGGATGACAATTTTAAAGGAATAAAGGAAATCGTTCCCAAATCAACCTACGACTTTCTTGTTTCAGATGAAGCAAGGGGCATTATAAATGATCTGAAACGTAAAGACTCTAGGCATTGATTATATGGAGGTGAACAATATGGAATTAAAAAAAATAGGAATGGCAGGAACCCTTGAATCCAGTGATATTTCAATTGCTATACAGCCAAAAGATACAGAAGGTATTGAAATAAATCTCCAGAGCTCCGTTGAAAAACAATTCGGAAATCAAATTCGCAAGGTTATTATGAATACTTTAGAAGAATTAGGAATTAAAGATGCTTTAGTAAATGCCAATGACAAGGGTGCATTGGACTGTGTTGTAAAGGCGAGGGTACAAGCTGCGGCATGTAGATCAGCTGAGACTATGGAATATACTTGGTAGGGGTGATGATCGATGAAACTAAGAAGGACTATGATGTACGTTCCCGGTAATAATCCTGGAATGATAAAAGATGCTCATATATATGGTTCAGATTCTATTATGTTCGATTTAGAAGATTCTGTGTCCCTAAATGAAAAGGATGCAGCTAGATTTTTAGTATATAATGCATTAAAAACCATTGATTATGAAGGTGTTGAAACAGTTGTCAGAGTTAATGGATTAGATACACCCTTCGGTAAGGATGACTTTGAAGCAATAATTAGGGCTAAGCCAGATATAATAAGACTTCCTAAGACTGAGAAACTAGAGGATGTATTAGAAGCAGATGAATTAATTACAGAAGTTGAGAAGAAAATTGGAATGGAAGTAGGAACTATAAAGCTCATGGCTGCAATCGAAAGTGCTCTAGGAATTATTAACGCCTATGAAATAGCAAAGGCTAGTCCTAGAATGGTTGCCATTGCCATCGGAGCAGAGGATTTTGTAACTGATATGAAAACAACTAGATCCTTAGAGGGTGTAGAGTTATTAAATGCTAGAAGCCAGATCCTTCTTGCAGCAAGGGCTACGGGATTGTATGCATTGGATACAGTGTTTTCAGATGTCAATGATGAAGAAGGATTTATAAATGAAGTTAAGCATATAAAACAGCTGGGCTTTGATGGGAAGTCTGTTATTAACCCAAGACAAATTGGGCCAGTACATGAAATATATACACCAACGGAAAAGGATATAGAGAAGTCAATTAGAGTATTACATGCTATAGAAGAAGCTAATAGAAAAGGTTCAGGAGTAATATCCCTAGATGGTAAAATGATTGATGGTCCTATTGTTGACAGAGCAAGGAGAGTAATAGAACTTGCTAAAGCAACTGGAGCCTATAAGGGGGATGAAAAAATTGGTTAAGAATAAAGTTGGAAGAGAGATTCCAGAGAAAATAGATGGATTAGGACAATTAAAACCCTATATGGGCCCCTTTGAATATACACCCGAGGGAAGAAAATTTGGACCAAAACTTAAAAGACCATTGCCCCATAAAAGTAAGGTTCTTGATTCCATTGAAAGAGCAGTTTTAGCAACAGGGCTTAAAGATGGCATGACTATATCCTTTCATCACCATTTTAGAACTGGAGATTATGTTGTAAACATGGTGATGGATGCCATTGCCAAACTAGGAATAAAGAATCTTGTTATAGCAGCTAGTTCTCTGACAACATGTCATGATTCACTTATAGAGCATATAAAAAATGGAGTAGTAAGAAGAATTGAAACAAGTGGACTTAGAGGAAAACTTGGAACAGAAATTTCCAATGGAATAATGGATATACCAGTAATTATCAGATCCCATGGTGGTAGAGCTAGAGCTATTGAAGCAGGAGAAGTAAAGATTGATGTTGCTTTCTTAGGAGCTCCTTCCTGTGATGAATATGGAAATTCCAACGGATTTTCAGGCAAGTCTATATGTGGATCCCTAGGATATGCTAAGGTAGATGCTAAGTATGCTGACCAAGTTGTTATTATCACAGATAATTTAGTAGGATATCCAAATCTACCGGCTAGCATCGAACAATCCCAGGTTGATTATGTGGTTAAAGTAGATTCCATAGGGAATCCAAAGGGAATTGTTTCAGGAGCTATTAGAGATACTCAAAACCCTAGAGATTTACTTATTGCAGAAAATGCAGTAAGGGCCATTGAGGCATCAGGATATTTCAAAAATGGTTTCTCCTATCAAACTGGAGCTGCAGGAGCTTCTTTGGCAGTAACTAAGTTTTTAAGGGAAAAGATGATAGAGAAAAACATTAAAGCCAGCTTTGGCCTTGGAGGAATAACTTCACAATTAGTAAAATTACATGAGGAAGGTTTATTCAAAGGCCTATTTGATACTCAATCCTTTGATCTTGTAGCAGCAGAGTCAATAGGAAAAAATCCAAAACATTTTGAGATAGATGCAAGTTTTTATGCAAATCCACATAATTCAGGTCCTGCAGTTAATAAGCTAGATTTAGTTATGCTGGGAGCATTGGAAATAGATACAGATTTTAATGTTAATGTAATTACTGGCTCCGATGGGGTGATAAGTCAAGCATCGGGGGGACATTCCGATACCGCAGCAGGAGCTAATATGTCAGTAATCTTGGCACCCCTTATTAGGGGAAGAATGCCCATAATTTTAGACAAAGTTACCACAGTAGTAACACCTGGAGAGACTATAGATGTTGTGGTCACTGACTATGGTATTACCGTTAATCCTAGAAGACAGGATTTGATTGATAATTTCAAGGCAGCAAACCTGCCATTGTTTACGATAGAGGAATTGAAGCAAAAGGCAGAAAAACTCACAGGCAAGCCCGAACCCATTGAATTTGGAGATAAGATTGTTGGAGTAGTTGAGTACAGAGATGGCACAGTAATTGATGTAATCAGACAAGTAAAATAGTAGTTTTACTATGATTTAACTTAATTAGATATAAACTCTATTAATAGAATTAGAAATATGGTAGTTATCTATTTTAATAGTAATATTAATAGAGTTTTTATAAAAAAAAGAAAAAAGGGGATGAAACGCATGTTTAAGAAGTCATTAGCAATGTTATTAGTAGTATTTATGGTAGCGGCAGTATTTGCTGGATGTCAAAGTGAACCGGCAAAGGAAGCGCCTCAAGAAGGTAAGGAAGCACCAGCAGAAGAAACTAAAACATCAAATTTCCCAACTAAGAAAACAGTTGAAATCGTTGCACCTGCCAGCCCAGGTGGTGGATGGGACTCTACAGCTAGAGCAATACAAAAGGTTATCAAAGATAACGATTTAGCTCCAGATGTAAATGTAATAGTAACTAATAAACCAGGTGGAAAAGGTTCAATAGCATGGAATATGCTAATTGATAGAGCAGATTCTCACCAAGTTGCAATGGATTCAGCTTATATTTATCTTAATAAATTATTAGGAGTTGAAGGAGCGCAGGATTTAGAAGACTTACAACCAATAGCTACTTTGACAAGTGAATGGATCGCTGTGTTTGTGAAGGCTGATTCAGAATTCCAAAATATTAATGAAGTAATGGATAAGTTAAAGGAAGATCCAAATTCTCTTAAGATTGCAGTAGCTCCTGGAAAAGGAAATAATGACCATTTATCTTTCCTAAAAACTGCTAAAACAGCAGGAGTTGACATTGTGGAATTAGATAAGAATATAATGGCAACAACTACAGGAGAATTAATCCCAGGATTACTTGGAGGATTCTATGATGTAGTATCAGTAGGAGCTAACGAAGGACTTGAATTCATGAAGTCTGGAGATTTAAGAGCTATATCAATTACTGCCGATGAAAGATTAGAAGGAGACTTTGCTGACGTTCCAACTCTTAAGGAGCAAGGTATAGATGTTGTATATCCACACTGGAGAGGTATTTTAGCTCATCCAGAAATGACAGATGAAGAAATAGCATGGTGGGATGATTTATTAGGTAAGGTTGTAGCTACTGATGATTGGCAACAAATTCTAGAAAATAATAGTTGGCTTTCTTACTACAAAAACAGTGAAGAAACAGCGAAGATGTGGGAAGAAGAATATGAAAGTTATGAAGAGTTAGTAAATGATGTTGGATTAGGTCAATAGAAAAAGATACTAAATATTATACTAAGCATTTACAAGGTGGTTTGCCTTGTAAATGCTTAGATACACAAACATTTGGAGGTGAAGGATATGAGTGAGAATAAAATCATTGGAATCTTTGGATTAATTATAACTGCAATGTATGGGTTTGCTATACCAGGAGTTAAAAATCCAAGTCCTACTTTTCTTTCAGGAACCACAATATTCCCCATATTAGTAGCAATAGGAACCTTTGTGTTTTCTGCAGCATTTTTTGTTATGGATTTTAAAGAGAAGGGCAAAGCTAAAAAATATACTCCAGACAAAAAAGTAATGAAAACTATAGGTGTGTATTTATTAATATTTATTATATACTCTATAATTTTTGAAAGTGTAGGGTTCATACTTTCTACTTTATTTATGCTTTTTGGTATATTAACTGTATTAAATAAGGGAAAGTTAAAAGTAAATTTAATAATAAGTATCGTATTTCCAGTAATAGCTTATGCTGTTTTTGCTAAAGGTTTTGCTATTTCATTACCACCAGGAATAATTTATTTTTAATATAATAGAAGAGAGGTGAAATAATAATGGAAGAAATATTTGGATATTTAATGCAAGGTTTTGGAGATGTACTAACATTTCAGAATCTTTTATGGATAACCTTTGGAGGTCTATTTGGTACTATAGTTGGTATGTTACCAGGACTAGGACCAGCAACTGGTATAGCTGTATTACTTCCAATAACCTTTGGAATGGATCCTACTACGGCTCTTGCAACAATGACAGCAATTTACTTCGGAGCCATGTTTGGGGGCTCAAGAGCATCAATTCTTATTAATACTCCGGGAGCTGGTTCAGCCATTGCATCGACCTTTGATGGTTATCCTATGACTAAACAAGGTAGAGCAGGTGAGGCACTTGCTATTTCTGCAATAGCATCATTCATAGGAGGAACAATTGGAGTTATTCTTATGACATTTTTAGCTACACCTATTTCAAGGATAGCAATAAAGTTTGGACCACCCCAATATTTTACATTAATGGTATTTGCTTTAGTAGCCACTTCATCAATTGCAAAGGGTAATATGATAAAAGGGATGCTAGCAACTTTTTTAGGATTAATGGTTTCAACTATAGGTACTGATTTCCTTACGGGAACTTCAAGGTTTACCATGGGTATACCACAGTTATATGAAGGCGTTGACTTTCTTATTCTGATTATTGGTTTTTATGCAATTGGAGAGGTGTTCGTAAACTTTGACACACTTCTTTATGAGGATGAAGCTAGTAAAGATAAGGAAGAATATACAATAGGAAGAGTATGGTTATCTAAAGAAGAGTTTAAAGAGTGTTTAATGCCAATGCTAAGAAGTACACCTGTTGGATTCTTTATTGGAGTACTTCCAGGTGCAGGAGCTACAATAGGTTCAATGCTAGCATACTCTACTGAAAAGAATATGCATAAGGATCCAGAAAGCTTTGGAAAAGGTAATATTGTAGGTCTTGCTGCTCCCGAGGCTGCAAATAATGCTTGTTCAATTGGAGCCTTGATTCCGATGCTGACTCTTGGTATACCAGGGTCTGGTACCACGGCAGTTATGCTTGGAGCTTTAATGATGCTTGGAATTAGACCAGGACCAATGTTTTTTACATCTCAACCAGAAGTAGCTTGGGGTGTTATGGCTAGTATGTATGTAAGTAATGTCATATTAGTTATTATAAATATTCCTCTTGCATCACAAATTGTAAAGATATTAAAAACTCCTACAAGGATATTACTTCCTTTAGTAATTGCTTTAGGATTTATTGGAACTTATGCACTTAACTTTTCAACTGTAGATTTCTTTATCATTACGATATTTGGTGCTCTAGGATATTTTGTTAAGAAGTTGAAAATCCCTGTGGCAACCTTTATATTAGCTATGATTTTAGGAGGAAAAATGGAAGATTCCTTTAGACAGGCTATGACATTATCTAGTGGTAGTATAAGAGTATTTGCATCAGAGCCAATTACTATATTCTTTGTAGTACTGACAGTTATTTCAGCATTATGGCCACTGATTTCTAAGAAATTAGCTGCAAATAAGGCTGCTACTAACTAATTAGAAGGAGATAATTATGTTATATAGTAAGATAAGCAGAATTATATGGATAATAATTTTATTAGTATCTATAATAGGAAGATTAATAAGCCAAAAAGATATATTCTTTATATATTTATTTACAATAGGCTCGGCTTTAATATTTATAATTGACTTTTTAAATGTCAGTAGGTATTATAAGTCAGGTAATAGAGCTAAGGTAAAGAAAAAATGGCATATTCTAGCTAATCTTACTCAGTGGATATTTTGGAGTGCTTTAGTATATGTTCCATTTGTATCGACAATGAGTATAGGTTATAAAATATTTGTGCTTGTGGATTTGTTTATTGTGGCGACATATATAATGTATAAATACAAGGCATAGGATGCGGTATATTTTTAGCTTATACGGGATACGGTATCCAATTCTTGAAATCTATGGGAGATTATATTTTAAAGATATAATTTCCCTGATAGATTTCAAGTTAATTTATTCTTATGTTAATATTCAGAATAATCATAAGGTTGTGATAGCATGAACAAAACAAAAATATTTAAAGAAATTATTAACAAGCCTGAGTTGACAATTATTCCTGGTGCACCAAGTGCTCTTTTTGCAAAGCTGATTGAAGAATCTGGATTTAAAGCAGTCTATGCCACAGGAGCAGGAATTTCTAATATGCAATTAGGATGGGCAGATGTTGGATTGATTTCCATGTATGAGGTGTTAGAAACTGTAAGGAGAATTGTTGATGCTACCAATCTTCCAGTAATTGCTGATATTGATACTGGATTTGGAAATCCTATTAATGTATACCGTACAGTAAGGGAATTTGAAAAGGCTGGTGTTGCTGCCATTCAATTAGAGGATCAGACGTTTCCGAAGAAATGTGGACATTTTTCTGGAAAAGATGTAATTTCTAAGGAAGAAATGGTCAGTAAAATTAAGGCGGCTAAGGATGCGTTAATAAATGATGACTTTTCTATAATAGCAAGAACAGATGCAATAGCAGTCCATGGATTAGGGGATGCAATTGATAGAGGTAATGCGTATTTAGAAGCAGGAGCAGATATATTGTTCATTGAGGCCCCCTTGAGCATCGAACAAATAGGAGAAATTCCAAAGCATTTTCAAAATACACCTTTAATTGCAAACATGGTCGAGGGTGGTAAAACTCCATTAATTAGTAGAGAAGATTTAGAAAAAATGGGATATCAGATTGCCCTATATGCAAATGCCCCTATGAGAGCTGCAATAAAGGCAGTTGAAAATGTATTAGCTCACTTACATGAAGTAGGAACAACAAAAGATATTCTTAATGATCTTATTACTATGGAAAGAAGAAATCAATTAACTAAACTACCATTTATTAAAGAGTTAGAAAAAAAGTATAAAGTCCGTGATGATATATAGTAGCAAGAAGGATTAAGCTTGCAAAAAGTTATAAATATCAATCAAAATAAGTAATGTAAAGGAGGGCTGATTAATGAAGGAACAAGCCATTACATTAAAAGACGATAAACTTATTATACCTAATACACCTATTATCCCTTATATTGAAGGAGATGGGATTGGACCTGATATATGGAAAGCAACACAAAGAGTAATTGAGGCAGCAGTAGAAAAGGCCTATGATGGAGAAAGAAAAATATTTTGGTTAGAGATCTTAGCTGGAGAAAAGGCCTATGAAAATACAGGAGCATGGCTTCCTGAAGAGACAATAGAAACTATTAAGAAATATAAAGTAGCAATAAAGGGACCCTTAACTACACCAGTTGGAGAAGGCTTTAGAAGTCTTAATGTTACTCTCAGAAAAGTATTGAATTTATATAATTGTATGAGGAAATTTAAGTGGATACCTGGAGTTCCAAGTCCTGTAAATAAACCAGAAGATGTTGATGTTATTATATTTAGAGAAAATACAGAGGATGTTTATGCCGGCATTGAATGGGAATCTAATAGTGAAGAAGCCCTTAAGGTGATTAAATTTTTAAATGAAAACATGAATTGTAATGTAGCAGGTGATTCTGGAATAGGAATTAAGCCTATGAGTGAAACAGCTTCTAAAAGAATTATTAGAGAAGCTATACAGTATGCTATAGATAATAAAAGGAAAAGCGTAACTATGGTGCATAAAGGCAATATAATGAAGTTTACTGAAGGAGCCTTCAGTAAATGGGGATATGAAGTAGCTAAACAAGAATTTGAAGATTTTATCATCTCTGAAGATGATTTATATAATAGATTTGATGGTATTGTACCAAAGGGAAAAATAATAATTAAGGATAGAATAGCAGACAATATGCTCCAACAAATACTGCTAAAAAGCAAAGAATATGACGTAATGGTAATGCCTAATCTTAATGGGGATTATTTTTCCGATGCAATTGCTGCCCAAATTGGAGGAATAGGTATGTCACCCGGAGGAAATATAGGCTATAATACAGCAGTTTTTGAAGCGACCCATGGAACTGCACCTAAATATAAAGGATTAGATAAAGTCAACCCTAGCTCTTTGATTTTATCGGGAGTAATGATGTTAGAATATATGAAATGGAATAAAGCAGCTGAGCGGATAGAGGATGCAGTAGCTAAAACTATAGCAAATAAAACTGTAACCTATGATTTAGCTAGAGGGTTAAGTGATGCTAATGAAATAAAGACTTCAGAATTTGCTACGGAAATAATAGGAAATATGTAGATGAAGTTATTATGGAATTATCTTATTTCAAAAATATTGTAAAATACAGGTTAAGAATACAAGAAAATTATGTATAAATATAGCAATATTTAAATGAATACTGTATACTAGAGCTAGGAAATATTAGGAGTGATCGGATGGAACAGGTAATTGAAGCATTTAGTGTTGGTAATGTAAAACCTATTAGAGACATTGTATATGGTCAGCTCAGAAAAGAAATCCTTGAGGGTAAAATACAATCAGGAGAAAGAATTATAGAAAAAGAATATGCAGATAGATTTAATATTAGTCGTACTCCAGTAAGAGAAGCCCTTAGAAAGCTTGAAATTGAAGGGTTTGTTGAGTATATTCCTCGAAAGGGAGTAATAGTAAAGAGGTTTACTCTCAAGGATGTGGAGGAAATATATGAAATACGAAAGTCCTTAGAAAGCTTAGCCATTAAGAGTGCTATAAAGCATATCGATGAAAAATATATGGCTATATTAAAAGATACCGTTGAGCAAATGGATGTTTTAGATAAAAAGGGCGATATCGAAGGAGTCTTTAATGTCTGTAAAAGCTTTAACAATATAATTTTACAGATTAGCTCTATGCCAAGACTAATGGATATGATTAATAATTTACAAGAATACTTAGAAAGATTTAGGAAAGTAACTCTATCAAAGGATTCTAGGAGATTAGATGCAATTAGAGAACATAGAGAGATATTTGAAGCAATTATTGAAAAGGATATAGAAAAGGCACAAAGACTAAATGAAGAGCATCTTGATAAAGCACAGAAGGTTTTTATGGATGCACACAAATTAAATGAAGCTTAATATAGATTAGCAAGTTAAAGGTTGTAGAATAATTTATTTAATGTTATAAAAGGATGTTACTATGGAAAACAATAATATACTTCAAAAAATATTACTATCTAGGGAAATAAGAGCGGAGAAACAAAGAGCATTAATCAATAAATATAAATCTAGTCTGATATCGTTCACCTTAAATATTCCCGGTCCCATAAAGGATAGTTCTTTATATCGAAGAATGCATGCTGATGGTATGATATACATTTCTGAATTATTAAATAATGAAGCGGAAAAGATAATATATATAGAAACTATTCATAAAGATACAGGATCCGAAGGATATATTTCTGTAGATACCGACCCAATAAGATTAAAAAATTATACTATAATGGTCGAAAAAGAACATAGATTGGGTAGGATATTTGATTTGGATATTATCGATAAAAATAATAATTCCATAGGAAGAAAAGATATTAATATGGGACCTAGGAAATGTTTATTATGTGACCAAAAGGCATTAGTTTGTAAGAGAATGCAAAACCATACAACAAATGAATTAATAGGGAAAATACATGACTTGGCAAAGGAATACTTTGGAGAATAAATTAGTTGGAGGTTTTTTATGACAAAGGTAAAAATAACAGAAACGGTCCTAAGGGATGCCCACCAATCCCTTATAGCAACAAGACTTAAGATAGATGAAATGACACCCATACTAGAGAAGTTGGACAAGGTAGGATATAATGCTTTAGAATGTTGGGGTGGAGCGACCTTTGATTCCTGTCTTAGATACTTAAATGAAGATCCATGGGAAAGATTAAGAACTATAAGGAAGCATGTAAAGAATACAAAGCTACAAATGTTATTAAGGGGTCAAAATATCCTAGGATATAAACATTATGCCGATGATGTTGTAATAGAATTTGTTAAAAGGTCGATAGCCAATGGTATAGATATAATAAGAATATTTGATGCTTTAAATGATACAAGAAATCTTAAAGTAGCTATGGAAACCACCAAGAAGGAAGGCGGTCATGCTCAGGCTGCGATATCTTATACAATAAGTCCTATTCATACAACGGATACCTATGTAAAGTTAGCAAAGGAAATGGAAAGCATGGGTGCAGATTCTATTTGTATAAAGGATATGTCAGGTCTATTAACTCCATACTACGCCTATGAGTTGATAAGTGCAATTAAAAAATCTACCAAAGTACCATTAGAGGTTCACTCCCATGCTACCAGCGGTTTAGCTAGTATGATGTATCTTAAATCTATAGAAGCTGGAGCAGATATAATAGATACGGCAATATCTCCTTTTTCCATGGGAACATCTCAACCACCAACAGAGCCTATGGTTGCAACTCTTGAGGGAACTGACTATGATACAGGACTTAGTATGGATGCACTTAATGAAATTGCTGAATACTTTACTCCAATAAGAGAGAAATATATGAAAAGTGGTTTGCTTAACACTAAGGTGCTAGGAGTAAATATAAATACATTAATATATCAAGTTCCTGGAGGTATGTTATCAAATCTTGTAAATCAACTTAAAATGCAAAAGGCATTAGATAAATTTGATGATGTACTTAAGGAAGTTCCAAAAGTAAGGGAAGATTTAGGATATCCACCACTTGTAACTCCAACAAGTCAGATGGTTGGAACTCAAGCTGTATTTAATGTAATAACAGGTGAGAGATATAAAATGATTCCTAAGGAAGTCAAGGCCTATGTTAAGGGTATGTATGGAAAACCAACAGTACCGATAAAGGCAGACATAATAAAGAAAATAATAGGTGATGAAGAAATAATAACAGGAAGACCAGCAGATATAATTGAGCCACAGCTTGAGAAAATGAGAAATGATATAAAAGATTATATAGAGCAGGAAGAAGATGTACTATCCTATGCATTATTCCCGCAGGTAGCTATTAAGTTCTTTGAACAACGTCAAGCAAATAAATATAAAATTGAAGGAAATTTAGTAAATAAGGATGATAAAACCCATCCAGTATAAATATAATGATGACTAGTCCATAAAATTAATATAAAACTTGCTGAAAGCAACGAAAATGAGAAGCCACCATTAGAATTATTTCATCCCCCTGATATTCTACTAATGGTGGCTTCTTGTTTTTTGTCACTATATTTATATAGGAATTTATAAAAAATCTTTTTAGATGTATAATAATTAAAGAAAAGAATTATACCTACTTTGGAGGTAATATTTATGGTAAGATATGATGTAATAGTAATAGGGGCAGGACCAGCAGGGCTTTTTGCTGCAATAAACTGTGCAACACAAGGAAAAAGGATACTCATATTAGAGAAAAATAATGGAGCAGGCAAGAAACTATTATTATCTGGTGCAGGTCAATGTAATATAACCCACGCTGGAGATATGAAAAACTTTTTATCCTATTATGGAGAGAATCATAGGTTTTTAAGACACCCTTTATTTAGATTTACAAATGAGGATATTCTTGATTTCTTTAAAGAAAGAGGACTTGAATTTATAACTCAAGAAAGTGGCAAAGTATTTCCAAGATCATTGAGGTCTATTGATATTTTAAATATATTGTTAGAAGAATGTAAAAAAAAGGGTATAGAAATTAAATATAATTATGAAGTTGAAGATATACAATACTCTGAAGAAAATAGAAAGTTTAATGTGAAAAATGTAAATGGGAATGGTTTATCTTCTGATTTTTTAATAATTGCAACTGGAGGTATGTCTTATACAAATACTGGATCCACGGGAGATGGATATGTTTTCGGTAAAAACCTAGGGCATAGTATAATAAAGCCACTTCCAGCATTGACTCCACTTTATATAAAAGATTATCCATTTAAAGATTTATCGGGTATATCCTTTGAAAATGTGCCTATAACTCTCTGGAGAGGCAACAAAAAGTTCAAAGATACCCGTGGTGATATATTATTTACCCATAAAAGCATTTCTGGTCCAGGAATTTTAAATTTTTCAAGATATGTCTTGCCAGGAGACAAGATTAGGATTAATTTTATTAAAGAAGATAATTTAGAAGGATTTGAAAAAGAATTTGTAGAAAAGTTAAGTATCAGAGGAAAACATATGATAAAGACAATCCTGAAGGATTACGATTTACCCAAAAGATTCATAGATAAATTATTAGAGTTGGCAAATATAGAAGAAAAGGTCATAGGAGCTCAGTTAAGCAAGAAAAAAAGAAATGAATTAATTAAAATGCTTATTGCCTTTCCCATGGAGGTTGAGAAATTGGGAGATTTTCATTTGGCTATGGTCACAAGGGGTGGTATAAAGCTGAAGGAGATTAATCCTAAAACAATGGAATCTAGAATTATCGAGGGATTATATTTTGTGGGAGAGGTATTAGACATAGATGGAGATACTGGAGGATATAATATACAGGCAGCTTTTTCTACAGGATATGCGGCTGGAGATGCAATAAGCAAAAAATTAAATTAGTAGACTAATTTGAAATTTATTACATAATGGATATAATAAAAATAGTTTGATTTGGGGGAGTATATATGGATAAAGGAGAATTAAAAGCCCTAGTTGTATATTATACACTGGAGGAAAACTGTCAATTTGTTGCCAATAGTATTGGATTTGCCATTGGAGCTGACACTGAAAGAATCAAAACAAAAAAGAACATTAATCCAAAGAGCTTTATGAAGTACATAGTTGGAGGCAAACAGGTTATCTTTAAGGAGAAGCCTGAGATATTATCTATTGATAAGGATTTAAATAACTATGATTTATTATTTATAGGAACACCTACATGGGCTGGAAACTTTACGCCGGCAATTAGAACATTCCTTGAAAAATATAAAATTAAGGATAAATACATAGCACTTTATTGCTGCTGCGGGGGAAATGAAGGAAATACACTAGAAAACCTTAAAAAGGAGCTGGAAGGTAATAGAATTATTGATGAGCTGGTTTTAAAGGAACCTATAAAAAAGAATAAAGAAGATATAATGGTAACGGTGAAAGGTTGGGCAACAGAGGTATTTAAAAGAGTACGATATTAATCGTGTGTAATAGTGAATCACTAAAGACTTATGAAGGATTTGAGTTAGAAATAAGGAGGCAAAAATATGAAGAAAATTATATCATTAATACTTATAATATCAATAATAACCCTTGGTTTTATTGGATGTAGTCCAGATGTAGAAAAGGAAGAACAATCAAAGGATGAACCTAAACAAGAAGAAATAGCACAGGAAGATGAGTCAAAGGAAAATGATGTTACTAACAAAGATAAAGATAGAAACAATTTTAAGGCAGTAGTACTATCGGGTCCTACAGCCATAACGATGACCACTTTACTTAAGGATAAACCAGTCTTTGATGGAAAAAATATTGAATATGAAGTGGTAAATGCTCCCGATGTAATGACAGCTAGATTGCTCTCTGGAGAGGCTGATTTCGCAGTAATACCAACAAATTTAGGGGCTAAGCTTTATAATAAAGGAAAAGATAAATTTAACTATAAGATTGCCGCTTCCACGGTATGGGGTGTTCTATATGTTATATCAACCGAAGAGATAGCTGCATGGGAGGACTTAAAGGGGAAAGAAATAGTTACAATAGGTAAAGGATTGACTCCAGATATATTATTTAGATACTTGGCAGAGGAAAATGGAATAAATCCCGATGAGGATTTAAATATAGAGTACTTACCATCACCTCAAGAACTTGCCCAAACGATGATAGCAGGCAAGAGTAAAATTGCAGTAATGCCTCAACCCCTACTTTCAGCAGTTCTTATGCAGAATAAGGATGTAAAAATAGCCTTGGATCTCCAGGATGAATGGGAAAAGGTCACAGGATTAGAAAGCTATCCACAATCCTCTTTAGTTATAGAGAATGAACTAATTGAAAATTATCCTGGGTTAGTAGAAGGTTTTTTAGAAAAGTATGAAGAGTCTATTAATTGGACAAATGAAAATCCAGAGGGTGCTGGAGTTATTATAGAAGAATTAAATATAGGGTTAAAAGCAAAGATAGCCGAGAGGTCTATACCAGATAGCAACTTGAAATTTGTTGGTGCAAATGAAGCCAGAGCTGCCATAGATGAGTATCTAGGTGTTCTAAAGAATTTCTCTCCAGATTCAATAGGAGGAGAGCTTCCAAGTGATGAATTCTATATGGAAAGATAAGCTATATATGGGATTTTCCATAATAGTTTTAATTATCATATGGAAAATCCTATCAAATGTCGTGGGATGGGATATTATACTCCCGTCCCCTGATATAACCCTTGAAAATTTGGTTAAGATACTTAGTTCTGATGGATTCTTTGTTATTGTAGGTAATACAATATTAAAGAGTTTAGTAGGTTTTCTTATGGCCATATTCTTTGCAACTGTAATAGGGATTATGGCGGGAATTTTCAATCCAATTTATTATCTTTTTAGTCCAGTGGCTAATACTATTAAGGCCGCCCCTTCAATATCTCTTATATTATTGGCGCTTATTTGGCTTGGTTCTGATAAGACTCCTGTCTTGGTTGGATTTTTAGTTATATTCCCAATACTATATTCAAATATAGTAGAAGGTATTAAAAATGTTGATGATGAACTTATAGAGATGGCTAAAGTTTATAAAGTCCCAAGATTAAGAGTTCTAAGGGAGTTATATTTGCCATCTATTTTTTCTTATTTTATGGCAGGGGCATCTACAGCTATAGGTTTAAATTTAAAGGTAGTTATAGCAGCGGAGGTTTTAAGTCAATCGATGAATTCTATTGGGGAGAGCATGCAGCTTGAGAAATATTATCTTAACACGGCAGGAGTTTTTGCTTGGACCATAATAGCAATAATTACAGCAAGTATACTTGAAATAATACTTAATACACTACATAAAAGAATAGAAAAGTGGAAGTGAAATATATGGAGTATCAATTTAAAAATATTAGAAAGAACTTTGAGCAGCTTAGAGTACTTAAGGATATCGATATAAAATTTCAAGATAAAAAGATTGTAGCAATTTTAGGACCATCGGGATGTGGTAAAACAACACTTTTGAATATTATTTCTAGCACAATAAAGCCTGATGAAGGAGAGCTCGTAGGCTTTAATAATAAGAGTATTAGTTATATTTTCCAAGAACCTCGACTAATGAAGTGGAAGACAGTATATGATAACATAGATTTTGTTATAAAAGATAAGATGTCCAAAGAAGAGAGAAAATCTATAATCGATAGAAATTTAAAAATGTTAGACCTTTTAGAATATAAGGACTACTATCCAAGTGATTTAAGTGGAGGTATGAAGCAGAGGGTTGCTATAGCTAGGGCATTTGTATACCCCTCTGATATTCTTTTAATGGATGAACCCTTTAAGTCATTAGATTTAGAGCTGAAATTTAATCTAATATATTCTTTTTTAAATCTTTGGCAAATAGACAAAAGAACAGTTTTTTTTGTTACCCATGACATACAAGCAGCTTTGTTATTAGGGGATTATATATACATACTTAGTCAAAAACCTACCATTGTTAAGGAAAAGATTGAAAATAAATTAGCCTATGATGAAAGAAGCCTAAAAAATAAATATATACTTTCCTTAGAGGAAAAGATATATAGAAATTTTTCTGTATTTTAAATTATTAGATAAATATCTAAGATGATAATTGAATATTATAGAATATCATATAACCTTTAACTTATTTCTTAATATTATTTAGTACAAAGAGTAATGTTTGAAGCCCCTCTAGAATAGTATGTAATGTATATTGTAAATATTTTTGAGAGGTGAATAAAATGAACTATTCAAGACAATGTAATGTAGCAGTAGCCGAAATCAAAGGTGGACCATTGGCTCCAGAGCTTAAGGGTAAAGTTTTTCTAGAAGCTGTGGCTGGTGGTACTATGGTATATGCATACATAGAAGGACTACCTCCATATCAACCAGGCACAGGAGATGAAGCTCCTATAGGACCCCACGGATTTCATATCCATGAGAATGGTGACTGTACAGTTGGAGATCCAGAAGACCCTTTCCAGGCAGCTGGAGGGCATTGGAATCCAGATGATCAGCCCCATGGAAATCATGCAGGAGATTTTCCAGTACTGTTTTCAAATAATGGCAAGGCCATGACGAGTTTTCTCACCAACAGGTTTAAGCCATCGGATGCAGTGGGAAAATCAATTATAATTCATCAAAATCCTGATGATTATCGAAGTCAACCGGCTGGAGACGCTGGAAAGAGATTGGCCTGTGGACTAATCAAATGTTACAATAGACCAATGCAATACGCAGGAGCTAGAGGACATTGGTATTAAAAAAAAATGAAACTAGGGCTTTTTTAAAAAAGGTTCTAGTTTTTTTCTTTACAAAAGTAATAAAGGGTTTTTAAACAATAAATAGAATAACGAAAATATAAGTAATTTTTCTTTAGTATATCGGCATAAAAATTTATATTAAGAAAAAAATAAAATCCACAGTAAATTTATGATTTAATAGTTAATAAATGGATAAATACATATTAGTTTGATAATTATTATCATTAACGAATGATTAATTATAAATTTAATATAATTTGGAGGGATAAATATGAAAGTAGCTGTAATAGGTTGTACCCATGCAGGTACCGCCGCCATAATCAATACTGCAAATCTATACCCCGATGCAGAAATAACGGTATATGAAAGAAATGATAATATTTCATTTTTGTCATGTGGAATTGCACTATATGTAGGTGGAGTAATTAAGGACCCCCAAGGACTTTTTTATAGTTCACCTCAAGAACTTAGTAAGCTAGGAGTTACTACTAAAATGCTCCATCATGTTGAATCAGTGGATATAAATAACAAAAAATTACAGGTAAAGAATTTAAAAACAAATGAGCAGTTTGAGGATAGCTTTGATAAGCTAATAATAACAACGGGATCATGGCCAATAATCCCACCAATAGAAGGTATTAATTTAAAAAATGTACTTTTATCAAAGAATTTTAACCATGCAAATGATATTATTGAAAAGGCTAAAGATGCTAACAATGTTGTAGTAGTAGGTGCGGGATATATTGGTGTGGAATTAGTTGAAGCCTTTGAAATGAATGGAAAAAATGTAACGCTTATAGATATGCAAGACAGGATACTACCTAAATACTTAGATAAAGAATATACCGATGTAGCAGAAAAAGCCTTTAGAAGCCATGGCGTTAAGCTAGCATTGGGCGAAAAAGTCCAGAGATTTGAAGGAAAGGATGAAACTGTTAAAAGAGTTGTTACCGATAGGGGGCAATATGAAACGGATTTAGTAATACTTTGTATAGGATTCAAACCTAATACAGAACTATTTAAAGATCAAATAGACTTGTTAGATAACGGAGCAATAATTGTTGATGAATATATGAGAACAAGTAAAAAGGATGTGTTTGCCGCTGGAGATAACTGTGCTGTAATATATAATCCAACGGGTGAGCATAGATATATTCCACTGGCAACCAATGCAGTACGTATGGGGACCTTAGTTGCAAGAAATCTTGTAAATCCAAGAACTAAATACATGGGAACTCAAGGAACATCAGGAATAAAGATTTATGAACACTGTATAGCAGCCACTGGGCTTACTGAAGAGTCGGCAAAGGATGCAAGGATAGATGTTAAGACAGTAACAGTAGAGGATAACTATAGACCTGAATTCATGCCAACCTATGACTCTGCAAAGCTTAAGGTAGTATATGAAAAGGGTAGTAAAAAAATATTAGGTGCCCAAATCATATCTAAAACAGACCTTACCCAGTGTATAAATACAATGTCAGTAGTCATTCAAAATAAGATGACAATAGACGAACTAGCCTTTGTGGATTTCTTTTTTCAACCACACTTTAACAAACCATGGAATTTACTTAATCAAGTGGCATTGCAGGCAGAATAGATTATGTACTAAAAAATGCTTCCCAAAAGGGAGCATTTTTTATTTGTAAAAAAGTCATGGTCTTTTAAATACATAAATTGACTATAGATATAAGTATTAAATTCTATATAAATAAAAGAAGAGTATAATAAGATTTGAAGAAATATATATAAAAAGACTACTCATACTTTAAATCATCATCAAGCTCATCTAGTCTATAACCACTCTCAGGAAACAAATCATTCCTTCTATCATCATAGATTTTAAAGAATAAAATATCAAAGAATAGATTTAGTATAGCTCTGATTATACTAATGATGAAACCAAAGATTCCAAGTATTCCAAAACTACCTGGCATAAAGGGCATATTCATATGAAAATTATCTCCGAAATTAATGGAATTGTTATTGTCTCTGTTATTATTATTATTGTTACCAGTGAGTACTCCTCTTAAAATACTAGCGATTAGGATTAACCAAAATTGACTTTTCACAAAGGACATACTCATTTTAAAGGATTTCATTACACCACAGTCTTCATAAACTAGTATGATTTGCCAAAAGCTAAGAAATACAAATAATATTATTAAAGGAATAAATAAGAATAATGAAAAACCAATTAAGATACCTAAATTTCTACCTAAGGACATGGACGTAAACATAATAGTAGGAACTAATGTAATACCTAATAGTAATAATGTACCGCCAATCAATATAAAGTTACCTAAGAACATCCTACCTGTATATTTTTTTATCCCATACCAAAAATCATCCATAGAAGTTGTAGCATTAGTTATTTTTTCCTTGACCATATTATACCTACCAGCTTCTATTAATAATAGAATTAAAAGTATTGCAAGTACTCCAAGTACCATACCAGCTATAAGAGCGGGATGAAAGCCCATTGGCATACTAAGGTTAAAAGTCCTAAATCCCATAAAAGCTATTAATATAGGAATTAAATTCACAACAAATTCAAATAAAGTAGGAACTAATAGAATAGGACTATCTAAAATTGACTTAAAACTTTTTTTAATATAATTTCCAAAAGAATCGTACATAAACAACCTCCTATTAATCAAGACTATTAAATAATTACTATTTATATTATATATTTAAATCGAGATAATATGGTTAAAAAACAAGAAATTTTAATTAAAATGTAAGAATCAAAGGAGGAAGACCATTGGATTTATCACCCTTTATTAATTTGACCCTTGAACTCTCCCTAGGATTTATTGCCCTCCTTTTCATTACAAAACTATTGGGAAAAACTCAAATCAGTCAAGTGACTCCCTTTGATTTTATTTCCGCCCTAGTGCTAGGGGAATTGTTGGGCAATGCAATATATGATGAAGATATAAATCTATTTTATATATTTTATGCTCTAGTTCTTTGGACAATATTAATATTTATAATTGAAAAGGTAACACAAAAACTAAAGGGAACTAGAGGGCTACTTGAAGGAAAACCAGCTATACTTATCCGTCATGGAAAAATAGATTATAATGAATTAAAAAAAGAAAGAATTGATATTAATGAACTACTAAGTCTTCTTAGGCAAAAAGAAGTTTTTTCAGTTCGAGAGATAGAATATGCAATATTGGAGTCCAGTGGGTCACTGAGTGTATTAAAGAAATTCCAATATTCAATGCCTACTAATGAAGATATGAATATGCCTGTTAAGCCCGTATGTTTACCTATTACACTAATCATGGATGGAGAAATCATATGGGATAATATAAAAGAAATAGGAAATGATGAAAAATGGTTAGAAAATCAAATTAAAAGTTCTGGAGTAAATAGAATAGAAGATGTTTTATATGCTGAATGGAAGGAAGATGAAGGAATTTATGTAGTGAAGTATTAGATAAATATAATTGTACTTTAGTACTATAGATAGATTAAATAGATAAGATAATTATGATATAATACTATTAGACATAAATTTACAGCGATAGACACAAGGGGGATAATATATGGGACAGGTTATAGTAATAACCTCAGGAAAGGGTGGAGTAGGAAAGACTACTACCATAGCTAATATTGGTACAGCTTTAGCTTTAAAGGGAAAAAAAATAGTGCTGATGGATCTAGATTTAGGTCTTAGAAATTTAG
>SWCA01002280.1_pt1 | contig 28068 bp, 22 predicted proteins | sample 4692961 | NCBI WGS metagenome assembly SWCA01 (sample SAMN10267275, study PRJNA491770) | bioreactor metagenome | isolation source: DHS bioreactor inoculated with | place: Japan: off Shimokita Peninsula
ATCGAGCAAAAGCATATCTCCTGCCTTGACTTTATCCAGGTGTTGGAGAAGCAGGTCGCGTTCGCTGGATGAATATGGCGCAAGTTTGCTGTCGATGGTTATTTGGTTCAACACATCGTAAAGCATCGAGCCCATGGCCAAAGAGCGTGGACTGTCAGCTTTCGGGCCAAAATGATGCTGTCCGAATTCTTCGATAATGCTCGGATGGTTGGGCAAAACCAGTCTCGTGCCGTCCACCGCTAAAGTACGCATCCCATGCCAAACGTAATATTCCGCATCCTCATAAAAAGTCCCTGAGGCAACTTCGTTCAACCGCTCGAACGCCCAGGGGTTCAGCTTGGCACGTGCCTGGGTGAACGCCCCTTTGGTCACTTCCCTGATTTTGAAATCACTGTTGGAAACCGCCTTGAAAAAACTATCAAGTTCGCGCTGGATAGAACTTTTAAACATGATGATGATGACGATTAAATTTTTTAACGAAAGTTTTCTGTTCCGAGAAAATACCCCTGAAAGGCCGTCTTTTGAACGGCTCCTAAACTCCTCTTTTTCAAGTTCATATGATATTTCTTTAGATAATTTTTCTCGATAACAGCTTCTTGGATTGATACTTGGGTTACCCCCTATATACCCTTACAAAATAAGCAACAACTTGCTAATTACAAACTTTTCAAAGAACTATTTTCTGCTAAAACATCAATAAAATCAGGCCTTTTAGCTACTTTTGCTAACTAAACGACATTGATATATGATTGCAAAATTTAGATACTTGAGCGGGAATAACTGATCATTTGGGCGACCATACCGGAAAGCGTTTGATTTTACATCCATAAACATAATCATTCATCAAACTTTGTTACCAGAACAAAACATTGGAAAACGAGCCTGATTCCCGACCAAAATAAGAAGTACGCAGTCACAGTGCGACCAACTCACCAGGCAGAAGTTGTTTCATGAAATCATTCAGCGGCCCGAATGAACAAACTCAGGGATTCAACGGCCGGAATAACGAATAAGTGTGTTATCGGGAAGGTCACCTAACAACACACCTATTATTATTACAGATCTTTCATACTAATTCCAGCCCGTGGTTTGTTCTCATATTTCATTATTCTTTCGAATTTCATCACTCGCAACAGGCAGCAAGTCCATTTGCTCCAAAAACTCCCTTTCAAGCAGCAGCACCGGTGTGTAAGTTTTCACTCTTGTATTCACATCCTTAATAATGTCAGTCTTGCATAAGGAAATATCAAACTACTTACTATATTACTATATTTGCAACAATAACAAAATGTATTACTTGAGACAGGGCATCGACACCTATATAAACACAAGAACTAACAAACAAAAATGTAACCTATTGGTTAATAAGAGTCGATATAATAAGGGAGAGATTTTAAGATCATTTTATTATTACTTACTTCTGTACTGTGATCATGTATGACAAGAGGTGTCAGATTACTAAAAAAACAAGACTATGAGTACTATATTAGAAAGTTTAAAATCATACTTTCAAGACAATTCCAGAGAGCAAATAGAAAAGGATTGGGCTGAATATGAGAAGTATGACAAAATAGGACTTAAAGTAGATGAATTTATAGAACAATCCAAACTACTCTATGGATATGCCAAATAGACTCCTATTGGGAATTCCTGAGTCAAAATGAAATAATTGAAAATCCGAAGTTCGCTTCGGATTTTTTTTACTTTACAATTCAAATAAATAAAGTCAATGAACAAGGCCGTATTTTCATTAGAGAATTATCGATTCGAAAAAGTAAATATTGATTTCTCTAAAAAAACATCAAAAGATGTAGCTATAGGGCACGATAACTTTATCCCATAAACAAAAAGCGACTGTCCCCCAACGCGTCCCCCAGCAAAACCATCAAAACACAAACAACTAAACAACTAAACAACAGACATGTTACACGACATGAATTTTGATCTGGCGGTATTCGAACCCGTGAAATACACCCTATGATTCAGACCCTTAGCTGAACTTATAATCAAACAGCACAACACTGTCAGTTTAAATATTTTAGTATATTTGTACTCTAAGTACATTTATACCAATGAAAATAAACCAACTGCTTCAAAGACTGCCTTCAGGATCCCTGTTCTTCTCATCTTGGATGAGAGAAAACGGCTTATCTTATGAGCTACAACGAAGGTATCGTGATTCTGAATGGCTGACCTCCATTGGTGCAGGTGTGATGATCCGTACCGGCGAGACCCCAACTATATACGGGGCTTTATCTTCATTGAACAAACAAACCGACAAACATTTTTATGTCGGTGGATTATCGGCTTTGGAACTGGCGGGATACACACACTATGTTCCTATGGGGCGACCGGTGGTATTTGTCGGCTATCCTAAAGATGAGTGGGTTCCATCCTGGTTCAGAAAACATGACTGGGGCGTGGACTTATTACTTGTTACCTCAGAGTATTTCGATACAGATACCGGAATAACCCCGATGATGCAGGGTGCATTTGAAATACTGGCTTCCACCCCGGAACGTGCATTTATCGAATGCCTGAACCTTGCACCGAAACAGTACAACCTCATGGACTTGTATTATGTGATGGAACAATTAACTGCGCTTCGCCCTGGCACCGTACAGGCGTTGCTGGAGCAAAATACATCGGTAAAAATGAAACGTCTGTTCCTGTATATGGCAGAAAAAGCCGGTCATACATGGTTCGGCGATCTGGATTTACAGAAAATAGATACCGGGAGCGGTAAACGGGAAATCGTGCCCAACGGTGTTTACGACAGCAAATACCAGATCGTAATACCCGAAGAACTGAAAAATTATGAATAAGCTCTACAAAGAACAGGTCAGGCTTTTGCTCCGTATATTACCCGTCATCTACCGGGAAGAGGATTTTGCGGTTCATGGAGGTACGGCCATAAACCTGTTTATCAAAAATCTTCCGAGATACTCGGTTGATGTCGATGTAACTTATATTCCGCTTGGTCCGCGGGACGAAAGCCTCACAGAAATCAATAAAAAGCTGGCCGCAATCAGTCAGCAACTGCAACGTACAGTGCCGGGTATTCATATCCGTCCGGTACCCAATAAGCTTTTATGCACGTTGGGACGGAGCACGGTAAAGATTGAAGTTAATGGGATTAAACGGGGCATTATCGGGCCGGCAATTGAAATGCCGTTATGCGATAAAGCGCAGGAAGAATTCGGGATGTACTGTAAAGCACGAATCGTACCGATGGAACAATTGTATGGCGGGAAAATTGCTGCTGCCATCAGCCGTCAGCACCCGCGCGATTTATTCGACTACAACGATATGGAATCGGATAAAATTGACCATTTGAAATATGGTTTTATGTTTGCTTTACTGGGAAGCGACAAACCGTTTATTGAGTCTTTGTATCCAAACCCTATAAATCAGCAGGAAGCCCTGGAAAATCAGTTTCGTGGTATGACAGATATTCCTTTTACTTATGAGAACTACGAAACAGCACGGAAACAGCTTATTGCTTTTGTCAACTCAATGCTGAGCGAAGAAGACAAAGCATTCCTTGTTAGTTTTGAAGAAGGCGATCCCCAATGGGAAAAATCAGCTTACTCAGATTTTAGGGATTTTCCTTCTGTACAATGGAAGTCGCTTAATGTAAACAAACTGAAAACTCAGAACCTGACAAAACATAGGCTGGAAGTGGAGCGATTGAAACGCTTTTTCGGAATAAAATAATACTGGAATGTCTTACCTTATCAATAATATAGCTCTAATTGCATGATCAATTCGTAATAAAACGATCGTTGTTCAAAAGAAGGTAACGCGTAAAAAATGGATTTTAAAGCTTTGGAAAAAATAGTTATAGTGACCAGACCATCCGAAGACTTTAAAGAAAAGGATTTGACCTCTTGACAAACGACAATTGATTTGATAAAAAGTTCAGGGGTAGCAATCGTCCTCAAATCAAAAATCCATCAAAAGTTTGCTGTTATCGACCAAAAGGTTTCCTGGTACGGCTGCATCAACCTGCTAAGTTATGGCAGTGCCGAGGAAAGTATCATGCCACTCGAAAGCTCAAATATCGCCAATGAGTTCATCAGGAGTATTAATTATTAAACTCATTTGAGTAGTTCACATCTTTTGTTTTTCTTGAATACATCTACCCTGCTCGAACATTCGCTAAAAGCTTTAAATCTGCTATTAAATGGTTCGAGTTTTGTACCGTAGAGATCACGAAAAATTTACAAAAGCCTCGTAATATAGTTATTACGGGGCTTTTTTGTGTTCGAACGAAAACTAAATGACATTTCAAGAAAAATGTAATCATCTTTAATATAGTTATTTACCGGTTCGAGTCCCATAAGGTAATTTTGAATAATCTGAATTTGAACAACTATTTATTTGCAATAAACAAATGAGAATTACTCACAAATATTACAATTATCTGATTCCTATTTTGTATTTTTGAGAAATATTCTCATAAAATAAAAACAAGATGTTACTCGAATTTTCAGTAGGCAATTTTCTTTCATTTAAAACAAAAACGACGTTAAGTCTTGCTGCTACCTCAATAAAGGAGCACATTGATACGAATATATTTTCTACCGAACGACTTGACTTATTAAAAGGAGCTGTCGTTTATGGTGCAAATGCAAGTGGTAAAAGCAACTTTATTCGGGCAATGTCCACTATGCGACGCCTCGTAATACAGTCTTTCGATCAATCATCTGCAGATGAGTTGGATGTAACACCATTTTTACTAAGTACGGAAACAGAAAAAGATCCATCTTTTTTCGAAGCAGTTTTTATTATTGACAACATTCGCTATCGGTATGGCTTCGAAGTAAACAATAAGCAGGTACATGCAGAATGGCTGTTTGAAGTGCCCAAAAATGCTGAAAAGCCTATGTTTCTTCGAGAATACGATGGTATTGAAGTCATGAAAAATTTTCCTGAAGGAAAAGACCTGGAAGGTCGAACCCGAGATAATGCACTGTTTCTTACCGTGACAGATCAGTTTAATGGAAAAATTGCAAAAAAAATCATGCTGTGGTTTAGTAATTTCATTACCATTGCCGGGCTTACGCATGAAGGGTACAAAGGTGTTACATTCGGTATGTTGGAAAATAAACAAACCAGTCCTAAATTGCTTAATTTTTATAAAACGCTGGATATGGGATTTGATAACATATCTGTTAATAAAAAGCCCTTTGACCCAAAAGAACTTCCCAATGAAATGCCTGAAGGTTTTGTAAAGCAATTGATAACTGATTTGGAAGGGGCCTTCAAAATTGATATTAAAACCATACACAAAAAGTACGACAATGAGAATAAAGTTGTTGGTCATGTAGAATTCGATATGCGGAGCCAGGAATCTTCCGGAACCAACAAAATCTTCAATATTTCAGGGCCTGTATTTGATGTTTTGAATGACGGAGGGGTGCTGGTGGTAGATGAGTTGGACACCAGTTTACATCCGCTATTAACGCTGGCTGTTACCCGGCTCTTTAATTCGAAGCAGTTTAACCCCAATAATGCACAGCTCATTTTTGCCACCCACGATACTAATTTATTGTATTATGGCAACTATCGCAGGGACCAAATCTATTTTATTGAAAAGGATCAGTTTGGCGCTTCCGATATGTACTCTTTGGTAGAATATAAAGAAGATGGAAAAACGATCCGAAAAGACCGTTCATTCGAGAAAGATTATATTGAAGGGCGTTACGGCGCAATTCCCTTTATTGGCAACCTCGCAGACATTGTAACGGAATGGCACGAAAAATAAAGATCCCCAACGAACGGCTAAAGCGGTTTGCGAGAGAGGAGCAAAAGCGAAAAAATAACATTCGCAACAAGCGGAAGTACTACCTCATTGTGTGCGAAGGCGAAGCTACAGAGCCTAACTATTTTGAAGGACTGAAACAAGATCTACCCAAAGGTGTGCTGACCTCCTATCAGATTGATGTCGAAGGGACAGGCATGAACACACAATCGTTATTAAATGAAGCGTCGCGACTAAAGGCTGAATACGAGAAAAATCAGGGCCGGACTGTTGACCGGTTATGGGTAGTTTTTGACCGGGATAGTTTTTCTGCGAACAACTTTAACAGTGCCATCCAACGCTGCAAAGAGAATAAACCTGAAATTGGTTGTGCCTGGAGTAACGAGGCATTTGAATTATGGTACTTGCTGCATTTCCATTACTTTGAGAATGCTATGTCCCGAAAGGATTTTAAGGGATTGATTGAAAATAACCTGAAACCATTTATTTCTGGGAGAAGACTTTCGATATGAAAAAAACAGCGAGCGGATGTATGCATGGCTAAAACAACATGGCAGTCTGGAAGATGCCATTCGAAACGGGAAACGCCTGGCAAAACTGTACGGAGAACGACAGGATTACTCCAATCATAATCCATGTACGATGGTGTGGATATTGGTAGAGGAATTAATGGAATTGAAATATGTCAAATGAACTGGTAGAATATTCAAGGCAAGGGGATGTATTTCATTACAGATGGGCAGCCAGACGTTGCCTAAGTTTGGTCGATCCAAATACATCCTTACGTGCTATTGTGATTGAAGGATCAAGAGAAAAAATAAAGAGTGGAGAATATGTTATTGACATCACAGCATACTATGATGAGCCAGACAACAAAAAACAAATCAAATATTGTCAACTAAAGCATACAACCGTTCATAAAGATGATCCCTTTATTTTAAGTGATTTTAAAAATAGAATCAAAGGTTTCTCAAAAAAGTTTTTCACAACATTTAGAAGAGACAAAAACCACTGATCTTTCCTTCACTATTGTTACCAGCAGACCTATAAAAGATTCCTTCAAACAGAATATAATCTTATTGGCAAACGGGAAAGAAGTTGTTACAAGATTAAAAAAAAACCATCGGACAATACACAGCGCTTTCGTCTGTTGAACTAAGCCAGTTTTGTAAACTCTTAATTGTTCAAGACGGCGAAGGTGATTATAATCGGATTGGGATTTTTCGTTCAAAAGCGCTTCTTAGGTTAGGAAATTCTTCCACTTTCAATCATAAAACGAATATGAATATGTCTCACCACACATGGCTCGTACTTTTCATAAAGATAACCTAACAGGATTCGAATTGAACCAATTACCGGACATTTTGCCATGAAAGAATGTGGAGAGGAAATAATCGATGAAATTCGAAAATTTATGAGCAAGATTGCTTAAAATCTAAAGGGATTTCTATAGTCAAAAAAGACAGGGCTTATCATGACTCATCCTGTCTTTTTTATTGCGCAATTGCAGCTTGTATTCAAACGCTGCTTTTATATTCCGAGGGGGTCATGTTGGTTTTAGATTTGAATAATTTGGTAAAAGATTGTGGATGCTCAAATCCCAGTATATAAGCTATTTCTGAAATCGAAAAGCTTGAAGTACCTAACAAATTTTTAGCTTTTTCAATGATATGAGAGGCTGTAAAATAAACTCTGTCCAAAGTATTAATTTTGCAAGGACAGATCAATATGGAATCACAAGAATTTAAAGAAATGCAGGCAAAAGCGCTGGAGCAGCTGCGGAGTGGCCAGTCCTTGACAGGGAAAGAGGGTGTGTTTGCACCTTTGTTGAAACAGTTTATAGAGAGTGCTCTTGAAGCAGAGATGTCATCTCATCTGGGTGATTTAGAGCGAATATCGGGCAACAAGCGCAACGGCAAAAAGACCAAAACGCTAAAGACGGACTCGGGAGAGATCGTGATTTCCACGCCGCAGGACCGTAACAGTAGCTTTGAACCCCAGCTGGTCAAAAAGCGGGAAACCGTTCTGGCCGATAACCTTGCCCCAAAAATCATTGGTTTATATGGTCTTGGGATGAGCTTTGGGTACACCTTCTTTGTAGCTCCTCCTATCCTGTAAGACCCAACTATTGAAATGGGAGTTTGCCACCACTTTGTCCAGGACAGTTTCTACTTCCTCTCGACTTTGGGTAGTAATAATATCAATATCCACGGAAAACCGTCTTGATTTAGAAAGCAATAAAACGAGACTTGTGCCACCTTTAAAGGTGAACTCTAAGCCATGAGCTTTGAGTTGCTGCAATAAGGAAAGGGCGTGTATCATCTTCTCCAGTATCGGAGGATTAATACGCTTTAAATGCTTTTGCTGCTTAAAACCGTTGATCCATTCTTTGGTAAAACAATGTGCTTTTATCATGCTAAAATATCTTTAACCAAGGCATCAAAGTTGTTTTCTAAGTAACTTTTAATTTGTTCCTCTTTATTTCTTCTTCTAGCGTAGCTGATGAGTTTGGTAAAATTGATTTGATAGCGTTTTAAGGCATTTTCAAACAGTGTATTCATTTCACGTCCCTGTATGGCGTAAAAGGTTACCGCATCGCTAAACACGTCAATCAATATTTTCTCCAAGGTGGGAACATAGATTTTATCCTTGGACTTCTCCTTTACAGCAACTTTTTGTTTTGGCGAACGGCTGATTAGTGGTTTAATGACAATAGAAATTTCGCTTTCCACGTAGCGTTTCATTATCTCTTCTTTGGGATCCAAGTAAACTCTGTATTGCCTAGATTCTGAATACGCATTGAATACCTCCTCTATAAAATTCTTTTCCACCTCCAGTATGTAAAAGAAGGTTCCCAACTGGTGTTGGGTAAAATCATTGAGCCACTCGGTACTCCAAAGGCAATATTCCAATTCATCGAACTCCTTGGCTACAATTTTGGATAAGCGACCCAGTTTCTCAGATGCAAATGGCTTGTAGGCTTCTTTATTAGAAATGATATAAACACCTAACTTCACTTGGTCAATCACTTTTCGTTTGACCAAATCATGTATTCTCCAGGTTAAAGCACTTTCGGTAATTTCAGGATCTAAGCCAGTCAAAAAGGAACTAAGGGTGTCTCGGTCGAAATGACCTTTGCCCTTAAAATGCTTCGATATTTGATGGTCAATGATTTTAGACATAGCTCAATTTTGCCCGTATTTAACTTTTTTGGCAAATTATAAAATTACTTATTATTGCCAACGATACAAATATAGTGGCATTTTTTATAAATACTCACAAATGCCACTAAAATATATTTACTGGCATTTTTAAGTAGATTTTTGCCCTGAATTTATCCCCCTAAATGTTTCAATCTGATCATGTCCCCTCTTCATGCATTTGTCTTGATTCGCATGCAATAAAGCCTTCATGACCTATCATTTTTAGAAGAATTGTAGTGCAAACTCGTACGATTCGAACACCTCGCACATCTCGTACCGTGCGAACATGCGGAAATAGGAGTGGAAGGAAATCTTTTAACTCTTGCCTAAACGTTGGGTAGTACCTATGCGCATTTCAACATTCATAAATTCATCCCAAGTGAGCTGGTGTTTGTTTCTGCTATTTATAGAAAGTTAATTGTTATACGGATTTTTTCTATTTAACTCTCAATCTGTTGGACAAAGTGTTTAATAGTCCACCGATTATGACACTGGACATCCCCAATATATAGGCATCGTAAAATGGTTCGTTAAAAAACACTATCAGAAAAATTGAAGATAACACAGGTGTAAGAAACACAAAGGGAGCTATAAAAGATGCTTTTCCTGTATTTAAATGTAAATAACAGTTGAAAAGTGTACACCTTCCCCCTTATAAATCCACACAATCTGCCAAAAGTTTTAAATCTTCTATTAATAAGTTCGAATTTTTTAAATCTTTCAATACCATACCTGCTACATGCTATGCGCATTATCCTGAAATATTAAACTTCTTTGACAACCGAAGGACTAATGCTTCTGCTGTATCATTTAATGCCAAACTTAAAGCTTTCCGTGCACCCCAAAGAGGTGTTGTCGATATAGAATTTTTCCTTTTCAGAGTTACTAAGATTTATGCTTAATCTTAAAATCCACCCCAATTACGAATTGATTTTAGCAAGACATTATGATTTTCATAATATTTAAATTCTCAACCATTACAATTTTTCAACGATTAAAGATTACACAATCTTCAGGGCATTGGCATACGAAGCCTCAACCTCCGCCTCAGGGAAATGGACAAGCAGTCCTTCATTGGTCTGCTCGAAGGTTAGCGACTGTTTGGTGGCAACCAGTTCCACTTGTTTAATTGTGCGGGGAAAATTGGCATTGCCTGACGACAAGCTTTTAATTATAGCTTTTCCTGATTCGGGCCAGCCCATAACCGTCGCATAGAGCACTTCGCCTTTGGCAGCAAAACGAATATCTTCGGAAGTAAACGGCTTGCCCTTACCTTCGTTGAACCCCTGGGCGGTTAATGCCGCTGCACTCTCTTGGGCAGGCCCTTCGCCAAACACGTTCCATGGACGTGTTCCGTAGATACTTTCACTGTTCTGATTCATCCAAATCCCGATTTCTTCCACCACCTTGCGTTCTTGTTCGTCAATGGAGCCATCTCCCCGTACCGGGATATTCAACATCAGGTTGCCGTTTTTGCTGACGATATCGATCAGGGTATGGATAACCGTTTTGGCCGTCTTGTAACGACGATTGTTATAAATTTCACGGTCGTAATGCCACCCTCCGATACAGGTGTCAGTCTGCCAGGGCAAAGGCTCAATATCATTGCTTTGCCCGCGCTCAATATCCCAGACCATTGCCTTTCGCTGGTTTTCGTCGAGAATCTTTCCGTTGATCACCGCACGCAGTTCCCCGTGATCGCGAATACTTTTGTTGTAAAAATGTGCGGCAATACGCAGACCGGCATCGTTAACAGGCCAAAAGGGCAACTGGGAATCATCAAAATAAAGCACGTCCGGTTCGTATTTATCGATCAGCTCAATTGTCCGATTAAAAAATTTCTCCATGTATTCTTCCGATGGTTTTGCCACGCCGTTCCCCCAATGCCATTGCCGGTGGATCATGCCGTCATCCAGGCTGTTTTCACTCAACGGGTGGTTTTGCGCATACAATTCCTGCGGATCAAGACCTTCCCACCATTTGCCTTTGCCATCGGCTTTGGTCATTTTGCCATCGTAAGGAATGCCGGCATGGGGACCCTGTTTATCTGAACGTTGCGAAGGCTCATACCAACTCCAGGCATGGGAAGCGTGAACACTGACTCCAAAGGGTAACCCGTTTCCCTTCGCAGCCTTTGCCCAGCCGCCAATGACATCTTTTTTCGGGCCTACTTGGGTCGAGTTCCAATTGGGCTGATAGGTACTGTCATACATATCCAGGTTGTCATGATGATTGGCCATCGCCATGAAATACTGAGCCCCTGCCCTCTTGTACAAGGTCACCAGCTCTTCAGGGTCCCAGTTTTCAGCTTTCCATTCATTGATCACATCCTTGAATCCAAAAACAGAAGGATGGCCATAATTCTCCAGATGGTATTTGTATTGCCGCGAGCCTTCCTGGTACATCCCTCTGGCGTACCAGTCGCCGGCTTCGGGCTGGCATTGCGGCCCCCAATGGGCCCACATGCCAAACTTGGCATCGCGAAACCAATCCGGAACCTGGTATTTCTGCAACGAATCCCAAGTGGGTTGAAATGGTCCCTGGGCGATTTTGTTCTCCGGATTGTTTTTGAGTAAACACGAAGTTAATGTTTGCTGTGCCAGTATCATACCTGGCACTGAAAAGCCTAATTGTTTTAGAAGTGTTCTTCGTTTCATTGGAATTTGTTTTTCAGTTGTCTGCAAAAAGTTGAAATTCGGAAATGGCAGGCCTGCCGTCAGCTTCAATTGACAGACGGAACTTCCGTCCACTCACAGGTTCCGGAAACACCACTTCCAGTGGTTCATCTCCTATTGTTGTTCCGTCAACAACGTTCAACCATTGTCCGTTTGACTCATAAGCGATGCTAAAGGTATTTACCTGGGAATAATCCCAGCCAAAACGCTCCCGGATGACAGCACGGGTCACTTTACTTTTCGTTCCCAAATCGACTTCGAGCCATCCCGATTTTTGCCATACTTCGGCTTTAGGGTTGTGTTGAGTTTCGAATTTTTTCCCAATGATGGTTGCCGCAACCGAATCGTTCCTGCCAAGGCTCCAATAGGTACCGGGATTGTCATCCAGCGCTGCCTGAGCCGTGTGCATAAACAAGGGAGCAATGCTGCTTGAAACCGTGGCTGTTTTTTGATAAGCCAGCGAACCACTTACGGAAGGCGGATAGATGGCAGCCAGTCCGGTTGCAGGCCGGTCGATCGTTAGCTTGATCAAGGTTACAATTGGTTCTTGTTTTGAAGCATTCAGGGTAATGGCAAGTCCCGATTTTGTATTTTTAGTTTGCACGGGCGTTTCATCGAGCAAAGTCGCACGTTTTATCCTGACGGGCAAGTGAGGCAAAACCAACTGATCGCCGTCAAACTCAAAGGCATGAATGTAAATGACATTTCCCTTCCGTGTACTTGCATAGTTGTCGGTTGGAATATAGGGACCGCCACGGGTGCCATAAACGGATTCGCCGTTTGTTTGCAACCAGTTACCGACTTCGCGAAGCCGTTCGACAAAATCAGGCTGAAACTCGCCAAAAGCATTGGGCCCAACATTTAACAGGAGATTGCCATCGCCACCGACACAACCAATCAGTGTGCGAAGGGCAAAACGAAGATCCTTCGCCTGATCGTTTGACCGCCATGACCAACCTTTTCCCAAGGTGGCGCAGGTTTCCCATGGAACCTGGTCGCAATAACTTCCAACACGGTTTTCGGGCGTACAATAGTCTCCCCATTGCCCGATCATTCCGTGCGATTCATCGGGATGAAGAGGCTCCAACCGGTTACTCAGGATAATGCCTGGTTTAAGTTTCCGCACCAAGGTTGCGGTCTCCTCCGGAAGACTCGGGTTTGGAAATCCATCGTAATCAAACCACAGCAATTTGATATCGTAATTCGTTAACAGCTCGGTCAGATAACCATGCATACGTTCGACAAAAACGTCGTTGGTCGCCGAACGGCAGTCCGGATCGAGCCAGTCGCCCGGCGAAAAATACACCCCAAAAGGCATCCCCGCTTCATTGGCAGCATCGGACAGTTCACGCAGCACATCGCGTCCAAAAGGCGTATTGGTAATTTTATAATCGGTCAGTTTCGAATCCCACAAAGCAAAGCCATTGTGATGTTTTGAAACAAAAACGATATATTTCATCCCGGCATCCTTGGCATATTGCACCCATTTTTTTGCGTCAAAATTCACCGGGTTAAACTGTTTGTAAAGTTCTTTGTAGATTTCAGGCCCTACGTGTGGCCTGCTCCAACTTAAATCGGTGCGCATGGCCCAACTAATTTCTGCTCCGGTCAGGGTAACCGGTCCCCAATGAATGAACAGACCAAACCGGGCATCGCGCCACCATTGCAGGTGATTTTCATGCTCTTTCGGTGTGTGCTGCGCTTCAACGGCACTTGCCCAAAAACAGACTATGAAAAATACAACAACTAATTTTATCATGATCAAGATGTAAGTAGTAATGAATTGATCCGAATGAACAAATGCTTATCGAAACGATTACGTGATCTCGATTAACAAAAGGTTGATTCTTACATAAAATAACATGATTAAGCTTGAATACCAAGCTTAATCATGTTATGAATTTCAAACTTTAATACCCATTATTTTGGGATAAATTAGAATTAATATCTCTCTCTGATTGCGGAATTGGCCACAATTCATTAATCCCTTCTTTGAATGCACGTTGCTGCGGCATAATGAAATATCCTTCCTCATCAACAGGATAATCGGTATAGCTTGCCGGATCATTTGTCAGCTTCATTCCTGTAAATTGTTGATTGAGTTTCTCGGCGGCAATCCCCCACCTCAAAATGTCGTAGTAATGCAAACCTTCAAATGCAAACTCAACCATGCGTTCTCTTCTGATTATTTCCCTTAATTCCGTAGGATCAGTGGTTGTTACGGGGGGCATTTGAACGGCTTCGCGGCCACGAACTTTATTGATCGTTTCGTCGAGTAAGGCCTGGTCAATGGTTGCTCCGGACTCCAATTTTGATTCCAGGTAACCTAACAGGACTTCAGCATACCGAATGATTGAGAAATTTCCACCATAACTCCATTGATTGTGCGTCGGATCATCTTCAAGAAATTTAAGGATGCAATAGCCACTCCATACCGGGTATTTGTCTTTTCGGTCCGGCGAATCTGATCCGGGAGTAGACACAAATGTTTTGCCCCTAAACACAGTCCGTTCGTTGATCATCACTGTAGCATCCAACCTCGGATCCCTGTTGTCGTAAGGATTATTGGGATCATACAAAGGAGACTCGGTGATCGGTTTTCCGTCAATACACTCATATTCCTTTACTAATTCATTAAATGGTGAGAACTGGTGCCATCCTCCCCATGCTTCCGGGAGTTGATAGGTAAGAAGAACATGCCCGTAGGTATCTTTAATGTATTGAGAACTCAATATAAACTCTCTGCTAAGTTCATTTTCCACCAAAAACAGTTCCCGGTATTTAGGGTCAATCGTATAATAATCATAATCCATAATTGCTTTATAGCTTTCCGCTGCATCAGTCCATTTTTCCTCAAGCATTTGCAGACGCCCAAGTATACCAAGAGCTGCAGCAGATGTAATACGCCCATTTTCCGAGTCAGGTCTTGACGAAGGCAGTGAAGGAATACTTTCTTTTAATTCCTTTTCAAGAAACGCCCAAACGTCAGCTCTCGGTGTCCGGGAAACACTATTGGCCTCCTCAATCGTCAAAAGACTTTGAATAAGCGGCACATCGCCAAAAAACAAGGAAAGGTTGAAATATTCATAGGCTCTTAGGGTCCGGACCTCTGCCGCATACATCGCCTTTTGGGTTTCATCCATTTCGATTTCAGCAACATGGTCAAGAAAATTATTACACGTGGCTATTTTCTCATACGCATGGTTCCAATATCCCTGAGTCACCCAATAAGAAGAGGTTAGTGTACCATCCGTTACATGATCCGGAATTAGTTCTTTCTCAGATCCAAGTCCTGCCATCAAGTCTAAATAAAGCAAAGAACGTGGTGTCCAAAAATCTTCCCCTTTCCATCCTGCTCCTGTATAATAACAGCCGACCAAAGCCAATTCCGCATCTCCTGCTGTTTTCCAGAAAGTCGCGTCCGATGCCTGATCCAATGGTTGCTTATCAAAAAATTCGTCGGTGCAACCTGCTCCAATCAATATTAAAAAGAGAATTAATACCAATTGCAAAGGCGATGTTTTATTTAAATATATCCTTTTCATATTTCTTGTCTTTTTAATGATTTGTTAGAATTTCACATTTACCCCAAATGTGTAAATACTTGTTATGGGATAGAAAGGCGTATTATCTCCCGTACTCTGATACATTTCAGGATCCCAGCCTTCATAAAAATGATTCCATGAAAAGAGATTTTGACCACTAAAGAAAACCCTCAACCTACTGACATTGAGCCTCTGCATTGTTTGCCCAGAGAAGGAATAGCCTATTTGAATGTTTTTTAATCTTAAAAAACTTGCATCCCTGTTCCAATAAGTCGAAGTCTGGATCGTGCCACTCCCCATGTTCAAGCCTGTTATTTTGGGATACGCTGCATTTCTGTCGGGATTTTCCTGTGTCCACGCATTTTCCGCCTGCCACCGCTGAATGTTCCCGCCATTGTATAATGCAAACGCCTGGTACGATCCCATTTGCTTCTCGAAACCTCCTAAGCCTTGCAACAACAGAGAGAAATCAAATCCCTTATAATCAGCTGTAATCGTGGCACCAAAAGAATACTTGGGTAAAGTAGAACCAATTACATCTCGATCATAAGTGGCATCCACCGTTCCATCGGGCACACCATCGGGGCCACTAATGTCTTTATAGCGGACAAATCCGGGTTCGGCAGAATATGGTTGAGTTGGATAGCCGGCAATATCGGCCTCGTCAACAAAAAGTCCATCAGCAACATAACCATAGATAACGTTCAAAGATTCGCCAACAAATAAACCTTGTCCGATATCTTGGAGCTTTCCATCAGCCAGTTTTGTTACTTCATTTTTGTAATAGGAGAAATTCGGGCTGACACCTATCTGCAAATCACCAAATGTATCTTGATAATTCAATGTCACTTCAACTCCCTTATTGGTGACCTCCCCAGCGTTCACTTCAGAGGACGACAAGCCTAAAACTCCCGAAACGGATATCGGATACAGAATGTCTGATGTCGTTTTGTTAAAATAGTCAAACGTCATTCCGAAGAGTCCCTTGAAAACAGTCAAATCTAAGCCAATGTCTGTAACCCGTGTCGACTCCCATTTGATGGCTGGATTCGATTTATTGGTCAACCTCGCTCCAGGCACCAGTGAGCCTCCAAATGTGTAGTTTTGCCCCAAACTAAGGACATCCTGATACGGATACTCGCCTATATTTTGGTTTCCCAATTCACCCCATGAAGCTCGTAGCTTCAAATTATCCAGCCAGCCGTAATTGTCCTTTATAAACGATTCTTCAGAGACTCGCCATCCGGCCGAAAGGGATGGGAAAAATCCCCATCGACCATCTCCCGGGAAGCGGGAAGTTCCATCGTAACGTGCATTGGCTTCAAACAAATACTTTTGCTTGTAAGAATAGTTGATTCTACCAAAATAAGACCTCAGACCCCATTCTGATCCTGAACCCGAAGATTGCATGTTGCTCGCTGCTCCAGCATTTAATTCGTAAAGGGAATTATTTGGGAATTCGTCTCGAAATGCACTTGTCCAATCCTGGCGATATTCTTCCTGTGAAAATCCACCAAGAACGTTCAAACTATGATCACCGATCGTCTTCTCGTATCTCACCAGAGATTGAAGGGTAATCAATGAGTTATCTCCCGAGCTTACAGATAGACTATTGGGAGTAATACTCGTATTCGGATCAAACTCGATGGTAGACGTAAAACTATTATCCGTCCATGAATTATAGCGATATCCTGCTTTACCACTAAGCGTTAAACCACTTAAAATCTCCCACGAAAGCTCAACACCTCCCAGAAAATGATGGTTCTTTCTATTAGTAAACGACTCACTATCAATCCATGCTTCAGGAGAATAAGCATCTTGATGTCCATAGGTCCCATCTGACTTTCTTCCCGCATACACATTCGGTTCTCTTACTGCAAAGGCAATCATGTTCATCATATCACCATGTGAGGCACGAGGTTCGTCGGTATCTGAAGCGTTTCCGCTCAAATTAAACTGCAGATTAACATTTTGTTTTAACTTACTGTCAAAGTTTAACAGGAAATTATACTTTTTATAGTTATTCTCCGCAACCACACCGTCCTGATCCAAATATCCCAATGAGAGTAAATACGAGTTTTTTTCGTCACCTCCCCGGAAGTTTAAGTTATGATTTGTCTGAAACCCAGAACCAGAATTCAGCAAATCTTTAAGATGAAAGGCATTTGGATAGTTATCAGGGTCTGATCCATCCTTGTATTTGGCAATTTGCTCGTCGGTATAGCCTCCTTTTATGGAAGCATACTCCCAGGAATCAATGAAGTCCGGCAATTCAGTCACCTGCTGCCATCCAATATAACTATCATAGCTGATTTGAAGTTTTCCCATTTCTCCTCTTTTGGTTTCAATCAGGATAACTCCATTTGCGGCCCGGGTTCCGTAGATCGCCGCAGAAGCAGCATCTTTCAAAACCGAAATACTTTTTATATTATTAGGATCCACATCATTGATAGAGGAAGCCAAGCCATCGACCAAGACCAATGGATCATTCCCTGCACCCGAGAATGTTCCCATACCACGAATGCGAATGGTCGCGCCATCATTTCCAGGCCGGCCAGACCCTTGGGAGACAGTGACCCCTGTCGCAATTCCCGCCAATGCCTGGGATGATTGAGTGATCGGACGGCTTTCAAGTTCCTTTTCAGTAACACTGGATATAGACCCTGTCAGGTTAACTTTCTTCTGAGTACCATAACCAACAGCAACAACTTCTTCTATTCCAATCGTTTCTTCTTGCATGGCGACGTTTATCATCGACCTGCCTGAAACATTGATCTCTTGTGTTTTCATTCCTACAAAAGAAAATACCAGTGTCGCATCGCTTGACACATTGGATAGACTGTAATTACCATCCATATCCGAAATGACGCCATTATTGGTTCCCTCAACGACCACGGTGACTCCGGGTATAGGGAAACCAGAGGCGTCGGTTACCCGACCGGCAACCGTGATTTCTTGCTGGTTATAAGTACTGCTTTGGTTTGCAGAAATCGCTATCTGACGATTATTTACCTTGTAGATGGTATTAGATCCTTTAAAAATTTCGTCCAGAATCTCCGACACCAATTTATTTTTGGATTGGATGCTAACTTTTCTGTCCACATCAACAACCGAGGCGTCATAGATAAAATAATAGTCCGTTTCATCTTCAATATGTTCCAATACATTTTTTACCGAAACGTTTTTCAGATCTATGCTCATCCGCGCATTTTGGGAATATGTACTAACAGCAAATGATTGCGTTATACAAAGGACCATCAAAAACAGAGTTACTCTCATTGTTCGAAAAAGTTTCGACTTCCACCATCGTCCAACGATAAAAGTCAATGAATCACATTTTTTTTTCATAAATTTGTTACGATTTGAGTGAATGAATTCAAATTATTTAGTGCCGGGCTTGCAAAATGTTTGGGCACTTAAAAAGTTCATGAAGGAGATGTTGACGCATCTCCTTTTTTTAGTGGAAATTGGTTATTTCATAGGCATGAGTTTTGGTTTGTTAATGGATTAGTTCAGGACAATTTTTTGCTTTTCATCGCCTTCTTTCGAGACGAGTTGATAAGTTATAGGGCAGGAAAACTGAATGTAATCCAGTATTTCGATTAAATCTTCATTTTTAAAATTCGCGTTGAAAATAGACTGATAAACCCGGGGGTTATGAACAATAATTTCAACATCAAATTTCCGTTCCAGTCTTCGAATAACAGCGTCCATGGGATCATCAATGAAAACAAGTTCTCCATCCTTCCAGGTGGTGTAGTTTGTTGGGTTGATCTCATTGATTCTGACATTTTTCGTATCAGATCGGTATTCTGCCATTTCGCCCGGGCTTAACCTGTAGCTAAAGGATTTGTTCGTTGAACTCAACAGTTCTACACTTCCGGTTTCAAGGACAACACTTATTTGCTGATCTTCCGGATAGGCCCGAACATCAAACTTGGTACCCAATACCCTTACCTTGATGTCGCCACTGACAACGTCCAAAGGGATTCGCTCATTTTTTGTCACGCTTAAATAGGCTTGTCCTTCCAGGTTTAGTTCTCGATTGTCAATCGCAAAATGATTATTGTACGTTAAAGTCGTTCCCGAATTAAGCCAAACAATTGTACTATCCGGAAGAACAACTTTTGAGATTTGGCCGTATTCAGCGACGATTGAAGTATATTGAGATCCGCTTCCGCTGAATGAGCTGTTTCGCCCCAAATAAAACATGGCTGAAGCGACTCCGAGAAGCAAAATCAAAGCAGCTGCATATTTGAATGGCTTGATGACCTGAAAAGTCCTTCCAGATGAATGAATACGATCATGCAGATGTTGATAGTTTTGTTCTATTCTATAATCAGATGCCTGTCGTGATGATGATAAAAACGCCCATGCGGTCTTCACCTTCTTATAGACATCCAAATCGGCAGGTTCCTTCCTGATTTCTGAAAGAAACTCCTCCTTCAGGTCTCTTTTACCATTGCCTGCTATCAAATTGATTATGTCATCAACCTTCTTCATACGTGCTTTATTAGAATAATGCACCAGTTCCGAATTACCCCCCCTGGCCAGGTAATTTTTTTATTTCACGCTGTTGATGTTTTAGATATCGACTTACGGAACAAACAAATAAGCAACCAGGGGCAAGTATTCCTTTAATGCCTCCCGAAAAATCTTCAAGGCTTTGGTCATGTGTTTTTCAACAACTTTTACAGAAATATTGAGTTCCTCTGCAATCTCCTTATTTTTGCGATCCTCAAACCGGCTGAGCATAAAAACCTTTTTGCACTGCGGCGGGAGCTGCTCCAAGGTCTCCTGGATAATTCTTTCAATTTCATCAAATGTGTAAGTTGAAGAATCAAGTGATCCCAAAACGCTCGCATTCATTTCAAGTTCGGTCTCTCCAAAATCTCCACTATCAAACAACCGCTGCCGATATCGCTGATCCCGAAGTCTATAGAGACAATTATTTTTAGCCACTGTAAACAAATACGCTCCCAGTCGGCTATCATCAGCTAATTCACCACGCTTGTTCCATAGGGTAAAAAAGGAGTCCTGAACAATATTTTCGGCCAGATCTTCAATCGGAATAAATTCTAAAATGAAATAATACAATCTTGAAAAGTATTTGTTGTAGATAACCTTAAAGGCTATTTCATCATTATTCTTCAATCCTTTAACAAGTTGCCTTTCATTCTTTGCCATAAGTCTTTTAAATGGAGATTTGGCAAATCTATAAAAAATTAAACGAATGTTTTGGTATGAATCGAGACTGACATTCTATTCAGTAATAAATTTACGCTTAGCGCACTACTTTGTTCGTAAACGATAACCGTCCCTGACACATCTTTTGCATGAACCACATGCTCATACCCATTCCGGCGAGCAGGAACCCGCAGCCAGATGGCACAACAAGCTCCAACAAATCAGTACGATATCAAATCCAAGTCTGTATCGCTCCTATTTGAGGGATCACACAAATTACACCGCTGGAAATTCAGACAATCCTCAAGCCTCTTATCCTTTTAAAATGCCAGATGCGATGACATTAAATGAATTCTTTTTGTTCCACTATTGGAACGATCCGGTGTAACATCATAAATCCTGCCCTTCAATAATCAAGAGGATTAAACTGCACCAACAAATTGCCCCACAAGCTAATTCAACAATTTTAAACTTCCGTCAAACTGATAAGTCTTGTTTCGATCTGTTGTTTTCAATTCGATCTCGCTGTTTCCATGTTTCAGAATGACGGGCTTGCCTAATTTTGACCGAACCTGGACCCCCGTGAGTTGATTCTGCTCCCAGTTTATTGAGACTTCAAATCCACCCCGGGCAAGCAATCCGCTCACCTGCCCATCTTTCCATTCCTGGGGAAGCGCTGGTAAAAGACTGATGTTTCCTGCATGGCTCTGGAGCAGCATTTCCGCGATTCCGGCAGTCACTCCAAAGTTGGCATCCATCTGAAATGGCGGATGTTGCCCAAACAAGTTTGCGCTTGTACTCTTCTTCAAAACGGTATGCAAGCTCTCCCGGGCTTTTTCAGCTTCGTGCAAACGCGCATACTGGCTAATCAGCCAGGCTGCACTCCATCCGGTGTGTCCGCCTCCGTTTTCAATCCGGTGATCGAGTGATTTTTTCGCAGCAGCAGCTAACTCAGGCGTTTGCTCCACGGAGATTTGTGCGCCCGGATGAACAGCAAAAAGATGCGAAATATGACGGTGCCCGGGCTCCACTTCCGGAAATTCTTCCGCCCACTCCATCAACCGGCCATCGGACCCAATTTCGGGGCCGGCAAGCTGTTCTTTCGCTTCAGCCGCCTGGCGGATCAATTCATTGTCTATGCTTAGTTCGTTCGATGCCATCAGAAAGTCTGTAAAAAGCTGCCAGATCACCTGTTGGTCGTGTGCTGGCCCCATGCTAATCTGGCTTCGGCTGCCATCGGGCGCGATAAAGGTATTTTCAGGTGAAACAGCCGGCCCGGAGACCAATTTGCCGGAAACCGGATCTTCAACTAACCAGTCGAGGTAAAACCGAACGGAAGACTCCAGTACCGGATACATCCGCTTCAAAAAATCATGATCACCTGTAAAGGCATAATGTTCGGCAATGTGCGTACTGATCCACGCTCCCGCTCCCGTGTGCATCCCCCAGCTGGCTGCCTCGCCGGGCGAGGTGTAGCCCCAAATATTGGTGATGGGGTGAACGACCCATCCATCGAGCTCGTACTGGGTCTGTGCAGTTTTGGTGCCCGGTTCAACCAGCGATTCGATCAGATCAAACAACGGCAAGTGCATCTCGGAAAGGTTGGTGACCTCGGCCGGCCAGTAGTTCATCTCGACGTTCACGTCGGTGTGATAATCGCCATTCCAGGGCGTTTGAATTTTATTCGCCCAAATCCCCTGCAAGTTAGCTGGCAGGGTTCCGGGGCGCGAGGATGAAATCAGCAGGTAACGCCCGTATTGAAACATCAACTCAACCAGGTGCGGATCAGTGGGGTTTTGCTTGAATTGTTCGATTCGTTCATCCGTAGGCACGGGAAGGACCTCATCGGGTGTCAGATCAAGGCTGACACGTTGAAAATAGTCCTGGTATTCACCGGTGTGTGTTGTCCTCAGTTCATCGAAAGACCGGTTCACCGCACGCTCAAGGTGTTGCCGGGTGATGGCCTCGTAATCCCGCCCCTTGTAATCGGGATAATCCAACACGTGATTGGTTGATGCGGCAAGAAACAGGGTCACTTCGTCAGCATTTTCAACCACCAGCTGATCACCCTCATAACGTACTTCGCCGTTTTTACTTACTGCTTTAAGCCTGGCCATATACTGTAAGCCGTCGCCACCCTTTCCATCCGAAAGCGCGCCTGCCATCACCAGTTGTTCACCTTCGGCAACCGTCTGGTAACGTTCGGGGCGGGTCATGGTGCAGGTGAATGAAATCTGCCCTGCCTGATCAGCCGTAAAACGGGCAACCATCACCTGATCCGGGTAGCTGGTGAAAATTTCGCGTTGATAATCCACGCCATCCTGCGTGTACCGAACCCGAACGATAGCCTCATCCAGATCCAGCTCCCGATGGTAGTTCTCATAAGCGGTTTCTTTGCCATGATCGATCCACAAATCGCCTAAAGTCTGAAAACAGCCAAACGGAACCTCGGCCCCACTGCCATGGCCCGATCCGGCTCCCTTGCAGATCATGGTCCGATTGGTCAGCTCCGTAGCCTCCTGGTATTTTCCTTCAAACAGCAACTGCCGGATCTTGGGCAGGGCGGCCGCTGCTTCGGGGTTATCATTGTCGGCCGGACTCCCCGACCACATACTTTCTTCATTGAGCTGAATGCGCTCTTTATTGACATCGCCAAAAACCATCAAGCCCAGCGAACCATTCCCCAATGGCAGGGCTTTCAGCCATTCGGGATCATCCTTCCTGCCAGTGGGATCGTCGGCAACAGAAGCATCGGCTGGTTGATTGTACCACAGTTTGAGATTCGGTTGTTTCGTGTCAGTGTTAACCGACTGGCAAGACCACAGCAGAAAGGCTGCAACTGGTACGAGGAGAGTTCTGTAAAATTTCATTCGCTAGTGTATTAGAATTGGCAATAAAGTAAAGAAAATTGGCTGTTTTATTCGTTTGTTTTTAGTGCTCCAGTTAAGAAAACTGGATGCTGTCCTTCGGTTTCGATGGTTACTTTCACCTGGCTTTCGGCATCCGGCACAAAGCTTTTGTTGGTAACCAAATGGATCGTTTTCTTTCCAAAGGGTTCAAGCATTGGAACCTCACCGGAAGCAACCTTGATATACTGGCCATCCTTCAGCTGTTCAAGCTTAACCGAACTTACTTTGGAGCTAACCTGTCCAAAGTTCTGAACCTCAACCTGTAATTGACAACCCGCCTCCAGCTTATCAGCAACCGGCAAACGAGCCGACAGAGCGGGCTCATTGTAATTGAGCCACGGCAGCCGGGCATAGGCAAACAGCAACTTTCCCTGGCTGGTTTGACCCAACAGCTTGGCGACAAAATTATCCTCCGACAATCCGTTTCCTGCTCCTTCGAAGACGAGAATCAAATCATCCCCTGCTTTTTCGGTTCGAACCAATTTGCTGCCCCTTCCAACGTTAACTTCCTCGGAAGCTCCGAAATGCAACGAGCCTAAATCCATGTCGGTATGGGGATCGAATCCTTCTTCGGCCTGAACTTTAAGCCGGATTTCAGGCGTTCCCGGTCCGATCTTCTCTTCATTCAGAATGGTCATATGCTTGCCAGCCGTTAAGGGAATACTGATATTTTTTGAACTATGCCGATCGTTGGGCTTGTCCTCGCTTTTCAAGGTGTCGATCACCGCAAAGTTAGCCTGCACAGCTCTTCCATACTGATCTTGCAGTACTTTGATCCGTTCGTACTTGAACCAATCCTCCGTGGTACCGTCCTCGTAGTTGGTGATGCCGGGAATGTAGGCTTCACCCGGATCAACTTTCCAATGAATGCCATCTTTTGATCGCAAATAGTAAGCGATACGGCCATACCAGTCGTTTACAATCATGTGGTATTGAATGTTGGTTTTCCAAATAACCGGATCTTCAAAACGCCCTTCCACATCGGGATAAACACGCTGATCAGTGACCTGGTGATAGGGAGAAACACCATCTTTGCTGAACCAAATCCCGCCACCGCGGCACACCATGATGTAGGAACCGTCTTCACGCCGGGCAAACGACAGGTTGGAAAGCCCCTCAATGATGGGGCGGTCGCGATTGTCAAATTCAAATTTGTGATAACTCCAGGGCCCTTCCATACGATCTGCAATATAATACCCGTCAATCACATAAACGACGATCCGGCCATCTTCCAGGCGGAAAGCTTCGGGATTATGGCCTTTGCCAATGGTTGCCTCAACCTGATACGGACCAACCGGGTTGTCAGACTTGGCTGTAACCACGATGGAATTGGGCCATTCACCATGTCCTTTGGGAGAATCTTCGCGCCAACGGCAAACAAACAGATGGTATTTGCCATCCTCTCCTTTCAGCACGTTGCCGCCCCAGTAGGACCATTCGCTATCCTCAATGCCATTGTCGATGTAGCGGGGAACAACATTGTCGGCCCCCCAGGTATCGTCCGTTAATTCTCCAACGACAGGGATTGGGAGAAAGCGATCCATAAAACGGCCGCCATAGACTAAATTACTCCATTCGGCAGGTCGCTCAAGCTGCTTAAATTGAGCATGAGACTGCCCGAACACCCCGATAAAAACAATAAGAAAGAAGATTTTTAACATGATCTTTTTTTGCATATAAAGCCTGTTGAAAATAAAAAAAAAAGAGAGACGAAAACGTTTTTCATGCTCGTCTCTCCTTATTTTACTAATTATTGATAATCAGGATTTTGGACAAGGGTTCCGTGATTCTTGTCTATTTCATCCTGAGGAATCGGCCAGTGATAAAACTTATCCTCCCAATGATAGGGTAAATTTCCATCGGTCACGCTATTCAACACCTCACCCGCGACATGCCATCTTTTCAGGTCGATGTAGCGCAGTCCCTCAAAAGCAAGTTCTATTCTTCTCTCATGCCTGATTCTTTCGCGCATTTCTTCTTTTGAAAGTCCTTCGGGAAGATCAGGAAGATCCACGCGATCGCGAATCGCATTCATCGCATTGTATACCGTTTCGTCGGGACCGGCAATCTCGTTTTGTGCTTCGGCATACATTAACAACACTTCAGCCAGCCGGATAACGACGGTATTTTGCTGACTTAAGGTTGAATACCCATAAGGCAAGTTTCCCGGATCCAGAAACTTCTTCAGTCCATAGCCGGTAGGCCGGCTGTTTGAAGGGTTATGAATATTTCCATTTCCCCAATCAACAAAATCCACAAAAACGGTTTTACTGAGTCTGGCATCCCTGTTCTCAAAAGGATTCTCGGTGTCCGTCAAGGGTGATTCGCCCCAAGGTAAGCCATCGCTGCATTCAAAAGCATCGACGAAACTTTGCAGTGGACTAACCACCAACCAGTCGCCATAAATTAAATCGGTTCCGTAAGTCGGTACATTGTCAGGTGCCAGGTAGTTCACAGAAAATATGATTTCCGTATTGCCACTTTGCCCGGCATCCTGAAACAAATTCTCAAACTCGGGGCTCAACGAATAGTGAGGCATAATGTCGAGACAGAGGTCACGAACATCGGCCAACATGGTGTTATCGGGTGTTCCATTTTCGCCATAGGCAGCGTAAATCAGCACCCTCGCCTTTAAAGCTTGTGCTGTTGATTGCGTGACGTGTCCCGCATTCTCATAATACGAAACGGTATTCAGATTGGCAATGGCGAAGTCCAGGTCAGCAATCACCTGCGTCAAAATCTGCGCGGCATCAACTTTGGGCTGTTCTTGGTTTTCCATGGTTAATGGTTCCAAAACAAGTGGAACATCTCCATAAAAACAATACAATTGAAAATAGTAGTATGCTCTCAGAAAACGGACTTCGGCTTCTGCCTTTTTCTTCTCGGCATCCGGAAAATCAGATCCTTCATAAGTGCTCAATTCACTGAGAAAGATATTCCCGCGAGCAATCGCCTGATAGCAAAACCGGTAAACGCCGGTCACATAACCTCCGGTGGTTGAACTAATATCGCCGGAGACAATCTGTTTTGAACCACCATAACCGTGCTGTCCAAAACTGTTATCGGTAATGTTATCCCAGTTTGGCATCACATATCCCCACATTCCTGCCGGCGGAGTATCCCAGGGGCCTCCGGTTGAACCATGCATATAACCATAGTTAGCCGTCAAGGCCATATCAAAATCAGACTTGGTTTGCCAAAAAGTACTCGAGGAGATCTGATCCAAGGGCTGCTTATCCAGGTAATCCTCGCATCCACTCAGTGCAATGACGGACAAAATGATGATTAGTAATTTATATCTTTTCATGTCTGTATTTTTTAAAATTTAACATTCACCCCAAACGAATAGATTTTATTCTGTGGGTAATTCACGAAAGCACCACTACCGCCCCGCTCCGGATCCAACCCCGGATAATCAGTAATCGTGAACAGATTGTCTCCTGAAAAATAAATCCGAAACTGATTAACCCCAATCCGGTCAAAAAATGTTCCGGGCAAGGTATAGCCAACAGTCAAATTTTTCAATCGTAAATAAGAACCATCCTGCAAATACCAGGAAGAGTTTCTTCTGATCCGTTCGGGAGCTCCCCATCCCCAGTAAATCCGGGGCATGGAAGTCGATGGGTTTGTTTCGGTCCAACGGTCGCGCCAGTCGGTGGTTGGGGGCGACCCCTGAACAAATGGAATAGTACCCCAGTCATTGACAAAGTACTTCACATCCGCAACGCCTTGCAGCTGGGTCGACAAGTCGAATCCCTTCCAGTTGGCAGAAAAATTAAAGGAATAGTTAAATGCAGGATACCTGCCCGAGAGTGCCACCCGGTCGTCATTATCAATGACCTCATCCCCATTTTGATCCTTAAATTTCAAATCGCCTGGTACAGTCGCATCATTAAACTGCTTGGGTGAATTGGCAATTTCCTGCTCGGACTGGAAGATCCCAATCCATTCCAACATATAATAGGAATCCCACTCATAGCCTTCCTCTCGTAAGGAGTATCCGCTAATTTCGCGTTCACCAAAATCAACCAGTTCATTTTTATAGTGATCAATATTAAAGCCCACCTGGTAGTTCATACCAGTCAGGGAGCCTGAATTAATTCGATTCGAGTATACTAAGCTCAATTCAACCCCGGTATTCTCCATGGTCCCATTGTTAACGAATGGTGGGGTTAAACCTACAGCATCCGTCACTTGCGAAGGTCTTAGAATATCGGTCGTGCTCTTTTTATACCAGTCAAACGTGACATTGAAACCGTCAAACGCCGTCAGATCAAAGCCAAAATCAGTTACGCTGGTTGTTTCCCACATGATATTCTCATTGGAAAGGCGGTTTTGAGCGACACCAGAAGAAAGATTTGCGTCATCAAAGGAATAGTTACCCGTTAGATCCAGGATCGACTGGTAAGGATACAGACCTATATTTTGATTTCCCAACTGCCCATAAGATCCCCTGATTTTAAGGCTGTTCAACCAGCCAGCATTCAGGTTTTGAAAGAACTGTTCTTCAGAAATCCGCCATCCGGCTGAAAAAGACGGGAAAGCCCCCCACCTTGAATCAGGAGAAAGCCTGGAAGTTCCATCATAACGAAGGTTTGCTTCCAACAAATACCGGTCTTTATAGTTATAACCTAATCGCCCAAAGAACGACATCAGTGCCCACTCCGTTTTTGTTCCATTGGCTTGCTGAACGGCCGGACTGCCGGCATCCAGCTCTCTTAACATGTCACTTGGATAATCTTTCCGATATCCTCTCAAATATTGATAGACATTGTCCTCAAC
>SWCA01004630.1_pt1 | contig 27995 bp, 15 predicted proteins | sample 4692961 | NCBI WGS metagenome assembly SWCA01 (sample SAMN10267275, study PRJNA491770) | bioreactor metagenome | isolation source: DHS bioreactor inoculated with | place: Japan: off Shimokita Peninsula
TTTTTTGTTTAGAAAAAGTACCATCAGATAACTTATCACGTGGTATAAACGCATAGTCAATAGGAGTTGCTTTGGTCAAAAGGTCAAGAATCTGAGAGAGCGATTCATCCACAAACTTCCCCGTATAAGTATAATCCTCTATTTCATCAGCTACCTCAATTTTCACATTGAACATCCGACTTAATCTCTCTGCGACTTCATCAACATTGGAATTATCAAATATCAGCAATCCATCTTTCCACGCAATGTATTTCTCAATGTTTCCGTTTGTACTTGAGGCTTTTCTTGAATCGATATGGTATTCAACATGCTGCCCAGGTATCATGGTTCCAATAGTTTTTGTTTTACCATTTTTAGTAAATCTTTCCAAAATGACCCTACCTTCAATCAATGTTGTTGTAACAATTTTATTATCAGGATATGACAAAACATTAAACTTCGTACCCAATGCTTTCACATGCACGTGTTTTGTTTTTACAACAAATGGGTGTTTCGGATCATGAGCGACATCGAAAAAACCTTCGCCACATAAACTTAACTCTCGGTTTTCTCCACTGAAACTCCGCGGATACTTTATCTTACTTCCTGAATTCAAATGAACTTCGGTGCCGTCAGACAGTTGAACCACGGTTCTTGATCCTGCGGGAGCTACTATTTCAAGGGAATCTACAACCATATCAGCATATCTTGCTGTATGTATGGATTTAAAGGAAAGCGTGTAAATAAGAATTGAAAGGACGGGTATCAGAAGAATTGCTGCCGCTTTTGTTAACCAGGTTGTGACTGGCGAAGAGATCCTCAGTTTCCTTGGCTTAGAGATCGCTGATTGATTGATATTTATTTTGTGGTGAATTTTGTCAAGTAGTGAATTGAAAGAAACTTTCTGATCTGCACAAATCCCTCCTTCACCGAATGATTTCCAATCATCATGAACTAAGTCTTTTCCTTTGTCCAATGAGGCTTCCTTGTCGATCCAGAATAAGACCTCCTCCAATTCATCTGGAGTACATTGGTTTTCTAGAAATTTTATTAGCAATTCCTTTGTCATTCCTACAGTTTCAAAATTTACCTTGGATGATCACAACAAACATTCACCATGTTTTATTGAATGCTATGAACCTGTACTGTTCTTTTGATCATTCGCCATGTTGTACGCTTGACGAGCATCATAGGACTAGGCAAAATTCAGTTTTTTTTACCTAAAGGAATAAATACACAAACAAAACATTCACAATCAGTCCATTATCCATATTCGATCTTAAAAAACTAAGAACAGAGACCATGTGATTCTTAACGGTATTGATAGAAATTCCTAACTTTTTTGCGATTTCATCATGGGTTAATCCTTCTTCTCGGCTTAACCGGTATATTTCTTTTTGTCGGGGAGTTAATTCTGCAAGTAAAGATTGAATCGTTCTATTGAGCTCATTGAAATACAACTCATCGGTTAATTCAGGAGCACTGTACTCTTGTTGAACATATCTTAAATGTTCCAGATATTTCTTTTCATGGATTCTCTTTCGTAATAGACTTATTGCTGAGTTGTATGAGATCGTAAAAAGGTATGAGTCAAAAGACGAGTAGGCATCAATTCTCTCCCTGTTTTCCCAAATTTTAACAAATACATCCTGCACAATTTCTTCAGCATCTGATTCAAGCTTCACATACCGGACGACGAATCCAAACAGCCTCCTACAATACTTCTCATATATGGTATCAAAAGCTACCATATTTCCCTCTTTCAGCAGAAGTATAAGTTCAGTATTTGATTTTACTTTCTCCAAAACAATATCAATAGTGCACAAAGATATATTTTCAAACCAATAATAAGAACTTGCTATTCCTTTGTTGAGTTATTCAAGGTCAATTTCAGAATCTTCGTATCACAGGAAATCTTTGAATCCACAATCTGCATATAATTTTATGCAGCTTTAATTAAGGTGTCCTTAGCATCCGAAAAACCCACTTTACTACAAAAACCTTCTGCCACAGAAGGTTGACAAATACAAACCTAAAAAACAGAATGTGATGGAATCTAATCTCCACATTTTAACGATTTAAAATTCACAATTTCTTTGCTTAAATCAAAAAGCAGGAAAAGCGAGTTTCCCTTTACCGTTCCGGGAAGCAATTAATAATGTTGAAAATTTGAGTGAACAGGCACCGAAAACGAATCCTCCTGAATAGCAAAGCGAACGAACAAAAAAAGGGGCACTCGCCCCATGTGCCTTGCTTAAAAAGGATTTCCCTTTCCGGCATAAACATCTTCATCTGCCGCAGCCGAAAGAAAACTTCGGAATTCCGCTTCTCCGCAATCAGAACATAGCAGCGTGCGGGTTCGTGGCCAGTAATAGCCAACAGTACCAGTCTGTTTGCTTCATCGCTTTTCCTTTATTTGAAAAAGCAAGATAAGCAGACCTAATTTAGTGTCCGGATGTTTCCGGAATCACTGTCCGGATAATCCCGGAACAGGTGTACGAATGTTTCCGGAATAGGTGTCCGGATCATACCAGAATGTCCGTCCGGATGTTTCCGGGATGGGTGTACGGATGCTTCCAGAATTTGCGCCCGTGTCTATTTCCAATACTAAAAACCCGAAGAACAAGAGCAATCCTTATGCTGTGCAATCAGCTCCCGTATCTCATCTTCACCCAAGCGTTCAATCCAGGCTACTTTATCAACAAACGTCAAATGGTCAATTTTCTTGAGCGGACAACCATTTCTCCGTCGCTCTTTTGGGCAACCATAGGCTAATCCAAAAAGTTCAAGTTCTTCAATCATGAGCATGAGAATTAGTCTTCATACACACAATTCTTTTTCTGGCTGCTCAACCAGCTTGCCATCTTCGTACGACTATCAACAGTATTAGGCGAGATTCTTATCAGGTCGCTAGTCAGCCGCTTACTTAAACCACCAAGGCACAATGTTAAAGTATGGTCGAATCCACCGGTTCAAGTATATTTGCCATATCACTAAAAAAAGAAATCCCCGATATAGTAATTTTTGCTTAATCTCCCTAAGTTGCACAAATCGAACCGAAATAGCATCTTCTTAAATATGATGTTTTAAAATTTTAAATACGACTTGCTCTCCTTCTTCTAAATGTAATTCGATAAACTGCCCGTCCTTTTCAAATTCTTTATCACATGAAAAATCAGCATCACCAAACGGATTTTCCAACATAATTTCTCCCCCTCTTTCCGCGATAATCTCGACGCTGATGACTTGGCTGCTTTTCATTTCTGAAGAAACCAGGAATGCACCTGTTGTGCGCAAAGTAGAAAATGAAATATCCTGCCAGCCGTCCGGAATGGCCGGAAACAGTTTTACCACTCCGGTGTGGCTTTGCAGCAGCATTTCCTGTATGGTCGAAGCGAATGCAAAGTTTCCTTCTAGTGTAAACGGGCGATAAGTCATTGTAGAGTACCCAGCTTTGCACTGATCGCCATTCACATGAAAAGAGTTTTTAAGGCAGAAACATTCAACAAAAATGCGAAGCGCCTCGGCAGCTTTTTCGCCTTCAAATGAACGGGCATACAAATTGGCCTGCCAACTGTACGAATAGCCGGTCCAGTAATCAGGACCTATTTCATCCAAATTTTTCAGGGTATTCTGAATGATTTCCTTATCCTCTTGCCCGTTGGAAAAATCGATAAGACCGAGTGGATGAAATGCCATCAAATGGGAAAAGTGCCGATGCGATTCAGCGTATGACACTTTGGGCGAAAACATCAGTCCGGTTTCTGGATCAACAGCAAGCTGCGGCCATTCGGCAAGTATCTGCTCCCATTTTTTTGCATCTTCGCTTAAATTTAGTTCACGAGCCATTTCTGCTGCGTTTTCATACGTCCAGCGAATAAGGGCCAAATCGAAATTGGTCGTTTCATCAAACCAGGCTTCCCTTGAGTTATTAAAAATTTCAGGACTTGAACTGAGGGGTAATTTTCTTTTCCCGTCTTCCCGAATAGCCAGCTGGTCGAGGAAAACCGCCACATCTTTTATCCACGGGTAAGCTTTTTGTTCGAGAAATTCGCTGTCCATGGTGTAACGCCAGTGCAGATAAAAATGGTGCGACAGCCAGCAGGCAACAGTGGGACCAAACGAATACTGAATCCAGCCGCCCATGGGCTCGCCTTCGAGTGTGGTTACACCCGGAACATTCAGCCCGTCAGTTTCATAAAAATCGCGGGTGTATTTTTTGAAAGTGGCCCGGTATTTCCACAGCCAGTTTATAAAACCTTCTTCCAAATCCAAATAATTTCCGGCATACGACGGCCAGTAACTCAACTGGGTGTTCAGGTCGTGGTGGAAATCGCCTTTCCAGGGCGGCAGCTTTCCGTGGTCGGCCGTCCAAACCGCCTGCAATGCAATGGGTGGGGCATCAGCACGGGCAACCGAACCAAATTTGTACATTTCGAGGTAGTACTGTTTTTGCAGCAGCGAATCGGGAATGCTGACTTCTGATTGCGACCAAAACTGTGACCACCAGCCAAGATGTTCATTGGAGGATTTTTGTATACCCTTTTTAAATTCAGCAACAACCAATTGTGTTGCGTCCGGTTTAGCCTCCCAGTCTTTGTTCGACGACGAAACCGACCAGCAACCGGTGAGGCTGTTCCCATCTTCCTGCCATCGAGTATGTATTTGGTACGAAAAATCCCCCCAACCTTGTTGATTGTAGGTATGATAGTTTTCACCACTTTCAATGTAACCCTGTGAATAACCCAAAAAAATCAGCTCGTGCCGCGACTGGCCATCAGAACTCTCTTCGCTTTCTCGGTTGTATGCAGGCGAATCCAAAATGATTTCAACTGGTTGATTCAAGTTCTCAAACCGGTACCAGCCAACCGGTTTTTCGGCATGAACAAACGTGGTGAGTTTAGTTCCGTTCTCCCATTCAACAATGCAGGTAGCTGTTTTTAATTCTAATTTCACCGAACGAACTTTTCCCAGTTGTTCTATGTCAAACTCCAGTGCGCCGGCCGGTATTTTCGAGGGCGCCGGAAGCTGCTCGTATGGAACATCAAACACAGCCTGCACTTTCTGGTATTCATCGTTTTTCCAGTGTTCGTAAACATCCTGAAACTTCCATTTATTGAAGTCGATGTTTTCCATGGGACGCAGGTCCCACAAATCGGCCCGGTCGAGCGAAAAACGCAGTTTCCCGTTTTTTTGCCACACCAGCTGACCGACCATTCCGTTTCCGAGGGGCATGGCTTCGTCCCAGCTGGAAGCGAGTTCAGAAAATTCAAGGTTGTTCTTTTTATCCGGACCTTTTGCTACTTCTAACGCAAATTTATTTTGACAGGAAAAAAGGAAGATGATTGAAAAGGTAATGAATAATAATTTCATGTTATTCATTTTTTGATTTCTAAACTTTTATTTTTCTGAAATTCCGGGTACCGAGAGCAAATCCAGTAATAATTTGAATTGTTTATCGATAAATTGAGTATCATAAGGTTGAATTTTACGTTCCAATTCGAGGACTCTTTTTTCAATAATTGCAGCAGAAGATGGTTCATTAAACTTACTTTCAATCCATTTAACATAGTTGTTGACTGGATAATTTAATTTATGCCGCTGAAGCAATTCTGAAGCTTCTTCTTCTCTGTTGTTTTGTGTTAAGAGAAGCAACTGAAGATATAACCTTGAATTTTCCTGAGTGTAACCAGGATGGATGTATCCTGTCACTTTATGCTCAAATGCTCTTGCTTCCTTCTTATTTCCCAGCTCATTGAAAGCTCTTGCAATAAAAAAATGTTCTATTCGTTCGTCCACATCATAAGGTCTTCCTACCCCAAGGTTTGCAGGCCAGTTTTTAGCTTTTACCGCATATTTTATTGCTTGTTTGTAATTTCTATTTTCAAAAAAATCAAATGCCTGTCGTAGGCAGGCTTCATGGTAAATATCCCGGCCAACAGTCGCCCCCTCGAAAGGTAATACCTCATAGTTTTCCAAAAATGAAATGGCTTCCCTGTAGTTTCCAAGGTGAATCATTGCCCTTGCGTGTGTTATTCCTATAGCTGACTGTTCTCTATGTAATTCTGTTAATCTACCTGTAATTTCCAGCGCTTTGTCCGGTTCCTGGTTCTCCTGGTAAAAATGTGCCAGCTGGATAGAAGCCCTCCAGTCGTTAGGCTGCAGTTTTGCTGCCTTCTGCAAGCAATAAAACCGTTCTTTATTACCGGCACTCAAATCAGCTTTTGCCAGCCAGAACGGGGCAAAATCAGGTTCATTTCCACAAGCTTCAAAATACCTGATTGCATCTTCTTTTAAGCCAGCTTTCAGACAGATAAGCGCTGCATAATAGTCGAGTTTCCAGTGATGGTTCTTTTGTAAAAAGTGGTTCAACACAAAAGCAGTTTCCTTTCGGTGCGGGAAAACAAATTGAGGCGAAGCTTCGAGACATTTCTGCATATACTCACCTGAATTGTTCTCACCCAGAAAAGCTTTCCAAAGACTTACTATGGGATGTTCAGGAGCAAGTTTCAGAACCTGCAAAGCTTCATCCTCACAGCCCAAGTTATAATAGTGAACCGCCAACCCGAGGTATGATTCATACGGCAGTTCATTGGTTATTCTGTCCCTGAAACTATTTTTCGTCTCCTCCACCGGATCTATCAAGAATTCTTCAAAGCGGATGAAATGGTTTGTTGCATCAAGGTTGAACAACCGCTCACGCACATCGTTTGCCAATTCGTATTGCCCTGTCTTACGCCAGGTAACCGCCAGAATTTCGAGGGCATTTAAATTATCTTGATTGTATCCCAGCGCTTTTTTGGCATAATATTCAGCACGATTGTAATTTTTTTCCTCTAGGAAAATAGCAGCCAGTTCAGTGGCTGCAGCTGCCCGATATTCCACATCCATCATGGCTAATGAAAATCCGCTTTTGGCATCACTAAAGTTTCCGAGCTCACGATTTGTCAAACCAAAAATGTAATTGGCTTCACCGTTGTACGTGTCAATAGACAGCGCTTTCTGGGCAAAAGACAACGCATCCCGGTAATTCATCCGCCTGTAGTGCGAAAGCGCGATTCGGCTTAAAGCGGGTAAAAATCCGGGATCAGTTTTTATGGCTTTGAAATAATACTCCATCGCCTCGGTGTACCTGCGTTGTTTTTCTTCACCCAGCCCTTTTACAAAAAGACCATAGGCAGAATTCCAGTTAAATTCAGGATAGGGGTTTATTGGACGGTTTACAACCAATTCGTCTGGCGAAGTGGAATAAACCAGTTTTGACTCGCCAAGTATTATCTTCATTTCGTTTGCAACATCTGCTTTTACTGAAAGCTCATAAATTTCCAGCGGCTTTAATGCTATCTTTTCCGAGGTCAGCAATTCTCCTTCAACCAGTATTTTCAATTCATCGTTTATGGGTTGCAGTGCGCTCAGTACAATAAGCACTGAATCTGTTTTCTTTTCAACATTGATAACCCCAAACGGCGACGCGGCTACCATTCCGCCGGTATTTTTTAGCGGAAACCAGATTTCATGTGAGATGTCAGCATCGTGCGGATGGAATTCCCTGTGTTTAAACGGAGTAAACATGCTGCTGTATGCTGCCTGGTTAAACAGTTTCCCTGCCTGAAATTCAATATACTGGCCATCATTATCGGTAAGCAAATCTTCCCAAATCATCCCTTCTTCTGAGAGGCCCCAAATCCAGAGCTTTTTGCCGGGTTTATCGTCATAGGTGCTCCAATGCCCAAATCCAAATTCATCGTTGTGCCAGTAACCTCCAAAAAAATCGCTGTAAGAATTGATAACATGATAGGACTTGTAACTTCCAAAGTTGTTGTTTTTGTACCAGAAAATATCTCTTCCCTCATCCACCGGCCAGTCTGCCACCTCACCTCCATGACCGATGATTTTATTTCCAGGGTAGATAAATTCGAGATCGTCTGAAGCTTTCGCTGCGGCATTCATCCAGTGGTAGAATGAGGCAGGCACATTTGTTTGGTTAAACCAGCTTGCTTTTGTTTCAAAAAAAGCATTGTTGGGGTGTAAGGAAATTTCCACGTTCCATTTTGTACCCGAGGGCAAATCAACAGCTCCAACAACACATGAAACACTGCCATCTTCATTCTCTTTTATTACATAATCAACCGGAGTTGCACAGGTGGGAATATGACCGATATCCCCAAAATTGTATTCCAATCCACCGGAAGTCCATGCACCGCGCATAGCTACATCCCTGAATTTTACCACATGGTTGAAATAAAGAAACTCCTTACCTGTCGATTTCTCAATGGCTCCCCAAACTTTACCCCCAATTTCCGGACAAACAAATACTTTTATGTAGTCATTCTCCAAAACAACCATTTTCCATGGCTTTTGGATAGCCTGATTTGTGTACCCATGAAAATAAAAGTAGGGATATATCCGGTTTACTTCCGGTATGGGATTGGGGTCTGAGAAGGGATAGGTTTTAAATTCAACCAGTTTTTCAGTTATTTTTGCATGTTGTGCCTGGATTTTCAAAACTAGAAATGCAAATAACATTGTTGTCAATGAGATAGTTATATTTTTCATGAAATTTTCATTTAAAATTCGTCAAACATCACAAGCCAACTGCTTTTCATCCAATTTCGAGGTTTACTTAATAATGACGTTTCCATTTTTCGGGATTTGAAACGGCGACATTTTACCGGCATAAATATATTTGCCCGATGAATTGGAAGGTCCGGTTATTTTTGCCTGAACCAGTTTTCCTCCTTCCCAATCCATATCAACAACAAAACCGCCACGGGCTTTTAGCCCTTTAACGCTTCCGTTTTCCCATACTGACGGGAGCGCCGGAAGCAATTCTAAAATACCGGTGTGCGACTGCAACAGAAGTTCGGCAAGTCCGGCGCATCCCCCCATATTTCCATCTAATTGAAATGGCGGATGAGCACAGAATAAGTTATTGTAAGATCCACCTCCATGGAGCATTTCAACACCTTGTGCAGCAGTTGGCCTCAACAATTTTCGGAATAATGCATAAGACCGGTCGCCATCTTTCAAACGCGCCCAGAAATTAATCTTCCATGCCAATGACCATCCGGTTCCACTGTCACCTCTGGCATTCAGGCTCACCTCGGCTGCTTTGGCCAATTCAGGCGTTTTATCACTGCTTATTTGATTTCCCGGATACAAAGCATACAAATGAGATACATGCCGGTGTTTATTTTCCGGATGATCCACATCTTCCTTCCATTCCTGCAACTGCCCCCATCTCCCAATCATTGGAGGGCAGATACGATCGCGCACTTCTTTTGCCTGCTCCTTAAAATCACCATCCACTCCCAGAACTTCACAGGCCTGAATACAATTGTTCAATAAGTCCCATGCCATCTGGTGATCCATAGAAGCACCGGCTGATATTCCGCCGTGTTCAGGCGAATAGGATGGAGATGAGACTAGTCGCCCCTTTTCATCTTCTGTTAGATAATCGATCCAGAATAAAGCGGCCTCTTTCATTAAAGGATACCCATTCTCACGAAGAAAAGTCTCATCCCGGGTAAACCTGTAATGGTCCCATACATGCTGGCATAGCCAGGCAGCACCTCCCGGAAAAAAGCCCCAAGGAAACCCCCACCCCTGTGCTGTATATCCAAACGGATTATTCATTGTATTGACAATCCAACCTCGCGCATTAAAAAACTCTCGGGCAGAAATCTGTCCCGGTTCCACTAAACTTTGCATGTAAGTAAAAAGCGGTTGGTGACACTCTGGTAAGTTAGTGACTTCTGCCGGCCAGTATAACATTTGTTGGTTGATATTCATGTGATAATCACATGCCCAGGGTGGATTGGTACTGTTATTCCATTTTCCCTGCAGGTTGAGGGGCATCGTTCCGGGTCGTGAAGCTGAAATCATCAGGTAACGGCTGTATTGGAAATACAACTGCTCAAAACCAGGATCCAAGGCTCCATTAGCATATTCGTGCAGCCTCACATCAGTAGGCAGGCTATCGCGTTTATTGTCTCCCAAACTTAATTCCACTCGGTTAAACAATTCTTTATAATCCGACAAGTGAAGATTTTTCAACTCATCATAGGTTGTTTCAGTCAATTGTATTAAAACCTGTTTGTTGGCCGTTTGGTAATCAAATCCCTTGTAATGCGGATACTGCAGCAAATAATCCGTTGCAGCCGTATGATAAATAATTAGATGATCAGCATTAACAACAGAAATGATCCCATTTTCATAGTTCACATCGCCATCCGATTCTACTTTTAGGCAGGTTTCAAATTCCATTTGATTATCCTTTACCTGCCCCTGCAATTTGTAAACACCCTGCTCAAAATTTTCAACGAGTTTTTGATGAGGGGTGCGAAGTTCCAACTGGTAATTGGCAGGGATATCACTTTCAAATTTGTAAACTAAAACTTTGCTCGGGTAACTTGCCCAAAAAGTCCGTTTGTATTTCACATCATCGATCTGATAAGTGACCAGACCTTCAGAATGTTCAATATCCAAGCGCCGCTGATAATTTACTACTTCTCCTTTGTGATCTGTTGTTACAAACAGATCACCCATTGTTTGTTGGGCTCCGTAATCTCCAAATGCAGCACCTTCTTTTGTGGGATGAATCACACCTGACAATTCTCTTTGAGCTAACTGATGTGCTTCATTCATTTTTCCTGCTTTTAATAACTGCCTGATGCGATCCAAATGCTTCCAGGCGTCGTCACGGTTTCCTCCGTTGTAGTCAGCATGCGAACCGGGTCCTCCACTCCAAAGTGTTCCCTCGGTAAACTGAATTTGCTCGCGGTGCACATCTCCAAAAAACATCGCTCCCATATATCCATTCCCAATGGGTAAAGCTTCGGTCATCCAGTCCTTTGCCGGCTGGTCATACCATAGTTGAAGGGGGTTCGTTTCCTGTGAAGCTTTCAGAGAACAGGCTCCTAAAACCGGCAGAACAAGAATGCCGGCAAGTGATAATAATCTCATACGCGTAAGCCATTGTAAAATTAATACTAACTGCATTTTGTGTAACTTTTGTTATCGTACGAATTGGCAATCATCTGGCATCCTGGCTTTCTCATACGATATATAATTTTTTCTCATTTATCTCTCTTCTACAACAATCAACCACCCCTGCCGTGCCTTAACGGTAATCACATCACTGGCATTCCACACTGCTGAAGGTTGATAATCTTTTATAGCAGGGGCATATAAACTTGCTTTGTCGGGAGTCAGCCCGAGTGCTTTCCAGTCAATACGAAGTTGGCAGGTCCTTTCCTGATCCGAAAAGTTACCAACAGCAATTAAAGCTTTACCGTCTTTCACATAGGTGGTTGCTTTCACTTTTTCGCTATTCGTAAGCACAACCGGATTTTCCTCCCAAAAACCAACCATTCTGGAGTATTCAATTCCAAAATCATCCCATACTTTCCATACCGGACGCGGGTCACAGGTAACCCCCTCTGTAAGCCATGGATGCCGGACTGTCATTCCGTACAGCATCCCCAGCCAGCGGTTTCCACCGGCGTGCAACATGTCTCCCATCAACCCGAATGGAATACCGGAAACTTCGACCAGCCAGTTTGCAGGAGACATTCTATCGTAATGAAAACTCTCCCCGAACCATAACTTATCCATGTAGGGAAAGAATTCGGCATACTGCGTAACCGGTCCTTTGGAAAAACCAGTATTGGAATGAAGATCAATGATACATCCGGGCTTCACTTCTTCCATTACCCGACGCATTCGTTTTAATATTCTTCTGTCATAAGACACATCATCCAGATAAAGCCCGTCTATATCAACATGCTTGACCAGCCATCGCAGACCTTCAATGTAATAATTATACCAACGGGAATCTCCCGGAGCATTGACGATGGACGCATCAGCACTTTTATCGGAAAAATGCTGGTACCATTGAGGTCGGTACCCGGTAACAAAATGCTCACGTAACCAAGGATAACCTCCTCCTTCACCAGCGCCGAGTATTTCATTTCCTAAACTGCGCAACGCCCATATTTCCGTGGCATAATTGGTGAGTTCGCGAATTGTATAGTAAATTTTCACCTTTTGGCCTTTGCTATGCATTTCATCCACAAATACTCTCATCGAATCAACTGCTACAAAGGGGTAGTTGATATGAGGATTGTAGTCGTTAGCATGGTGTACATTGATGATTTTCACACCGGCTTCGAAATCTTTATCTATTGGACGTGGTTTATCCCCACGGTGATAATAACGGTTGACGAACTGACTATGGTAATCAACCGGCTTAACCGGTGTTACCAAAAAGGCGAATTCATAATCAAGAGATTCACCAGCCTTTAAACTCCGCTGACCGGAATACGCAGAGGCTAGCACTTCTTCGGCTCCCTTGCGGACACGAATACCTCCCAACTGGTTATTGTTCCAGCTAGAAGGATGTGCCGTATGATACAGATTCAACATTGGTCCGTGATAATCGCTTCCCCTCAGTTCACACCAAATACCTCCCTGCTGGTTACCCAGCCAGAAACTATCAAAGGGGCCATCCCACTTAATATCAAATGAAGCAGGAACTTCACGGCCGGCATCTCCCATGACTTTCATATACTGCCCCACCTCCTCCGAGAAAGGAATCTCCAGTCGCACATCTTTAAGATCAACGTCCTTAGTGGCTTCTAAACGCACCCGGTACAACAAATATCCATCAAACTCCAGGGAGTGGGTTAGGTTCACATAGAGGTTATTTCCTGTCCATGTTCTACTACCAACCAACAGCCCCTGATCTATATTTTCATTTTCAGGCGAAAAGGAAAATGTTTCTTTGCCCGACTTCGTTTCAATGGTAAATTCTATAGGCCTATTTATAATGGAAGTCGCTCCTGCCATAATTTTTCCTGGCAATCCGTTAGGTTCATATTGAATGGTTCTACCCAGAACTGCATATCCATCTGCCTCTGTCCTCTCAATGGCATGATAAGGTGCAACCGGTTCATTACTTAAACCAGCCGTTGAGTTAAGCCAGCGAAGACGAGAGTGCCTCCAGGTTTCGCTATCACCGCGATCCGCAATTAGTTCATCCTCAACATCCAGTTTTACAACAAGAGATTTCGTCCCAACACCATCAGCAGATATCAGCACTTCACCTTCATACGATCCGGGTTTTGCAGCCTGACTGATATCAACCCCTATCCATAAAGCCTGAACATTTCCTTTATCAAGGCAAATCTCTTTTTTGAAAGCCTTTCCATAAGGATCAATACCTCCTGTGTTAAAACAGGTCAGCATATCGGATGCAATCACAGAGTTTCCGGGTCCTCGCAAATCAGTAAACGCAACACAAATATTCTCTAATGTTTTTAATGGAGCCCAAACTCCTATCTGGAAGGTATAGTATTCATTACGCAGGGACTTTCCTTCAAAATCTGATTTTAAACCTCTACCAATCCATCTATGCGGAATCTCATTTTGCATTCGAATAGGATACTTTCTATCTTCAGGAAACAAAAAGAAATCCTGTTGATGAGCCTGAAGAAATTGTGCTTTTTCATGGGAAGTTGGAATAACTTCCATCGGATAAAAGCTATCAAAGGCTGTCCGTGCCTGAATTTCTGACACAGAAGCTACCGGTAAACCACGCAATGCCATAGAATCAACAAGTCGGTTATCAGCAACCCACTGTGCGTCAGGATCATTTTCTCTTTCAAGGTAGCCTTTATTATAAAAACCATAATCTTTCTGAACCTCATATGGCAGATAGTAGAAATAGTAATCGCCTGGTTCATCTATAGGACCAAAAACGAGATGGCATCTTTCCTTCTCCACGCTTAAGCGATAAATATTTTTAACTGTATCACCGGTTAAAGCATTAACAATCATGAACCGGCGAGATTCAGGATTTAAATCGTGCCGTCTCCATAACAGATCCAACTTAACTGCGTTTGATGGCTTTGCCACCTGAATAACAGCCCGATGGTTGCCAAAGGATTCTTCCCATGGCACTTCTGGTGACGAATAGGTATAGCCCCCCCCGTTCTTATCACTTGCACATTGAACTAACAAGAGCGATATCAAGACCAAGAACAAATTTTTAATCAGCAAATTATTTTTTTTCATAATTCATTTTTTTAATCGATAAATTCAAGAGCGCTTTTAATCATTATTATATCCTTTATAAACGGATAATGAGTTCTGTGTGAAATTTTAACCGCCACTTTCTTCCAAGCAATTTACACCAACTAAACGACGATTTTATGTTTCATGATTCTTATCTCTATACTGAATCTGTCAACCAACACTCCCTATGCCACTTTCAGATGTTCATAAATTATATCTTTATGAATGTCCCTTTTTTATACATCCAGTACATAATTATATAGATTATCGCTAAGCCAGTAATAGAACGAATTACCGGATACCATAAGTCGATATACTGCTCAGCACCAAAAACAATACTATGAGCAATTCCCTCAAATGAAATCAGATGTACCCCCATGTATACAGCAATACTGTTCATCCCAATAACTCTTAACCAGAACGCCCAACGTTGATAGCCTTTTACATCGACAATGAAATAAAAGACACCAATCAGTAAAAAGCTTATTCCAGATGTTAACAAGACAAAAGTAGGGTTCCAGATTGCCTTGATTACCACAAACCAATGATTTAATACCAACGAGGCAATCAATAAAATGGCACCTGCAACAATTAACAAAAGTGTTTTATGAATTTCCGTATTGAGCCTCGTCAAAAAAGAGAATTTGAAATTTCCTTTGATAATAGTACTCGCAAAAACACCACTCATTACTGTTGAAACAAAACCGAGAGATCCCAAAAACCAGGAATAAGGAGAATGAGCATTGTCAAAACGCCCAAACATAAGTTTTTCAACATATTTGGCAATATTTGACTGTGGATCTAAAACACCGGCCTCTTGCCCTGGTACAGGAATAAATGTTAGAATGATCCAATAGACAACCAGTAATCCTCCGGTTAAAATAAGTTGCTTCTTCAGATTTAACCGAGTATAAATGAATATGCTGAAGAGATAACCAATAGCAATAGCCTGCAAGGTATCGTGAATGATAAATAGTCGATCAAGATTTAATGCAAGTAAATTGCATTGGCAAATCATACCTAAAAGAAACAGGATAACAAAGCGTTTAAAAGCATGTAGGTAGATTTTACTGTGAGACTCGCCCAACGCCAATCGTTTTCCGGTTGAAAATGGGATCGACATGCCCACCATAAAAAGAAAAAGGGGCATAACCAGATCGTAAAAATGGAAGCCTTCCCAAGGAACATGCCGAGTTTGGTTGCCCAGTATTTTTAAAAAGCCATTGTCGCTCGCGTTCGCAAGGTTCTGCACCACAACTTCGCCACCGATAATCCAAAACATATCAAAGCCTCGCAAAGCATCGAGTGATATCAGACGAGCTGATTTAACATTATCTTTCATTCTTTAAAGGATACAATAATATTTAGTAATAACAGAACACGAAGAAGCAAAACTGTAGTAATATAAAACTCCAGTTACATTTTTATTCCTCGAGTTCAGAAATAGTTGTAACGTGTTTCCCTATAAACAGTAATCTGAATTTTGAATAATAATATCACCTGATTTCTCAAGGTCACTTTTGGGAATAGGCCAGAAGCAAAATTTTTCGTTAACCGATTATAATTCACCTGAATCGGTATCGCAGGCTCCTTTAAATAAAAATATCAAAATACCACTTATCCATTTTATCGTTATGGTCTTTAAATATTGAATATTGCTATTCATAGCTTACTGCGAAATTAATTGTAAGTTAGTCGTGACCTCCTTAGGTGACATTGAACTCAGCAAAACCTCCGAATTCCATTCCTGAGAAAATGAATTATTCCGAAGTAGAACCTTACTACAAGCGGTTAGACGAAATGCTGGCCGGCTTTCTTTAATAGGAAGAATACCAGTGCGAATAAATTGGTTTCCAGTAAAGATGAGCCTTTCTACGCTCCGGGCCGATAGAACAGGATCATCCCAGGATTTAAACAGATTATTCTCAATTCGGATATTTCGATGAACAAACGCATTTTTTGTCAACTTATGATTTTCCGGTGCTATGGCGATGATGTGATTCCCGGGTGTTTGATTAAAGCCGCAATTCTCGAATACATTGTTTCGAATGGTTACGTCGGTAACTGGTCCGGACTCGTACCAGCTCGAAGCATCGTTAGCAATCAGAATCGCATGCATCCCGGTGTGAAAAAAAGTATTATTTTCGATCAAGACTTTTCGGCGGGTGGTAATAAGCAAACCGCGCGTATTGGTGCGCTCAAACCGATTGTTGGTGATTCTGACTTCAGGCGTCCAACTCAGGTTCTCAATAACACTCCCTACTTTTGCCCCGGCAGGAAGCTTTCCTTCCAGTTCGATTTCCATTTCCCGCAAATTTAACATGCGGGCATTAGCCACCTTGGCGAAAGATTCTGCCTGCAGGGTCTTAGGGTCTACAAAAGCGATGCTGTCTTCTTCAAAAAAAGCTTCGAAACCATACGTCTGATGATGCATAAATCGCACTCGCAGCTTATCATCAGAATTTATTTGATTAATTTTCAGATGGGTACCATGCACATTAACCGGATCATCATGTGAACCCGAGGTGTAGCAACTGTCAATCTCAATTATCCCTCTGCACCCTGAAAAATGGAAACAGTCGGCGAACGACGCGATGATTCGACCTGAATCCTCACGGGGAGCTACTGTAACTTTACGCATGGAAATGTTTTCGGAAAACTGAGAAACAATTCCTAATCCGTGCATGTAATGCATCTTCACATTTTCCAAGCGGATATCTTTGCTCAGATTTATAAAACCTCCACAATTGTCACGATAGGGATCGCGAACGGTAAGCACATCGCCCGGCTGAAATGAAAGCTGGCTGAAATCTCCCTCAAAATGCACCCGAAAAGGGCTCGCTTCAACAGCCTTACTTTCAATAAGAGGCTGAATTGAACTATATTGCATCAATTCTTTTCCGGGTGAATACAAAATGGTATGATGTTTCCAGTTTCGCCAGCCTTCGCCATAAAAAGCAAGCTTCTCATTTTCAATAACATACCGTGAGTCAGGATGAATTTCGGTTTCGATCATCGTAGGAGACACTGATTTAATGGTCATTTCCGACATGGTCGGACGTTCGTAATCGAAACGTACTCCCCGGATAAGCAATTCACTACATCTCAGTGCGCCAAAGGAGACCATTTTGCCGTGAAGTACAATTAGTGTATTATTCCCCACTAAGGCAACCTGATTCATGTCTTCGAACCAAAAAGCGATGTTCTTTACTTTCGGCAGGGTGTCATCCTCGGTTGTATTGGAGATATAAAGCTCTTTTTTTGCAGCTCCTTCCGGCCAAAGGTCTATACGCCCCGTTGGAAGTTTGAAAATAATATTCGATTTTCCTTGGTAGGATTCCAATACCTTTTGAATGGCTGATGAGGAATTTTGAAAAGTATTTGCTTCCACTCCAAAGCGATCGAGCTCGATGATTTGTTGAGCCTGGGAAGTTTTTGTAAGCGAAGTCAACAGAATTATTAAGACTAACAGATAAAGCTTCATTGGATTTAGTTTTATTGGTTTGGTTTTCCTCGGAATGAGTTATACGGAGAAGGCATTAAATGCCTAACTCGTTGATGATTACTCCCTAATCAAAAAAAAAAAATCGCACCCGAAGGCTCGGTGCTTCGAATGCGATTGGAAAATCAATTTTAGTTCAAGACTAAGATTTCGGTGACGGTTCTCCAGCCATCTCCTCCCATGTAGCGGTAACTGAGCGTGAAAGTTTTTGTTGCAGGATCGTAACTGTTTTCAGCGTCCGGTGTCATCTCTCCAATTTCACTTTCGTTAGCAAATTGTTTTACTTCAACAGAATTATCTGCGTTTACTTTGAGGGTCACCTTGTATCCGGCATCTCCCAAATCTGAATGATCACCGGTAATGGTCGTCTCGTCTACCGATGAATAATATTTATTCAGGTCCATATCCCTCGGAGCTGTCGGATGGTCAAAAAATCCGGTAGCATGATACTCCCCTTCATATTGATTAATTATGGGTAGTGGATTTACCTTAATTGTCCAAACTTGAGTTGTCTTCCCGTCTGCGGCTGTCACCAGATACTTGTTCTCCTGTGAAAAATCACCAGGCTCTCCAAGCTCCGGTGCATTATCTATTGGTTGTATTTTTGCTGCAGGGGAAAGCTTGGCATATGCAACAATAGATTCCAGTGAAACAATTCGTCTTTCATCTTGGTCAAAACTACCAAAAGGAGCAGGGATAGCAACATCCACAGTTATTGTATGGTTAATTGTGTCGATATTCGCCGTGGTACTCAATGTAACAACTGCTAACATTTCGTGGCCATTGACATTTTCGGCCACAAATCTGTGCTCCAGGTTAAATTCGAGAATTTTTGATTCATTGTAAACCGGTAATTCATCCAATCCCCAATCAATGCAGGAAGAAAAAGTTACCGCTATAACTGATAGAATAATTATTAATTTTTTCATTTTAATTCTATTTTTTAATTCATTTTAATTCCATCCCGGATTTTGCTCCAGATTTTCATTCAAACGTGTCTGATTTTCCGGTACTGGAAAAAGCAGCCTCTTAGGATAATCAAATTGCATATCTACGGTAAACTCAGATGGCACAACATTTACCAGTCCGTCAAATTCCATATCCAAGGCATGTAATCTATATCCATGTAATTCAGGGATTGAAGCGGCATTCTCTGCCCTTGCCCAGCGAATTAATGACCAGTAACGGTCATCTTCCTGAGCCATCTCCACCCGACGTTCAAGTTTATAGTACTTCCAAAAATCTTCTTGAGAACTTCCTTCGGATAAAGCCGGTAATTCACCATGTGTCACACGTGTTTTGTTCATGTATTCAATCGCCTTGGATATGTTTCCTTTTCGTCCGTAGGCTTCGGCCTTATTCAAAAACACTTCGCCTAACCTGAAAATTGGTTCAGCCCAGTCAACCGGATAGTTAAAGAAGAAGAACATCTCCTCGTACATCCACTTTCTGAAGACATAACCTGTTTTCGGCATTCCCCAGTTACTTGCCGGGTTGGATGTCCAATGCATATTACCACCTCTTCTGAAAGTAAATATCGAATTTCTGTATTGGGCAGAATCCCTTACAATTGATTGTTCGAAACGTGCATCCCGGGTTTGCCACATCAAACGAGACGGTTGACCCTGAAAATCACTTCCTCTTTTTTGTACTGCCACACCACCTTCCACTATCAAATAGGCATCGACCAGTTCCTGTGATGGCCAGCGCAAAGGCCACGCCTCAAATAAATCATCAGGATGAAACTGTGGTACTGCATCTTCTCTCAACTTAGGTCCATTGGAAACATTTGGCAAATTTCGGAACATTCGCGTATCGATAAAATTGTTATGATCTTCACCCCTACTGTAGAAAAAGATTACTTCGGAAGAAGACGTTGTTCCGCTGTAGCTGTTAAACATGTTGCTGTACACAGGATCAAGTGTAAAATCCATATTCTCAATTTCATCTACAGCTTCAATCACCTTATCGTAATCACCTACTTGAAGGGCAACCTGGCTCATAAAAGCATAAGCGGCCGCTTTGGTCAACCGCCCAGGCTCTGCCGCATCAGGCAAGCCGACAATAGCATCCTCAATATCCTGCTCTATAAAATTGTAGGTTTCACGTTCAGATGATCTTGGCAATTTCATCTCATCTTCAGGTGTCAATACATCTTTGACCAAGATCAAACCGCCAAAACGTCGTGCTTGCCAAAAATAAATCATCGCCCGTAACATTTTAGCCTCGGCAATTAGCTGCGTTGTTACCCCCTCATCAATAGATTCATTGTCAGTGAGTTTTTCAATGACCAAATTACATTTCCGGATACTCCCAAAACGGTTCCATCCAAAATCATTCGAAACCTCAATATTTCCTGCTTGTACATTTCGAGCTCCGCCATTATCACTATTGTTTACAATATTGTCCGTCCAGTCGTCAGTGAATTGGGTAACATACATCCCTCTTACCACATCGTTGTAAATATCAAATACGAATCCTTCAGCCAACGCGGCATCGGTCCAAACATCCAATTCGGAAAACACATCTAACGGTTTCTTGTCCAGTGGATCTTCACATGCCGAGAAAGAAACAATCAATAAAATACTTACTATTATAAAAAACTTGTTCATTTTTTCTTTGTTTTAATGGTTTTAAAATGAAACTCTTAAACCAACATTATAAGTCTTGCTCACCGGATAACCATAATTGTCATAACTACTTGTTTCAGGATCAAGATAAAATTTATTCACGGGAGAAATCGTAAACAAGTTGGTTGCACTTAACAAGATACTTAGATCATTAATACCCTTAACCTGACGCAACAAGGAATTTTTCAGGTTATAGTTAAGACTTAAACTTTTCATACGGATATACCAGGCGTCTTCCAACCAATAAGATGAGGTGGTTATATTATTGGCTCCATTGACTTCACGTGAAGTACTGGCGCGTGGGAACAATGCATCGAGATTATCCGGTCTCCAGTTATCCTCTTGGATCGTATAAAGTTTATGGTTGATTTCATTTTGCCACATACTGCCTAAATACATTTGTTTCTGCCCGGTACCCTGGAACAGGGCAGAAAGGGTAAACCCAGCATATTTAACTTCTGCATTCATCCCGTAAATGATGTGGGGAAATGAGCTTTTCCCTATCCGTACAAAATCATCGCCATCAATTCGCCCGTCGCCGTTCACATCTTCATATCTAACATCTCCGGGCATTGTTTGTGTCGAACTCAACCGACGCGGAGAATTCAGGATTTCATCCATGTTCTGATACAAGCCCAGATCAATGTACCCCTGTGTGTAGTAATCTTTTTGGTGAGTGGTTCGTTTATCCGGATTTTTCAGTACATCGTCGGTCTCATCATACCGTTCTTCCCACATTTGGTCGTAATTTGAAATATTTCCACCAAGATTGACGATTGCTTTTCCGACATTCATTTTATAATTCAAAGCTAGTTCTACCCCTCCCCTTCTGAAAGCGGAATTCGTGTTAATCTGAGGAAGCGATTTTCCAAGTGGGGTGGTATAGGTATCAGCCGGGCTTCCCAGATATCCAGTAGTCCGGTCATAGAACCAATCAAAAGTACCACTGATTTTGTTTTTCAAAAAAGCAAAGTCGACCCCGAAGTTCAACGACTCTTGTTCAAACCAGGTTGTTGTTCCTTCGCTTGGAGTTAAGGCTCCTTCCCCAAAACCGGTCATCCATGAACTGTTAAGGTAATAGACGTTATTCAACAGATTATAGGTTGAAAGATGCCCAAAACGCTGTACGCCATCAAGTTTACCCAAATTACCCCACGAAGCTCTGACCTTAAAAGCATTCATCCGAGTGGCCGTTGAAATTGTTTCAAAGAAAGCTTCCTGATCCACATTCCATCCCAGGGACACTGACGGGAAAAGTTTATATTGCTGGTCTTTGGGGAAGGCATCGTACCCATCGTAACGGAAGTTGGCCTCCAAGACATATTTTGACCTATAGTCGTACTTTAATCGTCCAATATAGCCTATCCTACCATTTTCAGAAGCATTCCCGCTGTTGTCTTTACCTTCAGAAGAACCTGCAAACAACTGATCGACAGCCGGCGAAGCAAAATCCCTGCGGTAAGCATTGAAGGCGTCATAACGCCCTTCATTTTGCGAATAAACTCCTGTAAATTCAAGTGTGTGTGTATCGGCAAAAGTTCTCAAATAGTGGATATGCCCTTCCAGGTCATAAAGCATGTTACGACCAGTTGATTGAGAAAGCGAGGCGGTTCCCATCTGCTGCATGTTATTAGCCCAATCGTAAGTTGGGGCAGAATTTCGCTGATTTGCCTGCCAGGACTTATTGAGGCTATGGTCAAAACGGTAATTCCCCAGGGCCTTTAATGTTAATCCATTTAATCCTGGAACTTTCCACGAAAATTCCAAACGCCCATTTATCCGATTGATTTCCTCATTGTTATACCCGGCAGCATCATCGGCTTCAGCCAATGGGTTTTCAAGTCCCGTATAATTGCCATCAGGATTAAAAAGGGGAACGCCTGGAGCCCAATTACGAACATGGCTCCAAATTGTCCAGGTTCCGGCCGGAGGTGTTTCCCTAACGCTGCGCTGCAAGGAGATATTTCCGTTTATTTGAAGCCCAATCTCGTCTAAAGTATGCGAAATATTTGATCGAAACGAATAACGATCGAGTCCTTTATCAGACGTTTTGTATATCCCATCCTGGTTGAAATAGTCAAAGGACATAAACACGCTGGTATTTCCGGTGGTACCATTCATTGAAATATTATGTCGTTGTTGCATTGCAGTACTTTTTACTGCTTCATCAAACGGATTTATATTGGGATAAAGAACCGGATCCAGATTATTTTTAAGGGTATTTAATAAATCGTCATCCACGATCTGGGACAAGCCGTCATAATCAGCAGCTTGGTTTTTCATAACAGCAATCTCATAGGCCGACATATAATCGGGTAACAAAGTGGGACGCTGAAAGGCAAAATCAGCATTATAGTTGAACGTAATTTTATCGTTCTTCCCTCTTTTAGTAATCACTAAAACTACGCCATTTGCGGCATTAAAACCGTAAACCGCCGTTGCTGCAGCATCTTTTAGAACCGAAATTTCCTGGATATCGCTGGCAGGAATTAAGGAAAACTCACTTTTCGACGAAATAATTCCGTCAATTACGTAAGTCGGTTCTCCCCGTCCACGAATAGAGATGGAAGGTAATGATCCATATTCACCGCCAGAACTCTGGACAAAAAGCCCACTGGTTCGCCCAGCCAAACCATCAACAACCGAAGCATACGGAGCTTCAGCGATCTGATTTGTTTCTATTTTCGACACAGAGCTTACCAATTTTTGTTTGGTTGTAGTACCGTAACCAATAGCCACCACCTCGTCAATACCAATTGCGTCTTCCTCCATTTGCACATTGACCGTTGATTGGTTACCAACAACAATCTCCTGGCTACGCATTCCCACAAACGAAAACACCAAAGTACCGGCAGTGGGGACATTTGAAATGGTATAATTTCCGTCAAAGTCAGTAATGGTACCTTGAGTAGTTCCTTTAATCAGAACCGTTACGCCGGGCAGCGGCTCTCCAGAGGATTCGGTAACACGACCTGTAACGGAAATTTCTTGTTGAATGCTTTTAGTCGTTGCATTTTTTAATTCAATCAGAATCATCTTATTTCTCATTTCTTTGAAGGAATAAGGTAGATCCTTAAATGCTGCTGTTAAAATATCGCCAATTGCCTTATTGTCAGCGCTAACAGTTACCTTTCGGTTCACATCAACTTCGTCGTTACTATAAAAAAACCGATATCCGCTGTTGCTTTCAATTTCAGTAAACAGCTCTAAAAGTGACGTGTTTTTGAGATCGACATCCATCTTTGTGTTTTGCGACCAAAGACTTGCACTGGATTGCAGGGTTAAAGCAAGAATAAGAAACCATGTTAATTTCATAATCCGTAAATACTTTTTTACATCAGGTCCATAAACCCGCTGAAGAATTCGTTTTAAATTCATAAATTTGTTTGATTTTAGTGTTAAACTTCGGTTTAATCTTAACAAAGGGGGAGTGCTCGAACACTTCCCTTTTTTTGTAGCATTGTTTTACCACATAGGCATGATCTGATTTAGTTAGTTATTTCGAATAAAAGGTTATTTCATTGTCATTGATCTTGTAGCCAACATATTCTGAGTAGTTAAAATAGGAAATCGCTTCGAGAATACTTTCTCTTTCCACAATTCCGGTAAACTTTCTCTTTTTCACCTGTTCGTCAGCAAATACAATATCCACATCAAACCAGCGTTCCAACTTTAACTCTAGTTCGGCAAGTGATTCGTTTCGGAATACCAGGCGGCCCTCTTTCCATTCGGTTTCCGGACTAATGTCATTTAATTTGAACACTTTCATATCTCGATCAGCACGGTTAAAGACTGCTTTTTCATTGGGCTTCATAACCGTTTGCTGAGATGCACTTTTTATCTGAATACTTCCTTCTGCTAAGGTCGTTGAAATCGTATTTTCATCGGGGTAAGCTTTTAGATTAAATTCCGTTCCCAATACTTCTATTTCAATCTCTGCAGCTTTTACATGAAAAGGAATATCCTTGTTCTCCTTCACCGAGAAGTAAGCTTCGCCTTCTAAGGACACCATCCGGTATTGATGTTGAAAATCATTATTAAATGTGATTTTACTTCCCGAGTTTAGGTAAGCTACAGACCCATCGGGTAAAACAATGGTGGATTTGTCACCAAAAGCACAGCTAATGGTCGTATAGCTATCGCTAAGCTGTGAACCATTTTTGCCTAAATAATAAATTACCGGCAACGAAAGAAGTAAAACAACAATAGCGGCATATTTCAAAATTTCTTGCAACCTTTCAATCCGAAGTTGTTTTGAACTGATTTTAATGCTCTTTTTAAAAGCGCGCAACGCCTTCTCCATCTGATAGTTATCGGAATTCTTTGACACCCCACTTGCCAGCCAGATTTCCTGAAGATCCAGATAGAGCTTCTTATTGTCCGCTGATTGATTGAGCCAGTCTCCAACTTCCCTTTTCTCTTTAGGGCTGGCTTCGTCATTGAACAGTCGGATGATTTTGCTGTGTATTGTATTATTCTTTGGCATAAAATCTTGCTATCTGTTACTATGATGCATTGAAGTTAAGAAACCCTGTATGGAGATGAAAAAAAATTTCAAAAAAAATTGAAATCGTGGGAATTGCTTATTCCACCCCCTTGTTGTCGCTTGATTTAAACAGGCTGAATTGAACAATATCAAAAATGACAAGGTTTGAATTTGAGTGGCCCGATCCAAACCAAAATCATTTCAACAATAAATAAAGTAAAAAAGCAGGAAGGTAGTCCTTTAGATTATTCCGCATGGAAGCCATGGCTTTTGACAGGTGCATTTCCACCGTTTTAACAGCTAACCCCATCTCATCGGCAATTTCTTTGTTCTTTTTGCCCTCGTAGCGTTTTAAACGAAAGGCCGTTTGTTGTTGTGGTGGTAATTGATTTAGGGCATCTTCTATTCGCCTTGTTAATTCTTGTGTGAGCAGGCTTTGATCCGAACGATTTTCTGCGATCTCAAAAAAGCCAATATTTTCGCCTTCTGTTCCCGTGAAATAGTCTTCTATTCTCTCTTCCTTGCGCAACTTTCGCAAATGAAGTAACGAATTATTGGCAACTGCCTGGAACAAGTACGATTTTACAGAGCTGTGGATTTCAATTCTTTCACGATTTTCCCAAAGTTTGAAAAAAGTATCCGAAACAATTTCCTCGGCAACATCTTTGCGGCCAACATACCTTCTGGAATAGGCACATAAACAAACGTAATACTCCTTAAACAATGAAATAAAAGTGTTTTCATCGCCCTTTTGAAGTTTTTCTAAAAGAAGTTTCACGTTTGTTCCCATATCGTTGCGACAAAGTAAATCATTAACTCTGAAAATACAAGACCAAATATCAAGCAGTGCTGGGTACATGTCTGGCTTTTCGTGCGGAGAAAATGTATGATATGAAAATGAAAAAGCTGAACGCATCCGAAGGAAACGAGCCACGAAAAGCGAGTTCCCCTTTACCGTTCCGGGAAGCGATCAATAAATTTGTCGGAAGTTTGAGTGAACAGGCAACCTAAAAACTGATCTTCCTGAAAAGCCATGGGAACGAACAAAAAAAGGGGCACTCGGCCCCTGTGTCTCAACTTAAAGAGGATTCCCCTTTCCTGCATAAACATCTTCATCTGCCGCAGCCGAAAGAAAACTTCGGAATTCCGGTTCTCCACAATCAGAACATAGCAGCGTTCGGGTTCGTGGCCAGTAATACGCTACAGTCCCACGAGGTAAACGAACCTGGCACTTTCCGCAGTAACTTGGATAACGTACCGCAATTTGTCTTGGATCATCTTTGTATCTCATTATCAATACCTCCTATCATTTTATTCTGACATCAATCATCAGAATGGATTAATCTTCAAATGGTTTCATAATGAAAATCGCGGGCGACGGATCGTCAAAATCCCGGGCAGTTATCAAGGCTTTGAGAGTAACCTCCCGCAACAGCCGATTCGATCTTTCTGCTACTTTTTCGTTCTGCTCCCAATCGCCAGCATCCGGCAGTTGAACCAATAGCTTAAAAAGCAACTGGGAAGAAGACTCCCTCCGGGCGAAAAAGGCAAACATGAACAGTGCATCCCATAACCGGCCGTCCTGGTCCTGATGGCCTTCCATCCCTTTGGGAACTTCAACATATTTGTCCCAAGCTGCGCGGGTCAGGTAAACTGGATGACGGATCCCAGCTTCCTGAGAAACTTTCTGATCTACTAAAATCAGAAAACCATCGTCAACGGCTTGTTTTGTAGAGTAAACTGAAATCGGCTTTAAACTCTTGAAATCATTCATAATAGATCGCCGCTTGCCCTGCGGACTTATAATGGCATCTGGCACGCCGATAAACTTAAATTTTTGGCGTACCACATTGAGCTGTCCCGGATGAGGTCAACGGGGTGCAGGTCTGGTTTTCCGTGCGGAGGAAATGCGTGGTTTGGGAAGGGAAAAGCTGAACGCATCCGAAGGACGGTTGCCACGAAAAGCAACCGCCCCTTTACCGTTCCGGGAAGCGAAATAACTTTGTCGAAAATTTGAGTGAAATAGGTAAAGTATAACCTACAAGAAGAAACTCGAAGAATGCCTGAGCCTGTGAATATCACTAAACTAGGGAAAAAACGAAACGAAAACACAAAAGTCTGTAACCGTTGTCTTTAGTTTGAAATCATACGGCAAGCAACTGAGGTCCGAAGGGTCAGGTTCTAGCATTTTATAAAAAACAACGCGAAAAGGGGAAATTTTCCTTTTCACTCAGTCTTCCCCTGACAACATGATGAATATTGCAGGTGACGGGTCATCAATATCATGAGCTGAGACAACAGCCTTTAAGGTAACCAATCTCATTAGAATATATTACTTCGATGTATTAGCGCGAGAACCCTTTTCTCAAGGAAACGGAGATTTGGTGCTTACTTGTGATTTATATTATTGCTATATTCATGCATTAACTATAAATCTAATGTGAATGCTCTACACAGAAGAAGATATAAAAACCAATATTTTACTTCCCTTCATTCAGGATCTCGGTTTTAACAAAAACGATCTTGAGTTTGAGCGAACTTTTACCATAAGACTAGGGAGAACTGTTCACAAAAAAGAAAACCCAAAAAGTGGTAGGCTTGATATTTTATGCCACAAAAACGGGCAAAATCTTTTTGTTATCGAAGTTAAGGCACCGTCCGTCAAAATTGACCAAGACGACATCGACCAAGGTATATCCTATGCGAGACTACTGGATAACATTGCTCCTTTTGTGATTGTTACCAATGGGAAGGATGACACTCGAATTATCGACTCGATAACTAAGTCTGATATAACCGGATCTAATATCTCACAAGAATCTGATTTCTGGAAAAACAAATGTACCCTGTCGATGGATAAGGATATTGCAATTCGATTTGAGGCTTTATCTAATTTTATATCATTCTCAGAAGAAAATCTCAAAATTTTTTCCAACGGGCAACAACTTGATAGGATGGGCACTTTAAATGGGTATAATGAAAACCCGGATGCAAAATATAATCCTTCGCTTCATATAATCAGACCTAAACTGGAACAAGAATACAATCTATTTCTGGAATCGAATGATTCCGTCTTTGCACTGGTAGGAGAATCAGGAGTTGGAAAGACGAATGCAGTGTGCCATCTCTGTATAAATGTAAGCATTCGGCCTGCCACGTATACTGAAGTAAGATTTTTCTCTCAGGCCGGGGATACCAGCCTGAGATTTGGAATTTTCTAAGTTCTGTTGGAAACTCTTGGAATTATTCGGAGTTAGTTGGAGTTTTCTGAAAAGCTCTGGCACTTGTTGGATTTTTTCCAACGGTGTGGCAAAAGGTCGGC
>SWCA01000033.1_pt1 | contig 27873 bp, 28 predicted proteins | sample 4692961 | NCBI WGS metagenome assembly SWCA01 (sample SAMN10267275, study PRJNA491770) | bioreactor metagenome | isolation source: DHS bioreactor inoculated with | place: Japan: off Shimokita Peninsula
GTCACGATAATTGCCGGGGGTGGGTCAGTATCGGTGCCGGTTTACATTCTCCGCTAAAAACACGAAAAGCGCGAAAGAAGACAGAGTCATACCTCAGTGGCTTTCTCCGCGCACTCCGCGACCTCAGCGGTAAAATAGGATCGAAGGATCTTCTACTAACCTCTCTTTCCCTCCGTGCCCCCGTGGTTCACCTGCTTTTGCCTGATCAGTTAGAATTGTTAACCGCGGAGAGCACTGAGGATGCTGAGGCGACAACTTCCGCTGACATATAGGAAGACAGAATCAAAGCTCAGTGGCTTTCTCTGCGCCCTCCGCGACCTCAGTGGTGAAAATGGATCGTATCAGATGCGGTCGATGTTATGCAGCTCGAACTCGCCCCGCAGCCTACCTGTAAGAAAATACCAGAGCATCTTCCAGTCCGCAAGAAACGAATAGATCGGCTGGCTGAAGGCAGCCGGACGGTTCTTCTCAAAGCCGAAATGGCCGATCCAGGCGCAGCCGTAGCCGACGATGGGAGCAAGCAGGGCCAGCCTGAGATCGATCAGGCCGGCGAGAACGAGAACTGCAAGGGCGCCAAGTGAGCCCGTATAGTGAAAGCCGCGCGTCACCGATTTACGATGAGCGTAAAGATATACGGGCCAGAAGGCCTCAAAGGTCGCAGCTCGCTCAGGATGCGGCACGGTCATCAAGCTCCTGATGCACGATCTGTCTGACTTTTGCAAAGAGCCCGAGCAGCTTTTCTTTATCCATGGCGGCGTCGGCGACGGGTCTGTAGGTGGCGAAGACGGTGCGATAGTAGTTCTCTTCGTCTATGGGCTGAAATCCGTTTTCTTTCATGATCTCAGAGACGCGGCGGGCCGACGATCGCAGCGTGGCGATGGTGACGGCGGTGGGTTCTTCGCTCAGATGATGGACGTGGAAGTAGCAGACGACGTCGTCGATGTCGAGTCTGTCGATCTCGCGCTTGAGCTCCGAGAAGGTTACCTTTTCATGCGGTCCCTGCGGATTCGAATACTTGATGAGGATGCGCTTGAAATACCGTATCTTCTGCCCGTCGGGGTTGATCTCGATTCCGTTGATGATGCGGCGTTCGTCGGTCAGTTCTTTCATGATGAATTCGCCGCGGCCGCGGCTGCTTTCGAAATCGAAATGCTCCGAGGTGACGTCTCCTTTGAGAGCGTTGCGGTTGATGTCGCTCAGCGTATACACCTCGCCGGGCGGCAGCTCATGTTTGAAGCTGCATACCATATAGGGATTTACGGCATTGTTATGCACATCCAGCGATACATGCACGAATTTTCCGTAGCCGTGTTCGATGATGTTCTGCACGGCCTCCGTAACCATCATGCGGATGCCGTCGGCATCGAGCCCGAGAAGCTGCGCCAGGCGGCGGGACTGCGTTTTGATCTCATACATGGTTCCGTGCTTTTCGTTGATACGATGCCCGAACTCTTTCGACATGACCTCGTCACGGTTAATCACGACTTCATAGTGCAGATGCAGAATAGAGCTCTGTAAATATGGCGACTCTTTCGCGTAGTTCATTTCGTCGAGAAGGTTGCGATTCTCGCGTTCCAGTCGTTCGATCTTGTTTTTTAACTCTTCCAGCAAATCTTTCGTTTCCATCTGTTTCCTCTTTAACAACGTCAGATGTCAAGGTCCGCATCTGGCGCTTGTTCTTTGTGCTTCTTCAATTCCTGGCTGAATTTCTCGTAAGGGTCCTCTTCGTCTTTTTTCTTCTGTCCGGCGACGCCGCGATCAAGAAGCAGTCGTCGGATGCGCGGCAGACTCTGATAGAAGAGCCCGCGATCCGGATCGGCATCATCGGATTGCTTTTCTTTCCAGGAGTCAAGCAGGCGGATCAGCCTGGCGCTGCGCACCCTCCAGTTCTGATCAAGCGGATAAAGGACGATGGAGTCATCCCCCCCTTCAAGCGGTAGCATCTGAAACGAGTTGCGTTTGAGAAAATCAAGCAGAGCTGCCGGTTCCATGCCCGAGCTTTCTTTTGCAAGCCGTGATGCCGTCGGCAGTTCGCCGTTTCGAAAACAGGCGTCTATCTTCTCGTTGATGCGCATAACGGCGCCGAGATCTTTCGCCTTCGCCAGACGCTCGCGTCGCTCTACAAGCCGCTTCTGCATCTGCGTTTCTTTGCGTTGCTTGTTGCGAACGGCGAGATGGCTCTGCTCTTCCATGATGCGATCTTTGGCCGTCTGAAAGGCGCCGTCCTGAAAGATGCGGATGCCGAGATAGATGAGGATTCTATGATAGAAGGGTATATAACGCAGATAGACCTTACGAAGCAGCCTTCCGTACATCGAACGGAATCCCTCATCCTGAAAGAGATTGGGGAAGTCGGATTCATACTTCTCGATCATGAACTTCAAGGCAAGAACGTGCCAGTTCTCGACGCCTTCGGAGGCTGCCATGCCGTTCACAAGCCCTTCGAAGATCTGCCGATCCTTTCGCGCGAGGATGAGCAGAGTGCCCTTCCCGGTTTCCCAGCTTGAGTTCATCACGTCTCTGGCCGAGAGCAGCTGTTTGAAGACGTCGGGATGTATCTCGTCGACCTCGTCTTCGTCGAGATAGAGAGCCATATCCTGCCAGTTCTGCGAATCGATCGAACGCAGCCGGGTCATGATATCGTTCAGGCCTTCCTGGATGTCGCGCTTATCCTGGTCTCTGTTAAGCTCTTCGATAAATGGGGCTAACTGTAGAATCTGTTCGATGGCAAGAAGACCCGGGAAACGGATGCGCTCGCCCTGACTCTGGCCGATCAGATTCTTCTTCATGGCCGTCGCCTTGCGCACGATAAAGTCGGCGTTACGAGGCGCAAACGGATCAAGATAATAGGCGGATTCCTCGACGTAGATGGCCTCAAGTTCGGCCTTCAGATTCTGCCGGTCTCGATAATGGGGGATCAGTCGGTTTGTGAGAAAGTCGCCGGCGACCTCGAAGCGCGGCGAGATCTCTTCTTTCTTGAGAGGCATCATGCCGTACTCAAAAAGCTCGGCGAAAAGCTGCCGCCTTATTAGCTCTTCTTTCAGGTCGGCCTTTCCGAAACGCATGAGATCGGCGTCGGGAACGAAATCAAAGATGCCGGGAACGATGATGCGCACCGGATCAAGGATGGTGCGATTCAGTTTATCAAAGGGAGGCGCTCCGCGCGCCGCGAAGTCGGCTTCAAGATCCTTCTTGATGTCTTCGTGTTTGTAAACGGGTAACTGTTTGATAACCTCTTCGATATTCGCCACGCTTTTGAGTATCATCTCATAATAAAGCTGATTGGGCGATACGAGATCGTCGGTGGGCAGAGCGATGTAGCACGATACGGCTTCGAGAACGGCGTTTTTGCCAGGCCTGATGATGAAAAGCTGTGTGATGAGCCGGTCGTCGATGAGGTTCTTGAGGATGGACGAGAGCGCCTTGCGCGTCAGATTCGCTGCCGTGAGTTCGGCGATCGGCGTTTCCAGCGTATAGATCTGACCGCTGCGAATCAGGTCGATGCTCGAAAGCCGACGTATCAGGCGATAGAGGGCATGATGATTCTTCTCGCCGACCTGTGAACCGCGCGTGATGGCATCCGATTCACGGACGAGATCAAGGAATTTGTATTTTGACGCCTGTATCGCCATATCAGGATCAGAGCTGCCCCTTCAGAACAGGTAATATGTGCTCCATCGCTTCGTCCACTCCGTCCACGATCGTGAACAGCTTAAGATCGCCCGCCGCGATGAGGCCCGATTCGACAAGATATTCGAAATCGACGACACGATTCCAGAACTCGCGTCCGTATAGAAGTACCGGGACGTCGTTCTTCAAGTTTTTCGTCTGCATGAGCGTCAGCGTTTCAAATAGCTCGTCAAGGGTACCGAATCCACCAGGAAAAGAGATGAGCAGCCGCGCATAATACAGGAACCAGTACTTGCGCGTGAAAAAGTAATGAAAGTCGAAGTTCAGATGCGGCGAGATATACGGGTTCGGCAGCTGCTCTCTTGGTAGCTCGATATTCAGGCCTATAGAGTCGCCGCCGGCATCCTTCGCTCCTCTATTCGACGCTTCCATGATGCCCGGACCGCCTCCGGTACAGACCAGGACGCGGTGACCGTGAGGCTCCGCATTCCGCATCGACCATTCCGTGATCCGATGGGCAAGCTCGCGGGCGTCGTCATAGAAACGGCGCAGTTTCAATATGCCCTTTCCGTCGGGCAGCTTTCCCGCATGTTCCGGCGACGGGATGCGCGCAGATCCGAAGAAGACCACGGTATCGGTGACCTTCTGTTCGGCGAAAATCTTTCGGGGGTAGAGGTATTCCGAGAGAATCCGCAGAGGGCGGGCATCTCTCGTATGCAAAAAATCCGTGTTTTCAAACGCGAGTGAGGGGCGATCAGACATTGTGCTTTTTTTCCTGCTGCCCGCTCTACGAGCAAGTCCTTTCAGTTGAGGCGTGAGAGTTGACGCATGATCCACCGTAAAGATCCTGCCCCCTGACATGAAGATTCTGGTTGATGCCCGTCCGCTCATCACATTCGGAAACGGGAATGCACGATATCTGTCGGGAATGCTTGATGCAGCCGTGAAGCATCGCCCCGACTGGCACTGGCAGCTGATCTCTCCAAAAGGGCTTCACTCCGGCTACGCGGGGATCTTCGCCCGACCGAATGTTGAGATTACGATCGATCGCTCTTTTTTTGCTAAATCCGGCCCGACCTGGCTGCACGGCAGAGTGCCGACCCTTGTTAACGAGATCCACCCCGATCTTTTCTGGTCCACTCTCTTTCTTCTGCCGCATAACTATCGAAAGCGAACCGACGTGCCCGTCATCATGAACGTGCATGACGTGAATCCGTTTGTCGCCCCCGAAACGATGAAAGGATGGAATCGCGTCTATTCGCGCATGTTTCTTAAAGAGAGTATCCTTGCGGCCGACAGAGTTCTCTGCCTCTCGTCGACGACGCGAAACGATATTATGCGAACCGTGCCGGGCGTCGATGCTCGCAGGTTAAGCGTTCTTTATCCGGGTATGAGCATTCCACCTGAGATTCGTATGCCTCCACAGTCGCTGCCGGGCGACGTGAAAGAATTCTTTCTCGCCGTCGGTACGCTTGAGGCGCGCAAGAACTTTGATACGTTGATTCACGCGTATCGAAAGGCCCGGCTTTCGAATTCCTATCTTCCCGCTCTTGTGATCGCCGGCAGCCCCGGCTGGAAGGTCAGCCCGCTTCTTGAAGAGCTGCAGGCAAATCGCCTTACAGAAGGTGGAATCTTCTACGTGCCCTCGCCGTCCGATGCAGAACTCTTCTGGCTGTATGAGAATGCAAAGGCCCTTTTTTTCTCAAGCCTGCATGAAGGATTCGGCCTTCCCGCCCTTGAGGCCCTCTATTTCAAGAAACCCGTGTACCTTTCGGACATTCCGATCTTTCGCGAGATCCTGCCCGAAGCCGATTTTACGCCGCCACTTGACGTGGACGGATGGGCCTTCTGGTTTCAGTTCCAGCATAAGAATGATGGCAAGGTGCTGACGCTGAACAGAGAGGAATGGACGTATGACTTCAGGGCAAAGCAGCTCTGTGAAGAGCTTTCGGCAACGGCCCGCCTCTCCTGACGGCACACTGCGCTCGATCCGTTCGTTCGATGAAGACGGCCGGACATAGCCGGATGTAAACCGGCTATGTCCTAAAAGGCTTATTGCTGGGGAAGTCCGGGGATCATGCCCTGTAGATTCTGGGCCATTCCCTCGGAGCATTTTGCGAAGCTCAGCTCTTCGCAAGGCGTGTTGTTGATGCATTCAACGGCCGGGGAAACGGCAGCGGGCAGCTTCTGCTCGAGGGAAACGAACATCTTCACGCAATGTTTGTCGATTTCGGGGAAGGCGGCCATCTGTTTGTCGCATTTCGCGACCTTGGCGCATACGGCTTCATATTGAGAGCCGTCGGGCTTTTTCTTTCCGCAAGAGACCAGGGCAATCAGAGCTGTCATCATAAGAGACAGGACGAGAATTTTCTTCATGGTTTTCACTCCTCCATGCACCAGATGCTGTCAAATTGTTTTTGACCCGGCATGAGGCCGGAGTTTTCTGCTACTGTTCGCAGCAGATATGAATTTTACATCGTTTCATTTCTTCTTTTTCTTCCTGATCACGATCACCGTCGGTCACTTCTTACGGAAGAAAACGCGTCCGCTGCGAATCTTTCTGCTCCTGGCATCTCTCTATTTTTACGGCGTTTTTGAGCCCCTTTACCTCGTTCTCGTCTTTGTTTCGACTGCCTATGATTACATTGCCGCTCTTGGCATCGAGGCCCGGCGCGAATTTGAAAGAACGGGGCAGCATCCGGGACGCGGCATTATGTCCTCGCTTTCGTCGGGCATGTGGCTGGCCGTTTCGATGACGCTGAACCTGGCTTTGCTCGCTTTTTTCAAGTACACAAACTTCGGTATCGAGATCGTAAACGATACGCTGCCTACAGGCGATACGATCTTCGCCTTCCCCGCCCTTGATATCCTCCTGCCTGTCGGTATCTCGTTTTATACGTTCCAGTCCATGTCGTATACGATCGACGTTTATCGCGGGCAGCTTGAGGCCCGGCGCAGCGTCGTCGATTTTGCTCTTTATGTGACGTTTTTCCCGCAGCTTGTGGCCGGCCCGATCGTTCGGGCGACGACGTTTTTCAAGCAGATGGATGATCCGCTGCCTGTCACGTATGACGATATCGTCGTCGGCGTGACGCGTATCGTCTCGGGCTTCTTTCGCAAGCTTGTGCTTGCCGACAATCTTTCTCCTCTTGTGAACGGCGTCTTTTCAGGCCAGGCCGATCTGAATCCGCTTGATATATGGATCGGTTCGCTGGCCTTCGGATGGCAGATCTACTTCGACTTCGCCGGTTACACCGATATCGCCCGCGGAGTGGCCCGTCTCTTCGGCTACGAATTCGAGATCAACTTTCTGTACCCTTTTTCGGCGGGTAATATTACCGATCACTGGTCGCGCTGGCATATCTCGCTGACCACATGGCTTCGCGATTATCTTTATATTCCGCTCGGCGGATCGCGCGTCGGCCCGTTCCGTCTTTATGCAAACATCTTTGTCGTCTGGTTCGCAACGGGCATCTGGCATGGAGCTTCCTATCACTTCGTCGCCTGGGGGGTATGGCAGTTCGTCATGGTCGTCGTGCATCGTCTGTTTTCGATGACGAAGCTTCGCGAGATTCTGAACACGCGCTATAAGATTTCGTGGGGGATCGCCGCTCGCGTTATCCTCTTCTTCTTCCTGAATTTCGGCTTCATCTGGTTTCGTGCCCCCGATATGGCGCTGGCCACGCAGATGCAGGGGCGGCTTTTCGGCATCGAGAACCTGAACGACATCGTACACGGGCTCGCGGCCGTTACCATGATCAAGGATATGCCGGCGGCGCTCTATGCCGACTATATCTGGTTCCTCGTCTTTCTCTGGGCTTACGAACTGTACTTTAACCATCGCAAGCTCGACTACTTCTGGAAGCCCGAGAATCGCGGTAAGCTTGTGTTCTTGCTTACGGCGATGGTCGTCCTGGTGCTTGTGCTTGCAACGCCCGATACTCCGAACTTTCTCTATTTTCAGTTCTGAGAGCGCCCCGCTGATTCGGTTTTCCATGCAGACAGCGGATGTGCGCGTGGCAGCGCAAGGTAGGAAACCCCGTACTAAAAAAAGGATGACCGTAGAGGCGGCCCGTGTACAACACGTCCGGCGCTTGAAATTCGGCCATCCGGCGATCTGACAGGAGAATGTATGAAAACGCTCAACGTAAACCAGGAATTCTCGGTGGACCTGCCCGCTCTGCTTCGTGCCCGCGAAGAACGCTACAAGCATCTTGATAAATTCCCCGAGCTGAAAAACGTGACGATCGTCGAAGAGCACCGTGAGGGCGATAAGCTGCATCAGGTGCGTCATATCTCCATCGCCGAATCCATGCCGGCCGTTCTCGCCACGATCCTTCCGTCGGGCGCCGATACGCTCATTGAAACGTCTGACTTTCATCTCGATACGAACCGGCATACGTTTCGCGTTATCCCCGGCGGGCAGGGGCAGCCTCTTTTCGTAATCGAGGGAGAGTCCGAGTACCGCGCTAAAGGCGACGGCGCCTCAGAGCGCACCTACGCGATCAAGATTTCGAGCAGTGCCTTTCTCGTATCGGGAGTCGTCGAGGCGGCCATTGCAGAGATCTACTCGCACAGCCTCGAAAAAGACTATAATTCCATCCAGAACTTCATAAAGATGCTTGAAAACAATGGTTGAAGATCTTTCGAAACGGGCCGAGCTTCTGCTCGAAGCCCTGCCCTATATTCAGCGTTTCGCCGGCCGCATCCTTGTCGTAAAATACGGTGGTGCCGCTCAGACCGATCAGACCTTACGGGCCGGCTTTGCGCGCGACGTCGTTCTTCTGAAGTTTGTCGGCATCCATCCCGTCATCGTGCATGGCGGAGGCCCGCAAATTACAAAGATGCTTGATACGCTGAAGATCCCGACGCAGTTTATCGACGGGCATCGCGTTACCGACAGCGCTTCGATGGATGTCGTCGAGATGATGCTTTCGGGCCTGATCAATAAAGAGATCGTTTCACTGATTCAGCAGGCCGGCGGTCGTGCCGTCGGCATCTCGGGCAAAGACGGCGGACTCGCCCTTGCGAGACCGCACCATCTGAGCCGCATGAAAGAAGACGGCTCTATCGAGCACGTTTCGCTCGGTCAGGTCGGCACCATCGACCGCATTGAACCCGGTATCCTGCATTCCATGATCGAAGGCGGTTATATTCCCGTCATCGCTCCCGTCTCGCCCGACGCCGACGGACGCAGCATGAACATCAACGCCGATACGATGGCCGGCGAGATCGCTGCCGCCCTGAAGGCCGATAAGCTCATACTGCTCACCGATACGAAAGGCGTGCTGCATGACAACGAGGTGCTGACGGGGTTAACGCCGGTTCGCGTAAGGGAGCTCATCCGCGAAGGCGTGATCAGCGGCGGAATGATTCCCAAAGTAGAGTGCTGTTTGAACGCCATCGAAAGCGGCGTCGCCCGCACACACATCATCGACGGACGTGTGCCGCACGCCCTGCTTCTTGAAATCTTCACCGACCGCGGCGTGGGTACGCTCATCGCCGGCCAGATAGAACGAGGTTAATATGCATTCGATCGATAAAGACTATATTCGTAACGCCATCCGCACGGTGCCCGACTGGCCGCAGAAGGGCGTCATGTTTCGCGACATCACGACGATCTTTCAGGATGCGAAGGCCCTTCGCGGATTCCTGGACGCCCTGATCCAGCGTTATATGGGGCGCGATCTGAAGTTCGTCGCCGGTCTGGATGCGCGCGGCTTCTTGATCGGCGTTACCATCGCCTATGGCCTCAATCTGCCCTTTGTGCCGATTCGCAAAAAAGGCAAGCTTCCGTATAAAACGATCAGCCGATCGTATGAGCTTGAATACGGACAGGAAACGATCGAGATTCATATCGATGCCTGCAAGCCAGGAGATCGCTGCATCGTCGTCGACGACCTGATTGCCACCGGAGGCACGATGCTCGCCGCCTGTGATCTCTTAAAAGAGCTCCAGGCCGAGATTGTCGAGGTGGCCGCCATCGTCGATCTTCCCGATCTGGGCGGCTCGAAAAAGATCAGGGATAAGGGTTATCCCGTATTTGCGATCTGCGAATTCGAAGGTGAATAAAGAGCGGCCCCTAACAGGCAGCTGAAAAAGCAGCCTGCTAAGCCCCTTCATGATCGGCGGCCACTTCAGAGAGCTCATGGGCCGCTCTTGAGAGCTGCTTTGAAGAATCGCTGATCTCCTGCGCTCCGCGGGCGATCTCCTGTGTGACGTTATTGATCACCGAAACGCTTTTCACCATCTCATTCAGGGCGCCTTTCTGCTCCTGGCTGGCCGTGAGCACCTTGCGGGAGCTTTCCAGCATATCGGTGGCCACCTCGCCCGCCTGCTCGTTCAGGTTCAGGTCCTGGTCGGTTAACCGGACGACCGTATCGATGCGTTCGCTGAATCCGCCGATGCTCTGTGTCATCTGCACAAGTAGCTCGTGAAATGCCTGGATCTGGCGGTGGGCCCGGTCGATCTCTGAGCTGCCCCTTGCGAAGATGTCGCTGACTGATTTCAGATTCGTCGATGTGCTGTCGGCGAGCTTGCCGACCTCCTGGGCGACGACGGCGAATCCCCGACCGTGTTCTCCCGCTCGTGCCGCCTCGATGGAGGCGTTCAGCGAAAGCAGGTTGATGCGATCCGAGATTTCATCGATGACCGATACCGTTCCCTTCGCCTCCTGAAAGCGTTCCTGTGTGCGTCGCATACTCTGTAGCGCTCCGTCGATCTCGGCCTTTGACTTATCGGCAAGTCCCGTTAACTCGTCGCGCAGTTTCAGCGCTTCGGTCATCTCTCCTGCGGTGTGTCGCACGATGGCCTCAAGCTGTCGCATCAGTTGCTGGATGCGCTGTGAGAGCGAGTACTGCGATCGCGAAAGTCCGAGCACCTCCTCTCCGCTTGCCGCAACCTCTTCGATCGTCGCCGTGATCTCTTCAACACTGGCCGCCTGCGTCTGAGCGCCCGATGAAAAACGGTCTGACGTGACCGAGAGCTGCTCCGTGGTCGCCGCCAGGCGAGACGCCATATCAGAGGAATGCGCAAGCAGCGCCTCGATGCGATTCTGTCGGCTCATGCTTTCTGCATGGCGCTGGTCGACGATCTGCCGTGCGCGCAGCTCGATACCGAGGAAGGCCGCCGTGATGCCGCTGAAAACAAGCGCCGATATAATGCCATCCAATCCGAAGTTGATGGCGAGATCGCGGTCGATCCTGCCCAGCGAAAAGAGCGAATAGGTGAGAAGAACGATGAGCGCCGCCTGCAATACTGCATAGAGAAAGACCGACCTCCGGTCGGTTAACAATCCGGCGAAGGCCAGGATCGGAAAGATATAGACATACGTGAAGAAGATGTCGCCGGGATTCTGACCTCTCAGATCAGAAAAGGCGACCGCCCAGATCGCCGTCGCCGTCGAGATAACGATCAGGTGCGCCGATCCTTTACGAAAGCCTTTCTTTAATGCAAAAAGCGAAAGCAACGTCAGCAGTAGCATCGTCGCCGAGGCGATAACGGCCGGATGTGTGACGGGACGACCTCTGAGCAGAAGCGATGAGGCGGCGAGAAGAAAAGCGGCCAGCATAATAATAAGCGCCGTCCAGACGATGGTGCGCGCTCGCTGCTGTTCTGCATAGTCGGCATCGGCGTATGGCCTCAAGAAAGATCTGAATAAACCGCCGTCTGCCCTGTTGCTCATCTTCTTCTCCCTGCCTTCTCAAGCGCCCAGCCTGCCCTTTCAGAGTATCGGTCAAGAAAATCTCTTCTCCCGGCTGCTGTGGCTGAAAAATAGGACGGGTGAAACGGAAATTCCTCATACTTCTGAGCCTGTCCTTCTTTGTTCCAGGCATGCTTCAGGCCGAGGTCTTTCCATCGTATCAGGAGGCGCTGACCCTTGCAAAGAGGTCGTGGAAAGAACGCTTCCCTGCCGACGCTTTGAGTGTCAGTGAGGTTCCGCCCGGCCGTCGACTGCTTTATGCTCGCGTTCAGGGTATCTCCGTCTATTATTATCGCTTCTCGGCCGAGTTGCCGCGGCTCTATCGTGCTGCCGATGACAGCATTCAGCAAGAAGAGATTCCAGCGCGTACCGTAGAGGTGTGGTTTCGCTATCAACCGCAGATCAAGCAGGGAGATTTTGCCTTTGTGCGCGACGACCTGCTTCCGGGAACAGACCGACGCTGGATTGAATGAAAGCGGTGCCCGCGTATTGCCGTGAAAGACAGCGTCCGCTCTCATCGCCTGGTGTACGCACAGATCTGCTGTGGCAATATGCCAGAAATTTAAGCATATTGCTGTAATTGACCCGATCTGCACCAGAAAAGCCGTCTGCCTGACTGGTACGCTCTTTGCAATCATTCTCCTGGAGCATATGCTCCCCCAAAGGAGAAATCTAAAGTCTATGAAACGCTGGATCAAATCGACGGGAAGACCGGCCCTTTCAGCCGTCCTCTTCTTCTGTCTTGCTGTCCCCGGACTCTTACTGGCTGACGAACCGCCTGCAACGGTCGATGTTACCAAAGTGCTGGGTGATCTCACCGGAGGAGCCTCGGCTCTTCGCATCGGCCTTGACACCGTATGGGTGCTCATTGCCGGTATTCTTGTGTTCTGGATGAACGCCGGCTTCGCCCTCGTTGAGTCCGGATTTAACCGCTCTAAAAACACGGTCAACATCCTTGCCAAGAACTTCGTCGTCTTCGGCATCGCCACGCTGTCGTTCTGGATCATCGGCTGGGGCCTGATGTTCGGCGACGGGAACGCCTTCTTCGGAACACAGGGTCTGTTCTTCGTCTCGGGCGCGGATAACTCGCCGGCTCTCGGCGCGGGCTACGAGGCCATGAATCCGTTCTCCACCGCCGTTTACGAGGGTGTGTATAACGCGATCAACTGGACTCCGATTCCGCTGTGGGCGAAGTTCTTCTTTCAGCTTGTTTTCGCAGGAACGGCCGCAACGATCGTTTCGGGCGCCGTTGCCGAGCGTATCAAGTTCACCTCTTTCCTGATCTTCAGCTTCATCCTTGTCGCCGTGATTTATCCGATCAGCGGTCACTGGATCTGGGGCGGCGGATTCCTCGGCTCGAATAACTTTCGCGACTTCGCCGGTTCTACTGTCGTTCACTCAGTCGGTGGATGGGCCGCACTTGCCGGTATTCTCTTTCTCGGACCGCGTCTCGGAAAATACATCGACGGCAAGGTCTTCCCGATCCAGGGCCATAACATGACCTCTGCCTCTCTGGGCGCCATCATTCTATGGATGGGCTGGTTCGGATTCAACCCCGGCTCGACGATGTCGGCTGGCGACGGCTCGGCTATCGCTTATGTGATGGTCATCACCAACATCGCCGCCATGACAGGCGCCATCGCTGCTATGCTTACCGCCTGGATCCTTGTCGGTAAGCCTGATATCGGTATGCTGATCAACGGCCTGCTTGCCGGTCTTGTAGCCATCACCGCACCTTGCGCCTTTGTTACCATGACGTCCGGCGCCATTATCGGAGCGATCGGCGGCGTGCTTGTCGTCTTCCTGACGCTGCTTCTTGATAAACTGAAGATCGATGACCCGGTCGGTGCGATTCCCGTTCACCTCGGCAACGGTATCTGGGGAACGCTTGCCCTGGGACTGTTCTATAACAACGATATCGCCACAACGGTTGCCGCCCTTCCCACCGGCCTCGGCATGCTTGATCAGACTCTGGTTCAGCTGAAAGGCATCGCTGTCGTCGCTGTTTATGTCTTCGCCGCTTCGGCCATCGTCTGGGCTATCCTCAAGTTCACCCTCGGTATTCGTGTATCGAAAGAGGAAGAGATTGAAGGCCTTGACATCGGCGAGCACGGCAACGAGGCTTATCCTGACTTCCAGGCCCGGGCTCGATAAGCTCGCCTGCGATTATTAAGAGGTATACAGTATGAAAATGGTAATTGCCATCATCCCGCACCACAAACTTGACGAGGTGCAGGTAGAACTTGAGAAGGTCGACGTTACCCGTATGACGCTGATGGACGTGCGCGGCTTCGGACGCCAGAAAGGACATAAAGAGATCTTCCGCGGTCAGGAAGTACAGGTGAAGTTCGTCAATAAACTGATGATCATGATCGCCTGTAACGACGACTTCGTGAAGCCGACGACCGATACGATTCAAAAGGTTTGTTTCTCGGGCAAACCCGGCGACGGTAAGGTCTTCGTTCTTCCTCTCGAAGAAGTGTTCCGCATCTCCACACGTGAGATGGGCGGCGCAGCGATCTGAGGATTTGCTCCAGAGGTTGTTCTGGAGGCTTCTACAAGCGTAGAAGGCACATTTGATATTGCGGGGGCGGGAGTGATCTCGCCCTTTGCATTTTTCGAGATTCTTTGAGACTGAGTCTCAAAAATAACCGGTAATGATAACTTCTGACAACTCTCTGACAACTCCGATTCTATGTACGCTACGCTGAGAATTGATGAATCGCCTGGGCCTAATCCGCATCAGCCACGACATGACAGAAAACCTCGGCGATCTCAGCTGCTGGAAGGGCTTCGACCTTCTGCAACTGCTCGATCTGATGCAGGGCCTTGAAGAAAAGGTCGACGGCGTTCTACTGCTCTCCACCTGCAATCGCGTTGAGATCCTCTATACGATCGCCGATCCGGCGAAACATTTGCATTTCTATGATACTCTGGTTGAAAAACTGCCGCCCACACATGGCATTACGCCTGCTCATCTGACGGGACGTCCCGTCGTCACGCATCTGCTGCGCCTGGCCTCTGGCCTTGAGTCGATGGTTCTCGGTGAAACCGAGATCCGCCATCAGCTGAAAGAGGCCGTGCGTCAGGCCGTTGAGATCGGCTCTCTTGATACGCATCTGCATCAGCTTGTTCAGGGTGTCTTTCGCGAATCGCGAGAGATCCGCAGCCATATTCCGGCCAACCTTCCGCTTTCGATTTCTTCACTGGCCGTCCGGCATATGGAAGAGGCTCTGGGCGGCTTTGCTTCGTCTGAAGGCGTCATCGTCGTCATCGGCTCGGGCCCTATGAGCAAGGCCGGCGCCGAGTATATCTACAAATGGGGCGGACGTCAGCTTGTGATGGTGAACCGCACCTTATCAAAGATCGCCGATACGGCCGCCTCGCTTCATGCGCAGACGCTATCCTTCGACGAGTTCGTCGCCAACCCGGGCGCCGTCGGTCCGGTACGCGCGATTCTTACGGCCACGTCAGCGAACGAGCCTGTGCTTACGGCCTCCCTGCTCTCATCTCTGAACACGCTTCACGGGCAGAAGCCCGTCATCGTCGACCTTGCCCTGCCAGCCGATACGGCAGAGGATGCAAAGACGCTCTGCCGCTTCATAGGCCTGGAAACGATCAAGCGTCGGCTTGAAGAGAATCGTGCCCGGCGCGAAGAGGCGGCAGCAAAGGCGTCGTCGTATGTGGAAGAGGCGAAGTACAGACTTGAGGCGGAGTGGATCGCCCAGGTATCGGCGCCGGTGCTTCGCGAATTCCAGAAGGACGTTCTCGATCGTTCGCGCGAAAAGCTCGAGCTTCTACTGAACGGACACCTTGCGCATCTGAGCAGCCGCGATCGTCGCATCCTGCATGATTGGGCCATCCGCTTTAACCGCGATATGAATCGCATCCACCGCGTCGGCGTGGAGCGCGTGCTCAAGTTCTACTACGATAAAAACGGCCAGAACTGATCCGCTTTTCTAACACGACGAAATTCCTTTTGACACGCAGGATTGGCCTGCCAGTCTCTCTTTATGAGTTTCGCACATCTTTCCTTTGCACATCTTCCCTTCGAAGAGATCGAGAAGAGCATCTCTGCGCGCATGAAGGCCGCCGGATTGCATGCCATCGTGCTCGATGATTTTCTAGCGAAGGTGCGTCGCGTGCATGCGGGCGAAACGGGCCTCATCGACTTTGCAGAGATCAAGGATCTGAAGCGCGAAGAGATCTTCGACCTGCATACGATTCCCTCCGTGGATATAAACGATGCCGGCATGAAGGGGATGCTTGAGAAGACCGTCATCATTAAACTGAACGGAGGCCTGGGAACGTCGATGGGCCTGGCCGGCCCGAAGACGCTTCTGCCCGTACGGGACGGGATGAATTTTCTCGATATCATTCTGAAGCAGCTACAGATTCTTCGCAAGAAAAGCGGAGCGAATATTCCCCTGCTTTTCATGAACTCATTTAATACCGATGAGGCGACGCGAAAGCATAAAGGCATCGCGAAGCTGAACGGCGATGTGCCTTCCACCTTTGTGCAGAACAGGGTGCCCAGGCTTGATGCGACGACCCTGCTACCGATCGGGGACGGCACGGACGGCGAGGACTGGTGCCCGCCCGGACACGGCGATATCTTCCCCGCTCTTCAGGTGTCGGGTCTGCTCGATCAGCTGCTTTCGCGCGGCATCCGATATGCCTTTTTATCAAACGGCGACAACCTCGGGGCGACCTTTCATCCGGGCATTCTCGCCGAGTTCGTTCGTCGGGATCTGCAGTTCCTGAGCGAGGTGACGCCGAAGACGGCGGCCGATATTAAAGGCGGCGTGCTTTTCAGGCATGCGAAGACGGGACGCATTCAGCTTCTTGAAACGGCTCAGGTGCCTCCGGCCAATAAGATGGACTTCGAGAATACGCAGCGCTTCGCCGATTTCAACATTAACAACCTGTGGATCGATCTGATCGCCCTGAAAGAGCGTATGAGCGAAGGGCCTCTTGATCTCTCGCTGATCGTGAACCCGAAAGAGACGCGCGGAACAAAGGTGCTTCAGCTTGAATGTGCTATGGGAGCGGGCATCGGTCAGTTTGCGCGCACGGGCGTGGTGCGCGTTCCGCGAAGCCGGTTCGCTCCGGTGAAGAACTGCTCTGATCTGCTTGTGCGTCGCAGCGACGCCTGCATGATCGACGACGATGGGGCGCTTGTGCTGCATCCCGACCGAAAGGGAGAGGAGCCCGTCGTCGTGCTCGATGATAACTACAAGAAGATCGACGACTTCGAGCATCTTGTTCCCGTCGTGCCGTCTCTTCTCAAGTGTCGTCGGCTCAGCGTGAAGGGTGCGGTGATCTTTGATGTGCCGGCCGATATCGAGGGTGATGTGGCGCTTGAGAATCCGCTTCCGACCGCCGTTTCCATCACGCGCCTCGGCTAAACATCATCTCAAATATGGCTTCTGCGGGAAGATAGGGCCCCGGGCGGCCTCGTCTGACCGCCCCTCTCTACATCCAGCCGAGCTGTGTGAAAAGCCCGGCCAGGATACGGCGCAGGATCTCCAGGTTACCGATCGTTAACCCCATTGAAACGAGAAACGTGACCCAGAACAGATGCACGACGCGATTCTTGTAGAGGGAGCGGAACAGTCCCGATGCCGTTTCGGTATCGTCGGCGATATTCTCAAAGTCTTCGACGCGCGGCTTGCGACGCCAGACCTCGATTAGGGCCGAGAACATCCAGAGCCTGGAACCGGGTATGAGCGGAACGATAGGTGCCATAACGACTGTAGCGAGGATCGTCAGCGGATGCGCCCCGGAAAGAACGGCTCCGATGCCGGCGCCGGCGCTTCGCGCGACGACCCAGGCAAGCAGCGCCTGCTCGGCCGCTTCCTGACCGCCTAACGTAATATAGAGGCCGACAAGAAACAGAAAGATCGAGGCGCCGATCCAGATAAAGAGATTCCGCCAGGGCCGCGGCTTCGGAATCGTGCGCAGCTCGACTAAATCGACCGGGCGGTTCTCTTTCAGAGTACGCAGGATGCCCGGCAGGTGCCCGGCCCCGACGACAGAGAGGATGCGACGCTTTTTCTTAGAAGAGGATTTCGTCTCATGATCGTGTCGCTCGACCTCTGCATGGCTCAGGGCGACGCGACGTGTATTCTCGGCCAGGTAGGCGTCGCGTTCGTCGAGGATCACCTCTTTAACGCTCTGATACTGACGCGGCAGATTCGAGAAGAGATCTTCAAGCACGTCCTTCTGCTTCATCTCTTCGACCTCTTCGGCGCTGACCTCCTCTTTTACAAGAAGCGATGTGAGCAGATAGCTGCTCAGCCACATCTTTGAAAAGAAGCCGACCTTCGCCCAGGCCCGCGAAAGCGTCGTGCGAATCTCACGATCGATAAAGACAAGCTCCAGGCCCTTTTCGCGCGCAAGCTCTGAGGCGCGACGCATCTCTTCGCCCGGACGCACGCCCGTCTGGTCGCCTATCTTCTTCTGAAAAGAAGAGAGGATGAGATTACTTGCAAGCAGCGCAAGTTTCTTCTCGCGAATGACCTTCGTCAGATCCATCTTCTTCCAGCGATCGGGATCAAGCAGGGCTTCATGTCGCGGCCTGCAGAGTTCGACGCAGACCACGTCGGGCTTCCATTTAGCGATGGCCTGCTCTACGTCTTCGACCGACGATCGCGAAATATGCGCGGTACCGAGTACGAAGACCTCGTCGGTGCCGACGGTGAGGATTTCATAAGGGCCTTTCACTCCGGTGACGGAGCTTTTTCGGGGCGGTGTTGCCTTTTTCTTTGCTGGAGTTGTCTTTTTCTTTGCAATGGAAGCCATAGATCTCTCTGAATTGCACCGGTTTCTCGGGCGTGCGTTCTTTTTCCACAAGTTTCAATCATCGATGATTTCTTTTTGACAGGAGTTGTCGTCGCCTGATACGGTGATGATCGGAGCTTGCTCCCATCCCCAATCTCAGGAGATCGGCCCTGAAAACGGAAAACAGCAGTGTCATTCATGTCGGCGTGTCTGAGTGGAAGACGGCAAAGCATCCCGATGCTCTGCGTACCACGCTCGGCTCCTGTGTCGGCATCGTACTCTATTCGAAAAAAGATCGCGCAGGCGGAATGTGCCATGCCCTGCTCGATGAACCTCCGGCGGGAAAGATCGCGCAAAAAGGCAAGTATGCACGAACGGCTATCGAAGAGCTGCTTCGCGAGCTGCAACGCCAGGGCATCGATAAAGCGAATCTGACGGCCCGTCTTTTCGGCGGAGCCTCGATGTTTGATGCCGATAAATCAAAGTTCTTTCATAACATAGGCGAGAGCAACGTCGCCGTGAGCAGGGCGACCCTTGAAAAAGAAGGCATCGCCATCATAGAAGAAGATGTGGGGGGGAGCAGCGGTCGCACGATCACCTTCTTTCTCGACGACGGCCGCATTCTGCTGCGCAGCGGAACGCAGGAACGCTACATCTACAAAGCTTGAAATACAGGGTGCATCATGTCTCAACTCAAACAGGAAATCGATCAGCTACTCGGCGATCTGGAGCGTTTACCTTCTTTTCCCGATATCGTGCATAAAGTGCTGCAGATGGTGCGTGATCCCGACGCCGATTTTCAGGCCGTCGCAAAAGAGATCTCGAAGGATCTCGGGCTCACGTCCGATATTCTGCGCATCTCGAACTCGGCCTACTATCATCCGTCACGCGAGATACGATCGGTACACGAGGCCATCGTGATCCTCGGCCTGAAAACGGTGAAAGATATCGTCATGGTCTCGGCGGCGCGCGGCATTCTCAAGCAACCCGTCACCGGTTACAGGCTTGAAGAGCGCGACATGTGGGATCACTGCATCGTCGTCGCCTCGCTTGCTTCGAAAATCGCCGAGGATCGCAAGACGAAAACGCCGGCCGACGTGGCCTTCACGGCGGGGCTTCTGCACGACGTCGGCAAGGTCGTGCTCTCGCAGGTCTTTCGCAAGGCATACGTGCAGATCTCGATGGAGACGAAGCAGAATCCGAATCAGCGCTTCACCGAGCTTGAAAAGAAATACATGGGCTACAATCATAGCGAGGTTGGAGCCATCCTACTCAAAAAATGGAACTTCCCGTCGGAGCTTGTCGAGGCGGCGCTGTATAACTACACGCCCGAGAAGGCGAAGATGAATCCCGAGCTCACCAACCTGATTCATGTGGCGAACTGGATCACCCTGTCGGCCGGTATCGGCGTCGATGCGGGAGGGTTATCCGAACATCTGAGCACCGATGCCGTCGCCGCCCTTGGCCTGACGGACGCAAATATCAGGGCCTACTATGAAGATCTGCCCGAGCTGCTTGAATCGTTAAAAGAGCTGCGCGACATTTAGGTTTCAAAAAACGGCACGGATGCTTTTGCAGAGATCACTTGTGATATGCGGGACGACGGGATGACATTGCGTAACTTTGCCTTTATCGGTCCGCGCGGAGCGGGAAAATCCAGACTTTCGCGCAAGTTCGCCAAACGACTGGACCGGCTTCTGCTCTCTACCGATACGCTGATATCGTACGAGGCGGGCGGATTACCCATACGCGATATCGTCGCCGCCGAAGGCTGGGCCGGCTTTCGCGAACGCGAGTACAGGCTTCTTGAAAAAGTGGCCGGCATGCCGGCAGTCGTTATCGATTGCGGCGGCGGAATCCTTGTCGATGTAGACGCGGACGGCTCCGAGTATTTCTCTGAACGCAAGGCCGCTCTTCTTCGCGAGAAATGCACGACGATCTATCTTAAGCGCAGCGTGCAGTGGCTGCTTTCGCGCGAGCTTGACTCAAGCCACAGACCGACCCTGGCCGCCGATTACGAGGCCGTGCTGCGCCGACGCCTGCCCTGGTACGAGAAGGCCGCCGACTACGTGCTCGATCTTTCGGGGCGTGACGTCAACGAAGGCATCGAAGAGCTGCTCTTTCATTTTCGCGATAAGAGCTGAGGCCACGAACTCTCACGACCTGCTCCTGCATCTGTCCGGCCTCAATCTTCCGTTACGTCGAAATGGACTTCGAGCATACACTGTAAAGAACCGATGAGCAGAAGCAGATTGCCAGGAAGCTCGAAAGATCCACGGCTGATGTTGCGAGTGATGACCGAGCAGATAAACCGCGCCTCAAGACCGGCCGGCAACGAGCGCACGGCCTTGCGTACGGGCAACAGGCGCTTGAGCAGATCCTCGACATGCTCGTTTATCGAGTGCCTTCCCGAAAGCCTGCTGTTCAGCTGCCAGTGTCGCATGCCGTCGCGACCTTCGCGCAGAAAATCGGGCTTCATGTGAAGGGCGCTCTCCAGCTGTTCGGTGGAAAGATTGCGACCCTGAATCAAGAAAACGGCCCATCCCGTCGATTCGCTCATGCAGTTGCAGCTCAGCCGTTGCCGCCCCGGGCACAAGGATTTTTCCGGTCCGAGAGAAAGGGATCAGGCAAGTATTTCGCAAGAGAAAAGAGTATAACCACAGAGGTTGGGAGGACACAGAGGAAGAGAGGTATGATCTTCTTCCAGTATGCCGGTGGCAGGGAAATGGAAACGGGCTACGGCTTCCGGTTTTTCCTTGCCACAGATGCATGTCTACTCTCGAATAACGAACGATGCATACTCTCATTCTTGGAAACGGCATTGCCGGCTCAACCGTCGCCCGTCTGCTCCGACAGGACCCTGATATGCAGATCACGATGATCTCTGAAGAGGCGCCCTATCCCTTCTCCAGGCCGGCTCTGATGTATGCCTTTATGGGGCATCTGACCGACCGTCAGACCGAGCTTCATGAACGTAAGAGCTATAAAGGAATCGATCTGATTCAGGGATCGGTGCGGCATGTAGATACGACAGAGAAAGTCGTAAAGTATGCAGCTGACAATGGACAGCCGACCGATCTTACTTACGATCGCCTTGTAATTGCCACGGGCTCTGTGCCCCGTCGCCTGAACGTGCCCGGCGAATCACTTGAGGGCGTCCAGGGCCTGTATCATCGAGGCGACCTGATCCGCCTGGAAAGTCGCCTTGCTTCGACAGACGGCCCGGCCTGTATTATCGGCGGAGGCCTGATCGGCGTCGAACTGGCCGAGATGCTTCACTCTCGTAAGAGGCCGGTCACGATGCTTGTGCGCGAAGCCTCTTACTGGAACTCGGTGCTTCTTCCTGAAGAGTCGGCCGTCGTTTCAAAAGAGATCGAGCGGCATGTAAAGGTTCTGTATAACAGGCAGGTGCTCTCTTTTAATGAATCGGAGTCCGGCGACTCAGAAGCCGGGACAGGGTCTGCTGACGGCGGCCTTCGTTCCGTAACCACAGATCATGATCGCCTGCCGGCTAACCTCGCCGGCGTGACCATCGGCGTGCAGCCCAATCTTTCCGCCCTGCAGTCGTCGGGCATTACACTTGATCGCGGAGTCATCGTGGACGGCTTCTTTCGCACGTCGGCCCCCGATGTTTATGCGATCGGAGACTGTGCACAGATCGACGGTCGGATCGAACAGCTCTGGTACACGGCCCGTCACCAGGCCGAGACGCTCGTCGCTCAGTGGGCGGACGGCGCCGGCCCGTATACGCCCGAGCCTTATTATAATTCGGCGAAGTTCTTTTCGCTGGAGTATATCGTGGCCGGTCAGGTGACGGGCGGGCGATCTTTTCTCTATCAGGATGAACCGCAGGGCAAAGGGCATCTTCTTCGCCTGTGCTTCGACGGCGATCATCTGATCGGCATCAACACGCTCGGCCTGCGTCTGCGCCAGGACTGTGCCGAACGTCTGATCGCAGAGGGCGCACGAGTGCAGACGGTCATGCAGTCGTTATCCGAGCTCTGCTTTGATCCGGAGTTTTCGGGCGGATGGCGACGCCTGAACGGCCGTCTCAGGGAGGTCGCATGATCCCCGACAACAACGGCGTGATGTTTCGCTCCCTGACCTCTCGTGGCGTAGCGGCCTACGGGCTTGCCGCCGCTCTTACCCTTCTCTATGTCGTCATCTATTTCGGCGATCGCATCGCCGGAGGAGCCGTGCAGCTGTGGATGCAGGCTAACGTCTACGGGCACCTTGAATCCCTGTCACAGACGCTGCGCGGACGCCCTGCCGATCAGTGGTTCTTCTATGGCACGCTTTACACGGTTGCCGTTCTCGTATTCGGTGCTCGCATGTTGCATCGTTACCGAACCGTACCGTATCAGATCGTGCGAACGCTATCGGTCATGCTTTTTCAGCTGGGCTTCGCCTATCTGCTGCCCAACCTGCTTGTGCTCTTCAAGCAGCCTGAATTCTATTTCAGCTACTTCTGGCCCTTAAAGCCCGAGTATCTGTATCCGTATACCTGGACCCAATACGGCGGCGCCGGCGTGTATTTTCTGATCGTCGCCGCTCTTTTAAGCTTTGTGGCCACGCCCGTTCTCACCTATTATTTCGGGAAGCGCTGGTACTGCTCCTGGGTCTGCGGATGCGGAGGGTTAGCCAATACCGCAGGTGATTCGTTCCGGCATCTTTCAAATAAAAGCAGCGCCGCCTGGAGGCTGGAGCGTATGACGATCTATCCGATTCTGGGCCTCATCGTCATCGTCACAGCCCTGCTCTGGATCAACTCGTTGACATCGGGGGCCGTATTCGGTCGCTTCTCGCAGTCTCTGGCCGAATGGTATGGTTTCTATATCGGAGCCATCTTCAGCGGAGTGATCGGCGTCGGCTTTTATCCGCTTCTCGGAACGCGCATCTGGTGCCGGTTCGGCTGTCCGATGGCAGCCATCCTGGGCATGCTTCAGGTGAAGCTATCTCGCTTTCGCATAACGACAAACGGCGGCCATTGCATCAGTTGCGGCAACTGCTCCACCTACTGCGAGATGGGCATCGACGTGCGCGCCTACGCACAGAACCGGGAGGATATCATCCGGGCGGCCTGCGTCGGATGCGGCATCTGCTCTGCCGTCTGCCCGCGCGGAGTGCTGCGCCTCGAATCGGGCAGGTTACAGATCGTCGAGAGCAAGCATGAGATCGTAACGGCCCGACGATGACCGGGCCTTTTTCTCTTTTTACTTGGCACGGCCGGGCCTTTTTTGAATCTGCATTCCGATGAACGAAACAGCGAAAGACGGTCAGACGACGGTAGAAATGAGCGATGCCGACATAGAGGAGCAAAAGCCTCTCGGTAAGCGCATCCTCGAAGTGGTCGGCATCTTTCTGATCACGATGTTTCAGCGCTTCACGTTGCTGACCTCGCGCAAGGTCTATCTTGGTAAAGACGTCGTAACCTCGCTCATCAAAGAGAATAAGCCGTTCATCTTCGGCATCTGGCATTGTAACGTCTACATGAGCCCCATCCTTTACAGAGGTATGGACGTTTACGTTCTTATCTCGAAATCAAAGGACGGCGATCTCATCGACAGGGTGGTGAAGTCGTTCGGGAATCGTTCGATTCGCGGCAGCACGTCGCGCGGAGGCACGTCCGCTCTCAAGGCCATGATTCGTGTGGCGCGGCAGAACAGCCGTCTTGCCTTCACGCCCGACGGCCCGCGCGGACCGGCCTTCAAAGTACAGCAGGGCATCATCGCCGCCGCCTCTGCCTGCGGCATCCCCATCGTTCCGGCGCACTATGAATCGACGCGGCAGAAGGTGGCGAAGTCCTGGGATTCGCATCGCGTGCCCATGCCCTTTGGCACGCTGATTAATTCGTTTGGCGAACCCATCCATATTCCGCGAGAGCTCGATGAGGATCAGTTTGAAGAGTACCGGGCCCTTGTCGAAGTGAAGCTGCTTGAGAACCAGAGGCGATGCGAAGAGGCCCGGGATCGCCTGCTTCGCGGCGAAAAGCTCTGAAAGGCAGGCGTCAATCAACGACGACGCGCTTCAGGTCGGGATGGATACGCGTCGTCGTCTCGTAGTTGATCGTACCGGAGAGCTCGGCCATCGCATCGGCCGTCATCTCATCGGAATGCCCGTTGAGCTCTTCGCGTCCGATCAAGACGGCATCCATCCCCGCATGCACATCGGGAATATGCGTGACGTCGACCATGATCATGTTCATGCAGACGCGACCGACGACGGGAGCACGCCGTCCGCCGATTACGACATAGGCCCGGTTCGATAGACGCCGATCATAGCCCTCGTTGTAACCGACGGGCAGAACGGCGATACGCGAAGCCTGCTGTGTCTGATAGGTGCACCCGTAGCCGACCTTTGAAGCGGCAGGCAGATCGTTGATCTGCACGATCTTCGTAATCCAGCGCAGCGCCGGACGCAGCTGCAGATGAGGTCCGCCTAACGATAGATGCGAGAGCTTTGTCGCCTGTGACGCCCAGAGCCCGTAAAGGGAGATACCCACCCTGACAAGATCAAGCCTGGACTGCGGCAGAATCATCGCCGCCGCCGATGCCGCCGCATGGCGAATCAGAGGCCTCCCCTTCGCGGCGACCTGCGCTCTCTGCCAGGCCTCTTCAAATAAACGCAGCTGCTCTTCGGCAAAGGACTGGTCGGTGACGTCCTCGACGTTTGCAAAGTGCGTCATGATGCCCGTCCAGCGCAGATCGGGATGTTCTTCAAGATACGAAAAGACACGATCGAGCAATGATCCGCGGCGCCCCAGGCGACCCATGCCCGTATCGATCTTCAGATGAAAAGGCAGATCGGGGCGCAGCTCAGAGAGCTGTCGGATCTCATCGATATCGGAGAGCACGACGGTAATACGTGAGGCATCGAGATCAAGCAGCTGCCTGGCCTCATCGGCGTCAAAACGGCCCATAACGAGAAACGGGCGATCGGTGAGATCGTAGGCCTGGACGGCCTCAGAGATATGGTTCACTCCAAATCCGTCGACGGCCGGGGAAAGGATCTGCACGCAGGGGCGCAGGCCGTGCCCGTAGGCGTTGGATTTTACGATGGCGTAGAATTTCGAGCGGCCGATGATGGAGCGGTATTGTTCAATGCTCTGAAGCAGAGCGGAGCGACTGATTTCGACGCGATGAAGCATCGAAGACAGAAATTCGGCTTGCTCTGTAGCGGCCAGCGGAATTTCTGTACCGACCCGAGGGAAACGACCGTGAAAAAGCTCCGTACTTCAAGAAAAACCCGCATCAACCTCCAGAAAAAGCGAGAAAAGCGGGCTCTGCGCAGCAAAGCGAAGGCTGCTCATCGCCGCAGCACCGGATTTAAAGAGATCACCGAAACGACCTGATGGTCCGATCGCTTGATCTCCCTCTGCGCAACCTCTTTTTCGAATCCGCTGAATCCAACGCTCCGCTTCTGATCGTCATGCATGGCCTTGGCGATCGGATGGAGTCGTTTCGCGACTTCCCCGACCTTCTGCTTGGCGATCGCATACACACCCTGCTCTTGAACGCGCCGGACCCCTACGTCGTCGGCACAAAGTGGTACGACCTCGACGGCAGACAGGAGCCCGGACTCAAGAATTCAAGACGACTGCTTGAAGAGATCGCCGAACGACTGCGCTCCGATAGCGAAGACATGCCGCACGTACCGAAAAACTGCATCGTGCTTTCGGGCTTCAGTCAGGGAGCGGTCGTCTCGCTTTATACCGCTCTTCGCGCACAGAGTGAGTTCGCCGGCGTCGGAGCGCTGTCGGGCTATTTCTTCGGCTCCACCGATGAGATCACCGATGCCGGACGCCGAACCCCCGTCTTTATGGCCCATGGCCTCTTTGATCCGGTGCTGCCCTTTGAAACATCAAAGGATCATGCAGTCAAGCTACAGAGCGCGGGCGTTACGTTGAGCTTTCACGAATACCCCATCGATCATTCGCTCTGCCTCGAAGAGATGCAGGCATTCAAGTCATTCCTCGAAACACTATTCTTCAACTGAGCTGAAAAAAGAATCGCCCCTTACCTGCGCGGCGCCTATATTTAGCATGCTAAATGTCTAATTCAGCGCCTGGAGAATAAAAGCGAGATATGATCGAGTTAAAGGACTTCCCGGATCAACAGACCATTGAGAGCTTTCGAAAGAGATTCAAAGAGATGGATCAGAGCGCCCTTGAGGCCTGGCTTGCGCTTCTGCAGATCTCGGTCGGCCTCGAAGAAGACCTCAATCGCTTTCTGCTTGAACGAGAGTTGCAGCAGAGTCGTTTCTTTATTCTGATCCTGCTCATGCGCCATCCGGCGGGCATGACGCTTTCTCAGTTAGCCAGAGGCATCGGGGTCTCGAATCCGACGATGACGGGCCTGATCTCAAGAATGGAGCGCGACGGATATGTGCATCGAAGGGATTCGCCGCATTCACGCAGAGAGGCGCTTGTTTCGATCACGCAAGAAGGCAATCTGCTTATGGAGAAAACCCTTCCCGCACACTATAAAAGGATCAGCGCGATATTCTCTGAGATGAGCAAAGCCGAACGCACACAACTGCAGGGTCTCTTAAAGAAGATCGCCGTCGCTTGAAAAGCGAGTCATGCGTTTTCTCGGATGACCGCAAAAAATGGAGTAACAATGAAAACACGACACCTCTCAAAAAAAGGCCCTTCCGTCTCGGCTATCGGGCTCGGATGCATGGGCATGAGCGAATTCTATGGCGAAACGAACGATGCCGAGTCGATGCAAACGCTTCACCACGCCCTGGATAAAGGCATCAATTTCCTTGATACCGCCGATATGTACGGCTCGGGACACAATGAAGAGTTGGTCGGCAGAGCGCTCGCCTCATATCCGGGGGATCGCAGCGAAATTCTTCTCGCCACAAAATTCGGAATTCAGAGAAAGCCGGGAAGCTATGAGCGCACCATTAACGGTCGCCCCGAATACGTAAAAAGCGCCTGCGAGGCCAGCCTGAAACGTCTGCAACGGGATCATATCGATCTCTACTACCAGCATCGCGTCGATACCTCCGTGCCCATCGAAGAAACGGTCGGCGCCATGGCAGAGCTTGTTCAGGAGGGCAAGGTGCGATGGCTGGGGTTATCCGAGGCATCGGAACAGACCATCCGTCGCGCTCATGCCGTACATCCCATCACGGCTCTGCAGACGGAGTATTCGCTGTGGACAAGAGAGGTGGAAGCCCTCTTCCCGCTTCTTGAAGAGCTTGATATAGCCCTTGTCGCCTACAGCCCGCTCGGCCGCGGATTCCTGACCGGAACGATCGCTAAGACGAATGAGCTGGCAGCGGACGATTTTCGAAGGGTCTCTCCGCGATTCAACGGCGAGAATATGGCCCGGAACCAGGCCTTGCTGGAAGGTATGCAAAGCATGGCAACGGCGCGAGGCGTCACGCCGGCTCAGCTTGCCCTTGCCTGGGTGCTTGCTCAATCCGACCGAATCGTCCCCATCCCCGGCACGCGAAGGATCGGTAGAATCGATGAGAATCTGAAGTCTATCGAGATCGTGCTGAAACCGGAAGAGAAACGCAAGCTGGACGAGCTCTTTGATCCGCAGAAAGTGGCAGGCAATCGCTACCCGGAGGCCGGCATGAAGGGCATTAACGGGTAGCGACCGCAGGGAATCTGAGAAAGAATCCGCGGACGCAATCATATCGGTTCTGTTCTTTTTTTTCTGAAAAAGGCGGAAAAACCTCGCTACAGCCTTGTTGACTCAGTGTGAGAGCATGCTGCACGATGCTTCTGCCCGATCCCGATG
>SWCA01008898.1_pt1 | contig 27801 bp, 25 predicted proteins | sample 4692961 | NCBI WGS metagenome assembly SWCA01 (sample SAMN10267275, study PRJNA491770) | bioreactor metagenome | isolation source: DHS bioreactor inoculated with | place: Japan: off Shimokita Peninsula
TAGCCGGTGCTTCTTCTGTAGGTAACGTCAAGTACTCCAGGGTATTAACCCAAAGCCTTCCTCCCTACTGAAAGTGCTTTACAACCCGAAGGCCTTCTTCACACACGCGGCATGGCTGGATCAGGCTTGCGCCCATTGTCCAAGATTCCCCACTGCTGCCTCCCGTAGGAGTCCGGGCCGTGTCTCAGTCCCGGTGTGACTGGCCATCCTCTCAGACCAGTTACGGATCGTCGCCTTGGTGGGCCATTACCCCACCAACAAGCTAATCCGACGCGGGCTCATCCATCAGCGCAAGGTCCGAAGATCCCCTGCTTTCCCCCGTAGGGATTATGCGGTATTAGCTCGAGTTTCCCCGAGTTATCCCCCACTAATGGGCAGATTCCCACGTGTTACTCACCCGTCCGCCGCTCGACGCCTGGGAGCAAGCTCCCATCGTTTCCGCTCGACTTGCATGTGTTAGGCCTGCCGCCAGCGTTCAATCTGAGCCATGATCAAACTCTTCAGTTCAAAAAGCGTTTAAAGTGGCCTCACCTTCCCAAAGGAAAACAAGGAGCACTTAAATCATGCTCAACTCATTACAACTCAACTGGGTTGACTTGTTCAGAGTCGATATCTAGTCAAGAACTCGACCCCAAACAGGTCCCACACGTTTGCTTGCCTGATTGTTAAAGAGCTGCGGGGCCGCGTCTGCGTTGTTGCCCCGTCGAGGAGTGCGCATTCTACGGATCGCGCCTTTCCTGTCAAACCTTTTTTCGAACTTTCCTGAAAAAAACTTTCGATCGCCTATTTTTCAGCCAAACCAGGGCTTTCCGCCCCCAGGATCACTTGATCGTGACCCGGGCGATCTTCTTCTTGCCGGCCTGAATCACCGCGCTTTCGCCACGTTTGAAGCTGCGCTCCGTGGTCAGTTGCTGACCGTCCACGTAAACCGCGCCGCGCCCGAACACATCCTTGGCCGCCTTGCCATTCTGAGCCAGCCCGGCGAGACGAAGCAGGGGCACGATGTGCACTTCATCGCCATCATCCAAGACCACCTCGACTTCCGGCACATTCTCCGGGATGTCTCCCAGGGCGGTGAGATTGCCGGCGGAGGACGGCGCTGCCCGCGCCGCCTCCTCGCCATGGAAACGGGTCACCATCTCCAGAGCGAACGCCTTTTTTGCCTCCTGGGGGCTGCCCAGGCGCTCGGCTTCCGCCTTCAGCCGGGCCAACTCCTCATTGGATACCGCACTGAGCAGCTCGTAATAGCGCCAGGTCAGGGCGTCCGGCAAGGACAGCAGCTTGCGGTACATATCCCCTGGAGCGTCGGTGACGCCAACATAGTTCCCAAGGGACTTGGACATCTTCTGCACCCCGTCCAGGCCTTCCAGCAGCGGCATGGTCAGGCAGATCTGTGGCGGCTGACCATGCCCCTTTTGCAGCGTCCGCCCCATCAGGAGGTTGAACTTCTGATCAGTCCCGCCCAGTTCGACATCGGCCCGCAGCGCCACGGAGTCATACCCCTGCACCAACGGATAGAGGAACTCGTGGATGGCAATGGGCTGATTGCCTCGATAGCGCTTATCGAAATCATCCCGCTCCAGCATCCGCGCCACCGTATACTGACTGGCCAGGCGAATCAGATCGGCCGCGTCCAGTTCGCCCATCCAGGAGGAGTTGAACGCCACCTCGGTCTTTTCCGGATCCAGGATCTTGAACACCTGCTCCTTGTAGGTCTCCGCATTACGCAGCACGTCCTCACGGCTGAGCGGCGGCCGGGTAACACTTTTTCCGGAAGGGTCCCCGATCATGCCAGTGAAATCACCAATCAGGAAAATCACCTGGTGCCCCAGATCCTGAAAGTGGCGCAGCTTGTTGATCAGAACGGTATGCCCCAGATGCAGATCCGGGGCGGTGGGATCAAATCCGGCTTTGACACGGAGAGGGCGCCCGCTTTCCAGACGAGCCCGCAGTTCGTCTTCCTGAATAATCTCATCCGCGCCCCGGCGAATCAGTGCCAGCTGTTGATCCACATCAATCATCGATTGCCTCTGCCATTCCATATCCGCGCTCCGCTCCCGCCGTGAAAGTCCGGGAACCGGCGCCGCTAGCGGTGCTCCAATAACACCAGCCTGTTTGAACCGCGGCATTGTAGCACCTTGGAATAGTTGTAAAAGACATATAAAGACAGGTATCTTTGCTGCAATATTTTTTTCATCGCCTCAGGCGGCACAAACTCAGAGCGTTACTTACAGCATGAGAAAACATATATCCGCCCTCGGTCGATCGGTGCGCCATTTTCCCCGCACCCACCTTTTGCTCTCCGGAAGCCTTGTTTTGATCGTTACCCTGGTGACCCTGTTACCGGAATCCGGAGAAAGTCGACCCGAACGCCCCCAGACCCTGAATTTGAACCTCGACGCCGCCGGCGATCCCCCTGTCGCCGCCAAACCGGCTCCGGCGGCGGACACCGAATCCGCACCAGACAGCGATCTCGCCGCCGAACCAGCACCTCCCGAGCCCACGCCCCAATGGGAGACCATCACCGTGGCCGCGGGCGACACCCTGGGCCGCCTGCTACAGGACCGCGGCGTTACCGCCGCCCAGGTTCACCGGCTGGTGACCGGCGACAAGCGTCTGCAGGATCTCAAGAATATCCGCCCCGGCCAGACCTTCGAGGTCCTGCTCAACGACCAGGGCGAACTTCAGGCTCTGAAGTACAAGCCTTCCAGGATCCAGACCATCACCGCCACTCTCACCGGGGACGGCACCTGGCAAGCCAGCAGCGAACAGCGCGAGTACCAGCGCCGCGTTCGCTTCGCCGACGCCACCATCAACAGTTCGCTGTTCCTTGCCGGCCAGGCCGCCGGCATGAGCGACAATCTGACCATGCAGCTGGCCAACATCTTCGGCTGGGATGTGGATTTTGTTCTCGATATCCGGCCCGGAGACCGCTTCCGCGTGCTCTTCGAGGAGCTGTACCTGGACGGCGAGAAAGTCGGCGAAGGGGACATCCTGGCCGCCGAGTTCTGGAACCAGGGCCGCCACTTGACCGCCTATCAGTATCAGGATGAAGACGGTGCCGTGGCGTACCTGGACGCGGAAGGCAACTCCATGCGCAAAGCCTTCATCCGCACCCCGGTGGCTTTTTCCCGCATCAGTTCCGGCTTTAACCCCGGGCGCCGCCATCCAGTGCTGAACACGATCCGCGCACACAAGGGCACCGACTATGCCGCCCCCTCCGGCACGCCGATCAAGGCCGCCGGCAAAGGCAAGGTCATCTTCGCCGGAGTCAAAGGCGGCTATGGCAACGTAATCATTGTCCAGCACGGCCGCCGCTACACCACGCTGTACGCTCACATGCGCGGCTTCGCCAAGGGCATTCGCGTGGGCACGCGAGTCAATCAGGGCCAGACCATCGGTTACGTGGGCTCTTCCGGCCTCGCCACCGGCCCCCATCTGCATTACGAGTTCCGCATTGACGGCGTGCATCGCAACCCGCAAACCGTTCCGTTGCCCAAAGCGCAGGGCGTCAGCCCGGGAAACAAGGAGCAGTACCTGGCTCAGGTGCGCCGCATGAACTCGCAGATGACCCTGTTTGCCGGAGCCGCCACCCTGGCACGCAGCGATGTCCGGTGACGGGCTCTACATTGGTCTGATGACCGGCACCAGCGTCGATGGCATCGACGCGGTGCTGGCCCGCATCGGCAAGCGGGACTTTCAACTCCTCGCCCACCAGGGCTCTCCCTTACCCGCCCCCCTTCGTGACGACATCCTGAAGCTGTGCCGCAGTGGCCCCGATGAGATCGATCAGGCCGGGCGCCTTCATCGGCAGCTCGGCGATGCTTACGCCCGGGCCACGCAGGCCTTGCTGGCGCAATCCGGTTACCGGCCGGAGCAGATCCACGCCATAGGCTGCCATGGCCAAACCGTTCGCCACCGCCCCGGCGATCTCGGCTTCAGCGTTCAACTCGGTTGCCCGGACACCCTGGCCGTCCACACTGGCATCCCGGTAGTGAGCAACTTCCGCAATAAAGACATGGTGCTCGGCGGTCAGGGAGCGCCTCTGGTACCCCGCTTCCACCAACGGCTGTTCGGCGCGGTGGCGCAAAAGGTCGCGGTGGTCAACATCGGCGGCATGGCCAATGTCACTCTGCTGGATGATGGCAATCTGATTGGCGGCTTTGATACCGGTCCCGGCAATGTCCTGATGGACCTCTGGACACAACGCCATAAAGGCGAGCCCTATGACCGGGACGGCGCCTGGGCCGCCGGCGGCACCCTCATGCCGGATCTGCTGAACACCCTGTTGGCCGACCCCTATTTTCGGCTGCCGCCGCCGAAAAGCACCGGCCGTGAGCATTTCAACGAGGACTGGCTGCAACGGCAACTGCCGGCGGACGCCAACGCGCGGCAAGTGCAAGGCACCCTGGCGGAACTGACCGCCCGCACCATCGCCGACGCCCTTGGCGATTTCGCGCCACAACAGCTGCTGGTTTGTGGCGGAGGCGCCAATAACCGGCACTTACTCGCCCGCCTCCATATCCTGCTCGACATCCCGGTGCATTCCACCGAGGATTTTGGTCTGCACCCGGACTGGGTGGAAGCCGGCGCTTTTGCCTGGCTGGCCTGGGCCAGAGTCGAAGGAGAAACCGGGAATGCGCCAGCGGTCACCGGAGCCAGCCGGGCCGCGGTGCTCGGCCAGCTCACGCAGCCCTGATCACACGCTGCCGAGAACCCAAAGCGCGCTCAGCGTGGACGAGATACCCAGGGTGGCGCCAGCGAGGATATCCGTGGGGTAGTGCACGCCCAGCAGCACACGCGAGGCGCCGACCATAAGAGCGAACAGCACGGCCATGGGCGCCAGTGCCGGGAAGAAAACACAAATCAGGGTGGCCATGACGGAAGCCGCGGCGGTATGCCCCGACGGGAAACTGAAGCGGTCCGCCGGTTTGATGAAGGCATTGAGCGCCTCCACGCTGTCCGCCGGACGCGGGCGGCGAATCAGATTCTTCAGCAACATGAACGCCGGCACCTCAATGACGTAGGCAATAGCCGCCGCCTGCGCGAACACCGTGCCAATGCCATCCAGCAAGGTCCACACCAGAGCCACCAGCACCACGTACAGAGGCCCATCACCAAGGCGGGATACCAGGCGTGCCGCTCGGGCCCAACGGGCTGCCCGCGGCTGTTTGGACAACCAGCACATGGCACGCACGTCGGCGGCGGTCATACGTTGGAAACTGGGTCGCTGAATCATCATGCCTCCAGCATCCATGCCCGTGGAGACAATGATTTGACTGTTTGGTGACGGTTTTATGACGATCCGTCAGGGGTGTCTCGCACGGAGATTGCCCTTGAAAGATTTACACAGAGAAGGAGGAGCCGCAACCGCAGGTTGTTGCCGCATTGGGATTGTTGACCACGAAGCGGGAGCCCATCAGCCCCTGCTCATAGTCCACTTCGGAGCCATCCAGGTACTGAATACTCATGGCATCCACCAGCAAGGTCACGCCTTCCCGGTCCACCGAGGTATCGTCGTCGTTAACCTGCTCATCGAAAGTAAAGCCGTAGGAGAACCCCGCGCAACCACCGCCAGTGATGTACACCCGCAGTTTCAGATCGGGATTGCCTTCGTCATCACGCAACTCCTGGACTTTCTGAGCCGCGCGCTCGGTCAGGGTAATAGGTGCGGATTCGCTCATCATGATCACTTCATATCCAGGGCGAGCATGGTCCAATACCTGAGTGTTTTAGTCAAGAATGACCGACGGCGGCTTGTGCCACCGCCATAAACCTCACCGGCATCAGCTTGAAACAGGCCCGATAGCTCAGACGGTTTCCGCCGGATCCGCCTCGACCTGTTCCCCGGCTTTCTGCCCGGGGGCCGGCAGATTACGCCGTTCCTCGTCCATGCGCACCAGTTTACCGTTGACCCGGGCGCCCATCACCATTTCCAGCATGATGTAATAGACATTGCCGTCCACCGACGCCTTGCTGGCCAGCTCCAGGTGCTCGGCGGCGCTGACGTCACCCTCCACCCGGCCATTAATGGTGACCCTCGGCACGTGAATCTCGCCGCGCACCACCCCGGTCTCACCGATGATCAGCTGTCCACCTTCATCGCCGGCACGAATGTTTCCTTCCACTTCCCCCTGAATATGCAGGCCACCGGTGAATTCCACATCCCCCAAGATGCGGGCACTGGCGGCAATCAGGGTGTGGTCGCGAAAGCCTTGTGCATTGCCTTTCTTATCTCGACCCAACACCGTTGTCTCCTGATGATTATCGTTGCGGCGGAGCGCTTCGAAGCGCGCCCCGCTCCCCCCCTGGAAGCTCACCAAGGCAGTCGTTGTTCCGACTGTGCGGTCCTTCGCCCGGATGCCGTGGCGGTCACCTCCAGAGATGACACCTGCAGTTCCGCGGGCACCGTTACAATACCCGAAAGCTCCTGAAAATACCGGAACTGAAACCTGTCCTCACTGTGCTCTTCCAGGTAATCCGTGGCATCGGCGGTAAACGCCTCGCCATCCCGGCTGCCGCGCAACGTGAAACTGACACGGCCGGACAGAGCGTCCCGGTTCTCCCCGGTTTGCACCAGCACCAGGCGATAACGCACCCGCCGTTCGCCCTCCGCGGGACTCAATTCCAGTTTTTGCACCACCAGCCCATGATTTTCGTCACTGGGGGACATCACACTCTTATAGAACGAGACCGCCTGCTCCAGTTCCGCCTGCTGATCACGCAGGGCCCGGATCTCCTGACGCAGCTGCTCGCGCGCCTGTTCCCCCACCTGAGCTTCGGTGCGGTACACCGCCAGATCCTTGCGGGCCTGATCCAGTTCCTGTTTGACCTGGTGCAAAGAGCGTCGGGCAGGCCCGTCCTCCTCACCCTCGCTACTGTCGCCGGCGATTACCGACAGCCCTGGCACGCCATACCACCAGACTAGGGCACCGCCGCCCACCAGACACCCCAGGCACAATACCAACACCGCCAGGCCCGCCAACAAACGTCGCCGCCGCTGGGTGGAGGGACTGATCGGCACCAGTACCACATCGTCCAACCGGTTTTTCACGCCCCACTTCGCCATCAGGACCACAACCCGCTATCGCTATTAGCGATGCGCGCCCTGGGATTGTTTGCCGTTTCAGCCAAGGCCATAGAATGCTCCAAACAGGTAACTCCCCCGAGCCCCGGGCTATTCAGGCCTCCGGAACCGGAAAATAATAGGCAGGGCCGTCCGGCCCGACAACTCAGGCCGTCTTGTCCTCACCGGCGAGACGCCGCCCCTCGGCCGCCATCCCCGCGCCGCTGGCCATGCGCTCCGCCAAAGAATCATACAATGGACGCGACCATACCAGTTTCGACACCGCGGCGGACAAAAAGGCGCCCACCATCAGAGACAACAGCAGATCGTGTCGGTTGCCGGTCAATTCCATGACGATCACAAAGGACGTGATCGGACGCTGAATCACCCCGGCCAGAAACGCCGCCATCGCCACCACGGTGATGCCGACCACCGAGGTCTCCGGGAACCAACCGCTCATGGCACTGCCGATGCCGGCACCAGCGGCCAGGCTGGGTGAAAACAAACCACCGGGCAGTCCAGTGAAATAGGACACCAGGGTCGCGCCCATTTTCGCCAGCGGGAAGGACCAGTCACCGACATGCTCTCCATCCAGCAGGCTGCGCGCCTCCTCGTAACCACTGCCATAAGTCGCACCACCGGTGAGCAGCCCCAGCGCCACCAGCACCACGCCACACAGAAACACCACCCGATACGGGTACCTGACGGCATGCGGCGTCAACCAGCGGCTGCCACTGATCAGCAGACGACTGAACAGACCGCCCAGCAAACCGCAGATGAGCGCCACCACACCGATGGCCAGCCAGTTGGCGGTCAGTTCCAGATCGCCCTGGGGATGGCCGAAGTAGCTGTAGTGGCCGTTGATCATCAGTACCACCACACCCGAGAGGATGATCGCCAGAATCAGGGTACCGCTGGTGCGTTGTTCGAAGGAGCCGGACAGTTCCTCAATGGCGAACACAATCCCAGCCAGCGGGGCGTTGAACGCCGCCGACACCCCGGCCGCGCCCCCGGCGACGATCAGAGCGTTATCCACATATTTTTGCTGCAGACGTCCAACCTGACCCACCGAATACATCATCGCGGCACCGATTTGTACGCTCGGACCCTCGCGGCCGATACTGGCGCCGCACAGCACCCCAAGCACGGTGAGAACGAACTTCAGCGCGATCACCCGCAGCGACAGGAAGGTGGGGCGCAACCAATGGTAGCGTTGCTTGAGCACCACCAATACCTGAGGAATCCCGCTACCTTGGGCTTCCGGCCCCATGCGGCGCATCAGCCAGATGATCACCATCATCCCCAGCGGGGTCATGGCGACGGGGATGTAAGGCGAATAAGCGTGAATGCGGTTGAAGGTTTCCGAGGCCAGTTCCACCGCCCAGGCAAACCCCACCACCAGCAACCCGACCAGCAAAGCGCCGATCCAGAACACGGCGCGCAACTTCCAGTCCTCAATGGTACCCAATTGCCTGCGCGTAAGGCGCCGCGTGCGGAAGAAATAATAACGTAACAGCCGACCGGAACGCGGTGCTCTCTTCACTAGACTCCCCGAGCAGAAAAACACGCCCCGGCCAGCCCTCCGCCAACCCGGACGTGATCATTGAGAAAAAGCCGTTATAGTGTACGCCCGGAAGCCCGGTACAGCCACTGGGCCACTTTCGCTGCAAGGAGCCCCAACCCATGTTTTTGTGGCTGAAAGCCTTTCATTTGATGGCGGTCATCTGCTGGTTCGCCGGTATTTTTTACCTGCCACGTCTGTTCGTGTATCACGCCATGGCCGAGGATCAGGTCAGTCGCGAGCGCTTCAAGATCATGGAGCGCAAGCTTTACCGGGGCATCATGAACCCGAGCATGATCGTCACCGTGGTGCTGGGCCTATGGATGCTGATCAGCCACTGGGACCTGTACAAAACCCAGGGCTGGATGCACGCCAAGCTGGCGCTGGTGATCCTGCTGATCGGCTATCATCATATGTGCCTGGCCCACCTGAAGAAGTTCGCCGCCGACGCCAACACCAAAAGCCACCGGTTCTTTCGAGTGTTCAACGAAATTCCGGTACTGTTGCTGGTCGGCATCGTGATTCTGGTGGTGGTCAAGCCGTTCTGATCGGGGCTCTTGACGCCCTTGGCTGAACGGCTGACGCTAGCGACATACGCCGGCGCCTTCGCCCGGCGTCCCACTCTCTGCCTTTCGGCTTTCGACGACGACACCATGAAACCCAATATTCTTGTTATCGCCGGACACGACCCTTCCGGCGGCGCCGGCATTCACGCCGATATCGAGGCCATCCATGATCTGGGCGGGCTGGCCAGCACGCTGATCACCGCGCTGACGGTGCAGAACAGCCAGCATGTGCAGGGCTTCCAACTGACCGATATCGACCTGCTCGAGCGCCAGGCGGACACCCTCCTCGCCGACTACGATTTCCAGGCGGTGAAGATCGGCATGACCGGCTCACTGGCCACGGTCCGCTTCATCGCCCGCCTACTGGCGCGTTTGCCCGGTGTACCGGTGATCCTGGACCCGGTCCTGGCGGCGGAAAGCGGCGGCAGCCTGACCCGGGAATCCCTCGGCGATGCCATGATCGGCGAGCTGGCGCCACGGTGCGAACTGCTCACCCCCAATCTGCCCGAAGCCCGGCTGCTGGCCGGAGACGACGGCACGACGGGCGCGACGGGCACGCAAAGCGTGTCCGAATACGGCCAACGCCTGTGCCAACGTGGCGCCAGAGCGGTGTTGATCACCGGCACCCATGACGACACCGACCAGGTCAGCAATCATCTGTTCCAGGGCACCGGTGAGACACAAAGCTGGCACTGGCAACGCCTGCCCCACGTCTATCACGGCTCCGGTTGCACCCTGGCGTCCTCCATTGCCTGCCTGCGTGGCCAGGGAATGCCGCTGGAGCAAGCCGTGGCGGAAGGGCAGGCCCGCGTGGATCATTACCTGCGCGCCGCCTGGCGGCCGGGCCAGGGCCAGCACGTGCCAGACCGGAGGACACCATGACATCCCGCTTGCATGGCCTTTATGCCATCACCGACCCCATGCTCATCCCGGATCAGCGTCTGCTGCCCGCGGCCCAGGCCGCTCTGCGTGGCGGCGCCCGGTTACTGCAATATCGCGACAAACCCGCCAGGGCCATGCAGCGGCTGGAGCGAGCTGGCCGCCTGGCGGCCCTGTGCCGCCAATATGGTGCCCTGTTCATCGTCAATGACGACCCGGCCCTGGCCCAGGCGGTCAACGCCGATGGCGTGCATATGGGGCAAAGCGACGGCGCCGTGCCCGCCGCCCGGGCCCTGCTCGGCGCCGACAAGATTATTGGCGTCTCCTGCCACGGCGATCTGGCGCTGGCCGCCAAAGGCGCCGCCGAAGGCGCGGATTACCTGGCGCTGGGGCGTTTCTATCCATCCCATACCAAACCCAAGGCGCCGCCGGTGACCCTGGACACCCTGCGGGAAGCCCGTGATCGCTTCACTCAACCCCTGGTCGCCATCGGTGGCGTCACCGCGGACAACGCCCAGCCGCTGATTGACGCCGGCGCCGATATGGTCGCACTGATTCACGGTCTGTTCGCCACCGCCGACTGCGATGAAATCGAGGTCAGGGCGCGCCAGCTCTCCCGGTTGTTCCCGGTCCGCTGACCCGGAACGGTCATCTTCCGGAGGTGGCGACCGGTTTCCGGAATACGCATAATGCCCATCAATCCCCGGTGGCGGATGCCACCCTCATGATCCCCCGCCCGGCCCTTCCGTGAGCCGGGCCCGGATCCGTTTCGCAAGGAGTTCCCATGAGTCGCACGCAATCCGAACAGCTGTTTCGCCGTGCCCAGAAGCACATTCCCGGCGGCGTCAACTCTCCGGTCCGCGCCTTCAGCGGTGTCGGCGGCACCCCGGTGTTCTTCGAGCGGGCGGAGGGCGCCTACCTGTTCGACGAGGACGACAACCGCTATATCGACTACGTCGGTTCCTGGGGCCCCATGGTGCTGGGCCATAACACCCCAGCGGTACGTGAAGCCGTGCAACAGGCGGTGGCTCGCGGGCTGAGCTTCGGCGCGCCCACCGAGGCGGAAGTGGAAATGGCCGATCTGGTCTGCGAAATGGTGCCTTCCATGGACATGGTGCGCATGGTCAACTCCGGCACCGAAGCCACCATGTCCGCCATCCGCCTGGCTCGCGGCCACACCGGCCGGGACAAGATCATAAAATTCGAAGGGTGCTACCACGGCCATGTGGACAGCCTGCTGGTACAGGCGGGCTCCGGCGCCCTGACCCTGGGCACGCCCAGTTCCCCCGGCGTGCCGGCGGCGGTCACCGCCGACACCCTGGTACTGCCCTACAACGATGCCGCCGCCGTGGCGGAAGTGTTCGCCCAACAGGGCAGCGATATCGCCGCGGTAATCGTCGAACCGGTGGCCGGCAACATGAACTGCGTGCCGCCCACCCAGGGCTTCCTGGACACTCTGCGAGCCCAGTGCAGCGAGCACGGCGCGCTGCTGATCTTTGACGAAGTCATGACCGGCTTCCGCGTCGCTCTGGGCGGAGCCCAGGCCCTTTATGGCATCACCCCGGATCTGACCACCCTGGGCAAGATCATCGGTGGCGGCATGCCGGTGGGCGCCCTCGGCGGGCGCCGCGAGATCATGGAAAGCCTGGCGCCACTGGGACCGGTCTACCAGGCCGGCACCCTGTCCGGGAACCCGGTGGCGATGGCCGCCGGCCTGGCCACGTTGCAGGCTCTACGCGAACCGGGCTTCCATGACACTCTTGATGCCAAGGCGCGGCGCCTCACCGAAGGCTTGTCGATGGCGGCACGGGAATGCGGGGTCGGCTTCACCACCAATCAGGTGGGCGGCATGTTCGGTCTATTCTTTACCGAGCAGACCCGGATCAGCCGTTTCTCGGATGTGATGGCCTGCGACAAGGAACGCTTCCAGCGCTTTTTCCATGCCATGCTGGACCGAGGCATCTATCTGGCACCAAGCGCCTTTGAGGCCGGTTTCGTCTCCATCGCCCACAGCGACGAAGACATCGACGCCACCATCAAGGCCGCCCGCGAAGCGTTCGCGGCGCTGCTGTAGCGATCCGTGGACCCAGCGGCACACAGTTCGCTGGGCGCTTACACATGTCGCTTCTAAAGCAGCTTCCCACGGACCGGACAACGAAGCCGCTGCGGGAGCTTGCCTTGCAAGCGAATGGGCTTCAGTTCCTACCGCTGGCCCATCGAATAGTGAGACAACACTGGTCAGCGGGCCAGCGGCGCCAAGCGACCGCCGGTCAGTGCCAACAGGTCCACCGGCGCCATTTCAATTTCCAAGCCGCGCCGGCCGCCGCTCATATACAAAACACCTTGGCTTTCGGCACTGTGGTCCAACCACAGCGGCAGCCGCTTTTTCTGCCCCAATGGGCTGATACCCCCGAGCACATAGCCGGTAAGGCGTTGCGCCACGGCGGCATCCGCCATGGCCGCTTTCTTGCCACCGGCGGCTTTGGCCAGGGCTTTCAGATCCAGTTGTTTGTGCACCGGAACCATGGCCACCTGAGGCCGCTCGTCCACCATCGCCAGCAGCGTCTTGAATACCTGTTCAACAGGCAGCCCCAGAGCCTCCGCGGCTTCCAGCCCATAGCTGGGTGCCTGTGGGTCGGCCTGGTAGCTGTGTGTCCGAAAGGCCACGCCGGCTTTTTCGGCGGCCTTTACCGCCGGTGTCATGCCGTCCCCCGGCGCAGTTCCTGAGCCCGTTCGCGTGCCTCACGGGCGCCTTCCTTATCCCCTTGCCGTTCGCGGGCGGTGGCCACCAGATCCCACAGTTCCGCCTGATAACCCGGATTGTAGGGCGCCAGCCGCAGGGCTCTCAGGGCCAGCCCTTCAGCGGAGTGAGCGTCGCCTTCCTCCAGACGCAAGCGGGCCAACTGCCGGTACACCCAGGAGGAATCCGGTTCCATGCTCAGCGCCCGTTCCAGGTACCGTCCGGCCGCGGACATATTGCCCTGGTTGCGGGCCCCCTCGGCGCGATCAAGCAAAGCCAGCGCCGGCGCCCCCTGCAGATCAGCCCGGGCATCCACCGGTTGCTGTCGCGGCTCACCGGAGGGCGGTGATGATCGGGACGAGGACGAAGACGCGGAAGTGCCGTAGTCGCCCCCCGTCCCCGTCGTTGGTGTCGTCGCGCAGCCGGCCAGCATGGCCGCCAGCAGCATCAGTCGAACCAGCCCTTGAACCATTGCAGTACCCCTTTCTTCTTGTCGCCGTCACGGGATCCGCAACGGTCGGCCTCCTCGGGAATCGATGCTGTCAGCATCGGGTAGCGGTGGGCACCATCACAGCCCTCGCCGCTGACCAGGGTACCGGACGGATCCATCCAAACCCACTCCACGCCGGCCGGCGGTTTCTGCGACAGGCTGCGTTGCGGCAATGAAGCCATCAATTGCGCCCACACCGGCACCGCGCCGGAAGAACCGCTGACCCCGGCCGGGCTGTTGTCGTCCCGGCCTACCCACACCACCGCCAGATGATTGGCGGAGAAACCGGCAAACCAGGCATCGCGGAAATTATCGCTGGTGCCGGTCTTCCCGGCCACCTTCACCGAAGCCGGCAACTTGGCGCGCACTCCACGACCGGTGCCCTGATCGACCACGTCCTGCATTGCTTGTTGCAACACGAACACCGGTTCCTGCGGCAACACCTCCTCGGTGGTGATGGGATAACGGGCGATCGGCTGGCCATCCTTGTCAAGCACATCGGTGATCGAACGCAACGGCGTGGAGAAACCGCCGGTAGCCAGCGGCTGATACATCATCGCCACTTCGAACGGCGTCAGTCCCAGACTGCCCAGCAAAATACTCGGATAGAGTGGAATGTCCCGCTGTACGCCCAATGTTTTCAGCGTCTCCGCCACCTTGCTCAAGCCCACTTCCATGCCGAGTCGTGCCAGAGCCTGGTTGCGCGAGCGCACCAGGACGTCATGGATCGGCATGGGGCCCAGGGATTTGTTGTCGAAGTTCTTCGGCTGCCAGGGTTCATTATTGCGCAACGGCACCGACAGCGGCTCATCGTTGACGATGGTCGCCAGGCTGTATTTTTCCGGTTGCTCCAGCGCCGCCAGCACCACCGCCGGCTTCACCAGCGAGCCGATCGGCCGCACCGCGTCCAGCGCCCGGTTGAACCCGTGCTCCCGGGAGCGGCGATTGCTGACCACCGCCAGCACATCGCCCTGGGTCGGCGCCACCACCACCACCGCCCCATTGAGATGGTTCTTGCCGCCGGGGTCCTTGTTTTCCAGGTGATCGCGCAGCGCCTTTTCCGCCGCCAACTGGGCCAGCACATCCAGCGTGGAGTGGATGCGCAGACCGTCGACGCCCAGCACCTCCGGCGGATAGTCACGGGCAAGTTGCCGCCGCACCAGATCGATGAACGCCGGGAACGCATAAAGCGGCGACTCGCCTCGCGGCACCACTTCAAGCCCCCGTTTGCTGAAGCGGTGCAATTCCTCCTCGCTCAGCGCGCCTTGCTGACGAGCCACCTGCAACACCGTGTTGCGGCGCTTGAGCGAACGCTCCGGGCGGCGCCGGGGATCGTACCAACTGGGCCCCTTGAGCAACCCCACCAGGGTCGCCAGTTGATGTGGTTCCAGCTCTTCCAGAGGACGCCCAAAATAGAACTGCGCGCCCAGCCCCATGCCGTGGATGGAACGGGATCCGTCCTGGCCGAGATAGACTTCGTTGATGTAGGCCTCGAGGATCTGTTCCTTGCTGTAATGCAGCTCCAGCAGTACCGCCATTGGCAGTTCCACCAGTTTGCGCAACAGAGTGCGATCCTGAGTGAGCCAGAAATTCTTCACCAACTGCTGGGTCAGTGTACTGCCGCCCTGCACCAGACGGCCGGCTTTGATATTGGCCAGCATGGCCCGGGCCAGTCCGCGCAGGGACACCCCGTGGTGCTCGTAGAAATCCTGGTCCTCGGTGGCCAGCAACATTTTCACCATCAGCGGTGGCACGCGGTCCAGCGGCACATAGACCCGGTCCTCACTGTGCCCCGGATGGATGCTGCCGATCTGCATCGGCTCCAGCCGTGCCAGGGAGCCTCCCTGCCCCGCCTGCAACGATGCAATCTCTCCACCGCCGAGACGCAGATTAAGGCGCTGGGAAGGTTCGCCGCCATCGCTGTCGCGGAACCCCCGAGTGTGAATGATCAGCCGATTGCCGTTCACCGAATAACTGCCCGGAGTGGGCGCGCCCGGCGCCTGCCGGTAGCGCATCAGCTCCAGCATTTTGAGCATGTCCGCCCGTGACAGAACCCGGCCGGGATACAGTTCCACCGGCCGGGCATAGACCCGCGCCGGCAACTGCCAGACATGGCTGTCAAACCGTTCCTGCACCAGGGCGTCCAGATAGATCAGGCCGGCGGCCATCGCCACCAGCCCCACCGCCAGGACCTTGGCGAGGAAACGCCCGCTGATCCAGCGCCGCGCCGACGCTTTCTTCTTACGGCGGCGCGGAGCCGCTCTCTTCGCTTTTTTTGCCATGGCCGGGAGTATACGGAAAAGTGTGGGGATTTTATGAGGGCCCCGGAAGGATTGATGCGCCGGCGGCGATCTTTGAGGAAATTTTGCAACCGCCCCGGCCATCTCCATAATAGGCCCCGCCAGGCCCGTCCCCCACCCGGGCCGCCTTCCGTCCCGCGCGGAACCGGGATGATCAGAGGTGGGAACAGCCCCAACGGAGCCACCATGGAAAAGAAATACGACGTCTACGCCCTCGGCAATGCCCTCGTGGATACGGAAATCGAGGTCAGTGACGCCTTTCTCGAACGCATGGAGGTGGGCAAGGGGCTGATGACCCTGGTGGACCAGGCACGCCAGGCGGAGTTACTCCGGGCACTGGAAGGCGAAGCCGAACCCCACAAGCTGACCAGCGGCGGCTCCGCCTGCAACACCGTGGTGGCGGCCCGTCAATTTGGCGGCAGCGGCTATTACGCCTGCAAGGTGGCCGGGGATGACACGGGTGATATCTTCGTGCGCGAGTTGCTGGCCGCCGGCGTCGACACCAACATGAACGGCAACCGCCCGCGGGGCATTTCCGGTCGCTGCCTGGTGATGATCACGCCGGATGCCGAACGCACCATGAACACCTTCCTTGGCATTTCCGAGCAGGTCTCCGAAGACGAGGTTGACGAACAGATCGTGGCGGCCTCCCGCTACGTCTATCTGGAAGGCTACCTGGTCAGTTCCCCCAGTGCCCGGGCCGCCGCCATCCGCCTGCGCCAACTGGCGGAAAAAAACGGCGTCGGCACGGCTCTGACGTTTTCCGATCCGGCCATGGTGCGTTTCTTCCGTGATGGCCTGACGGAAATGCTCGGCGACGGTGTTGATCTGCTGTTTTGCAACGAAGACGAGGCCAAGGGCTTTACCGACACCGATACTCCGGAAGCCGCCCTGGAAGCTCTGAAACCGCTGTGCCGCACCCTGGTGATGACACGGGGCGCGGAAGGTTCCTTGCTGTGGGACGGCCAGCAGACACACTCTGTCCCCTGCGATCCGGTGAAACCGGTTGACACCAATGGCGCCGGGGACATGTTCGCCGGCGCCTATCTTTATGCCATCACCCATGGCCACGACGCGGTCACCGCCGCCCGTCTGGCCAACGCCGCCGCGGGCCGCCTGATCGTTGAATTTGGCCCGCGCCTGCCCAGCGGCGCTCACCAGGAAATCCGCCAGCGCATTCTGGGCGAGTAGGCAAGCGAAAGGAGAGGAAGACCGCGATGCAGGCCGTATGCAGTATTCACGATATCGAGGACGACAGTGCCCGGGAATTCCAGGTGGATGACCAGCCGGTGGTGATCGTCAAACGGGACGGGCAGTTCCATGCCTACCTGAATTGGTGCCCGCATCTGGGGATCGAGCTAAATTTCATGCCGGACCAGTTCCTCGACAGTGACAATCAGTTTCTCATTTGCGCCAATCACGGCGCTCTGTTCGAGATCGAATCCGGCGATTGCCTGTCCGGCCCCTGCAGTGGCGATGCCCTGCTGGCGGTCCCCCTGGAAGTCCGCGAGGAACAAATCTGGCTGGGCGAGGTACCGCAACCGGCATGAGCCATCCCTTCGACCACCTGACCCCGGATCTCATGCTGGACGCCCTGGACGGCGTCGGCTTTCTCACCGACGGCCGCTTGCTGGCGCTCAACAGCTTCGAAAACCGGGTTTATCAGATCGGTCAGGAAGAAGGACCGCCGGTGATCGTCAAGTTCTACCGCCCTCAGCGCTGGAGTGACGAACAAATCCTGGAGGAGCACCGTTTCAGCCTCTTTCTGGTGGAACGGGACTTGCCGGTAGTGGCGCCCTTGCAACGGGACGGCCGCACTTTGTTCGAGCATGGCGGCTTCCGCTTCGCCGTCTTTCCCCGCGCTGGCGGTCATGCGCCGGAGTTGGCCAATGATGCTCATCTCGAGCAACTGGGGCGGACCCTGGCGCGCTGGCACGCGTGCGGGAACGACCGTCCCTACCGGCGCCGCCCCACCCTGGATGTGATCGCCGACATCGAAAAAGCCGCCGCCCAACTTACCGAGGAAGTGGTGGATCTGAACTACCGGGGCCAATACCGGGACCTGACCGCTGCTCTGGTATCACGGCTGCGAACCCACCTGGCGGGTCGAGACTTTCCCCTGCTCAACGTTCATGGCGACTGCCACGGCGGCAACATTCTTTGGCGCGAATACGGAGAAACCGGGGGCGGCCCTCACTTCGTCGACCTGGACGACAGCGTGCGGGCGCCCGCCATGCAGGACCTGTGGATGCTGCTTTCCGGTGAACAGGAAGAACAGCGCCATCAACTGCAGGTCGTGGCCCGTGGCTATGAGCTGTTTCTGCCCTTCCCCTGGGATCAGAGCGTGCTGATCGAACCGCTGCGCATTCGCCGCATGATCTGCCATGACGCCTGGCTGGCCCAACGCTGGGACGATCCGGCCTTCCCTCCCGCCTTTCCCTGGTTCGACAGCCCGCGCTATTGGCAGGACCGGGTCACCACCATGGCGGAGCAGGTTCAGCGGCTGTCATAACCTGACAGGCAAAGGGGTCTCCAGCCGATTCTCGAACTCGGTCATCGCGGTTTTCCAGGCCAATACTTCCACGCCTTTGTCCACCGCCTCTCGCAACAGCTCGCCGTAGCGGGCGTCAATTTCGTCCGCCGGGCGCACCGCCACCGCGCCGGAATGCTGTGCGCAGAAGAACAGCACCGCCCGCTTGCCCGAAGCCGCCACCGACATCAGTGTCCGCAAATGCTTCTGGCCGCGTTCGGTGATTGAATCCGGAAAGGCGATGACGCCATTGTCGGGATCGTCGGGGCCAGGCCCCAGAGTGACGTTCTTCACTTCAATGAAAGTATGAGGCGCGGCGCGGTCACCCAGGGCCAGGTCGAAACGGCTGTCACCGAAGGTGATCTCGCGTAACACCCCGGCGCCCGGTTCCAGCTCCCGCACCCGCCCTTCCGCGATGGCTTCCGCCACCAGTGTATTGGGGCGGCCGGTATTGACCCCGGCCCAATGGCCGTGGGCCACCTGCACCGCTTCCAGTGTGTGGCGATACTTGCGCTTGTCGTTGCCGCTGTCGGAGATCAGAGCCGCCTGTTCCCGGCCCGGCAACACGCAATGCTTCATGGAACCGGTGTTGGGGCAATGCACGGTGATCTCGCTGCCATCGGCCCGACGCACATCGGCCAGGAAGCGCTTGTAGCGGCGCAACAGGGTGACCGCCTGCATGGGAGGATCAAACTTCATTGCCTCTCCAGGAAGCGGGCCAGACGCTCCAGCGCCTGATGCAAGCGCTCCTCGTCGCAGGTGTAGGCGAGACGAATGTAACGCTCGGGCAGGTGAGCCTCACCAAAATCCAGCCCGGGGGTTACCGCCACACCGGCTTCTTCCAGCAAGCGCCGGCAAAGTTCGAAGCTGTCCCGGGTGTGGGCGCTGACATCCACGTAGATATAGAAAGCACCTTCGCTGTCACCGACCACCGGCAGCCCCATTCCCGGCAACGCCTCCAGTAACAAGGTACGGCGCCGGGCCAGCAACTGCCGGCGCTGCTCCGCGATAGCCAGAGTATCTTCGCTGAACGCCGCCATCGCCGCATGTTGTGCCACCGTGCCCGGAGCCAGAAACCAGTTTTGCGCCAGCCGCTCCACCGCCGGCACCGCCCCCGCCGGCGCCACCAGCCATCCCAGCCGCCAGCCGGTCATGCCGAAATATTTGCTGAAGCTGTTGATGACCCAGGCGGCGTCGCCATGCGCCAATACGGTTTCCGCTTCGGCGCCGTAGCAGAGCCCCTGGTAAATTTCATCAACGATCAAAGTGCCCTGCCGCTCCCGGCACCACCGCGCCCAGTCATTCAGTTCTCCGGCCGGGATACGATTACCGGTGGGATTGTCCGGGCTGGCCACAAGGGCGACGCGGGTCGTTTCACCCCACGCGGAGCGCAGTATGTCACCGCTGGGACGAAACCCCGTCGATGCCTGTAACGGCATGGGCTGCGGTACACCGCCAAACATACGAACGAACTGGCGGTTACAGGGGTACCCCGGATCGCACAACAACACACCGTCGCCAGGGTCCAGCAATGCCCCCAGAGCCAGTTGCAAGGCACCGGAGGCCCCCGGTGTGACCACGATCCTGGCCGGATCCACCTGCGCACCGAAGCGGTCGCGGTAATCCGCGGCGATGATCTCACGCAATGCCGGCAACCCCGCCGCGGGAGTGTACCGGGTCTGCCCCAGATCCAGGGCGTGGCGGGCCGCCGCCATCACCGGCGACGGGCAAGGAAAGTCGGGCTCCCCCACCTCCAGATGGATGATATCCCGGCCCTGGGCCGCCAGTTGTTGGGCCCGCTCCAGCAACGCCATCACGTGAAAAGGCGGAACGGTGTTGGCAAGGCGGGAAATTCTTTGCGAATCAGTCAAGAAAAACCCCTTTTCTGTCGCTATGTTGTGGCTATAATCCCGTGGTTTCGTGGCGTCAAGAAACGCCGCCGGGCGAGGGAAAGCCCACCGGGTTGACTGCCATCGCCAACAGTGGCATGGCAGGCAGTAACGCGGTAAGGTCGAAGATTACACTATTGACGGGCTCCGGTTGGGCGGGGCCCTGTTCAGGGAACGCTCAGGGAACTGGGCTCCGAATAGCGAGTCGTGACTATGTTAAGGGAGTTGATCAAAATGGCCACCGGGAAAAAAGCTAAAAAGAAAGCCATCGCCAAATCCAAGGCCGGTGCAGCCCGGACTTCCGCCGCCGGCAAGAAAGCCGCGGTGAAAAAAGCCGCCGCCGTCAAGAAGAAGGCTGTAGCTAAAAAGGCCGCTCCCAAGAAAGCGGCGGCCCAAGCCGCGGCGAAGAAGGTCACGACCACGAAAAAAGCCGTCAGCAAGCGCCCCGCCAGCGCAAAGACCACGGCCAAGGCGGCCCCTTCCGGCAGCGGCAAGAGCAAGGCCGCCAGCAAAAAGGCAGCGGTCAGCAAAGCCGCCAAGACCACCACCAAAGCAACGGCCACGAAAGCCAAACCGAAGACTCAGGCGGCCCGCAAATCAACCCCGGGCCCCGCTTCCTCCACTCGCAGCAAACAGGTGAAAAGCACGCCCAAAAGCAAATCGAGCGCCACAACCACACCCCAATCCAAGGCTTCCGGCACCGCCAAGCGCGCAGCCAAGGCCAAGCCGGCTCCGGCCCAAGCGCCGGCCCGGAATACGACGACGTCATCGGGAACCGCCAGGAAGGCTCCCGGCAGCCAGGAGCGCAGGCCGTCCCGTTCCTCTTCTTCAGTTCAGGTGAAATCGACGGTGAAAAAACCCGCAACAGCCGCCGACAAAGCGGACAACCTTATTCATGGAGTCACTCCTTATGTCGCCAAAGAAGGCGAGGAGTACATGAACGACGCTCAGCGCGCCCATTTCCGTCAGGTTCTTCTGGCCTGGCGCCAGGAGTTGATGGAAGAAGCGGATCGCACCATGCACCACCTTCAGGACGAGGTGGCCAATCTGCCCGATCCCGCCGACCGGGCAACCCAGGAGGAAGAATTCGCATTGGAACTGCGCACCCGCGACCGCGAGCGCAAACTGCTGAAAAAGATCGAGAAAGCCCTCGATCAGATCGACAAGGATGACTACGGCTACTGCGAGGCCTGCGGCATCGAGATCGGCATTCGCCGATTGGAGGCCCGCCCCACCGCGGAGCTGTGCATCGACTGCAAGGAACTCGCCGAGATCAAGGAAAAGCAACTGGCGGGCTAGGCCCACCAAGTGAATAGTGAACAATGAACAGTTAAAAACCTGGGAAGCAGGACCTAGTCCTGCTTCTTCTCTTTGCGCTGTTAACTATTAACTTTTCACTGTTAGCTGCTTTATGTCCTATCGCGGTCGTTTCGCCCCCACCCCTTCCGGCCCGCTGCATTTCGGTTCTCTGGTCACCGCTCTGGCCAGTTGGCTGGATGCCCGCTATCACCAGGGGGAGTGGCGGGTACGCATGGATGATCTGGACCCGCCACGGGAACAACCGGGGGCGGCGGACACCATTCTGCGGCAATTGGAAGCATTCGGACTGCATTGGGACGGGGCTCTGCTCTATCAGAGCAAGCGCGGTGATGCCTATCAGGCGGCACTCGACGCCCTGATGGAACGGGGGCAGGCCTTTTACTGCACGCTATCACGGCAACAATTGAAAGCACTGGGCAATGTGCATCCCGGGCCGTCGGTGGCGCAGCCGCCCGGGCCGGATCGCGCCGTGCGTCTGACCGTACCGGTGGCGGCATTGTGTTTCGATGATCGGTTACAGGGCCGGGTGTGCGCTCAGCTCGCCGACGAGGAAGGCCCTTTCGTGATCCGCCGCCGTGACGGCCTGTTCAGCTATCAACTGGCCTGCGCACTGGATGACCGTGATCAGGGCATCACCGATGTGGTGCGCGGCGCCGATCTGCTGACCTCCACACTACGGCAAATCCGTGTTCTGGATTGTCTCGGCGCAACCGCGCCCCGCTATGCTCATCTGCCCGTGATCCTGCAACCGGATGGTCGTGGGAAGATTAGTAAATCCGTGGGTGGCGCCGCACTGAACCCGGACCTCAAGGGACCGCTCACGCATGCGGCACTGACCTGCCTGGGGCTGTCCCCGCCGGCCGGGTTGCAACAGGCAACGGCCACCGATCTGCTGCAATGGGCTCGGGAAAACTGGACACCGGCACTACTACCGCGCGGCACCGAGTTACCCGCTCCCGCGCTTTTACAAGGCGGGCAGATCTGAGGGCCCGTTTATGATCTGTACATCGCCACGCCGGCTGAGGCCTTCTCCAGTGATATACAGATCATAAACGGGCTCTGGTATGCTCAATCCCAGCCGTTTGCTCAATCATACTGGGCCGAACCGAGCCTGAATCGGTCGAGGCGCCCTCGCCGCCGGACTAGAGTGCATGTATACCGACCGACTACTGATCATTTTCATTTTAGGCACCTATCTGCTTTCTCCCGCCATCATTGGCTGGTGGAGCGAGGGCGGGCGCGGCTGGTATCGCCCCTATCTGATCTGGCTGGCCCTGATCGCTCTCAGCTACTGGATCGCCAAGAGCCGGGACACGAATGACGTATAGTGTCAGCGAACTGATCCTGATCGCCTGTGGCTACCTGCTGTTTCTGTTCCTGGTGGCCTGGATCACCGAGCGGGGCTGGATCCCCTCACGCTGGGTGCGTCACCCGGTAGTCTATGTACTGTCACTCGGAGTCTACGCCAGCGCCTGGGCAATCTATGGCTCGGTGGGTTACGCCTATCGCTACGGCTACAACTTTCTCGCCTATTTTCTCGGCATCTCCGGGGTGTTTCTGTTGGCGCCGATCCTGCTGGCGCCGATCCTGCGTCTGACCACGACCTATCAGCTGGGCTCCCTGGCGGATTTGTTCGCTTTCCGCTATCGCAGCCGCCTGGCCGGGGCACTCACCACGGTGATGATGGTGATCGGCATGCTGCCGCTACTGTCACTGCAGTTGAAGGCCGTGGCGGAGTCGATCCAGATCCTGACCGGGGATCCGGATCCCGCTTGGCTGGCGTTCTGGTTCTGTCTGCTGATCACGCTGTTCGCCATTTTGTTCGGTGCCCGCCATGCCACCGCCCGGGAACGGCATGAGGGGCTGGTGGTGGCCATCGCCACCGAATCGCTGATCAAACTGGTGGCGTTCGTGGCGGTGGCCCTGCTCGGGCTGTTCGGCGTCTTTGGTGGTCTCGGCGGCCTGAACCAGTGGCTGGACACCAATCCGGAGATGCTCACCCGTCTTTACCAGCCTTTGCAGGACGGCACCTGGCACAGCCTGATCATGGCGTTTTTTGTCTCCGCCGTGGTGATGCCCCATATGTTCTACATGGCCTTCACCGAGAACCTCAATCCTCGAGCCCTGATCAGCGCCAGTTGGGGATTGCCGCTTCTGTTTCTGATCATGGCGCTGTGTGTACCGCTGATTCTGTGGTCCGCGCTCGCCATCGACGCGCCGACCATTCCGGATTATTTCGCGCTCGGCGTCGGCCGGGAAAACGGCCACGGCGCGGTGCTCGCCTATCTGGCCGGGCTCGCCGGCGCCAGTGGCATGCTGATCGTCGCCACGCTGGCGCTTTCCGGCATGTGCCTGAATCACCTGGTGCTGCCGGCCAGCCCCCTCAGCTCCGCCCAGGATCTGTACCGCAATCTGCTGTGGACCCGGCGGGTGCTGATCGCCGCCATTCTGGCGTTGGCCTTTTTATTCTACCGGCTCACTGGTCCCAACCATTCCCTGGTGGAGCTGGGGGTGTTGTCGTTCGTCGCGACGCTGCAGTTCGTACCGGGTTTGATCGGAGCGCTGTTCTGGCCATCGGGCAATCGCAGCGGCCTGTTCGCCGGCATGCTGGCCGGGTTCGTGATTTGGGCGGTGGCTCTGTTGTTCCCGTTGATCACGCCGCACTGGCACGCCCAGGAAGTCCTGCAATGGCTCGGCTGGCAGTATCCGGAAGGCGCCACCCAATGGCACCGGGTGGCACTGGCGTCGGTGAGTCTCAATGGCCTGATCTACGCGGTGGTGTCGATCGTCACGCCAATGTCCCGGGCGGAACGGTCCGCCGCCGAAGCCTGCGCGGTGGACAGCCTGCGGCGCCCGTATCGCTGGGAATTGAGCGCTCAGTCCGTGGACGATTTCATCGCGTCCCTGAGCGGCCCGCTGGGGCCGGTAACCGCCGCCCGTGAAGTGGAAATGGCGCTGCGGGACCTGCGCCTGAAATATACCGAGACCCGCCCCTACGCCCTGCGGCGGCTGCGCGATCAGTTGGAGACCAACCTGTCCGGCCTGCTCGGTCCCTCCGTCGCCCATCAACTGATGGATGAAAACGTGCCCTATCGGCCGCGCGAGGGTGAGGAATCCAGCGAGGATATTCGCTTTATCGAAACCCGTCTGGAAAAGTACCGGGATCGCCTTTCCGGTCTGGCGGCGGAACTGGACAGCCTGCGCCGTTTCCACCGGCAAACCCTGCTTGAATTGCCGATGGGGGTTATTTCCCTGGGCGCCGACGGCGAGATCATTGGCTGGAACCGGGCGGTGGAAACCCTGACCGGCATCGAGGCGGAAGACACCATAGGCTCGCGGCTGGACCATCTGCCCTCCCCCTGGGGAGAGTTGCTCACCGAATTCAGCCGCGGCGAGGACGCCCACGACCCCAAACGCAGCATCGAGGTCAACGGCCAGGCTCGCTGGCTGAGTCTGCATAAATCGCTGATCCGTGGCGCCGGCCCGTCCGAGCAGGCCGGCGGTTTGGTGCTGGTGCTTGAGGACATTACCGATCTGCGTCATATGGAAGCGCATCTGGCGCACAACGAGCGGCTGGCTTCCATCGGTCGCCTGGCCGCCGGGGTGGCTCATGAGATCGGCAATCCGGTTACCGCCATCGCCTGTCTCGCACAGAATCTGGAAGGCGACAGCATCGATGAGGAGCAGCGCCTCAGCGGACGCCAGATCATGGAGCAAACCCGCCGCATCACCCGCATCGTCGAATCACTGGTAACGTTCAGTCATTCCGGCGGCATGCGCGACGTGATTCATGGCCCGGTGCGAGTCTTCGACACCGTCGCCGAAGCCATCGCCCTGCTGCAGTTGGACCCGGACCGCCGCCAGCAACACTTCCGCAATCTCTGCGACCCGACCCACGAAGTGATGGGTGACCCGCAACGTTTGCTGCAGGTGTTCGTCAACTTGCTCAGCAACGCCTCGGACGCCAGCGAGGACGACGCCCCGATCACGGTCCGCAGCCGCCCGGAGGGTGAGAATGTGCGTATCGAAGTCGAGGATCGCGGCCATGGCATACCGGCTGAACTGCGCGATGCCCTGTTTGAACCCTTCGTCACCAGCAAGCCGCCGGGCCGTGGTACGGGTCTGGGACTGGCGTTGGTTTACAGTATCATCGAAGACCATCAGGGGACGGTGCGCGTGGAGAGCCCGGTGGAAGGCGACCATGGCACCCGGTTTATCATCGACCTGCCCGCTTATCAGAATTAGAAGGAAGGCAGTATGAGTCACATACTGATCGTGGAAGACGAGCCCGTGATTCGCGGCGCGCTACGAAAATTGCTGGAGCGGCATGATCACTCCGTGACGGAAGCGGAATCCGTGGAGCAGGCCCAGGAGAAAAGCCTGCATCAGTACGACCTGATCATCAGCGATCTGCGATTACCAGGGGAACCGGGCACGGCTCTGATTGAACAGGCCAACCCGACGCCGGTGCTGATCATGACCAGTTACGCCAGTCTGCGTTCGGCGGTGGACGCCATGCGCCAGGGCGCGGTGGACTACATTCCCAAACCGTTCGATCACGAGGAAATGCTGCTGGCCGTGGAACGGGTGCTGAAGGAAGGCCGGCTCAATCGCGGCAACCAGGCGCTGCGCCGTGATATGGAACGCAGCTATCCGGTTAACGCCATGGTCGGTGAGTGCCAGGCCATGCGCGAGCTCAAACATCGCATCGCCCGAGTAGCGCCCACCGACACCCCGGTGCTGATTCTTGGGGAAGCCGGCACCGGCAAGGAACTGACCGCCCGTTCCATCCATGAACACAGTGAACGGGCGAGTGGCCCGCTGATTACGGTGCACTGCGCCTCCCTGCCGAAAACCCTGCAACTGGATGATCTGTTCGGCAACGATGAACAGCCCGGCCGCATTGAAGAAGCGGAAGGCGGCACCTTGTTTCTGGACGAAGTGGGCGAACTGTCCGGAGAAGCGCAGAGCCGGCTGCTGACGCTGCTGGAGCAGGGCGAGATTCATCGTCAGGATTCCCTGGCCACACGCCGGGTGGACGTACGCATCCTGGCCAGCAGCCAAACCGATCTGCCCACCCGGGTCACCGAAGGCGGATTCCGCCGTGACCTCTATTACCGGCTTAACGTGATGGAGCTGGAAGTGCCGCCATTGCGGGCCCGCGAGCAGGATATCGAGGATCTGGCCAGCGCGCTTCTGGCCCGTGGCAGCGAGAAACTGCGGCGGCAGAACCTGTTTTTCACTCAGGAAGCACTGGAGGCGATGCGTGGTTACAGCTGGCCGGGCAACGTGCGGGAGTTGGAAAACGTCATCGAGCGGGCCGTGATTCTCTCCGAGGAAGAAGCCATAGGTCCCGGTCAACTGGGCCTGAATCCGGACCGCGCGCCACAACGCACCACCCGTGCCAGCCGCGCCAGCCTGGATCCCTCCGAGGATCTGTCGCTGGAGGACTACTTCACCCGCTTTGTCCTGGAAAATCAGGACAGCATGACCGAGACCGAGCTGGCCAATAAGCTCGGCATCAGCCGCAAAAGCCTGTGGGAGCGCCGTCAACGCCTGGGCATTCCCCGCCGCAAGGGCGGCCGGCGCTGAATCCGATACCGTCGGCTGGCGAATCTTTCCGCCCTGGAGCCCATTCGCCAGCAAGACCGCCCCACGGCGACTCGCAGCCTCGTCCGTGGAAAGCAAATTCACTCGCCAATAGCGCGCCGTGTGGAAGTGATTGCCCCACCTTTGCCGGAAATGGCTTGTGGACCCCTCATTGTTACTCCCTCAGTCGCACTCAACGATCAAGTGTTACCTTACTACACAAGGCGGGTAACAAGAACGTTACCCCACACCCCCAGCTTTGGAACCGCTTTTTCATGTTTTTCGTAAGTTGCTGATTTATAAGGATTTAACATGCTATTGCAAAGAAAAATCCATCCATGCACTATGAATCCCACGCCAGATAAACAAAACAACCAAGGCGGCAAGGCTCAAATAAGAACAAGAAAAGAAGAACAAAAAGTGGATGAGCCGAACGAGAGAAATGCCGTAACACCATGTGCGTACGGCGCAAGGCAGAAAACAACACAAACAATAACAACAACAGAATCAGCGCATAGGGCATCACAACCAAGGTTGTGGTGCCTTTTTACTTTTAAACGCCCAGCTTGCCTTCGATCTCTTTCCGTTGCAAGGCGCCGATCAATAACCTGCGCCGCGAAAAAGGTGCTACCATGCCGCCTTTCATTCAGCTAGGACGATAATCGCTCAATGGCGTCAAAGCTTCTGGAGAAACTGACCCGCCTTATTCAGTTTGGTTCCCCACGCACGCCCCGCCTTCCCAAGGCCAAGGTGATTCCCCGCGACGCCCACCCTATTTCCCGTAAACAGGTGTCCCGGGCCGCACTCAATGTACTCTACGGATTGCATAAGGCCGGGTTCGAAGCCTATCTGGTCGGAGGGTGCCTGCGGG
>SWCA01008531.1_pt1 | contig 27709 bp, 27 predicted proteins | sample 4692961 | NCBI WGS metagenome assembly SWCA01 (sample SAMN10267275, study PRJNA491770) | bioreactor metagenome | isolation source: DHS bioreactor inoculated with | place: Japan: off Shimokita Peninsula
AATAAAATGCCTTATATAAAATATATTTTATATAAGGCATTTTATTTAATGTCTCACAAAAACTACATTTACAGCTTTAATTAAAGCTTCCACCGTATCTCCTTCTTTAAATCCAGCATCCTGTACACTTTCCTTCGTCATCACGGACGTTACAACAGGGGCACTATTTCAGCCATCTACAGTCATCTTTATTTGTGCCATTATATCGTCTTTTTTTATTTCTTCAATTTTACCTACTATTTTATTTCTTACTCCTGCGTCCAAAAGAAGCACCTCCTCTATTTAGTTATTATTTTTATCTATAATACATTATTTATTCATAAAATTTTTTTATGTATATTTTCCAAATTTTATTAGAAATTTTTCTAGCAATACGCCTATTACAATCCCTATCGTATAACAAATTAAATCACTCCATAAAAATCCAAAACCTAAAACCAATGCACCTAGTGTTGTTTTCCTCACTCCATCAATCCAAGGTGCATGATATAATTGACTGATTTCTATTAAATAACAAAATATTAACCCCCTTATTCCTACCCATGTAGTTCCTTTTCTTTTAAATAACAATCCTGCAATAAAGAAAATCATCAATGCCCATAACACATCTCCTAAATAAGTTGCTAAAAAACTAGGCAAAGATGCTGAAAACCGTCTAGATCCTAGTCCTAAAAAAATAGTCATGATAATTAAAATTACATAAACTATTCTATTTCTTTCTTTCATGATTTATCCCCTATTCTTATGACTTATTTATTCTTGCTGTTTTTGTTACTTCCCGCCATTCTACATTATACTTAAATGCCTCAAATACATATCTTACTGGAGTATAAGTTCTTCCATCTTTTATTGTTGCTTTCGTGTTCATCATTATTATTTCATCATTTACTTTTATATAATAATGATCAATTGGTATCTCAACTAATATATCTTCTTTTTGCGCAATTACCACATTATTTTTCTCATCAAAGGAGACCTGTGCCCCAATCATTTCTAAAGGTTTTCTTACGGGCATTAGAGCTCTATTATTCTCATCGATAAAAGGAATTCCCATCTTTTCTTCTTCCTTAAATGTCAATTCATGATTGTCTATAATAAAATAAATTCTATTATTAAATTCTTCTAATCCCATAAATGAAAACTCCTCTACTGTATCATTAATTGCTTTCAAAAGACTTAAATCATCCATTGTATCTTCATTAATATCAAACAACATAACCCCTGATGCTTTTTTTAAAACAAGTCTCGTTTTTTCTTTTATGGTATTGATTCCGTTATAATAAGAATCTGCATCATTGCCCTGCACATAGTCCTTATATGCATTTTCCTTATCTTCTTGTACTAGCTCTTTATAAAATTTCCAACTAGGTCTTGCATAGCAGGGCATTCCTATTACGATCTTTTCTTTTGGTATTCCTCTATTAAGCCAGTATTCAATAGAAGAATCTGCATGCCAAAAAGGGCTATGGTCTTTATAATTAATATCATAAGACATAACATTAATCCAATCAAATTCTTTTAAAGTCTCATCTGTTATAGCATTAGATGTCTCTTGTCCTTCTGTTTTGGACCATCCTCCATTGAGAGCTGCTGTTAAATATTTTCCTTTTTCTTTTAATTTTTCATTTAACTCGATTACCAGCTTTTCATAATTTTGAGATGATTCTCCTGCATCTGGAGATTCCCAATCAATTTCTACTCCATCTAAATTATATTCCTCTACAAATGCTACTGTATTATCAATAAGCTTTTTTCTATCTTCCTCAGATGCAGCTATTTTTTCAAATCTCGGATCAAGAGGAACATTTTCATAGGACCATCCTCCCAAAGCAATTAATACCTTTACATTTTTCTTATGCCCTTTTTCTACTAGTTCTTTCAATTTTTCTGGATTTTGAACCCCGATTAAAGAACCATCTTCATCTGGAATTAAAAAAGCGTATATGATATGGGTTACCTTATCAAATTGAACGGTTTTATCAATAGACTCTGTAAATCGTGGTGCTTCAGAATAGTATCCAATTATTTTAAAATCATTATCTTTTTCTGCAAATACATATTTTTGTGAAGTAGAAAAAGATATGGTATAAATCAATACAAATAGGAATGAAAAAAAACTTTTTGAACGCTTCATCTATACAATCACCTCTATATATACTGTTATTCATTCTACAATCATGGTTATTTTTCCAATATTTTTTAAACAAAATTTTGATACATATGGAAAGTCTCTATTTTTTAAGATATAAATAGAGACTTTCTACATTTATTATTTACTTATTATCGCTGTATTGGTTTCTCCATGCCACTCAATTTTATATTTAAACGCTTCAAATACATATCGTAAAGGAATGTAAGTTCTTCCTTCTTTTATAATCCCTTTTGTATCCATTTTTATTTTTTGATTATTTACTTTTATGTAATCTTTGTTAATAGGTATTTCAAGGGTTATATCCTCTTTTTCAGCCATTACTATACTATTTTTTTCATCAAAGGAAACCTTAGCTCCAATCATTTCTAAAGGTTTTCTTACAGGAATTAAACTTCTATTATTTTCATCAATAAAAGGCATTCCCATATTTTCTTCTTCCTTAAATGTCAATTCATGATTATCAATAATAAAATACAGTTTATTATTGAATGCGTCTATACTTATAGAAGCATACTCTTTTATCGTATCATCCATTGCTTTTACAAGGCTTGTCTCATCTAAAGTATCTTCATTTACATCAAAAATCATAATCCCTGATGCTTTTTTTAATGCAAGTCTAGTTTTTTCTTTTATTGTATTTATTCCATTGTAATAATAATTAATGGAATCTATCGTTGTCATATCCTTATATGCGTTTTCTTTGTTTTCTGCTACCAAATGTCTATATTCTTTATAGCCCGGTAAAGCATAAAAGGGAACACCAATTACAATCTTTTCTTTAGGAACATTTCTATTTAGCCAATATTCTATGGATGTATTCGCAAATCCAAAAGTACTATGCCCTGGTCCATTTTGATCCCCATCGTATGCCATTACACTAATCCAATCAAAAGCTTCCAAGCATTTATCCGTTACCGCTTTTGATGCTTCAGGAGCACCTGTTTTGGACCATGCACCATTGAGAGCAGCCGTTAGATACTTTCCTTTTTCTTTTAGTTTTTCGCCTAGCTCTACTACTAATTTCTCATAGTTTTTTGAAGACTCTCCTGGATCTGGATATTCCCAGTCAATTTCTACTCCATCAAGATTATATTCTTCTACAAATTTTACTATATTGTCTATAAATTTTTTTCTCGTTTCATCTGATGCCGCTATCTTTTCAAATCTTGGATCAAGGGCTGTATAGTTTTCATCAAACCAGCCTCCCACTGCAATCAAAACCTTTGCATCATTTTTATGTCCTTTGTCTACTAGCTCCTTCAGTGTTTCTGACTTCTTAATTTCTACCAAAGAACCATCTTCTCTTGGAATCAAAAAAGCATATATGATATGTGTTAGTTTGTCAAAAGGAATATTTTTATCTACCGGATCCTTAAATATATCCGAACAATATCCTACTACTTTAAAATCCTTATTGGTGCTTGCAAATATGTATTCTTCATGAAAAGAAAAAGAAAGTAAACAAGTAAATACAAGAATAAACGAAAATATTTTTTTTAGTTTTTTCATTTACAAATCGCCTCCATTTTTATTATTTTGCATCATCACGATATATATTTTACCACAAAAACACGTTCCTAAATTTTACAAATTTGTTTCATATTTATAGAATAAATTTGTAATGTTTTGTAAAATATGCGGGATTGGAAGAAAGTCTATTTCTAAACTAAATAAAATTGGAATATCTACTATCAAAAGATTTACTATATTTTCCTCAAGAATATTGAAAGTAACAGAATGAAACTTTATGATTGGCTTTTAGATGTAGATACACGAGATGTAAAAGTGTAGAGAAGTATTGATTTTTTTAGAATAAAAACTTAGTTGCTCATTTCACTAAGTTTTTATTCTTGTTTATCGTTTATTAAAATAATAATCCTGCGATCTTACCACCAAGTAAAACGCCAAAGACTCCCATAACACCAGCTAAAACAGGTGGGGCAGGCAGTGGTAATTTTAGTTTTTGACAAATAGCACCAAGAATCGCTCCAGCTAAGGCAGCTTTTAAAGATATGACCCATTCCATTGCATTTTCCTCCTTTTATGCTTTCTATTTAAAAATACGTTTAATTTTCCTTTGAAATCTTTTTTACAATAAAAGCCCCAAACCACACTCCAAATATCCCCATAAATCCGGGAAGTGTTGGTGGTGCAGGTAAAGGAAATTTTAATAATGAAAATACTATACCTGTTACTAAACCAGTTAGTATAGATAATAATCCTACCTTCACATCATTCATATCCTCACATCCTTTTATTTGTGTTTATAGTTCTTTTATTAAAATTACCATATGCGGTAATAAAAAACGCCCCTTAGATAAATTAGAAAATTTATCTAAGGGACGAAATCAATTTCGTGTTATCACCCTTTTCTACGGGTTTATACTCCGTATTCGCCTTTTATTGGTGGCAAACCAAAAACTTTTTAATTTTTCTTTCTATTTTAATATATAAAATTTTTAATTATCTGTCAAATAAAATTTTAATTATTCTATATTTAAAAGGCTGTAGACAATAATTTGTCAACAGCCCAGGACAAGATCTAATGATCTCGTTTTATCAACAAACTCTGTTACGCCCCAAAGGTTACGCCAGAGAATTGTCTCTTCATCAATTTATAAATAGCATGAGCAACCCCATTTTCATTATTAGATTTTGTTGTGAATGTACACATTTTTTTAATATCTTCTTTAGCATTCTCCATGGCTACACTATATTTTGCTTTTTTAAACATAGAAACATCATTATAATTATCTCCAATTGCTACAGATTCATCAAGAGAAATATGAAGCTTTTTTCCTAACATTTTTAATGCATTTCCTTTAGATGCCTCCTTGTTAACTATTTCAAAATTATGGTCTAAAGAAGAAAACACACTCAATTGAGTTAAATCTTTAAAGGTTTTCATTCCTAGTTTTCTCTTTTCTTCATCAAAAGAAAATCCTGAAATATTGTAGAATTCTTCTTCTTTTTCCATAATCGCTTTATAATTTTCAACAAATATAAATCCTATTTGTCCAAACTGTTTTTCCATCGCCTGTTCCAGTATCCCTCTGTCAAAATCATTATGGATGTTTCCTAGGAAATCTATTTCTTTTCTTAATATTTCTCTTGTTTTAACAGAGGTATAAATTGCTTTCTCTGTAAAAACTTCATAATAAAATGCATTTTCTTCTAGCCATTTAACAATTTGATTTACATCTTTCTTCTCCATAGGAATAGAAGCAAGCTTTTTTCCTTCCTTTGAGTGAACAACTGCTCCATTATCACTGATTAAATCTGTATGTATTCCTGCTTTCTTACAAATAGAAATGGCGTCAAAATAAGCTCTTCCCGTAGCGATCACTACTTCTATTCCTTGTTCTTGTGCAAATCTTATAGCCTTTATATTTTCTTTACTAATTTCATTTTTATTATTCAATAAGGTTCCATCCATATCTATTGCAATTAATTTCATTCTTCTCTTCCCTTTCATCTATTTTGTCAATATGATATTTATTTCATATGCCTTACAAGCTTTTACAAATTCTTTATCTGGCATTTTATCTGTAATGATGGAATCAATTTGTGATAAATCAGCAAATTTAAAAAATCCGTTTTTACCAAACTTAGAGTGGTCTGCTAGTAAAATTACTTCCTCCGCCTGTTCAATCATCTTTTTCGTTACATATCCATCTTCTTCTTCTACAACGGTTAATCCCTTTTCTGTAATTCCACCTGTTCCTATAAAAGCTTTATGTGCATAATAATTCGAAAGTATTTCTATTGTTGAAGGACCATATAAATAACAATGTTTTTGATGGAGTTGCCCTCCTAATAAATGAATCTTTACTTCTGATTTATCAGACAATAAATGTGCCACATTAATAGAATTGGTTATAATAGAACAATTTTCTACCTCTAAAAACTCTGCACAAAACTGTACCGTTGTAGAAGTATCCATCATAATTTTTTCTCCGTTTTTAATGAGAGAAGCGGCCACCTTTCCAATTTCTTTCTTTTCTTTTGAACTATCCAATAAACGGTCTTTATAGTTCTTAAAATCCTTTTGCAAGGTTTTTAAAAGGGCGCCGCCATGAGTTCGAAGGATTGCTCCTTGTTTTTCTAATTTTACCAAATCTCTTCTTGCCGTATCTCTTGAGACACCATATAGATTGCAAATTGTCTCTACATTAATTCGCTTATGCTTTTTTAGATATTCTAAAATTAATTCCATTCTTTCTTCTTGATACAAAATCTTCCCTTCTTTCTATTTCCTTATATCTTTATTATAAGTTTTTATAATATATTTTTCAAGTATTTTTAAGTTTTTTTAATTATTTGCACGCATTTCACTTAAATAAGCATATAGATTTAAGTTGAAATTTACAACTTATAGGTATACAATATACTTGTTGTTTTTTATAATTTATCATGAAAGAAGGGTCACAATTGAAAAAAGAAGACAGTTTTTTATCTATTATGAAGAACCTCAAAGGAGATTTTATGGGAGGGTTTACTACCGCTATCGTTGCTTTACCTTTAGCTTTGGCATTTGGTGTAGCATCCGGAGCAGGTGCAAAAGCCGGGCTTTACTCTGCAATCATTACCGGTATACTCTCTACATTTTTTGGTGGTACACCTGCTCAAGTCAACGGGCCTACTGGAGCCATGACAGTTGTATTAATTGAACTATATGAAAAATATGGTGTTCAGGCTTTATTTGCAGCAATGGTTGTAGCTGGAGTGCTTCAAATCCTTATGGGATTATTAAAATTAGGTAGATATATTCATCTAATTCCTCAGCCTGTAATTATTGGTTTTACAAATGGAATTGGTTTTCTTATTTTTATTAAAATGTTTTCCTATTATAATACAAACCCCCTATTAGCATCTATAACGATTTTAATTATGTTACTCTTTCCCTTTATTACAAAGAAAATTCCTGCATCTTTAGTAGCATTAATAGCAGGAACCCTTATAGGAACTTACTTTATTCCTACAGATGCTTTAGTAGGAACTATCCCTAGTGGTCTACCAAAATTTACATTACCAGTTTTTAAAGGGAGCCAACTTCTAGATATATTTAAATCTGGATTGATGCTCGCCTTATTAGGATGTATCGAATCTTTGCTCGCTTCTCTTGTTGTAGATGAGATGACAAAAACAAAGCATCATTCTAATAGAGAGCTCATTGGACAAGGGATCGGCAATACGGTTGCTGCTCTTTTCGGAGCATTAATCGGAACGGGTGCTATTGTTCGTTCTGTGGTGAATGTAAATGCTGGAGGCAGAACAAGACTTTCCGGAATTTTACATGGGCTAATCTTATTTTTGATTACTTTAAAATTTGGATATCTTGCTTCAAAAATTCCGCTTGCTGTTCTAGGGGGAATACTTATGGGAACGGCTATCAAAATGGTGGAATATAATGCAACTCGCCAAATTACCCATGCTTCACGAAAAGCAGGAACAATTGTTATTATAACTACTCTTTTAACCGTTTTCACCGATTTAACAGTAGCAGTGGCTTTAGGAACATTATTATCTATGTTTTCCTTTGTCATAAGAATGGGAGATGTCTATTTAAAAAAATATGAGGTTTATGCGCCTCAGTCCAAACAAAAAATTGCATCCTATACAATAGAAGGTCCATTATTTTTTGGTGTTTCCCATGCCATTATCAGTAAATTAGAGCTTGAAGCAGAAGATGCGGATCTAGTTGTACTAAACTTGATGAATATGCCTATGATGGACTCATCCGGTGCCATCTCTTTAAAAAACATTAAGCAGGTATTAGAACAAGATGGTAAAAAGCTTATATTTGCAGGTATCAAAAAAAATATGGTTCCTATGCTCCGTAAACTAGATGTGCTATCGGAAAAAGAAATAGATCTTTCTACAAAACGTATTGGTGCTGTTTTAGATCATGTTAAAACCCTAACGACTGCTTCATAAAAATAAAAAATCTACTTGCCTCAAGCAAAGTAGATTTTTTATTTTTTAAAATTGCATTTTTTCTTCTATAAAATCTTTTAACTCTTTTATATTCATTCTTTTTTGCTCCATGGTATCACGATCTCTTACAGTTACTTGTCCATCTTCTTTAGAATCATAATCATAGGTGATACAAAATGGAGTTCCAATTTCATCATGACGATGATAACGTCTTCCAATAGAGCCTGATTCATCAAAGTCCACCATGAAATATTTGGATAAATCTTCAAATATCTTATATGCATCCTCCGAAAGCTTCTTTGACAGTGGAAAAATTGCTGCCTTAAAAGGAGAAAGAGCAGGATGCAAGTGAAGCACAGTTCGATTATCTCCTTTTTCTAGCACTTCCTCTTCATAAGCTATAAGGAATGCAAGGGTTACTCTATCTGCTCCTAAAGAAGGTTCTATGCAATAAGGTATATATGGCTCATTTTCTTCTTGATTTACATAATGAAAGTCTTTTCCTGAATGCTCCATATGCTGCTTCAAATCATAATCTGTACGATCTGCTATTCCCCATAGTTCTCCAAAACCAAAAGGAAACTTATACTCAATATCTGTGGTAGCATTGCTATAATGAGAAAGTTCATCTTTAGCATGATCTCTAAGTCTTAAATTCTCTTCTTTCAAGTCTAAAGAAAGAAGCCATTGATAACAGAATTCTCTCCAATACTGAAACCATTTTAAATCTTCCCCTGGTCTACAGAAAAATTCTAGCTCCATCTGTTCAAATTCACGAGTTCGGAATGTAAAATTACCTGGAGTAATTTCATTTCTAAAGCTTTTCCCTATTTGACCAATTCCAAAAGGAATTTTCTTTCTCATGGTTCTTTGTACATTTTTGAAATTAACAAAAATTCCTTGGGCTGTTTCTGGGCGAAGATAAATTTCATTTGCACTGGACTCTGTCACTCCTTGAAAGGTTTTAAACATAAGATTAAACTGACGTATATCTGTAAAATCCTTACTCTTACAATCAGGACAGGCAATATCGTGGTCTTTCATTAAATCTTCCATCTCTTTAAAAGATAATCCATCCACAATCATTTCTATATTTTTTTCTGATAGTCTCTCTTCTATTAGTTTATCTGCACGATGACGAGCTTTACAGTTTTTACAGTCTATCATTGGATCATTAAAATTCCCTATATGACCAGATGCAACCCAAGTTTTAGGGTTCATTAAAATAGATGCATCTAATCCAACATTATACGGTGATTCTTGAATAAATTTTTTCCACCATGCTTTTTTAATATTATTTTTAAGTTCTACACCAAGAGGCCCATAATCCCATGTATTTGCTAATCCCCCATATACTTCAGACCCTTGAAATATGAATCCTCTTCTTTTAGATAATGCAACGATATCATCCATCTTCATACTCATTATCAGTCACTCCTTTTATTTAAATTTAAAAAGCTCTCGACTCACGGAATAAAATATTCCTAGAGACGAGAGCTTCGCACTCGCGGTTCCACTCTAGTTGATATACCACTGTATATCCCCTTTAAGAAATAGCTCCAAACTGCCGTTTCCTTGATTCTTTTTCTAGGCTTACACCATCCCTAGTTCGCTAAATAAAAGAAAATTCAAGTACTATTCATTCTTCATCACTAACCTCATTTAATTTTTATTCATTGTAACTCTATCTAGTTCAAAAATCAAGTACTATCTTTTAATATTTATCTTTTTCTATTCATACTTTTAAAAAATCAAGTTCTTTATTTGTCATACTTGGTATGAATTCAATAATATCATAATTCGCTACTTTATTTTTATAAAAAGGATCTTTTTTAAGTACCTCCATAAGCGCTTCTTTTTCTTTTATATTCGATAAAATTATCCCTCCTGTCCTTGGAACTTTTCTTCCAGATGCAATAAAAAAACCTTTTGCATATTGTTCTTTTAAATATTCAACATGTTCCTTTAGATAAAAATCTACTGTTTCCATATCTTTAATATAAGTCAGTGAAACAATAAACATGATTATCCTCCTTTCTATCTTTTTTTCCTTTTTATTTTATTTTTATTTTCTCTTTTATTATCGTTTTTTTGTTTACTTTGTTTTTGTTTATCTTTACTTTTATTTCCTTTCAGCTTACTTTTAGTATTGGTGTATTCTCCGTCATTTCTCTTTTCCTTTGGTTTTATTAAACACTTTGGACCAAACCCAATGAGGTCCTTTCTATTCGCTTCCATTAATGCAGTGTATACTAAATCATAGTTTTTAGGATTTCTATATTGAAGTAAGGCTCTTTGCATTGCTTTCTCTTTTTTACTTTTGGGAACATATACTTCTTTCATCGTCAATGGATCAATCCCAGTATAAAACATAGTAGTAGATAAGGTTCCTGGGGTTGGGTAAAAATCCTGCACCTGCTCTGGTTGATAATGAATATCTCTTAGATATTCTGCCAATTCTATTGCTGTCTCTAAAGTACTACCCGGATGGCTAGACATTAAGTAAGGGATAATGTATTGTTTAAGTCCCATTCTTTCATTTATTTTATAAAATTTATCCACAAATCTATCATAGGTTTTTCCTGCTGGTTTTCCCATAAATTTTAAGACGTTAGGAGAAACATGCTCCGGCGCTACTTTTAATTGCCCACTTACATGATGCTCAATAAGTTCTTTAAAAAACACCTCTTCTTTATCTGCCATAATATAATCATATCGAAGTCCTGAGCGCACAAAAACCTTTTTAATCTTCGGTAGTTTTCTTAGCTTTCTGAGGAGTCCTAAATATTCCTTATGATCCACATCTAAATTTTTACATGGACTTGGATGTAAACATTGTTTATTTTTACAAGCCCCTACTTTTAATTGTTTTTCACAGGCAGGCTTTCTAAAATTGGCAGTTGGTCCACCTACATCATGGATATATCCTTTAAAATCCTTTAAATTTGTAATTTCCTTTGCTTCTTCTACTATGGATTCTTGGCTTCTACTTTGTACAATTCTGCCTTGATGAAAAGCTATAGCGCAAAATGAACAATTTCCAAAACATCCTCTTGAACTAACAATACTAAACTTAACTTCTTCTATAGCAGGTATTCCTCCTAATTTTTCATATATAGGATGATAATTTTTTTGATATGGCAGTGCATAAACTTTATCTAATTCTTCTCTTGTTAGGGGCATTTCTGGTTTGTTTTGTACAAGATATGTATTTACATGCTTTTGTACAATGGTTTTTCCTCTAATTGGGTCTTGCTCTTCATATTGCATCTTAAATGCCATGGCATATTTATGCTTATCTTCGCACACTTCTTTATAGGATGGTATTTTTATATAATCATATACATTTTCCAGGTCTTCTACCATATAGCAAGTTCCAGGAATATGTCTAATATACTGCACCTCTAACCCATCATTTAAATTATTTGCAACTTCAATAATTTGCTTTTCACTCATTCCATATACTAATAAATCTGCTCCACTATCTATTAAAATGGATTTTCTTACTTTATCACTCCAATAATCATAGTGAGCAAATCTCCTTAAGCTTGCTTCTATTCCTCCGATGATGATAGGAACGTTTTTATAAGCCTCTCTTATTCTATTGCAGTATACAATAGTTGTCCTATCTGGTCTTAGTCCTCTTTGTCCACCAGGTGAATAAAAATCTTTTTCTCTTTGTTTTTTACTTACAGTATAGTGATTCACCATGGAATCCATATTCCCTGCGTTTACTAAAAAACCCAGTCTTGGGGTTCCTAATTTCATAAAATCTTCTGTACTTTTCCAGTTTGGTTGAGGTATTATTCCTACTTTATATCCTGCATTTTCTAAGACTCTTGAAATGATTGCCGTGCCAAAGCTATGATGATCTACATAGGCATCTCCCGTAACGATAATAAAATCTAATTCATCCCAGCCTCTATCCATCATATCTTGTTTACTAATTGGTAAATATTGATTATTTGTCATTCGCTTCACCTGCTTATTTCTTTTTATGTTATTCAATCAAAACATTTCATATTCTACATCATTATATACTAAAAATCTAGTAGGATATAGGGATATAAAATAATAATTTTATTAGTTATTTTTTCCCATAAATAAAGAAGGATCTAATTCATCCTTCTTTATATTCTATTTTAAATTGTGCACTAAGCATACTATGAATGTTCCCTTTATATATCTTACTTTTATTTTATATTTTTCTCGTTAGAACTTGTTAAAAATCCTACTGCTGAAAATAATAAATTTTTAATTAAAATTAATGAAGGATTATTTACACTTATCTCCAAAATATAAGACATTACTACAATTATCATCATGATTATTGCAAATACTCCTACCATCCATGTTTTATTTCTTAATGCTTTATAATCCTCACTACATGAACTAGTTGATTTTTTTAAAATATAGCCTATTATGGCTGAAAATACAGTTCTTATAGTTACTAAATTACCTGATGCATCTAAGTTTGGATCAAAGACGGATATTGCTATAACTAATAGTCCCATAATTGCCAATATAGTTAAAAAGCTAGAACGCATTCCAATCTCTGTAAAGAATCCTTTAACTGTATTCCAGCATTTTTTTATATGCTTCATAATTATCACCTATCAACCCTTTAGTTGATACTATATGATATGTTTTAATCGGTACAAGTTGCATAGCATCCTTCCTTTTTTATAATAAGAAAGGAAGGATCATGATCGATCCTTCCTTTCTTATATGTTTTATTTAAAAGGTTCTACTAAACATACACAACATCTTTTTTTGTATCTTTCTGAGACCTTAACCTTCTTTCCAAATTTTCTGGTTCTATTGTCATTCTTTGATTGTTCAGTAGCCCTGCTACTCCAACAAGATTTACTTCTTTTTCGTTTTTACAAACTTGACAATTACAGCTTGGGGTATAGTTAGTAGGTTCTTTATAGGTTGTAATGACTCCTTCAAAATTTCTAAGAACTACTTTATTATGACTTTGAGAAATAACATAGTTTGGCATTACAGGAATCTTTCCTCCTCCACCAGGTGCATCTACTACAAAAGTAGGAATACAAAATCCGGATGTATGCCCCCTTAGTCCTTCTATAATTTCAATTCCTTTTGATACAGATGTTCTAAAATGTTCAAGTCCTACCGAAAGATCACATTGATAAATATAATAAGGTCTAACCCTTATGCTTACCAAATCATTAACAAGCTTTTTCATCACATGAACACAATCATTTACTCCTTTTAGTAAAACAGATTGATTCCCAAGAGGTACTCCTTCATTAGCAAGCATTTCACATGCTTTTTTTGATTCCTCTGTAATTTCATTTGGATGATTAAAATGTGTATTAATCCAAATAGGATGATATTTTTTTATCATTTCTACAAATTCATGCGTTATTCTTTGCGGCATCACCACAGGAACCCTACTCCCTATTCTTATGATTTGAACATGGGGTATTTTTCTTAATTTCTGAATGATATATTCTAACTTATTGTCGGCTAAAAGCAGGGGATCTCCACCTGATAAAAGCACATCTCTAATCACTGGAGTCTTTTCTATATAATCTATTGCCTTATCGATTTGATCTATAGGAAGAGCTTTATCATTTTGTCCTGCAAATCTCCTTCTTGTACAGTGCCTGCAGTACATAGAGCATTGATCTGTTAATAATAAAAGTGCTCTATCTGGATATCTATGTGTAATCCCTGGAACGGGAGAATCTTCATCTTCATGTAATGGATCTATTAAATCACTTTCACTTTCAATTAATTCTAAAGCTGTAGGTATTGCTTGTTTTCTTATAGGATCTTCCATATCATTTGGATCTATTAAAGATAAATAATATGGTGTTATAGCCATTCTTAAGTTTTTTAAACAATTTTTTGCGCCTTTTTCTTCTTCATCGGTTAAAGGTATATATTTTTTTAGTTCCTCAATTGTCTCTATTCTATTGTTTACTTGCCATTTCCAATCGTTCCACTCATCATTTGTAATATTTTTAAACACTTTAAATCTTCTATTTATATCCACGAAATCCCCCCTTAAAATATATAAAATAAATTATATTACTTTGGAAACATTAGAATAATTAACATTATCAAAAATTGGTTTATACCATACATTCATGGTCTCTAAACTTCCTGATATATTCGTATTCTTAATTAATGTTCCTGAAAAAGTATATCCTAACTTAGAAAAAGTACTATTCATACCATATGAAACAGCACGAGCAATAGTATAAGCTGTTTTTATTCCTTTCCTTTTCATTGCTTGCTCCATTTTGTTTAATAAATACAGCGCAAACTTATTTCCTCTATAATTAGGTAATGTTGCAAAATCAGTCATTTCTACATTATATCCCTTTAAATCCATTTCACAAGAAGCAAGGGCTACTATTTTATCTTTATGCCATATTCCAAAATAATCCACATTTTCTTTCATAGTTTGTCTGATAAAAGAAGGATCATGTATGGGAAAAGGATAGGTGTCAAAAACTTGTTCGTATACTTTTGACATTTCATCGGAATCTTCTGGAGTAGCTTTTCTATAATGATATCTTTTGTCTAAAGAAAACATATTTTTCATTGTATCCTTGCTTAATGCTGTTTCTAAGACATCTTTAATTGTCTTTTTTTCTTTTTTTGTTTTTCTATTTTCAGATAAATATTTTGCCATAAAAATAGCATCTTGCAATCCGTTGTAAAATTTTGGAACGCGAGCTTCTGTTTGATAGCTATGCTTTATAAAAGATTCTTTTGCATAGGATGGAACCTTCACAAAAATTTTTGTATATCCATGAATTCTAGCCAGTTCATCTAGCTTTGGAATAATTTTTTGTATATCTTCTTTACAGGTTTTCATTAAGTAAATTCTATCATTTTCTTTTCCATGTTGTATGATTGATTTTCCTATTTTTACAATCCTATCACTCATATATCTACCTCCATCTTATTATAAAATCTATTTTTAAAAATGATGCATCTCATCATTTTGACAACTTAATTATATTATATAAGTTGTCAGTTGTCAAATATATTTCAAATTTATTCCAAATAAACAAACCCTTTTTTGAAATAACTAACAGAAATTATAAAAAAAACGCTTAGAATTTTTCTTCTAAGCGCCTTACAGCATATCTAATAAAGCCAATATCCGTTCTCTATTCATTTTCATAGATTGTGCTAGCAGTGGCCTGAGATACTTGCATTAATACCTGATTTTTAGCATATTCCATCATAGTCTGGGCCATATCCGCATCACTAATCCTACTTTCTGCTGCGGTTAGATTCTCTTCATATGTACTCAAATTATTTAGAGTATGCTCCAATCTATTTTCCATGGCTCCTAAATAAGATCTTTCTCTCGAAACAGTACCTATAGCCTGTTTTACTTTATTGATTGCATTTTCTGCACTTTCTTGAGTTGCTATATCCACATTCTCTATATTTAATCCTATATCTGATAGATCTCCTATGTTTATTTTCATAATATTTCCTGCATTTGGACCTACTTGTAAGGTGATGCCCTTTGCTTTTTTTGAACCATCCATTAATGTTTTTGTATTGAATGTAGTGTCTTTTGCTATTGAAGCTATTGCTTTTTTTAGTTCTTGGAGTTCTAAATTTAGCTTTTCTCTATCTTCATTTGTATATGTCCCATTTGCTGCTTGAACAGCCAGTTCATTCATTCTTTGCAAAATATCATGTGTCTCTCTCATTGCCCCTTCGCCTGTTTGTATTAATGATATTCCATCTTGTACATTTCTTTGTGCCATTCTAAGTCCTCTTATTTGTCCCTGCATTTTTTGAGAAATAGCAAGTCCTGCTGGATCATCTGCTCCTCTATTTATTCTTTTTCCTGTACATAATCTCTCCATCAAAGCTCTATTTCTATTGTTTAATCGATTTAAATTATTTATAATGCTTAAGGATTGACTATATATACCCCTCATTTTTATCCTTCTTTCTATAAATTTATTCTTATATCATATATCGTACAACCATATTACTTTTTTTGGTATTTCTTTTATTATTCATATTTTTTTATTGTAATACACCTTTATGTAGTAATTTAGAAGGAATTTTCAAATATTTGGATAACTATATAGTAATAAAATAAATCTATGGAGGTTTTATGAGTAGAATAGAAGATTATAGAAGTATTCTTAAAAACAAATCAGATTGGGAAAGTTTCTTACTACAAGAATCTAGATTACCAGGTCCACGAGCTAATCTCGAATTAGTAGAAGCTGTGCTAGAAGAAGGAAGCCAAGAAACTTTTCTTCGTTATATTCATTCTCCACATGAATTCCTTGCAATGTGTGGTGTTGTCGGATTAGGTAAATTATTAGTAGCGGGGAAAATCGAATTTTTTCATATCCTTCGCAAATTTGCATGTGATGATAGATGGAGAATTCGTGAAGGAGTAGCCATGGCATTGCAGCACTTAGGAGAAAAGGATATGGAATTACTATTAGATGAAATGTTTAAATGGTCTAATGGAAATTATTTAGAAAAAAGAGCTGTGATTGCAGCTCTTTGTGAACCAAAATTGCTAAACAATCCTAAGCAAGTTCAAAAAATTCTTCATATCCTTGATGAAATTACAAATGGCCTACTAAATGAAGAAGATAGAAAAAAAGAAGATTTCAAAATTTTAAGAAAATCCTTAGGATATTGTTGGAGTGTTGTTACTGTTGCTATGCCAGAAGAAGGTAAGAAAAAAATGGAAAAATGGTTTAATAGTTCCAATAAAGATATTTTATGGGTTATGAAAGAAAATCTGAAAAAATCTAGGCTCCTTAAAATGGATTCTACTTGGGTTGAAAATTGGAAATCCGTGTTATTTTAAATTTACAAAGCTTTTATATTATTTCAATTACATATATAGTCATACGAAAAATGATACAGGAGGTAAAAGCATCATGAGAAATATCCTTGAGAAAACAAATACTGTTACGATAGAATACACTCAAGAAAAAGATTTAAATTATGTATTAAGTGCTGAAAATCATGAAGCAAACAAACCGTATATCCTTCAGTGGACAAAGGCGCAACATCTGAATGCTTTATCTAATAAAGATATTATGCACCTTCTTATCAGAGATATTAAAGCACATGAACCAGTCGGATATCTTATTATGTCTGGTATTGAAGATCCAAATAAAAGTATAGAATTAAAACGAATTGCTATAACAGATAAAGGAAAAGGGTACGGAAGAGAGGCTTTGCACTTAATAAAAAAAATTGCTTTTCATAAATTAAATGCCCATAGACTATGGTTAGACGTAAGAGATCATAATCATAGAGCACAAAATTTATACCAGTCCGAAGGATTTATAAAAGAAGGTCTTTTAAGAGAGTGTGTTTTTTTAGAGGATCATTATGAGTCCATTTTTATTATGTCTATTCTGAAGAGAGAATATTTAGAGCTTCCATAGCTAAAAATAAGTGATAAAAAAGAATTATTTTATCTTTTTTATCACTTATTCATTTCATTACTGCTTATACTTAACTAATCCTCTTATATAAATAAAATACACTTATTCCTAAAGTACCTACTAATCCAAAATAAAGTATAGTATATGCATTTTTTTCCTTTTTATATATAAGTATATGCTTTATTTCCTTTCAAATAGCTATATACTTCTTTTATTCCATGAATCAACACTATTAACATAATAATACTAAAAAATTTTATCATTAGATAAGCCATAAGAGGAATACCAATAAACCATATTTTAGGTGATATGGCCTTTGCAACACGACCTCCATCTAGAGGATGAACCGGTATTAAGTTAAATAAATTCAAAAATAATCCAGAATAACACAATGCTAAATAGCATTCTTTATCAGTAATTAAATACAACCCACCACATAGTAAAGAGGCTATACTTCCAAGAAGAGGTCCTCCTATAGCCAATTTCGCTTCGGTAGATGCATCCTCTATTTCCTCTCTTAATTGTATTAATGCCCCTACAAAAGGAATAAATACTGGACCTGAAACATTTATTCCACTATGTTTTGCCATTAAATAATGCCCCATCTCATGGGCAAATAGTAATAAAACAAAGCCTATGCCAAAAACTATTCCATACATTTTTGCATCAATAACAATGGCGAAAGCCATGGAACCAAAAGTAGAAATAAATTTCCCTAATTTTAATATTCCTAATAAAACCTTTAGTTTCGTAAAAATGATTGCTAAAAACTTTAGTTTTCCTAAAATAATAGCCAAAACAAACTTAAATTTACTAAGAACAGCTAAAATTCCTGCAAGAATAGCTCCTATTCCTTTTTTTGTTTTTAGCTTTTCCATAAGCTTTAAATCTTTTTCTTTAATGTTTATGCATTCTTCTATTCTTTGTGATTCTTCATTATCTTGATATTTTAAATCATTTTCCATAATATACCTCCATTTTTTGATACAGTCCTTCACAAATATTTACTCATTCATTATACAATATTTCCCATTAATTTCAATAAAAAATTCATAATAAAAGACAATTACCTTAATAGCGTCTTGTATTATGAATTTTTTATTAAAATTATATTGTTTAATTCAAACTCTTAAAATAAAAATTTTTTTATCAATTTAATTTTCTTTTCCTTTCTTTTTTAGTAGTCTTAAATAATGATTTGCTTCTCTTAAAGTATGATCACCCAGTAATGGAAGTATAATGGATTTAATCTCACATTGTAATAATCCTTCTGTTCCTTGTCTTTTGAAATCTCTTATATCCTTTGTTGCTTTTAAACTTTCCTTCGTAACCTTCATAATGTCTGATTCTTTTTCCATGGCTTCTTTTGCTTCCTTTGTTAATTCTGCAAACTCACTGGCAAAATTGTTCGAAATTTTCATCAATTCTTCTTCTGTTGGATCTAGTAATCCTCTAATAAATGCTGCATGTTCTCCCATAATTCTATTCCAAAATATTTCCTGCTCTATTATTTCCTTTTCTAGGTTAAATTCTTCTCTATTTTGAAGTCGCTGAAGTATACTTAAATACATTTTTGCTTCTCTTCTTATATGATCAATAAGTAGAGGATAATTCATTGTAAATAATTTACATGTATCTACATCCTCTAAAAGCTTTGACTTAAACTGAATAATAGATTTCGTTAGTTTAATAGCCCTTTGATTTAGCCTAAATATCCTTTGCTCCAGCATGGGATTAAATCTCAGGGTATCATTTCCAATTAATCCCAACTCTAGCTTTGTAATATTCATGTTAATAGGTAAACCTGTGTAAAACTGTGTTGCTTTTTCTGCATCCAAAGTATATGGGGTAAGAAATTCTCCTGATTTCAAAGCATTCTCACTAATTATTCCATTAGAGAGTTGTATTGTTTCTATCAATAATACATCATACTCATTTTTAAGATGATTGGAAAACTCTGCTAAATCACTATTTTTTTGTGTAAAGCCAGCAGCGATAAATATGGCATGTTCTTTCATAATCCTAGAAAAAAATAAGTTCGTTTCCAAAGACATTCTGATAAACCCTTTTTTTAATAACATATTTTTTCCTCCTATTAAATAATTCTCTCTATGGGTATCATATTGCTAAAGCTATAATTTGTTCCTATATATTGTGAAAGGCTTTTTCATAACCCCCTAGTCTATTTATCAAAACGAATAAAAAATTTTCTAATCTAATTTTAATGTTTCACTAATACTCCTCTAATTTTAATCCCTTATTATATAACCATAGAATAAATAAAGGGAGGAATTAAAAATGAAAATAACATTAGAACAAATCGATTTATTAAGAAAAAGAGGAAACATCAGCTACAAGGAAGCAAAAGAAGCTCTAGAAAAATTTGATGGAGATATGGTTGAAGCCCTTGCCTACCTTGAAGAAGAAGATAAGCTAAAGCCTGAAAAAAAATGTTTGAAGGAATCAACACTATTTACAAAATTAAAAAGTCTTATATCGAAAGGGAATAAAATAAAATTCATCCTATCAAAAAACAATAAAATAATTTTAAATGTTCCTTTAACAATAGCCTTATTTATCACATTGATTTCAATGCCTTTTGTAATAGCTGGTTTAATCCTCGCGACCCTTACAAATTGTAAAATAAAATTTGAAAAAGATAATGGTGAAGAATGTACTATCAATAGTAAATTAGAAAAAGTTTCAAATAGCATTAATTCTGCTGCAAACAAAATAACAGAAGAAATCAAAAAAGCTTAAAACAAACACCTGCTGATGAAATTTTCATACAGTAGGTTTATTTTTGTCACTCTTTCCACCATTACATAAAAATAGTATAATGTTCTAAAAATAAACTATCATTTTTTTCAATCTGGAGGATATAAAATGGCTAATGAAAAAATCCTTATTATAGAGGATGAGATTAAAATTTCAAGATTTGTTCAGCTCGAACTTGAACATGAAGGATATAGGGTTGACCAAGCACAAGATGGAAGAATTGGACTAGATAAGGCTTTAAGTGAAAATTTTGATCTTATTCTACTAGATGTAATGCTCCCTTCCTTAAATGGTATGGAGGTATTAAGAAGATTAAGACAAGTATCTCAAGTTCCTGTTATTATGCTTACTGCTAAGGATGAGGTTATGGATAAGGTTATGGGTCTTGATATTGGTGCTGATGATTATATAACAAAGCCCTTTGCAATAGAAGAACTTCTTGCTCGCATTCGCGTAACTTTTAAGCATAATAAAATTCAGTCTTTTAAATCTAATGTATTAGAATTCGGTTTACTTAAACTAGATATAGATCAATATATTGTGACGTATCATAACAAACCTATCAATTTAACCAAAAAAGAATTCGATTTACTTCAATACCTTATGGTCAATAAGGATATTGTATTAACAAGGGATACTATACTTGAAAAAGTATGGGGATATGATTATATGGGGGATACCAACATTGTAGATGTATACATTCGCTATATAAGAAGTAAACTAGATGACAAGCTTAATAAAAAATTTATTCATACTGTTCGAGGAGTGGGGTATCAATTTAAATATGAAACATAAAAAATCATTATTTAAAAATATATTTAAAATTTCTAAGCTATTCTTTTTTATCATTAAATTTATTCTAAACTTCTTTTTCAAAATAGTAAATACCATTATAGATACAATAGTCAATAGATTAAGATTTTCTATTACCTTTAAAATTACTTTAACCTATGTATTTATATTTACATTAATCTCTTTCATTATGAGTAGTGCAATACTAACTAGCTTTTACTATTATATTCAAAGTGGTCAAAGTGAAAATTATTTATTTATTTTAAGTATCATTTTAGGAATATGTAATATCATAGGCTTCATTATAATTATTGTTCTTGGATCTAAAGCTAGTAAAAAGCTTCTCTATCCAATCAAAACAATGACCGAAACCGTCAAGGCAATATCTATAAATGAATTAGATAAAAAACTAGACGTTAGTGGCTCAAAAGATGAGCTAAAGGATTTAGCAAAAACATTTAATGATATGCTAGATAGAATTCAAAAATCTGTAGCGCTGCAAAATCAGTTTGTATCTGATGCCTCTCATGAACTAAGAACCCCCATTTCTGTTATACAAGGATACATTAATCTCCTTGATCGTTGGGGAAAAGATGATAGAAAAATACTTGAAGAATCTATTTTAGCAATCAAAAGTGAGGCAGAAAGTATGAAATCTCTCATTGAAAAACTTTTATTTCTTGCTCGAGGGGATAAAAATACACAAAAAATTGAAAAACAAAACTTCATGCTCAATGAATTAATTGATGAAATATTAAAAGAAACACAGTTAATTGATGTAGCTCATCATATGGTAAGTGAGCAGAATGAAGCATTTATGATCTATGGTGATAAAAATCTTATTAAAGAAGCTTTAAGAGTTTTTATAGATAATAGTATTAAATATACTGGTGATGGAGGAACGATAAAGCTAAACGCTTCTCTTAAAAATAATACAGCTATTATCTTCATTGAAGATAATGGTGTCGGTATTTCTGATGATCATCTTCCTTATATATTCAATCGTTTTTATCGAGCAGATGAATCTAGAACAAAAGAAAGCGGCGGAACAGGTCTTGGTCTTGCTATCGCAAAATGGATTATAGACCATCATAACGGAAAAATTCATGTCTCCAGCAAAGTCAACAGAGGAACAAGCATTACCATTACGCTTCCTGTTTCAGAATAAAAAATAGATTGAAAAGTAAAGTTTAAAACCTCTTTCAATCTATTTTTTTATTTTATGATTATTCATATTATGGCTTAAAAAGAAAATCTTCCTTCTTAATGTTTATTCTTTTTGTATGGGCTAATTCTTTTAAGGAGCTTTATTTTCATGATTTTTTCTATTTTTAGAGTATTTCTTCTACACTATATAAACCTGGTTCTTTTCCATATATATATGTTATTCCTTTACATGCTCCTTGCGCAAAACAATCCCAATTATATGCATGATGGGTTATTTCTAAACGTTCTCCTAAAAGTCCAAACATTACCGTATGACTGCTAGATATATCCCCGCTTCTTATAGAGTGATATCCTATGCTATTTTCAATTCTTTCTCCCCCTCCACTTCTTCCAAATACTGCTACATCTGAAAGTTCTTTCTTTAAAGCATTTGCTACTACGGACCCCATTTCTTTAGATGTTCCACTTGGAGCATCTTTTTTGAAGCGGTCATGCATTTCTATTATCTCTATATCCGCTTCTTCTCCGATGGACTTAGTCACCATATCCAGTACTTTATACATAAGATTAACTAACCTAGATGTATTCGCCGCATACAGAATCGGTATATGATTTGAAAGTTTCTTTATTTCATCAAATTCTTCTTTGCTAAATCCAGTAGTTCCGCATACTACTGCTTTTTTGTACGCCATGGCAGTCTTCATGACCTTCATGGAAACTTGAGGAGATGTATAATCTACCACTACATCACATTTTTCTATAATATCCTTTAAATCATCAGATACTACTACTCCTATGTTTTTTCCTAAACTGCAAACCATTCCAATATCTTCTCCTATATAATCTCTTTCCTTTGGCGCTACAGCTCCTACTATTTCTATGGTTTTACTTTCATATGCAAACTTTGCTATAAGTTTTCCCATTTTTCCTTTTGGTCCAATAATGGCTAAACGAATCATGTTTATCTCCTCTCTTTATATAAATTTTTGAGCTACTTCTTTCAGCTTTTTTCTTATCTCAATATGCTGAGGGCAAGCCTTTTCACATTCCCCACAGGCTACACAACTAGATGCTTTTTCTTCTTCTTTCATTAGCATATTATATCGGACCCTCACATCATTTAAATCATTATACATAGAAGCATTATTCAAAAATGTAAAATTCTTTGGAATATCTACACCAACAGGACAAGGCATGCAATATCCGCAGCTAGTGCAATTCACAGCCATTCTATTTTGATATATATTTTTTACTTCTTCTATCAAATCCTTTTCTTTATCCGTTAGTGTATCTGGGTATGCTCCTTCTGTACTGTTTATATTTTCCTTAATATGATTCATATCCCCCATCCCACTTAGCACCACACTTATTTCAGGATAATTCCATAAAAATTTAAGTGCCCATTCAGCTGGACTTCTTTTTATATCTGCTTTATCCCATACTGCTTTTACATCATCTGGAACTATTTTCACCAAGCTTCCACCTCGTAATGGCTCCATTATTACAATTCCAAGATTTTTATCTGCTGCATACTTTAATCCTTCTTTTCCTGCTTGATAATTTTCATCCATAAAATTATATTGTATCTGACAAAAACTCCAATCATATGCATCTACAATTTCCTTAAACAATGGAAGCTCATCATGAAAAGAAAATCCTGCATATTTTATTCTTCCATCTTTAATTGCTGCATCTAAAAATTCAAAAATCCCATGCTTCTTTAAATTTTCCCAAAACTTCTTATTTAACGTATGAACCAAATAAAAATCTATGTACTCCGTTTGAAGCTTTTGTAATTGCTCGTTTAAGTATTTATCCATATCTTCTCTACTATTAATGAGCCAAGATGGAAGCTTAGTCGCCAAATACACTTTCTCTCTATACCCATCTGTTAATGCTTTTCCTGTTATTATTTCACTCATTCCTTCATGATAAGGATATGCTGTATCCACATAATTAACGCCTTTATCAATTGCATATCTTATTTGTTTGATTGCCTCTTCTTCATTTACTTGATTTTTTTCTCCTTCCATTAAAGGAAATCTCATGCACCCAAATCCCAATATAGATACTTCTTCATTCACTTTGCCAAACTTTCTGTATAACAATTCCCTCTCCTCCTTCATGTATATCCTTTAAAATTTACTTTTTCTTTTACTATTCAATATATACGCTTTAAATTCCTATCTAAACTCTATTTTATTATACACCAATTAATTTCTTCCATAAAAAAAAGCCACTTAAAAGTGACTTTTTTTTATTATCCTTATACACTTACCATAGTCATTTTTTTGCATTCTTGTGCACACATGCGGCAAATTTCTGCACATTTTTTGCAATGTTCTTGTGGGAACATTTCACAATCTTTAGCACATGCTTCACATATTTCTGCACATTCTTTACAAATATGCACGGCATGTTGGCTTCCTCTAGACATGAATTGCACCGCTAAAGCACAAATATCAATACAATCACGAAGCATTTTTATGCAATTTACTCTATTGTTTACATCTGGTTCTTGTAAACATAAAGTAAGACATTCTTCACATGCCTGAAGGCATTTCATACAAGCATCAATACAAGCTTGCATATTTTCATTATTTACATTACCTACTAAACCCATTTATTTTCACCTCCCAATTTATTATTACCGAAAACCTAAGATTTATAGATTTTTTTAATGTATTTATTTGTTACTTTTCAATTTCTATAAATATCCTTATTCTCCTACACTTAACAATTGTAAAAAAATATTATATAATAAATTAACTTCCAATATAACGATAAACTGTAAGTCTACATTTTCTACTACTGTTTTCTATATTTTATTTTCGAGGTGATATATTTGATCATAACAGAAAAACCAAAAGCAGCTTTTCTTTTAGATAGTCAACATCCTTTGGAGGATGTCTTTAATACATATACGGAAAGAAATCTAGTTCCTATAAAATCTTATTGTATTCCAATCTATTTTTATAGATATATAGGGATTCAAAATGATGAAAATAATTATTTAGAAAAATTAAAAATACTTAATAAGAATTTACAAAATTCTTCTTCTCCCTATCTTAAAATAACAAAGGGACTTAATAAAAATTTTTCTCAAGAAGAAATTGAAAATGCTAAGAAAATTTGGAGTCAATATTCAAATTGGAAAAGTAACCTACATAAAAGCTATATCGATCTATATAACCTTGAATGGATAAATTCTACAAATAATTCTATGCTAGATTGGACAATAAAAAGAAACTTCACAAAAATTATTCATTTGTTTGATGCTACGGAAAAAAACAATAATGAAACAATAAGAATGAATTTTGCAATATCTATCCTTTCATGGACAAATAGATATATACCCTCTTTATTTTCCACTGTAGTACATAAGAAAGAAATTCCAAAATTCATTTTCTGGGGTCCTATAAAAAGAAATGAAGCTTATTTTTTAATCTATCTATCCACCTTAGGATGTGACGTATTATATATCAATCCCACGGAAGATAAAGAGTTATCTAGAATCGATCCTCAATGCATCTATTCGAAATTAATAGAGTATGATAAAAAAGCTGAAATATTAGATTTTCCTGAAATAGAGGAAAAAATGAAGCAGGTAGCTTCTTTTTCTAAAGATAATAAAATTGAAAATCAAATCATGCCGCAAAAAAATACAACACAAATAGAAAAAAGCTTTGAAGATTTAGCAAAGCTATCTACCTCTGTAGTGATGATTCATGTATATAATACAGATTTTATTCCTTATAGTAGTGCGTCCGGTGTTGTAATCGATGAAGATGGATTAATCGTTACGAACTATCATGTAGTCAAAGGAGGAAGTGTTTTTGGCATCGTATTTGAAAATAATAAGAGTGAATTTATCTCTCATAAGATAATACAATACAACGAAACAAGTGATTTAGCTTTACTCCAAATAGATCTTAAAACAAAACCAATCCCCATTAAATTTCAAGATAGTTTAAAAAGAGGTCAACAAATTGTAGCTATCGGTAGTCCTTTAGGACTGATGAATACCATATCAGATGGTATCGTTGCTGGCTTTAGAAATTTTGGAAATCAAAATTATATTCAAATTACTGCCCCTATTTCGCCCGGCAGTTCTGGAGGAGCTTTGCTTGATAAATATGGATATTTAGTAGGAATTACAACGGGTGGATATATAGAAGGTCAAAATATAAATTTAGCAGTTCCTAGCTGTGAAATTATAAAAATGGTGAATGAAAGCCTGTAATAAACCTTTCTATTTTTATCCTTAAATTTACACAAAAAAAGTACTTAGCTTCATATTGCTAAGTACTTTTTTCTTATGCTTCTTTTACTATCTCTACTATCATTCTAGCTGCATTTACTAAGTCTTCTATCGCTATATATTCTTCTAACGTATGCGCCTTTTTCATACCAATACCTAAGTTAACCGCTTTTATACCATTCGCATTTAATACATTCGTATCACTTCCACCTCCAGTAGAAGCAATTTGAGATTCTAAGTTCATCTTAGAAAATACCTTTTTTAACATATTCACAATTTCATCCTTTTCATCTACATTGAAAGCACCGTACATTCTTTCCGTTTTTATTTCTATTTCTGCATTAAATTCTCTAGCTGCTTGCTTGAATATATCCACCATATGCTTCGTTTGTGCGTCTAACTTAGAATTGTCTAAACTTCTAGCTTCTGCTAATATTTCAAGCTCTGGCATAACTATATTGGTGGCAATCCCACCTTTTATGGTTCCAATATTTGCTGTAGTTTCTTCATCTATTCTCAATAATTTCATATTTTCTATTGCTCTAGCTGCAACCATGGCTGCACTTATACCGTCTTCAGGAGCTAAACCTGCATGAGCTGGTTTTCCTTTTATTTTTACTTCTATTTTATCCTGTGCTGGCGCCTTAACAATTATTTCTCCAGGAGATCCACCACTATCTAGTACAAATGCAAAATCTGCATTTATCTTAGAATAATCTAAATATTTGGCACCAAATAATCCTCCTTCTTCCCATATAGAAAATACAATTTGTATATCTCCATGATCTATATTATTTTCCTTTATGATTTTAACTCCTTCTAATATAGCTGCTATTCCACCTTTATCATCAGAGCCTAATACAGTCTTTCCATCACTTTTTATTATACCAGTAGCTTCATCTATGATAGGTTTTATTCCTTCTCCTGGACTAACCGTATCCATATGGGCACTGAATAATATGGTTTTACCTTCTTTATTTCCTTTTAATGTTGCGATAATGTTCCCCGTTTCTCCTCCAACCTTTTCTCCTGCATTATCTACATATACCTCTATGCCTAAACGCTTCAACTTTTCTACTAAAACCTTTGCTACAGCACCCTCTTTAGAAGATGGACTGTCTATTTGTACTAACTCGATAAACTCTTTTACTAGTCGGTTTTTATTTACCATTTTATATACCCCCC